>Ga0209231_1000976_pt1 | contig 12406 bp, 11 predicted proteins | sample Deesub45470m_DNA_FD_188086 | JGI IMG/M metagenome (GOLD analysis project Ga0209231, IMG submission 188086) | Deep subsurface microbial communities from North Pacific Ocean - 450_OLKR46/470m Metagenome (SPAdes) (version 2) | ecosystem: Environmental > Terrestrial > Deep subsurface > Unclassified ... | reverse complement strand
GTTTGGTCAGTCGATGAGGTTGCCGCGGATGCCGACACAGATGGTTTTGATCGGGATCTCGCGGCCGCTGGCGGCCATGGCCTGACGGGCCATTTGCAGCAGGCCGCCGCAGCAGGGGACTTCCATGTGGGCGATGGTCAGACTCTTGATCTGGCTCTGTGCAATCATGGCCGTCAGCTTGGCGATATAAGGGGCGGTGTCGTCGAGTTTCGGACAGGCGATGAGCAGCGCCTTGCCTTTGAGGATGTCGCGGTGGAACTCCGGGTAGGCAAACGGGGCACAGTCGGCGGCCAGCAGCACATCGGCCCCCTGCAGAAACGGAGCCGTCGGCGGCACCAGGTGCAACTGCACCGGCCACTGGCGCAGTTCGGTCGGGCGCTGACCGCTGTCATCAGTTTTCGTGGCCGGGGCGGCATCAAGATTCATCAAGCGCGCCGAGGGGCAGCCACCAGCGGCCGGCTTGGAGAAGTCGGCAACCTTGGCTGACGGGCAACCGCCGCTATGATGGCCGTGTCCGTGCCCATGACCGTGCTGGCCGGTTTGTCCAGCCGGTTTGGCTGTCGGAGCCTGATGCAGATGTTTCTCAACCGCTTCCTCATCAAACTCATCGGCTTCGCGGCGTTCGACGTGGATGGCGTCCTGCGGGCAGTGGCCGAGACAGGCGCCGATGCCGTCGCAGAGGTTGTCGGCAATCAGTTTGGCTTTGCCGTTAATAATTTTGATCGCCCCTTCGGCACAGGCCGGGACGCAGAGGCCGCAGCCGTTGCACTTGTCTTCATCAATACGGACGATTTCACGGATCATGGTTGAAACTCCTTTTTTATCGATCGGTTTTGTCGGTGTTGGTGTCAGTGTCGAGTCAAGAATGCCTGATTTTTTATGGGGAATCCTTGACCGGTGTCAAAAATCTAGCTTTTTAGTCTGATATTAATGCGCTGGCAAAAGTGATTGGCCATGGAGCCGGTTGGATTTTTATGGCTCACGCTCAATTCGAAACGGTTCTATAAACGAAAACAGGGTTATGTTGGCCACCAAGGCACCAAGGCGCGAAGAAAGGCAACCAGACCGAATTGACGCAGAGGCGCGGAGGCGCGGAAAAACTCAAAACATTGGAGTTTTTAGCCCGCCAAAGACAATCTTTTCTCAGCGCCTCAGCGTCTCTGCGTCAATTCGGTTTTTTTGGTGCCTGACCGCTTGGTAAGCAACCTTTATTTGGTGATAAGTCCGACCTGAAAAGCAGGTCTTTTCCTGCTTAAAAGAAATAATGCCAGAGCAGGTCAAACCTCCCACGCAGCAGCAGGTGACGGCCGGAGAAGCGCATGATGGTACGTACCTGCTGCCGGTAGTCGGCGCGGTAACAGTGCACCGGACAGTGCTTGCAGGCTGGCTTCGGGTTTAATGGGCAGTGGCGGCGACGCTCGATGGCGTAGGTGAGAAAGGCGTGGCAGTCGGCGCAGACCATACAGTGGCCGGGAGCCAGAACTGCATCGGCATCGTTGCTGACTGCAACGCCGCTTTTTGCGCCGGCGTGGTGGACCTGACAGTGGACGGCGGTGAAACGCACCAGGACCTGTATATCCTTGCGCTCACGACGGGTTAGCGGTTTGGCCGGCTCGGGTTGGGTCATGGTCATGAGTTTAACGAAGGGAGCAAGTGTCGGCCTTGATGCAGGTCAAAGTATTTGAATCTATCCGACTGATCGGTCCGATCCGACACATCGGTCTGCTCTGTTTTTTTAACGCTCGCGCGTACTCTCGGCGAGCTCCTGCAGGCGCTCACGGTCGAGCAGGGTGATGTTTTTTCCATCGACGGCGATGATCTCTTCGTCGGAGAGTTTGCGCAGGGTGCGGGATAAGGTTTCACTGACGGTGCCGAGTTGCGAAGCGAGGGACGATTTGGTCGTCGGGAGCACCACACTGCGCTGGTTTTTGGCGGCGAGGGTCAGCAGGTAACCGGCCAGTCGGGCCGGGACATCCTGAAAGGTGAGCTGCTCGACCTGGCTGGCGAACTGGCGCAGATAGCGGGAGAGACCGGCGATCATGTTGATGGCGATCTGGCCATGTTCCCGCAGCAGGGTCAAAAACTCACTCTTCGGGAAGAAGAGCAGGCGTGTCGGCACCAGTGGTTCGGCATAAGCCGGGTAGTTGCCGTCACCGAAGATTGCCGCTTCGGCAAAGGTGCCGCCGGGCTGGACAATATGCAGGATGCGCTCCTTGCCATCGGTGGAGAGTTTGTAGACCTTAACCCGGCCACTGGTGACAATAAAGAAGCCGACGGCGCGTTCTCCCTCGGAGAAGAGCAATTCACCACGCTCGGCACTGCGTTGCCGGACGATGCCGGAGAGCAGGGCGAGGTCTTCGTCGGTGATGCCGGCAAACAGCGGGCAGTTATGCAGATCGTTGAGCAGGGACATGAGTCGCTTCGTTTCGGTTAAAGGCGGATGATCAGGCCACCGACGTAACGCGGGTCGAGACGGCGCGGATCGACGGCGCAAAACTCAAGCTCCAGACGGTCGAGGCACTGGCTGGCAAAAGCACCGCCGCCGGCCGAAAGGGCTTCCATCCGTTCGACGGTTTCACGGCGCAGATCGCTGTCGACTTGACCCTTGCGGCTGAGGCTGCCGTGCAGTCCGGCAAGTTCCAGGGCTGCAAGAGGCTCGGGAAGAAAACTGCGACCTAGGACGCGATTGGCCAGGGCGGTGAGGAACAGGGTAGATAGGGTGATGTCAGCCCTGGCCGGAACGCAGCCAGTCAGGCCCGGGTTGACGGCATCGGGTAACGGGAAAGGGGGGCGGCTCATGAACCACTGTCCCAGCGCGTTGAGCTCATCAAGCCGGGCCGCGACGCGCCGGTAGTCGGCGAGGCTGGAGAAGTCGCGCTCAATCGCGGTCTGCGGGTTCTCCAGTCCGCTAAAATAGAGCGGGTGCGGTCGGCGCAGCAGGGCGGCGAGCAGGGCGCGGTCGGTCGGTTCAAGCCAGGGGCCGACCACACTCCGGGTCAGTTTCGCTGCCTGGCGCTGCAGCTGCAGGGTCAGACTGTAGCCGAGGCGGAACAGGTGTTCAAAATAGCTGTTGATAAAAATGTCGCGCGGGTTCTCGGTCGTTCCGGCGCAGCGGTGTTCAAGTCCGAGATTTAAAGTCGCATAGAGCCGGGTTAACGATTCTGCCATCGCCTTCGGTTCGCCGATCTCGACCTGATCGGCAATCAGGATCTTGTTGGCCAGATAGGCCAGTTCCCAATTATCGGATTCGTTCAGATCAGAGGCCAGAACATTTTTAAGTAGCCCCTCGGGTGCGGCGGTGGCCAACATAAAGGTCGGTGCGCCCAGTTCCGGGTGGGTGCCGGCCATCGGGTGCTTGCGCTCTGCGGTAGAAACCGTTGCCGGGTCGGTCCAGGTATAGATGGTGCGAGCTTCATCCGGTGGCGGGAAGCCCATGTCGAGCAGGCGATCGCCGCGCTGAGCGTAGACGCTCTCTTCGAGCATCGACAGGGTTTCAGCCCGGGCCGCCTTCATCAGGTAGGTGAAAAATCCGGCGTCGTAATTAAAGAGAATATTGATCAGCCGCCCGAAGGTCTTGGCTGCCCGTTCGCTGTTCCAGGAGAGGTTATAGCCGCCGTTGCGATGAAGAGCCGCTTCGAGTTCGCTTTCATCGTCGTCATAGGCTTCGGGTCCGCTGAGAATGGTGACGTGCCGGTGGATCAACAGGACGAGGACTTCAAAGTCCATCTCGCGGATGGTGTTCAGGATGGCTTCATCATCGTCGACTTCGAGCAGGGCTTCCAGCCAGACAATCGCCGACTCGCCATCGAATTGCCCCTGTTTCCAGCTGTCGAGATCGATACAGGCGGTGAACTGTTCCGGGTTCAGCATCGGCAGCAGGGCCTCAATGGCCTCGTCACCGACCTCTTTGAACAGCAGAAAGATCTCTTCTGCCGGTAAGCGGGCGATCAGCTCACGGCCATCGTTTGCCTCGACCAGCAACCGGAAGCGCTGGAAGTTGTCGGCGTTACAGATGATGGTCAGACGCTCGTTCGATGACAGGGCGTTAAACTCCTTGGCCGAGATTGCGCGCGGCTGGCGGAGCAGGGTGAGATGCTGAACGGTTTTTTCACCGGGAAGCTTTATGCGGGTCATGGCCAATCTCCTTGAGTCAACTGTAGCGCACTCTAAAGCACCGGCCCGGTGCGGTCAACAGAAAGCCCATATCGATGACCATTCTGCCACCAAGTCATTCTTCTCTGACAAAAAAACGGGTCGTTATCCTCTGGCAAGGATAACGACCCGCGGTACGTCGACAGGAGGCAAAGCGCTATCGACAGTTTTATACGGTACTGCTTAGAACGACAAGGTTACAGCGCCACCAGCGGTGAACTCTTCGCGGATGCCGGTGTTGCGGCGGGCCTTCTCGGTCAGCGGAGCCGAGTAAAGGGCAGAGGCGCCAATGCTGATCTGATCAGTGATGGCGTAATCGGCGCCAACCGACAGGTCGAGGTTGTGCAGCCACTCCTGCTTGGTACCAAAGCCGTTCGGGTCGTCCATCAAGTAGCTGCCGGTGGCGCCGAGGCTCAGGCCGAGTTTTTCGCTGATCTCGATATCATGGCCAAGGCCGAGAGTGACAAAGGTGGTGTCGAACTCATCGTAATCGTAGTAAGCGGTCAAAGTCGGGCTTAAAGGCACGTTGAGGGTGAGGCCGAGGTAGGCTTCGTTGGTGTCTTTGAGGCCATCAACATCATAGAGGATGTTGCCGACGCTGACCGAGAGCATCTCGCCGAGGTCGGTCGAGTAGTCGAGGACCACATCGACTTCGTTCAGTTCGCCGCTGTTCTCGCTCATGTTCCCCCAGAAACTGGCAGTGAATCCGCCGAAGGACAGGTCGGTGCCGCCCTGGACAACAAATTTGTCATCCTGGCTGAGGTCAAATCCGCGCCAGACGTACTTGCTGTAGGCACCGACATAGGCATCGCCGGTGACTTCGATGGCGGCAGCGGGGCTGGCGAGGGTGCCGGCGATGACGGTCGCGGCGAGCAGGGTCAGGATAAGCTTTTTCATGTCACAATCTCCTTTGATAGGTTTAGGGGGCCGGGCGGCACGGTTGCCGCCCGGCTGATTAAATAACGGGATGTTGTCAGACGTTGATTTTCTGGAAATCGGGGTAAGCTTCCATGCCGATTTCACTGACGTCGAGGCCTTTGTACTCTTCTTCTTCACCGCAGCGGATGCCGACAGTGAACTTCAGCGCCAGCCAGGTGATGCTGGAAGTGACGACGACGAAAGCGCCGATGGCGGCCACGCCGATGAACTGGGTCATGAAACTGGTTTCGGGATTGGTGAACGGGACAGCCAATGTGCCCCAGATACCGCAGACCAGATGGACCGACAAGGCGCCGACCACGTCGTCGACCTTCAGTTTGTCAAAGAACGGGACGGCAAGGACAGCCAGAACGCCGCCGACGGCGCCGATGAGCGTTGCTGCGCCAAGGGACGGAGTGTCGGGGCCGGCGGTGATGGCGACCAGACCGGCGAGGGCGCCGTTTAGAGCCATGGTGACGTCAACCTTTTTGTACAGAATCTGAACCAGGAGCATGGCGGCGATCATGCCACCGCAGGCGGCCATGTTGGTGTTGACCATGACATTCGACATGGCGATGGCATCACCGGCCGAGCCGAGTGCCAGCACCGAACCGCCGTTGAAGCCGTACCAGCCCATCCAGAGGATAAAGGTACCCAGGGTGGCCAGCGGGATATTGGAACCCGGCATCGGGTTGACGCGGCCGTCCTTGCTGTACTTGCCTTTACGGGCGCCGAGGATGATGGCGCCAGTCAGAGCCGACCAGCCACCGACCGAGTGCACCAGGGTCGAGCCGGCAAAGTCGACAAAACCCATGGTGGACAGCCAGCCGCCGCCCCAGACCCAGGAACCCTGGATCGGGTAGATGAAGCCGGTCAGGATGACGCAAAAGGCCATGAACGCCCAGAGCTTGATCCGCTCGGCCACGCAGCCGGAGACGACGGAACAGGCAGCACCGCAGAAGACCATCTGGAAGAACCAGTCGGAACCGGCAGCGTAACCGGCCGAGTAGTCGCCGGCGGCGGCAGCCGCGTCGTCCGCAGCCCAGAGGCCGAAGGAGCCGATGTAGCCGCCATCAACGCCGGCGTACATCAGGTTGTAGCCGACCAGATAAAACAGGATGCCGGCAACGCCGAACAGGGCAATGTTTTTCAGGCAGATGGTGGCGACGTTCTTCTGCCGGACCAGGCCCGACTCGAGCATGCCGAAACCGGCGGCCATCCACATAACCAGGATGCCCATAACCAGAAACGAGAAGGTGTTGAGGATGTAGGTCATTTCCGAAACCGGTGCGTCTTCAGCGAAGGCGGCGACCGGCAGCGCGACGGCGAACAGGGTGGCCATCAGGGTAAAGAAGTTCTTTTTCATTGTCGTGATCTCCTTGTTGTTGATCTTTTTGAGGTTCGCAGCCGTGGCCTAGAGGGAGTCGGAGCCGGTTTCACCGGTACGGATCCGGATCGCCTGCTCTACATTGGTCACAAAAATCTTGCCGTCGCCGATGCGTCCGGTCCGGGCGTTCTCCTGCATGGCGCCAACAACGGCGGCCACCTGGTCATCGGCGACAACGACGGTCACCTTGATTTTCGGCAGAAACTCCACCTGGTATTCAGCCCCGCGGTAGGTTTCGTTCTGCCCTTTCTGGCGGCCGAAGCCACGGACTTCACTGATGGTCATGCCAACAACACCGAGATCGGTAATGGCGTTTTTGACATCATCCAGTTTGAACGGCTTGATGATGCATTCAATCTTCTTCATCCGGGTTCTCCTTTCGAAGTTACATAAAAAAAGGCGCCGATCCTTTTTCACTGTCTGCAGTGAAGAAGGACGGGCGCCGTTGCCTGTCTGGTTGTGGTCGGGACAACGTTGTCCCGGATGTTTTTTGCTTGGCCGCCGATCGTTGGCTGCCGTTGTCTTTCCTATTAGCACGGGGTGTGCCAACTTGTCAGGATCGCGTTAAATCGGCATGTTAACTTCCCGGATCGGTGTTGATTGCCTAAAAATCAGACAGCTGTTTTTGCGGTTGACCGGTTTTGCGGCATGGCCAGCACCGGCAGGATGATGCGGAAGGTCGCCCCGCCATCACTGCTGTCGTCGAGGAGCAGCTGGCCACCGTGTTCACTGATAATGTTGTGGCAGATGTAAAGTCCGAGGCCGGTCCCCTTGCCGTCGGCGCGACTGGTGAAAAAGGGTTCAAAGATCTGCTCGCGGATCGCCGTTGGAATCCCCGGGCCGTTGTCGGCGATGGTCATTTCCACCGCGCCATCCTGCTCGCGTGAGACGATCCGGATGCGCCCCTGCTGTCCAATCGCCTGCCCGGCATTCATCAGCAGATTAATCAGCACTTGTTTCAGTTTGTCGGCATCGGCCAGCACTTCGGGCAGATCATTTGCACACTCTGCTTCAATGACGATGGAGTTACGCTGCAGTTCAAAACGGATCAGGCGCAGCACATCGTTAATCACGCCATTGAGGTTGGTCGGGCGCAGCACGGTTTCGTTGCTGCGGGCAAAGGAGAGCAGACTGCCGGTCAGCGATTTGAGGCGCTCGGTCTCGCTGGCAATCTGTTCCACCAGTTCGCGGTTGAGCACCGGCAGCTCCTCTTCGCGCAGCAGCAGCTCGGCGGCATAGCCGATGACACTTAAGGGGTTGTTGATTTCGTGGGCAACACCGGCTGACATGCGTCCGACTTCAGCCAGTTTTTCCGAGCGGATGGTCTGATCGAGGAGCAGTTTGAACTCGGTAATATCCTCTACCAGAACGACAACGCCGGTGACCTTGTCACCGTCACGCAGCGGCGCCAGACGCCGTTTCTGAATCCGTTCCTTGCCGTTCATCGCCCGGTGAGTGAGTTGCAGCTTTTCCGACTGGCCGCTCTCCAGCACATTGCGCACCCGCTCCAGGATCCCTTCGCGTACCAGGTTCGGGAAACAGGTGGTCAGCTTGCTGCCGAGTGCATCTTTGGCGAGTACGCCACTCATCTCCTCCATCCGCCGGTTCCATGAGGTGATGACCAGCTTGCGGTCGACGGTGTAGATGCCGAGATTGACGCTGCGCAAAATGCGTTCGTTGAGCTGGTGCAGCTCCTGATAGCGCTGCGACATGCGGTGCAGGCGATCGTAAAGCCGGGCGTTTTCGATGGCGATGGCGGCCTGACTGGCCAGGGTGGAGAGCAGGTCGATCTGGGTGGCGTCAAATGCACCGGGCTCGGGACTCTCGACGTTGAAGACGCCGATCACCTTGTCGCGACCGAGCAACGGGACGGCCAGTTCACTGCGCGCCCCTTCGATGCCGGGGATATAGTCCGGGGCGCCATGCAGGTCGCTGACCAGCAGAGTCTTGCCACTTTTTGCCACCCGGCCGATGATCCCCTGACCGACGGGGATCTCCAACCCGGCCGCTGCCGCCGAGTAGCCGTAACCGGCAGCGGTGACCAGAACCTGACGCTCGTCATCAATCAGACGAATGATGGCATTTTCAAACCGGAAAATCTGCCGCGCTGCATCCATGATCCGGTCGAAGAGTTCGTTCAGATCGGTGGTCTGCGACAGCCGCTGGCCGACACTGATCAAAAGCCGCAGGGTTTTTTCCGTACTCTGTTTGGCCACGCCGATTCCTTTTAATTTTAAAACTTCATTGACTCACGCAACGTCGCAACGAACGCAACGTATGAGGTCAAAATCTAATACTGGTACTTATCGTCACCAAAAAGATCTGGTTGTCTTTTTGTTGCGGCCCTTGCTGTCCGTTGCGTCGTCGCGGCGTTGCGTGAAACGGTTTTCGGTCGTTTCAGTCGCCGTCTGCGAGCAGGATCGCCTCGGCGACCTGACGCAACGTCTTGCGCTTGCTCATGGCGATCTGTTGCAACTTCTTGTGGGCCGCCGGTTCCGACAGGCCCTGGCGCATCAAGGCGTTTTTCGCCTGCTGTACCAGCTTGCGGGTCTCCAGGGTGTCGGTCAAACTCGCCACTTCTTCCCGCAGGGATGAGACTTCGACAAACTGATGAATGGCCAGATCGATGGCCGGAAACAGCTGCTCACCCCGGAATGGTTTGACAATAAAATTCATCACCCCGGCCAGTCGAGCCCGCTCAATGGTCGTCGCATCGGCCATAGCCGTCAGCAGAACGATGGGGACCGGACGTTCTTTGCCTATTTTTTCGGCAGCAGTGATGCCATCCAGCACAGGCATGGAGACATCCATGACAATCAAAAGCGGTGAATGCATCCGGGCGAGGGTGATCGCCTCGGCGCCGTTGTCGGCTTCGACAATGTTAGAAAACCCATAATTTTCAACCACTTCGCGCACCTGAGCGCGGATCATCGGTTCGTCATCAACGATCAATGCTGTCTTCATATCTGGTCCTCACTTTTAATCGGTTCGGGCAATCTTGATGATATGGATTGCACAGGCGATGCCGATTCAACAAACAGAAGAGCATAAAGAGGCCACCTTGCGTTTTTACGCTTCAGATTTTCACCGATTTGATAGAAGATGCAACGATCTATTGTAAGTCACGGTTCATAATAAGGAGCGGATATGGCGCGCAAGGTGTTTATTACGGCAACCGGGCAAAACTGCGGCAAGACGACAACCAGCATCGCCCTGATGCGCATGGCGCGAAAAAAATACAAACGCGTCGGTTTCATCAAGCCGATCGGCCCGAAACCGGCCGAGTATAACGGGATGCTCGCCGACAAGGACGCCATCGTCATGGCCCGGATCTTTGGTCTTGAAGACGATTTGCGTGCCATGTCACCGTTTGTGCTGCGCCCCGGTGATACGCGGGCATTGCTCGAAGGCAACCTGACCCTCGATTCGATCCGCGCCCAGATGCTTGCCGGCATCGATGAACTAGACCGCAAGAACGATTTTCTTATCATCGAGGGGGCCGGTCACTCCGGTGTCGGTTCGATCCTCGGCTTTAATAACGCCCAGGTGGCACGCGAAGCCGGAGCGCCGGTGATTATGGTCGCCGGCGGTGGCCTCGGTAACGTGGTCGATGCGGTGCAGCTGAATCTGGCCCTGTTCGAAAAAGAGCAGGTGTCGGTCAAGGCGATCCTTGCCAATAAAATCGACCCGGACAAACGCGAGCGCAACCTGCACTACCTGGCCCTGGCATTCAAAGATGCACCGTTTCGCATCATCGGCGGTTTCAACTACCAGCCGATTCTGGCCAACCCGACCCTGCGCCGGATCAGTACCGTACTCGGTATCCCGCTCAAGGCAACCGAGGAGGAGGCGCAGCGCATTATCCATCACGTGCAGATCGGTGCCGCTTCAACCCAACGGGTGGCCGAACTGTTACGTGAGTCGTCGGTGGTTATCGTCAACAGCAGCCGTGACGAACTGCTGGTGACACTGGCCAATCTTTACCAGATCCCCGAGTATCAGGATAAACTCGCCGGGATCATCGTTCCCGGTGTCGGCAGTATCAGTCATATCAGTCAGAAAATCCTCGATCGCAGCGGCATCCCCTATATGCGCGCCGGTCGCAGCACTTCGGAGGTCTTCGGCATGATCACGGACGATGTCTCCAAGATTACCGCCGAGGATACACACAAGATCGAATTGATCCAGCAGCTGGCGGAGAAGCGATTCGATTTTGATGTGATTGACGCACTGCTCGATTGAGGTGGGGCGGCTTTTGGGTTTATTCTGTATCCACTTTTGAAGATGACTATTTAGTCCAGGGGAAGGGAAACGACGCATGTACGGTTTACGCACGATCGGTTTGATGAGTCTGCTTCTGGTTCTGGCCCTGCCGGTGCAAGCGCGCGTCGATATGTATGAACTGCGCGCGCAGGCGGAGACCGGTGATGTCAAGGCGCAGTTTGAGCTCGGCCGTCATTACGAGACCGGTGACGAGGGGTACGTCGACGATTACGAAGCGGCCCACTGGTACACTCTGGCTGTGGCGCAGGGACTGCGTGAAGCCCAGCTCAATCTCGGGAAAATGTACGCCGAGGGGCGCGGTGTCGTTCAGGACATGGCCGAGGCGGTCCGTCTCTACCGGCTGGCGGCCGAACAGGGGCAGGCGGCGGCACAGAGCAACCTCGCGATCCTTTACGCCACTGGCGAAGGGGTGGAGCAGAGCATGCCCGAGGCGGTCAAGTGGTTCACCCGCGCCGCCGAGAGCGGCGACCCGGTCGCCGAGTACAACCTCGGCCGCTTCCTGCGTCAGGGTGTCGAAGGGAATAAAGACCCGGTTCAGGCGCTGGTCTGGCTGCAGAAGGCTGCGGCCCAGGGTCATCAGGAGGCCCGGATTGCCGCGGCCGACATGCTGTTTGCCGGTGAAGGGGTGCCCAAAGATATTCCGGCGGCGGTCAAGTGGTACCGGGAGGCGGCCCAGGAAGGTGACACCCGTTCGCAACAGCAACTGGCCGATATCTATTACGAGGGGATGGGGGGCGTCGGCAAGGATCTGGCCGAAGCGGCGCGCTGGTATCGCAAGGTGGCGGATAAAGGTGATGCCGATGCCCAGTATATCCTCGGTACGCTGTATGCCGAAGGGCAGGGGGTGGCAAAAAGCGACAGCGAGGCGGCCCAGTGGTACCGCAAGGCGGCCGATCAGGGGCACATCGAAGCGCAGGCGAGCCTGGGGCTGATGTACCGGCAGGGGCGCGGCGTTAAGCAGAGCGACAAGGATGCTTTCACCTGGTTTGACAAGGCGGCACGTCAGGGGGAAGCAACGGCGCAGTTCAATCTCGCCGACCACTACCTGCGCGGCCTGGCGGTGCTCCCCGACACGGTCAAGTGCTACGCCTGGTTGCGGCTCGCTGCGGAGCAGGGCAACAGTGAGGCAACGGCAGCCTTGCCGCAGATCAAGGCGATGCTGAAGCCACAGCAGTTGCCGATGGCCGAGGCCGAGGCGGCGAAGTATCGCAAGCTGTATAAGAAATAGGGCGTCGGTTCGTACTGTCAGTCAGGGGAAAAGTATTGCTATCCATGCCGGGCGGGGGCGGATTTCCTGGCCAAAAAACTGGCGCCGCCCCAAGACATGACAACCGTAGATAGAATGACGCCGGACCCCTGATGGCTGTCCTTGCCTACGATTTGGGCAGTCTGTATAAACCCGCCCCGCAATTTTGAATGTTTTTCTTAACGTGCCGAGATTATTATTTTAAGCGGCGTTCTTTATAAAACTGGTTGGCTTAGTTATACAGACAGAAGACTGTCTGTGTTTACAGTTTTATACAGACTGCCCATTTACCGTTCGGGCTGAGGAACAATGAAATTCAGAATCAGAGACCTCGAAACCGACGATCGCACCGCCTACGAGGCCGCCGAGAGCGCCTATCGGAGCCATCTTGACCGCTTCGACAAGTCCTCCAACGGCGA
>Ga0209231_1000975_pt1 | contig 12420 bp, 12 predicted proteins | sample Deesub45470m_DNA_FD_188086 | JGI IMG/M metagenome (GOLD analysis project Ga0209231, IMG submission 188086) | Deep subsurface microbial communities from North Pacific Ocean - 450_OLKR46/470m Metagenome (SPAdes) (version 2) | ecosystem: Environmental > Terrestrial > Deep subsurface > Unclassified ... | reverse complement strand
CGCTCGCACCGCCGTAACGCATCATTGTCAGAGGCTCTGCCACATAGACAAACGGCTTTCCGGCCTGGTGGAGCCGCAGGATCAGATCGTAATCCATGGCGATCTTCAGGGACTTGTCAAACAGGCCGACCTCATCGAAGGCTTTGCGCGCCACGAACGTGGCCGGGTGATTCACAGGCATCTGGTGCCAGATGGTTTTCTCAACATCTGATGGTTTGACAATGAAGAGAGGGTTGCCCTTTTCATCGAGACGGATCAGGTCGCCGTGGATCACCGCCGCGTGCGGATTCTTGCGAGCAGCATCGGCGACAGCCTCCAAGGCGCCAGGTGCGTACTGATCATCCGAACCGAGGATGCCGACCCAGTCACCGGTTGCCATGGCGACACCCTTGTTGAAGGCGTCGGCGATCCCCTCGTCCGGCTCGGATATCCAGCGAAAGCGGCCATCCCGCGCAGCACGGTCCAGGATGATGTCGAGCGTGCCGTCGGTTGAGGTACCATCGACGACCAGATATTCGAGCGCAACCCCGTGTTGAGAAAGGACGCTATCAACGGTGGATTCGAGAGTTATGGCACTATTGTAGGTGGCGGTTATGACGGAAATCTTGATTGAGTTATTAACCTCAACATCATCACACCGACAAGACTTCAATGATTCATTCCCATTGTTCATTTTTTATTGACCAACCGAAGGCACAACTTTTTGACTTTTCTGATTAATTCGTAAACCGGGCCAAAGCTGAGGAGATAGAAAGCATTGATGTCCCTTGTAATAACGCTCCATTTAGCCGATTCTCTGTGAATTTGAGCCGCCGAGAAGGTTTGAATTACTTTAATCAGCTTGTGCGCATGCGTGCTGAAATCTAGATGCTCAAAAAAAAAGTTTCTGGCGTTCCGCCCTTTCTTCTCAAGATCGTCCCTGCTTATCGTGCGTAAAAGGTCCGAGATCCGCTTCGTCGGTGGCAGAGAATAGCCAAAGTCCCCCACCTTGGAAGCTTCTGCGATAACACCATCTTCATTGGTCAAAACAGGTAACCCACACTGCATGTAAGTGCATGCCTTGCCAGAAGACCAACCGAGATATTTGAGGTTATCGCCCGTTAGCGGGTCCGTCCAATCCGGACTGTAAAGCGCAAGCCCAATATCGGCAGAGAGCGGCAATACGGCAAGATCCTCAAGCCTTTCAAAGGGCTGGTCTGATATGAAGACCTTCTGTTTTATATCCTCCGACAGGTTAGAGAGTTTTTCAAATTGCCCTTTCATTTTGTAGCGGCCATGCAACACCAGCACCCAATCATCTGGCCAATTCTCCAGGTCCTCAACGATCAGATCGAAACCGGCCCAACTTTCAATTGACCCCATGTAGAGCGCAATTTTCTTGTCAGGGGGAATTGCGTACCTATCTCGCAACCAAGTTGAGCGAACGAAAGGTTGAAAAGTATCGCGCCCGGCAACCGGGATACAGAGAATTTTCTCCAGTGGCAGGTCATTCTCAAACGCCAGTTTTTCAGCACGCACCGTATCCTGGCAGACGGCAAAACACACATCACTCGACGCATCTCTCTCTGCCTGCTTCTTATCTTCTCCGATTTCTGCGGCAAACAGAATTTCATAGCTGATAAAGCCCAGCGGCGTACCGGACAGTTGACTGATTGAAGACCCGATCAACAGCCCTTCCCGGTCGACACCAATAATAAGGTCGTAAGACGTGCCTATTTTCATGAAAAGCTTATTCAGAAAAACACGCTTATAGACGCCTGAATTTCTGTGCCTTATTAGACATGTGAGATCTTTAACCAGGTGCAGTTTGAAATAGTCTCGCTCGTACTGGTATACGAAATCCCAGGACTCAGACAAAACATCAACGGAACAGCCTTCCTGATGGCACAGTTCGAGGATAGCAAGCAGGTTGGGGTTATTGTTGACGTTCCCTTCCGGATGAATAAACAGAATTTTCATAGGGATCAGCGCACTAAGCTCTCTCGGTTTTCCGAAAACCCATGTTTCACCTTATTGAGCCACACAATAAATCGACCACGTCTCAAAACTCGGCGTATCCCTCGTCATCCATTCACCGCATTCGACAAGCTGCATTCCGGCATTATTGAGCAGCAGTTCAATCTCCGGTCGGAACAGATAGCGCATCCGGTGCTGCTCATGCAGAGATTCGGAGTTCAGCCCATCTTTATCGCTCAGGATGATCTGGTAATTCACATCGACAATATTATCATTAGGGTGCATCTGCGGTTCGGCGATCCGCAGCACCGAACAATCCTTACCCTCGATCCTCTTGACCCGGACTTCAGGCTGCTCATTCAGCACCCCCGGTCCATACCAGCAGTCGAAAATAAAAACACCCCCAGGCTTCAGGTGTTTTTTGGCAACACTGAAGGCGGCAAGGAGGTCCTCATTGCTGGCTTGATAACTGATGACATGGAAGAGCGATAAAACCACGTCAAATCGCTCAGCAAGGTCCAAACTTCTGATATCGCCATACTCAAAACAGAGTCTGCTAACGAGACCCTCAGGCAAACGTGTTAAACGGTCATCGGCAAGGCGGAGCATCTCTTCACTGAGATCGACGCCATGCACCTTCATGCCCTGGCGAGCGAGGTTCTCGGCATGTCCTCCCGTGCCACAGCCAAGCTCCAGTATAGACTTTGCATCAGGGGCATACTCGGCAAGCAATGAACTGATGAACTCTGCCTCACCCGTATAATCCTTGTCACGATACAGAAGGTCGTAATACTTTGCGTAACCACTGAACACGCTCATTGCAGGATATCCTTCAGTGTTTGAGCAACTTCCTCGATCTGCTCTGTAGTCAACGCCATCCCGCTTGGGAGGTAAAACCCACGGCGAGCAACCCTTTCAGCCACCGGGCAATTTTCGTCCTTGAACAATCCCATTTTTTTGAGCACAGGTTGCTCATGCATCGGCCAGAAAAAGGGGCGTGTGCCGATACCTTTGTCGCGCAAACGGGTCATGATCTCTTCTGCATCACAATCAACCCCATCTTTCAGGACGACGCCATAAACCCAATAGATGTTTTCCGCGTAGTCGATTTTAGCGACTGGCAACTGCAAACACTCGATCTCAGAAAGCAACTCCGTATATCTTTTCCCCATGGCCCGCTTGCGCTGTGCGAATTCATCCAACCGCTCCAATTGAGCAATTCCGAGGGCAGCCTGCATGTTGGTCATGCGGAAGTTGAAACCGAGTTCTTCGTGGACGAATCTCTTTGTCGGCTGAAAGCAGAGATTACGCAGAGACCGGCAACGCTCGGCAAGCACCGGATTATCAGTGACGATCATCCCGCCTTCACCTGTAGTGATATGCTTGTTCGGGTAGAAACTGAAGGTACTCAAATCACCGAAGGAGCCGCAGGGCCTCCCCTTGTAGGTCTGGCCGTGCATCTCGGCAGCATCCTCGATGATCTTCAACCCGTGCTTGTCAGCGAGGGCCAGGATCGGATCCATATCGACCGGCAAACCGTAGATATGCACCACCATGATCGCTTTGGTTTTGGATGTGATCTTTTGCTCGACTAATTCGGCGGTCATGTTCCAGGTCAACGGATCACAATCGACCACAACCAGTGTCGCCCCGGCACGAACAATCGCGGCAGCGCAGGAGATGATCGTAAACGTCGGCAGAATGACCTCGTCGCCAGGACCGAGATCAAGGGCAACAACTGCAGCTTCCAGGGCAGCCGTTCCATTACAGACGGCAATCCCGAATTTTCTGCCAACCCGTGCCGCGAATTCATCTTCAAAACGCTTGACGAATGGACCTTCCGAGGAGATCCATCCAGTTTCGATGCATTCGAGAAGGAGGGCTTTTTCGTTGCCATCGAGTAAAGGTTCATTGACTGGAATCATGTTTTCACCTTTTTGGGATAAACTTGATTTTGTCGGCGTCGCCAGCGTAAGGACCCTGTTTGACTTCGATCATTTCAATCTCTTCCAGGGCTTCGAAACCGTGGCCGCCTCCTGCCAAAAGGATGACATCGCCTTCTTCAAGGATTCTGGATTCCAGATAATTTTGCTCATCATCGTAAAAATCTACTTTTAACCGCCCACGCTTCAGCAAAAGGACCTCTTGCGTTAAATGGACTTCACGCCGGACAACATTATGTACATGGGGCTCGATCACTTTGCCTGCGGGATGTTTCATATAGGCAAGTTGCTGGGAGAAATCATCTGGCGTAAAGAAATGAAGTCCTGGTTTTTCGAAATTTCGGCGAATAACTATGGCGATAACCATTTCGCCATTTAATATTTTTTCCAACACGACATTCTCCTGCTTCAATTGAAACGTTTACGAGCAAACGCTCTAATTCTGCCTGCAATCCCCCTAGACTTCAGGTAGAATTCGGGGTTTATTTCGGACCTCGCCAAGCTCTTCAGCAGAGACATCTCCAGTGAACAATCATCGCTGCTATTTAGGATCTCCAACGCCTTGGAATAATCCCCCCAACGCATGGACTTAATTGCATTGTTGCACAAATGATTGTTCAATGTCTTAACACCACAGTGTGAAATTATCTGATCCTTGAATTTGTCGACTATATATTGATACCCGGCGACATCACGACGGAGGTCCTTCGAGATCGTTTCTCCGGCGTGAAGATGGTAGGTGAACAGCGGTTCCTGCAAGTGGATGAAACGGCAATGCTCTGCTAAGCGTATCGCAGTATCCCACTCCTGATAAGAGGGCGCACCTTCATCCAGTAGCCCAATTTTCTCAAGAGCTATCTTTGATGTCAGCATCGCCGGAAACATCGGTGCGTTGGTGGCAAGCAATTGGCTATAAACATCACCATCAACATAAGGCAAAGACCACAAACTTTTCTTGTTTGTCTTGGCGGTGTAGCACCAACAATCCGCATGCACGACCGTCATTGGATCAAAATTGGCTTTGCGTAAAGCATCAATTTGAAGTTCAAGCTTCGTAGAATCCCATTCGTCATCTGAGTCCAGGAAAGCTATCCAATCGCCCTTTGCTTCGACAATCCCGCGGTTTCGCGCAGCCTGTGCTCCTGAATTTTTCTCTAAGGTGAGACATCTCACTCGTTGCTTTTGGTAGCCCTGAACAAGCCTGACAGTCTCATCAGTTGAACAATCATCGACAACAATAACTTCAAAAGGCAAATACGATTGAGAAAGCACCGAGTTTATACAATATTCTATTGTATTCGCCCTGTTGAAAACTGGGATTACAACTGATATTTTAATTTTTCCTGTCCGCATAGGCCCTATAATTATCTAGAATTCTGACTTTAAATCTTTTTCTGAAAACATTCGCAACGGATATGGCTAAAAGAATTTTCTTAAAAGTTGGGACTTCAGAAGATTTTAGGACATAAAGGATATGCTCCATCGACAACACTGCCCACGAGTTATACTTTTTACTTCTCGGTTCACTCCAAACGCCCACCCTTTTTCGTCTTTCATCAATTTGGATTTCAGTCTCACCACTGGATTCGCGTCTTAAGATACCTAGACGGTCATCGAAGTGGATGTGTCCAAAGGACCCGGCAGAAAAAAGGAGTAAGTGATCGGCTCCCCTGATATTTTTCACCGGCAATTGTCTTAAGACATCAATCTTAAAAACCCCATGAAAGCAGGTACACCACGCCAGGTTATTCGCTATTTTTTTCATTCTTTTCGAGACCGTCAAGCCCGAGGTGTCTATATCAGAGTCTTTATATCCTAAAAGTTTTTCGTTGCCGTCAACGAGACTCGACTTGGGATAAAACATGACATACTCGTAGTTCTCTTCTAAAAATTTAACGGCGTTGTCAATATAGTCTTTTGAGAATAAATCATGAGCTCCAAGCCATACAAAATATTTTGTTTTGGCCTGTTCCAGACAAAACTTGAAGTTGTCAACTGGCCCAATATTTTCGGTTTGCCTGATTGCCTTTACTCTGTGATCCCTGCATGCGAACTCTTGGATTATTTCCCAGCTTTTATCGTCAGAAGCATTATCTGAAATAATAATTTCGATATCTTTAAACTTCTGAGAAACAGCCGAATCAATCGTCTCTCGCAAAAACATTTCTTCATTATAAACGGGGATGCCGATGGTTACTTTTGCCATAAAAAAGCTACCTTCTCAGCGAACTCTTTTCAGAAATCCATCAGGTGCCACAGTAATCAAAAGCTTATTCTCAATCTCTTTGTCAATCTCGAATTCACTGTGGCTTTTTAGATATTCCCAAACAGCCGTTTTCGGGTTATTCCCCTTCCCCCACGGCCGGTTCGGAAAGGAATCATCCGAAAGGTCTTCAATGATCGTATCAAAAACCACGCAATAACTGCCGACAGAGGTCAATGGCGCGTACAACTTCAACTCTTCCAACACATGTTCATGAGTATGATTGGAATCGAGGCAGACCAGTACGCGTTGATAATCTTTGGCAATCTCCTGAATCTGAGCGGCTATTTCTGGGCTGACAGACGAGCCCTGAATCATATCGATGCGATGTGACAAAGGATGTTCTTCAATCGCCTTACGGTTATGCGCCCGGATGTCGATATCCACGCCAAGCACCCGACTACGTGGCGCTTGCGGATCCAGCGTCGTGCCCGTCTCAACGGCTTCACAATATTCAATAAGAGCAAGCACGGATGCGCTCATAATCAACGACCCACCATGTGCGATGCCAGTTTCAATGATCAAGTCCGGCCTGACTTGCCAGATTATTTCCTGCATTGCGATCATGTCCTGGGGATATTGTATAATTGGCCTCCCCATCCAGCTAAAATTATAGGAATACTGGGCCTTTATAGAATCCTGTAAAAATTCTTGTGTACTTTCTCTTAGAGCTTTATTTTGCTCATTCGACTGGACGCGGCTAACGACTTCTTTCCCAAAACTCATAGTTCATCCACCTTTACGTAGCTATATTGGCTGCCCGCCATCGATAAAATTTCGTCAAAGTAGTTGGAGTTCATCACGAATACTTCATCTCCAGGCTCCAATTCCTTTAAACCCTCCTCGGGTGAACTCACCCTCAGCCCAGTACCCGCCAAGTATTTGCCTTGCTTCGCGGGGTTGATATCAATAACAACATCAACTTCGAATCCAGACCGTTGTAATGTCAAGGCAAACATCATGCCTTTGGCTGCGCCCCCCCAAATCGCTTTACGTTTCCTGTGGATGTTAGACTTAATAATATTCTGAATACCACTCAGAAAATCCTCAGGGAAACAAGTCTCTTCTTCACCACGAACCGGTTGCTGGACAGTCGCCAAATCAACGACTGCGAACAGATACTGCCCACCAAAAACATGCCCCGCCTCAACAACGGTTCCAAACAATCGGTAAAAATCCGAAAGACGAAAATAATTCACGTGCTCATAAAAAATATCAAACCAAGCCCGATGGCTACAAATCCAATCGAAACAAGGAACTTCAATATACGCATACCCTCGTCCACCATTCGCACAGGCTATATCCGAGAGGAAAGACATCGGGGCAGGGACATGCTCCAAGACATGCCTCAGGATCACACCTTCAGCAGACAATCCGACATCTTTCGTAAATAAGTCCCGAACGATATATGATTTTGTCCCTTCATAGGCAGGGTCGACCCCAGTCACTTCATAACCGGAACCACGTAGATGCTCGAGAAAATAGCCTTTACCGCACCCGACTTCGATAAGTGTTTTGTCAGAAAAACTCCTATCGATGATTCTTGTGACTTCATCTAGATGCCTCTGAAAAGCTGCAGAACATGCCTGCTCGTTCTGGTACTTAGCATCATAATTCAGCAGTTCAGCATCGTAGGCTACATTAGTGACCAAACCTGTCAATGGGTCTTGCACCAAGACAACATCACCCATCGGACAAGACATTGCAGACTTCTTGTCGTCGAACATCATGTTCTGGAAAACAGGGATGTTGGTAGCACGATAAAGTTCCATCAAAGATCAACTCCAAGAGTTGCGTCTAACTTCCTTCTATCCCCCCAGAAAGCGGTCGGCTCATAGTCAGGACAAGGATAATAACCACGATTTAACTCAATCGAGCAGTTGTTCTCATGCTTCCATTTCTCAACAAGCGCCCTCACGGACAGAGGTTTCCCGTTGCAGACATTTATGACCCCAGCACCGCTTTTATTGATGGCCAATGCGACAATTAACCGTGCAAGTTCCTCAACTGGCAGGTAATCCCTCAATTGCTCTCCGCTCGACATATTGAAGGATCTATCTCCACGTTGCACAGCCTCTTGGAACTGCGGATAAAGAGAGGTCCCCGACTGCCCTTCACCGTACAGATAAAACAGTCGCGCCCAGGTCATTTCAAACTTTATTGTGGCTTGCAAAAATTCTAATTGTCGTCGCAGAGCATCTTTGGCAAAGCCATAAGGATTAGAGGGGAGAGCCACGTTGTCTTCACTCAGGCACCCCTCCTGCATTCCGTACTCAAAACACGTCCCGGTGACCAACAAAGAGGGTAGCCCGCCTTCAACCATCGCTTTCAAAAAAGCATACTGTTTTGGTAGTTCCGTCTCAAAATGATGCAGTGATTTGTAATTCGGCAGTCCATCCCAAGCGAGATGAATCAGCACATCAGGGCTTCCTATTTTTTCATAGCAACCATCTGTCGGCCAAGAGATGTCCCACACGACCACTGGAGCAAAACTATCTGAACTAATAAAATCTTGAGCAGTGCGGACAACAGCAATCGTATTAACAGAGTGAGCGGCCAAAGCTCTCAACACATGTCGTCCTATAAAACCGTTTGCGCCGGTGACGGCAACTCTCACAAAAACCCCTTTAGACTAGAGACAGTTCAGGGACAGCCGTAACACACTGACCATTCCACTCTCTGATGTAAGCTAATTGCTCCACAACCTCGTCGCGCAAGTTCCATGGTAGGATCAAAACATAATCTGGCCTTTCAACTTTCAACTCTTCTTCTGCCACAATCTGGATACGACTCCCTGGTAGGAATTGGCCTTGTTTGGCAGGGTTGCGATCAACGACAAAAGAGAGCAGATCCGTCCGCACCCCGGCAAAGTTAAGCAGGGTATTCCCTTTGGCAGCGGCACCATAGGCTGCTACTTTTTTGCCCAGAGATTTTTTCTCAAGGAGAAAGGAGAGCAGGTCATTCTTGATCTTCTCTGCCCGAGCCTGGAATCCCTCATAATATTCGGTTGTTGTTACTCCGGCTCGACTTTCACATTCAAGAACGGTTGCCACCTGACTGTTGACAAGCTTTCTTCCAACCCCCTTCTTCTGTGCAAAGACGCGCAAACTGCCGCCATGAGTTGGCAGTTCTTCAACATCAAAGACTTCAAGCCCGTTACACTCAAAAATCCGACTCACCGCCGTCAAGGAGAGGTAAGAGAAATGTTCATGATAGATGGTATCGAACTGACACTGTTCGACCAATTTCATCAAATGCGGAAATTCAAACGTTGCCACCCCATCAGGCTTCAGAAGTATAACGAAGCCGGCCACGAAACCGTTGATGTCAGGAACATGGGCCAAAACGTTATTGGCTACGACAAGGTCAGCCTGCCTACCCTGTGGGACGAGCTTTTTTGCAAGTTCGGTCCCGAAAAATTCCTCAATGACATCCACTCCTTTATCTCGTGCTGCAACCGCAGTACTTGCCGTCGGCTCCACTCCAAGGCAGGGGATGCCACGCTCAACAACATATTGCAGAAGATATCCATCGTTAGCGGCAATCTCGACGACGTATGAAGTTGCATCAAGTTCAAAGCGTGTCACCATCTTCTCGACGTAATCCTTAGCATGGCTCAGCCACGTCGTCGAGAAGGAGCTGAAATACGCATATTCGTTGGTGAAGAGTTCATCAGCACACGCATAATCTTCTGTCTGCACCAACCAGCAATCAGTGCAAACCAGAACCCTCAAGGGGAACCATTTTTCCGGCTCACGCAAGGTCTGTTCCGTAAGATAGGCGTTCGAGGGTGGAGCACTCCCCAAGTCAATGAACGGTAAATGTAAATCAGCCTGGCAGTGTCGGCATTTCATAACACGACCCCCAAGAACGATTCATCGATAAAGGGGTGCCCCTGATCACGGGCAGACAGGTCTGTCACACTCACAGGCCATGAGATATTGACTCTGGGATCGGCATGATGCAGAGCACCCTCAGCATCAGCAGAGTACTCCGCTGTGTGCAGATACAAAAGCTCACAGTTTTCAGTCAATGTTTGGAAGCCATGCGCAAAACCTTCAGGGATCAATAAACTTTTCTGGTTCTCAGCGGAGAGGATTTCCCCGTGCCATTGCAGAAAAGTTGGGGAATCTCGACGAATATCCACCGCAACATCAAAGATCTTTCCGCTAAGGCAACTAACCACTTTGTCCTCAGCATGCGGAGGGTATTGGAAATGAAGTCCGCGAATCGATCCTGAAAATTTGGTCAATGTATGGTTAATCTGCATAATTGGCTTTTTTAAACCAATAGCCATAAATTCATCAGCACAATACAAGCGTTCAAAAAAACCGCGGTCGTCTACCCTAGGCATTCGTTGTAACACCTTCAGTCCATTGAGAGGAGTATCGTAAACATCGAAACGGGGAGAATTCATTCTGTGGCAACGGCCTCTTCATATTCCTTGATTTGATTGACAGTGAACCTCTGCATATCAGCTCCACCACGCCATGCTTCATGCCAGGAGAGTGTTTTGTCTAGAGCCGTTAGTAGCGACCAACGTGGCTGCCAGCCGATTAGTGCTCGTGCCTTGCTGCTGTCCAACTTGAGGTAGTGTGCCTCATGGAGAGTTTTCTCCACTTCAGAAATCCACTTAAGGTCAGAACGGGACCCTGCCAGACGCTCAAGTATCCATTCGACACTGCGTGCATCGTCGTCTGATGGGCCAAAGTTCCAAGGCTCAGCAAAAGCCTCACCATTGACAGACAACCTCTCTGCCAGAACGAGATAACCTGAGAGTGGCTCCAAAACATGCTGCCAAGGTCGTATTGCATCTGGATAACGAATTTTGAGTGTTTCACCTGCATCCAAAGCCCGCAGCACGTCAGGCAACAACCGATCGGTGGCCCAATCCCCGCCACCGATCACATTACCTGCCCTGGCGCTGGCCAATGCAACACCCTGCTCACTCAGAAAGGATTGTCTATAAGCGGCAGTCACCAACTCCGAGCAGGCTTTGCTGCTTGAATACGGGTCATAACCACCCATAGCCTCATTTTCACGATAACCCGAAGGCCGCTCTCGATTTTCATAACATTTATCCGTAGTGACGTTGACCACGGCTTTGACACTCGGGCAGCTACGCACAGCTTCGAACAAGTGAAGACTGCCCATCACGTTAGTCGCATAGGTATCAAGCGGGTTCCGGTAAGATTCGCGCACCAAGGGTTGTGCAGCTAGATGAAAAACTATTTCGGGCTGTGCATCCTGCATCGACTTTGACAAGCGAACCAAGTCTCGCACATCACCAATGACCGATGAAATCAATCTACCAACACCGGCTTCGATAAATAGACTTGGCACAGTTGGCGGTTCCAGAGCATAACCGCAAACCTCTGCTCCAAGCGCTTTCAGCCAAAGGCAAAGCCAAGAGCCCTTAAAACCGGTATGACCGGTTATGAAAACACGTTTTCCTGTCCAGAATTTTCTATCAAGCATATCGGGTTACCAAAGTTTCCACGGGGCTTTATCCGCCTTCCAGAGATCATCGAGAAGCGTCTTATCGCGCAAGGTATCCATAGGCTGCCAGAAACCATCATGGCGAAAAGCCTTCAGCTGGTTGTCTTTTGCCAGCGTTTCCAAAGGTCCTCTTTCGAATATCGTGCTATCACCTTCCAGGAGGTCGAACACCTGCGGTTCGAGGACAAAAAAACCCGCATTGACCCAACTCCCATCCCCCCGGGGCTTTTCCTGGAAGCCAGTCACAAGGTCCTCTTCAGCGAGACCCAAAGCACCGAACCTTCCACTCGGCTGAGTGGAGGTGAGCGACGCCAAACGGCCATGCGCTTTGTGAAAAGCGACTAACTCAGAAATATTCACATCTCCAACCCCATCACCATAGGTCATCATGAACGTCTCATCGCCGACATATGACTGGACGCGCTTCAGCCTCCCACCTGTCATGGTATTGTGTCCGGTATCGACCAACGTCACCTTCCAGGGCTCTGCTGTGTGGTGGTGGATAATTCGCTCATTGTTGGTGAAATCAAAGGTGATATCAGACTCGTGCATGAAGTAGTGGGCAAAATATTCCTTGATACAGTAACCCTTGTAACCGAGACATATGACGAAGTCGTTAAAGCCATAATGCGAGTAGATCTTCATGATATGCCAGAGGATCGGTTTCTCGCCAACATCAATCATTGGTTTTGGTTTGAGATGGGACTCCTCGCTGATGCGGGTGCCAAAACCTCCCGCCAGGATGACGACCTTCATGTC
>Ga0209231_1000974_pt1 | contig 12429 bp, 19 predicted proteins | sample Deesub45470m_DNA_FD_188086 | JGI IMG/M metagenome (GOLD analysis project Ga0209231, IMG submission 188086) | Deep subsurface microbial communities from North Pacific Ocean - 450_OLKR46/470m Metagenome (SPAdes) (version 2) | ecosystem: Environmental > Terrestrial > Deep subsurface > Unclassified ... | reverse complement strand
GTTTGTAAACATTGGGCAGAAGGTGGTGCCGGTGCAACCGATTTAGCACAGCAAGTGGTGGCTAGTATTGAGGCAAAACAATCGCAATTTAAATTGCTTTATCCAGATGAGTTGCCTTTGCGCGATAAACTAAAAACTATTGCTACCAAATTATATGGCGCTGCTGACGTCAAGTTGAGCGATGAAGCTGAGCAACAATTATTAGCGTTAAATAACGATTACTCACATTTGCCGATTTGTATTGCCAAAACACAATATTCGTTTTCATCCGATGCGACATTACGCAATGCGCCATCAGGCCATACGCTAGAAGTGAAAAGCTTGCGCTTGTCTCGTGGAGCGGGTTTTGTTGTTGCCTTGTGTGGCGATATTATGACGATGCCAGGTTTGCCAAAAATACCCGCAAGTGAGCGCATTACCGTTAATCAAGCAGGGGTTATCTTAGGGCTTTCTTAATTGAGCCATCTTCATTGTTATGCAAATTATTGAACAAGGCGGTGTCGCCGAACAAACGCTGAATAAATCTAAATTTCTTGCTTGGACAGCCCATTGTGAAAATGAGCGAGAAGTAGGCGCATTTTTACGTGCAATTGCTGCGCAACATCAAAATGCCAGCCATTTGGCTTATGCCTTCCGCCTTAAAACGCCAGATGGTATTGTGCCGAGATTTTCTGATGCAGGAGAGCCGTCTGGCACGGCAGGTATGCCCATTTTGCAACGCATAGAAGGGCTTAATTTAATTAACGTTTGCGTGGGTGTTATACGCTATTATGGCGGCGTTAATCTAGGTAAGGGTGGCTTGGCTCGCGCTTATGGTGGCACTGCGAAATTAGCATTAGATGCATCAAGATTAAGTGCTTACATTGAAATGCAACAATTGGCGCTCACAATAGAATACAATCGCTTGGATGAACTGACAAAAGCCTTATCGCAAATCAATGGGGAAGTGTTGGATAAAACCTTTGATGAAAAAGTCCATGTTGTCGTCCGTTTACCTTTAGCCGAAGAACAAACTTTTATGAATCGATTCACCAATGAATATGCCAATTAAACCAGTCACTAAAGTCGAAATCGCCGCTTGGTTAATCATGACCGCTGCTATGGTTTATGTATTGAATTTTCAGTTATTGCCAGGCTTATTAGCTGGTTTGTTGGTATTCGAATTAGTGCATGTCATTTCGCCTTATATTGCCCAAAAATTTCCAGGTTACACCGCTAAAATTATTGCCGTTGGTTTATTAGCCATTGTTGTTGTTGGTTTATTAACGCTGGCCGTTGTGGGTTTAATTGCTTTTTTTAAATCAGATTCTGGTAGTTTGACTAACTTAATCGGCAGAATGGCGCAGATCATTGAAGATTCACGCAGTATCTTGCCAGATTGGTTAGATTCGCGTTTACCAGCAGATGCAGTGGTATTACAACAGATTGTCACTGAGTGGCTGCGCGATAATGCATCTGACTTGCAGTTTTTAGGCAAAGAAGTAGGACGCTATGTTGCGCATATTGTCATAGCCATGATTATTGGTGGCATGCTGGCATTGCGCGAAGCGCTGACGGATGATCATTACAAACCATTCGCAAAAGCAATGATTCAGCGCACAACGTACTTTGGACGCGCATTTAGAAATATTGTGTTCGCACAAGTGAGAATTTCGGCTGTTAATACTGTTTTTACTGCTATATATCTAGCCATTGTGTTGCCCTTGATTGGCGTTGAACTGCCATTTATCAAAACCATGATTATGATTACGTTTATTGTTGGTTTATTGCCTGTGATTGGTAATTTGATCTCCAACACCATTATTGTTATTGTGAGTATGAGTCATTCATTTGCGATTGCACTAAGCTCTTTAGCATTTTTGGTCATAATTCATAAATTAGAGTACTTTTTAAATGCTCGTATTATTGGTGGTCAGATTAGAGCCAATGCATGGGAATTGCTGATTGCGATGGTGCTAATGGAGGCCGCTTTTGGTATTGCTGGCGTAGTAGCCGCACCCATCTATTATGCCTATATCAAAAGCGAACTCAGAGCGCGCGAATTAATATAAAGAAAAGCTTAGTTTACATTTAAATTAAGCGTGCCAAAGATAAGCGGCTAATGCAATGCCTAACATGGCAATAGTCATCGATAAAATATACGCAATCTTGCTAGAGTAAACCGACGGTAACTGTGTGTCAGCTAGCGTAGCAGAAAACCGCTGGTGCTGAATCGCTGCTGTAGCAATTGCCAATGAGCCAATGATCACAAAGGCAATGCCAAGTGCCGACGAAAGCGGCGAACTAACGTTATGGGCCAGCGCTGGCGACTCTAATGCCAGTAATTTTACAAACAATCCAAAGCGTGAAATCACAAAGCCCAATGCAATAATGGTTAGCCCTGTACGTAACCAAGCCAGCAAAGTGCGCTCAGCCGCAAAAAAGACGCGTGGATCTTGATCAACTGCCATTTAATTCCTTAATTATTGATAATAAATCTTGAAAAGCTATGTGTTTAAGAACCACTTAGCTGTGCTTGCTTGATTTTTTGATGACATGGCGTTTGATTGTGAGGCTCACAAGCAAGGCTTATTTCGTCTAAATAAAACTGCTTATTGGTTGCTAGTTTTTGAGACTGCGCATTACGTTTTTTATTGTCATAAATATTAATACCAGTAACGGTTGTTTTATGCCCAGCCAAATAATCAAAGTTTTGCTCAGTTGCATCACCACTAATGCGCTCAAGTTGCATTGCATTAAATCCAATTAGTCTAAAGCGCGTATTTTCGTAACGGAATTTGAAAGTGTGTTTGGTTGTGTTATAGCCACTGCATTTTAGCTTGTAGTTTAACGCTACTTTAACGAGACCATTCTTGATATTAATTTCTCCAGCTTCAACCAACGGATCGACTAAACAAGGCTTTTGCTCGCTATGCTCAGTAGGAAAGCCATTTGCAACACTTAGCACCTCTTCATAGCCTGTCTCTGTTTGAAAGAGAACCATCATTTTTCTAGGGTTCATATTCAAAATCTTAGGACCAATAATGCGGTTTCTTTTAAGATAGGCTGGGTCAGTATTTTCAACCACCATAATGGCATCATCTTTGCCATCATGATTAATATCGCCCAAAGTGTAGTAAACCAAAATCCAATTTTTTGGCACCATATCATTAATCATTTCCACCCTTGCTGCGCCAGCGGCAACCGTCGCGCTTAGCAGTAAAGTAATCATGATAATAGATTGTAGTATTCGTTTCATACGCCTATGGAGCATACCACGCCATTTTTTACTTTGCGATAATCTACTTTAAAACCAAATAGATAAAAGCGGTTTTTATTGTTAAATGTTGTATTTTTCACCACTTAACTCATGCTTTAAATTGGATTTTGCGTAAAAGAGTGTATTACCAAGAAGGGCAACTTAGGTCACCCTCTTGGCAACTATTTAAAGCTTCAAGTTCTTTATTGCGTAAGCGCGTCTCTTCGGCAAGACAAGCAGTTATAATCATTGCATGAGCAGAACCGCCTTCAACGCCCGATGCTTCAAACTCGCACGATAAATCTTTATATTTTATCCAAGCCAATTGTACTTTTTTAAATTGCCGTTGTTGAGCGGGATTTAGCTTCGTTCTTAAATCGCGATAGGTTTTATTGATTATCTGTGTTTCACGTGCCAAATCAGATGATGCACATTGGTTCATATCGGCTTGTGTATTAGCGTTTTGACAATCCAAACCCAAAACAACGCTTGGCACAAACAAAATAGACAGAAACGAAACAATCACAAATGGTTTATATAGCTTCATCGTTTACCTTTTAGTTGAAATTACCAATTGCTGTTAAACGCTAAGTAATCCGCGATCTAAAAATGAAAAATACAGCGCCCATAATACATAAACCAGCCCACAGATAATCAAGCTTAATAGGCTCTTTAAGATAAAAATAAGCAAATGGCACAAACACACTCAAACTAATCACCTCTTGAATGATTTTAAGCTGTGCCACAGATAGTTCGGTGTATCCGATACGATTCGCGGGTACTTGAAACAAGTATTCAAACAAAGCAATACCCTAGCTAATCAATGCAGCAACAATCCATGGCTTACTAGATAATTCTTTTAAGTGAGCATACCAAGCAAATGTCATAAAGACATTACTGATAGTCAAAAGGATTACTGTTGTATAAATAGGCCGCATATTATTTTACTAAATCATGTGCTTTCTTAATTGTATAGGTTAAGGTCTAACGTTTGAATTAAGGGGCGCTTTAAGGCGTCCCGCTTTCTCAATGAACTGAGGTGCTTTAGCGCCCAATTCATTGGTGAAGACTCGCGGTTTGAATGATGGGTTAGGCATTGGCTGGCGCCCACTTATTAGCATCTTCGTTGCATTTCTTCCAGTCACTACTGGGCAGGTCTTTTTCTAAAGCAGGTAACACACGGTCCATGTGTTGTATCAACTCATAGTCTCGACCGTCGGCATATATTTGTGCCCGAATAACCCAAACACATGTAGAGAATAAGTCTACTTCGCCAAGTTGACCAGCACCGTACATATTTGCAATATTCCACATTGCTCTGCCGTGTCCAAGGTTTGCGGCTTTTGAAAAAAATTCAAAACCTTTTTTTCTATCTTGCGGCACGCCTAGTCCTAAATCATATAAAAGACCGAGGCTAGTAGTTGCCATCGGATGGTTTTGTTCAAAAGCCAGTTCGTACCAAGACTTAGCTTCATCATAATTTTTTTCCTCTTGATAAATACTTCCTAGACTATTCTGAGCTTCCGCATAACCTTGCTCTGCTGCCATTTGGTAGTATTTTTTTGCTTTATCCTTGCTACTAGGAGCGCCATTTCCAAAGTCATAAGCGGAACCAACTTTGAATTGAGCCTCTTTGTCACCTGCATCTGCTTTTGTGATTAGCTCTTTTATTTTGGAAGAGGTAAACAAGTCTGCATGCGACATGGTTGAAACCGTTAAAAATACAGCGATGAGTAAAACGAGGGGGATTTTTTTATATGGCATGGTTATCCTTTTTCTTAAAATGCCTAACGTAAAATTAAGGGGCTCCGTTAGGCGTCCCACTTGAATGATGGGTTAGTGGTGCTGTGCATTGATTAAATATGGTTTGAGTTTACCACCCAAGTCCGCAACGGCTGCCGCGAGTGCTTGAGTGTTAGCCTTGAGCGTACCATTAGCTTTCGGGTCTGAGGCATCATCAACCAAGACGGAGGAAACAGTTCTGGTTGCTCCTCCTATGCCCTGTACTTGACCAATGACTTTCCCATGTTTTTTTACTTTTGTGCTCAAAGAGACGTAGTTTGTTGTTTTGTTAGGACATGCAACGAAAAGCGTTCCCCAGCAAAGTGGCATCAGTGTAACTAACGCGGCAGCATCCTTAGCCTGAGACCTTGACGGTGTTAAAAATGCTATTTCAACATCAAGCAGTAAGGTTTCAGTGCCGCTAGGTTTGAGAGCCTTGTCAGACACCTCTTGAAGAAGCTCGCGTAGGATTGGCTCTATTTCTTTTACATTTGCCTTATTAAAATCGCGCACATCGTTTTTTATCAAAACAGACCCAACTTCGAGGTTTGGTAAGCCTGATGGTATGTCCGGATATAGAGATTGAACGTAATCAATTATCTGACTGGTTACCTCCGTGCGATATTTGGTAATCCATATTGTCGAAATATATTTATCCTGTTGAGATGATGTTACATCTACGGCTGTTGTGTTTGTTGATGTCGACGATACGCATCCCAGCAGCAGGATAGCGGCAATTGTATATACAAGAAACGATAGATGTCTCACTCTTTATTCCCCTAACGTTTAAATTAAGGGGCTACCGAAGGTAGTCCCGCTTGAATGATGGGTTAGGGTGCATTTAACACCTCAGGTAACTTACTCTGTATATTAGCAACTAAATTATCTAGCGCCTGATTTATCGTTTCTGATACGTTTTCATCACTAACATGACCCTTGTATTGGTTAGAAGAGCCGCCATAAAGGTAGGTGTTATTGATATCCACTTCCACTTCAACGTTCACTAATTGCTCTGCATTTATACCATCGACACTACTTGAAATTGCAGCCATAGCAATTAAAGGAGCAAAGAAAACGGCAATTGGAATTTCAGACGGTTTTACACTAAATTTGGAGCGCCCATATAGGGAACCATCATAAACTGAAACTTGAAAGCTTTTTAGAATTACTGTTTTTGATGCGAGAGCTTCATTTAATTTTGCATGCAATGCTGATTTTATTAATATTGAAGGTGTTGGGTTTAGCATTTTGTCTGAGTAATACTTTGTATCATTAGACGGGTTGTCACTAAGCCCAGCTTTTTGATTATCTGAACGTGCATCATATACTTTGAATGAGCTTGTCTCGGTAATAGGGCTATCTACTCTGACATTGGAAGTCGAACCGCAACCACTAAGTAAAAATATACCAAGTAACATTATCAGTTTCATATGCATCCTAACGTTTGAATTAAGGGGCTGGCTTTAGCCAGTCCCACTTGAATGAGGGGTTAGGGGATGAAGCCATATATTAGCTCTGGATTGCAAACTTTAGCTCAGGCAGGAATTGAACAACGTAACCTTCTGGTATTTGAGATTGGTTCACAGCAGAACGCAAGGACGCTGGTAATGCAAACTTTACTGCATAGAGATACATTGAAGAGTCAGGGGTATGTTGCAAATCCTCTTTCGGTATTTGAATTATTCTCTCTGGCATTTTTATTCCTTCGGATGGGTTGTTTAGCCAGTGTGAAACAAGCCAAATTTCACCTTGATAATCAATTCCGTCAGCTAGAAAAATATCTCCATTGCTGTCAAAGGAAGCCAAAACTTTGAATATTTTCATAGATTCCCTAACGTTTGACATAAGGGGCGCGCTTTAGCGCGTCCCGCTTGATGGATGGGTTAGAGCTAAACTTGGAGATAACGATGAATGATGAATTTTTAAAGTGGTGGAATAACCAACATGGCGACCCTACAGAAATTGGGTTAATGCAAATAGCTTTGAGAGCTTTTGAGCATGGCGTTGCACTTGAGCGGGAGGCGTGCGCAAAAGCTTGTGATTTTATACGCGCAAACAGACCGATGACAGGCGCTGGCGGGCTGATTGCGGAAGAATGTGCGATAGTCATTCGTGAGCGCTCTAACGTTTGAATTAAGGGGCGCCGTTAGGCGTCCCGCTTGAATGATGGGTTATGCATTACTGTGCCACCAGTTTAGGTGACCAAGAATTCGCCTCTTTATGGCATTTACCCCAATCTTTGCCAGAAAGGTCATGTTGTATGGCAGGCAGGATACGCTCAAGATATTGTATTAACTGCGTGTCTTGGATGTTAGAGTATTTTTTTGCACGGACTGTCCAAACACAAGCAGAAAACAAATCAACTTTTCCGAGCTGTCCAGCGCCATACATGTTGGCAATGTTCCACATTGCTCGAGCGTGCCCAAGGTCAGCTGAGCGTGAATATAGTTCAAAGCCTTTATTTCTATCTTGTGGTACACCTAATCCAAGATCATGAAGCTGACCTAGACTATTTGTTGCCATTGGGTGATTTTGAGCTACAGCTAGCTCGAACCATGATTTGGCCTCTACGTAGTTTTTTTCGGCTTGAAAGATACTTCCTAGGCTGTTTTGAGCTTCTGAATGACCCTGCTGCGCTGCCATACGATAGTAATTTTTTGCTTTATCTTTACTACTTGGTGCGCCATTACCGGAATCATAGGCTAGCCCAACTTTAAACTGAGCGTCTTTATCTCCTGCGTCAGCCTTAGTGATAAATTCTTTTGTTTCAGAAGAAGTGAACCAATCTGCTTGAGCAAGCGTTGTGAAACTAAAAAGCAAAATACTAAAGAAAATGACTATATTATTTTTATGTAGCATGATTATTCTTTTCTTTTAAATGCATAACGTTTAAATTAAGGGGCGCCGTTAGGCGTCCCGCTTGAATGATGGGTTAGGGTTAGGGTGAAAATAATTTTTATATATCAAAGTTAAAGCTTTGAACATCTTTTACTTACCCCATAATTTGCAGGCGGTTTTATATAAAACATAACCTACGATAACAAAAGCAATTGCTAACCCAAGACTTTCTAAAGGTGAGTTTCCTAAAAGCTTATCTACTAAAACATCCCCAAATACTCGAAATAAGACTAAGCCAATTATTACAATAAATATTAGAAACATTGATTGCATTTTTATGAACGAATATCTCCCTAACGTTTGAATTAAGGGGCTGGCTTTAGCCAGTCCCGCTTGAATGATGGGTTAGGGTAATTATTCAATATAAAGGTCAATAATCGCATGCTTTTTCTCATTATTAGTAATTACTCTCACAAAACCACCGTATTTAAACTCAGGTGGTTGAATGCTATATTCAATATTTACCGCAAATTCAGAGCCTACTTTTGGTAGACCTAGTGTATGACTGGTAGCGTTAATAGCTATTTCTTCAAAGTTGTAGCCTGCCAATAATTGTGAAAATTCATTTTGGGATATTTCAATAGAGCATGTCGTTAGCACATCTGTTGTAATTGGTGACTCACATTCAATAACACGTAACGATTTTGGCGGTGTTTTAATGTTAAGAATGTTTGCCACCATTTGCGGTTGTTGTAAATAATCGACTAACCACAAAATCATTATTGCAAGACATAGGGTAACAAAAAACCATATAAATGCTCTTCCAATTTTGTGCCACATTATTAAACCCTAACGTAAAGTAGGTATCCTAAATGACGCAATTTTTTGCGTCATTGATGCTTTTTTGTTGTTTATTATTGTCATTAGTTTTATTATTTTCAATTGTTTATTTTAATTTAGTATATCCTAATTAAATATGTCAAATACGTCAATTACTGATTCACCTAAATTGCTTGATATTGTTCGCGGAAAAATCCGTTTAAAACATTACAGCATTCGCACTGAGCAGGCTTATGTTGATTGGATTAAGCGTTTTATCCTTCACTTTGATAAGCAGCACCCTAAAAACTTAGGCGCGCAACACGTAGAGCAATTTTTAACCTATTTAGCCGTAAAGAGCAAGGTTTCTGCTAGTACGCAAAATCAGGCGAAAAGTGCTTTGTTGTTTTTGTACAAAGAAGTGTTGGGATTGGAACTGCCTTGGCTTGATGATGTTGAGCAGGCGAAGACACCTAAGCGCTTGCCTGTTGTGCTAACCAAAGAGGAGGTTAAGGCTGTTTTAGAACAATTGGATGGGACTAACCATTTAATTGTGAGCTTACTTTATGGTACAGGGATGCGTATTTTAGAGGCATTACGATTACGGATTAAGGATGTTGATTTTGCACGTAAGGAAATTTTGATTCGTGATGGTAAGGGCTTTAAAGATAGAGTGACCATGTTGCCTGATGCTTTAGCAGCTGTGTTAAAAGCGCATATTGCTAAGGTGAAAACCTTGCATGAACAAGATTTAGCGGAGGGTTATGGCGAAGTGTATATGCCAATGGCATTAGCTAAAAAATATCCTTCAGGTGCTCGTGACTGGTCATGGCAGTATGTTTTTCCATCTAAGCGTTTATCGGTTGATCCTCGTAGTGAAGATGAAAAAGTGCGTAGGCACCATGTGCAAGGGCAGGCGATTCAACGAGCGGTGCGGCAGGCGGTGAGGGATGCGGGTATTACCAAATTAGCTACGCCGCATACGCTGCGCCATAGTTTTGCGACCCATTTACTTGAGGGCGGCTACGATATTCGTACCGTACAAGAGCTATTAGGGCATTCAGACGTTGCCACCACCATGATTTATACGCATGTGTTAAATAAGGGCGGGCGCGGGGTAAGTAGTCCGCTAGATATTTTATAGTTTCTTTGCGCACAGTTGTGTTTTATAAAAAGCAGCGTATTATAACAAATGTTATAACATTGATTGGAGTGCGACATGCAAGGCATTAAATTAACGCAAATTGGTAATTCTGTTGGTTTGGTTTTACCTAAAGAAGTGTTAGCAAAGCTAAAATTAGAGAAAGGTGATACCGTTTTTTTAACGGATACACCAGGCGGTGTGACAATTACACCACATGATCCTGCGTTTGAGCAGCAACTTGATGTTGGGCGTGAGTTTATGCGCGAGTATCGCGATACGTTTAAAGCTTTAGCTAAATAACAGCTATGCAACAGTGGAAATGGGTAGATAAGAGGTTGTTAATCATGTTGCATGATGAGAGCTTGAGTTTGCATGGCGGCGCTTCTGGTGTGCGGGATGAAAATTTATTGAATTCAGCGATGGATAGGGGGCCTAATTTAGCGAGTTATGGCGAGCCAGATTATGCTGACTTAGCGGCAGCTTATGGAGTTGGCTTAGCGAAAAATCATGCGTTTGTTGATGGCAATAAGCGCGCAGCTTTTTTAAGTGTTGGTTTATTTTTAGCGCTAAATGGCTATCGATTAACAGCAACTCAAGTTGATGCCACCTTGACTATTTTAGCCATTGCAGCTAGCGATATGAATGAGGCTGAGTTTGCAACTTGGATTCGTGCTAATAGCGTGCAACGTTGACTGCTTAAAAAGCTGCTTAAAACAAAAAATAAAATCAAGATAGTGTTGAATTAAGCGGGTGAGATGCACTATTTCACTGTCTGTTTTCAAGCCATTTGGGAAAGGTGTTGAGAAATAGAGAATAGATTCTGATTGATACATAACGGTTCTGCCATACGCGCATGCTCTGGATCGCCACGCTACGCTCGCGATGACGACCCTCTTTGAGAGCGTATCGTAGAGAAAATGAAGCTCGGTTATGTGGTGAAAAGTCGAGATGACTGCCTATCTTTGCGAGAATCGTAGTGAAAACGAAGCGTGCTTGTGTGGAAATGCTTGTGCGGAAAAAAGTCGTGATAACTGCCGTCTTTGCGAGGAATGCAGTGACGAAGCAATCCAGTTTTAATGTTTCAACACTGTTACCGAATGGCTGGTGTCTGTTTTATGTGTGTTTGATCTATTGCTGTCGCTAGTTTTGATACGGAAAAAGGATATTTTAAGTAATGCAAAAAACATTAAAAATGATGAAAGAGTTTCTTGCAATATTCTCATGCGAACAGTCATTTTTAGATAATCGATTTGTGGGTAGTTATGTGCTTAATTTATTGGGTTTGCATATAGCTAGGCTATTAATTAGCCATGCATTATTTCATTTCCGTTTATTGTTATTAACGCCTTTAGTTAGCAAAGCCGACCGTAAAGCTTTTAGGGAGCAGGGCTATTTAATCAAAACCAATTTTCTTTCGGATGAGGCCTTCGCGGCGTTAAAGCATGAGTTATGGCAATACAAAGGTGATGTGCGGCAGGTGATAGAAGGCGATACGTTAACCGAGCGGGTTTGGGTGAATTTGAATGGTGAGCAAACTTTTCCAGAGTGTCATCGTTTAATTCATCATGAAAAACTATCCAAGTTAATGCGTTACACCTCTTCTAAAAATCGGTTGCCACTTTTCCATATCGAAAACATTATTCAGCATCAAGGCAATGGCATTAAAGATACGCAAAAAGATACCCATTGCGATATCTTTCATCCCACCGTTAAAGCATGGTTATTTATTGACGACACCACTGAAAATGGGCCTTTTCAATATATTCCAACCTCACATCGGTTAAGTTGGGAAAAGATTAAATGGCATTATAGGGAAGCGTTAACATCTTCTAAAAGCCGTCAAGCGCGTATTGCAGGGCGTTATTGGACTGGTGCTTTTCGACTATCAGCTGATGATGCAATACGCATGAATTTGCCAGCCTGTTATTGTTCCTGCTAACAGTTTGGTTATTGTGAATACCCATGGTTTTCATTGTCGTGGCAATGCGGTTAAAAACACACATCGCTTAGCAATTTGGATGCAATCACGCGATAACCCATTTAATCCATTCCCATTGCCTTTTCCGCTAAAAATGGCCAAGTTGTTTGATGATTTTTGGCGAGGTGAATCTGCACGAATAGATAATAGGCTGAAACATAATGGTGAGTTGGTATTAAAAAGCGGCGGTCTTACTTTACACGAATCTGCTTAATTATTAGCTGCGGCTATTTGTGAGGCTTTTAAAAGCATCGTTGTTAAAGATTAAGTCGTTTGCTATTTGCGCTGTCTGCGGTTAGCTTTAAGTCGGTTATAATTCAAGCATGAACGTATTAACAATATTACTCATTTTGGTTATTTTGCTCGCGTGCATGGTGGCATGGCTGGTGTGGCAAGCGCTACAAGTAACAAAAGGCAAGCAACAACAACAGAGCGAAGAAGAAAAGCGCTTAGAAGAGAAGCACAGGGCCATGCTTGTGGATTTGCACGATGGCTTGAATAAGTTGGGTGACCGTTTAAATACCATTGCGCAAGATAATAGCGACCGATTAAAAACAAGCGTTGCGCAAGAGCTTGCTTCTACTCGCGAAGCCATGCAAAAGTTACAAATAGAGCAAACCAACAACCTTT
>Ga0209231_1000973_pt1 | contig 12445 bp, 11 predicted proteins | sample Deesub45470m_DNA_FD_188086 | JGI IMG/M metagenome (GOLD analysis project Ga0209231, IMG submission 188086) | Deep subsurface microbial communities from North Pacific Ocean - 450_OLKR46/470m Metagenome (SPAdes) (version 2) | ecosystem: Environmental > Terrestrial > Deep subsurface > Unclassified ... | reverse complement strand
GATGTAAGGAGCGGCCGAGCCGGTGTTGCCCTTGCGGGTCAGGTTGGTGAACCAGCGTTCGCGGGGAATCGGCAAACCGATGTCCACCAGCGCCTGCATCACCGGTTCGTAAAAATACATGGACGAAATATGGGGCAGAAACCAGTCGATGTCTTCTGCCTTCAGTCCGTGCTTTTTCACCAGCGCTTCCAGCGGCTCCGCCAGCGTGGCGCGCACGATGTTGGCGTTGAGCAGCTTCACATCTTGCTTGATGGCAAAGACCGAGCGCTCTTGCTGCTGCGGCGGCGTGAACGCCAGCCAGCCTTGCAAGGCATCCGTATTCGGGTCTTTGTCGGCGCCTGCGTACATGCAGGTGGGCAACTCATGGGCTGCGGAAGACAAAGAAATCCAGTCGATGCGCAAAGACAGGGTTTTGCCGGGCGTGTTTTGCAACATCAGGGCGGCGGCGCCATCGGAGAGCATCCAGCGCAGAAAGTCTTTCTCAAAAGCAATTTCCGGGCGCAGCTCTAGTGACTGCAGTTTGTGTTGAACCTCTGCCTCAAACCGATGGCCTCGCATCATGGGCGACACCAGCTCCGAAGCGCAGGCCACCGCCTTGCTGGCCCCGCCCGTGGCGATCGACATCCACGCATGCTTGAGTGCCGCAATGCCAGACAAACAGATGCCCGCGCAAGCCACCGCCTCCAGGCGGGGCCAGCCCAGCTCGCCGTGCACCATCACCGCATGGTTGGGCAACAGCTGATCCGGCGTTGAGGTTCCGGTGGCCAGCACCTCGACGTTGTCCGGGCTGCCCAAAGCGCGGACCGCATGGGCGGTGAGTTGTGCGTTGCTCATGGCCGCCTGGCCTGTGGCGCGGTCAATGGCGTAATGGCGTGAGGTGATGCCGTTGCTGCGCAACACCAGCGACCGGGCCCTGGATGCACGGTTGCCCACCATGCCCAATACCGACTCCATCTCATCGTTGCCCACGGGTGCGAAGGGCATGTACGCGGCGGTGCGCGTGATGTAGACGGGGCTGGTCATACCGACTGGCTCGCGGGCTGCGGTACTGGGGCTTCGGGCTCGGCGTGCGCGGCATCGCTGAACATGGCCATGCGTGCACCGGAACTGCCTGATGGCAGTTCAAACTCACGCTTGAGTTTTGCGAAACGCTTGCTCATGAAAGGCCGGAGCAGCGCTTGCACCGTCAAACTGATCGGTACCACCGTCACGATCAGCAGAATCAGAAATGCGGTGTAGGTGGCCAACAAAGGTTTGCGCTGCGGCGCACCTGGCGCCCCCAGAGAGCTGATCCAGCCACCCCAGATCCGAAAGCTGGCCGTTCCGGCACGCTCGCTCACCAGCAAATGGGGGTTGGCCTGCACCGCCTCCAGGCCCGACAACATCGGCTTGCCCGTTTTTTCTTCATCGCTGAGCAGCGCTTCCCGCAAAGCCCTTCCGAAACGGCGCGAGCCCGACACCTGATCGGCGGTCAATCCCGCCGGGGGCAGCCCCCAGAAGCCCGATTTTTTGCCGAACCACAACCAGCGCGGTGTGGTGATGAGTGTGGCCAGGGTGGGGCTGAGATCCGTCAAGGCAACGTTGTCGACCAGCTTCGCACCCACATCCTGGAGCAAACCCTTGACCTTCTCCTGGGCCATCAACCACATGTTGCGGCAAGCGATCACAGTGACCACTGGCTTGCCTTTGAGCAAACGCGCGCCCTGCTCACCCTTCAGGAACGACATCACCGGCAGCGAGGGCGCCAGGTACCACACCTGGTACGGCAATATCACCAGATCGAAAACCGCGTCTTCTGCGATATCCAGCGGCTGCATGGCGCAGGGGCGCATCAAGGCCGACTCCGGGAAAGCATCCATGAAAGGAAAGAAAGGCCATGGGTAGGGAAACGGCTTCACTGGGCGCAGCACATGCACACACACCTCGATGGCTGGGTCTGCCTGCAAGGGAGCGAGAATTTGTTCGACAACGTCTGAGAGCTGCCCGGTTTGCGAATAGAGCAGAACCAGCACACGTTTTTTGGGGATCATGTCAGGCAGGCAAAAATGAAGCGCCGTCATCGACCTCATGGGATGACAGGAAGTGACTGCATTCGAAGGTTGGCATCACGCCGACGCTGAGCCGAATGAGACCCCGTATTGTCAACCAAATTGCTACATGGGCCTCTCTGGGGCTAAATCATGGCGCCGTTGATCGAAATAACCTGCCCAGAGATGTAGGCCGCACGATCCGAGGCGAGAAAACAAACCAGGTCGGCCACTTCATCGGCCCGCCCCGCACGCTGCATGGGCACCATTTTTTTGATCATGTCGCCATCGAACTGGCCTTCGGCCATGCCGCTGTCGATGATGCCTGGCGCCACCACGTTGACCGTGATGTTGCGGCTTGCCAGCTCCAGCGCCAGTGATTTGCTGGCCGCGTGCAAAGCGCCTTTGGCCGCGGCGTAGTTCACCTGGCCCCGGTTGCCCGCCACAGCGGCCACCGAAGAGATGTTGATGATGCGGCCCCAGCGGGTGCGCAACATGGGCATGGTGAGGGGTTGCGTGACGTTGAAGAACCCGTTCAACGACACATCGACCACGCGGTCCCATTGGTCCCCGCTCATGCCGGGGAACACCGCATCATCATGAATGCCGGCGTTGTTCACCAGCACCTGGATCGGCCCCACCTCACCCAGCGCCTCCAGCGCTTCGGCCGTGGCCACACGGTTGGTCACGTCAAAGCTCACCGCTTCAGCGCTGCCACCACTGGCCACCATGGCATCCACCAGCTTCTGTGCCTTGGACAGACCCCGGTTGGCGTGCACGATCACATGCAGACCGTCGGACGCCAGTTGGCGGCAAATGGCTTCGCCCAGGCCACCACTGCCGCCAGTGACCAGTGCGCGTTTCAAAGGTTTTACATCGTTCATAGAGCTTGGGCATCGAGCACCACAGACGCGCGCCCATCCAGCAGGCAGCGGTCACCGTGGTGAATCTGGAATTGGTAAAGAATGATCCGGGCGTCGCCAGACAGCCGCTCGGCCGTCACTCGCAAAGGGCCGGCCACATCATCGAGGCGCGTGGTGTGCAGGTTCAAGCCACGCACGCTGGTCAGGTAGCCGTGCGTGGGCTCAGCGTCCGCGGGCGCCAGAAGGCCTCCGTGCACCGCCATGGCCTGGGCCGCGTATTCAACGCCGGTTGCCGCGCCCAGGCGCCCTTGGGCACGCAAAGGGTTATCGGGCTGGGTGTGGCTCACCGCCTCGCAGACAATGCGGGCCTCATCCCACTCCAACACGGCATTCAACAGGCACATCGTGCCTTGGTGGGGAATGTGGGCCGCGATCCAGGCTCGGTCTAGCACGGCGTGATGTCCAGTTCAATCTGCTGCGGCGCCAGATAGTCCAGAACCACCGAACCGCTTTCGCCGCGCGCCAGGCGCTGCAAAAACGGCAAGGCCCGCATCGCCGGTACCTGCTGGCGCAGCTGTTCGAGGGCCACATCGGCCATCGCGGCAGCGGGTGCACGCGTGGTGCGCAACTGAATCTCGGCCTTGGCGTTCTTGCTGGGCTGCGCGCTCAATACCAGGGCCACACCGGCGCAATCGGGGGTGTCGCGCTTGGCAAACAAGGGCTGCGGGTACTCGCTGTCGTAGGCCACCAGCAAGACCGACTCACCGGTGCACACCACCTGGGCCATCGCATCCAGCAAGCCAGCGCCCAGGCTGGCGTCAAATGCGCCGACCACCTGGCACGGCGCCATGCAGCGCGTGGCAATACCCCAATAGCCGGCGGCGGCGTTGTGCACCGAATTGTGAAAGCGCGTGGGCGAGAGCTGCCTATCGTCTGTGGCCAGCTGTTCGCACAAGGCGTGGCAGTTGTGGCCGTCGGCACCCGACGCGCTGAACACCGTGGCCAGCGTTGAGGCATCGGCCCCGGCGTGGGCCACCGCTTCGAGCCCGAGGCCCAGGGCCAGCTTGATCACGCGGCTGGCACGTCGGCGCTCCGCAGAGGGCAACAACGTGGGGACCGGCAACACCGAAGGCGCGGACGCATAGGCCTGCTCGCCACGCAGCACCGCGCTGGCCACGGCCCAATCGGGCATGCCCGGCGCGATGAATCCGATGCCGTCGATCCAGGCCTGCATCTTGAGAACTGGCTGTGCGCTCATGCTTGCACCCCCAGAATCATGCTGCAGTTGCTGCCGCCGAAGCCAAACGAGTTGGACAGGGTGCGCTTCAAGGGGGCTTCGCTGCCGTGGTGTGCGTAATTCAAATCAATCTCAGGGTCGAGTTGCTGCGTACCGGGGCTGCCAGGCAAGCGGCCATCGTTCAGGGCCATGGCACAAATCACCGCTTCGATCGCACCGGCGGCGCCCAGCGTGTGGCCGGTGGCCCCCTTGGTCGAGTTGCAAGGCACGCAGTTGCCGAACTCGGCAGCCACGGCCATGCCTTCGGCGGCGTCATTGGCGGGCGTTGCGGTGCCGTGCAGGTTGATGTAGTCGATGTCAGCGGCCACCAGACCCGCTGCCTTGAGCGCAGCGGTCATGGCCAGGCGTGCGCCCAGGCCTTGCGGGTGGGGAGCCGACATGTGGTGTGCATCACTGGACTCTCCCACGCCCAGCAACATCACGGTGCCCGCTGGCGCGCCCCCGGCCCGTTCCAGCAGCGCAAAGCCCGCACCTTCACCGATAGACAGGCCATCGCGGCTGGGGTCGTAAGGACGGCAAGGCTGAGCGGAGGTCAATTGCAGGGACGCAAAACCATGCAGAGTGGTCAGACACAAGGAATCGACACCGCCCACCACAGCGGCGTCGATGGTGCCCAATGCGATCTGGCGCGCCGCGGCGGCAAACACCTTGGCGCTCGACGAACACGCCGTGGAAATCGCCATGGCCATGCCTTCCAGGCCGAGGTATTCGCGCGCAAAAGCCGCAAGGGAAAACGCGTTGTGCGAGCCGCCGTAATCGAAATCGGCCGGCAAGGCGCCGGTTTCAGGGTCGCGGCGGCGGTAAGCCAGCTCGGTTTGCAAGATGCCTGCGGTGCTGGTGCCCAAAAATACACCCACGCGGTCCGCACCGTAGCGCGACGCGGCGCGTTTGACCTGCTCGGCAAATCCATCGGCTTGAAGGCCCATTTGCACCAGGCGGTTGTTGCGGCAATCGAATCGGCCCAAGTGGGCAGGCAATTGAACTGTGTCAACGCCATCGACCGCCCCGATCCACGTTTCAAGCTCCACCGATTCAAAATCGCAGGGTTTCAGGCCCGACCGCTCTTCGCGAAGGGCCTCCCGGTTGGCCTGCAGGCCTTGCCCAAGGCAAGTCGTCAGGGTGAAGGAGGAAAGTTGTAATGGGTACACAGCGCGGTTCAATCGGTCAAAGAACAGATCTTAGAGGATGCATAAGGCCAACGACCCACTCGCTTTGCGGGCGGCGGCGCTCGGCAAGGATCACCGTTCGGCCTCCTGCAGGGTGACTGGCGTCAGGTCGGCCTGTTTTAGCTGCTGCATCAAAAGGGGCAAAGTGCTGAGAATCACGGGCTCGCCCGCAGCGGTGTGTGCGGCGTGGCCGTCGTGCATTAGCAGAATGTCGCCCGGGCCCAGATCGCGGGTGAGGCGCTGCAACACGCGCTCGGGGTCGGCGTTGACCGTGTCGAACGGGCGCCGGGTCCAGGCGGCCAGCTGCAAATCGAGCTCGGCCAGCACCGGCTCCAGCAAGGGGTTGCGCAGGCCCGCCGTGGCACGGAAGAAACGCGGCGCCTGGCCAGTAAGGTCGGTCAGCGTGGACTGGGCGGCGGCAATGTCAGCGCGCATGCGCTTGGGACCAAACAGGGAAAACGCATTGGAATGGGAATCCCCATGGTTTTCAACGCCATGGCCACGTGCCACGATTTCGCGGCACAAGGCGGGCGCCTGGCGCGCGCGCCGGCCAATGCAAAAGAACGTGGCGCGAACACCCGCCTCGTCGAGCAGATCGAGCACGCGCGGCGTGACCTCCGGATCGGGCCCATCGTCGATGGTCAGGGCCACCTCTCGCCGAGCCGCAGATGCGCCGGGCAGCGACACCCAATTGGGGCCCAGCCAGGTGGACCGTGGCAACAAGCCCGCTGCCGTCAAAGCGGCGTGATTCGCCACCAGGGCACCCAGCGCCCAGGGCCAGGCCCCAGGCACCACCGCAGCACCCAAGGCCGCAGCACCGTGCAAGGCAATTGACGCCTTCAAAAAGGGGGTCGGCTTCCAGGGCCGGCTCATGCCTCAACCTTCGTTTCAAAATGGCCCGCATCCAGAAACTGCATCCACAGCGGCATCCAGGCGGCCCAATCGTGCTCACCCTCCACCTCCACAAAAGTGGCCTGAGGAAGCTGCTTGACCAGCAACTGCATGCCATCGGCAAAGCGGTCTTGAGCGCCATAGCCGAGAAACAACGGCTTGTGAAAATCGGGCTGCCGCAACCAATGCCACATGCGGAACTCGGCGTCTTTCAACTCCGCTTCACTGGGTTCCCAGACATCAAGCCCCCCTGCCCTGCGAATGTGGTTGATGGTCAAACGGTTGCCCGGGTAAGGCGCCAGCAAACACACACCGTCCACTGGGGCGGCATGTTCGGCCAGATACGACAGGGTGAGCTGGCCACCGCGCGAAATACCGGTGAGCCACACCTGTTCATACTGTGCCCGGGCCGGTGCCACCACATCTTCGGCCAACACTCGCAGCGCCTCGCAGTTGCTGTCGCCCAGGGCATGCAGGTTCACCGCGAGCAAATCCAGGTTCAAGCCCCGCTCGCGCACCGCGCTGAACAGGCCCGCGTCCACCATGCGCTGAGGCGTCATCAAGGCGCCCGGCAAAAACACCATCAACGACGATGCGCCCTGGCAGTCGGTGATTGCACTCAGGACCTTGAGGTCGGTCATCGGCGTTGCGGCGGGTAGACGAAGACCGCAGCGAGCAAGAGCGCCAGGAGTGCGCCGGGGCCGACGGTGGTGCCAATGGCGTTCAACACCGGCACCCGGGAGGCCGCCAGTGTGCCAAAGCCAATGGCGGTGGTCAGGGTCGCCACACAGAGGGACATCAGCGTGGCCGCATCCAGAGGCTCTCCTCCCGCCGCACGGTCAAAGAACAGCGCGTAGTTCGACCCCACCGCAACGATGAGCAACATGCCCACCAGGTGCAACAAATGCAGCTTTTCGCCCGACGCATGCAATCCGGCAATCACCACCGCCACCGTCAGCACCAAGGTGAGCAGCACCCGCATCAAACGAATCGGTGAGCGCAGCGTCAAGCCCAGCAAGAGCACGATCAAGGCGCAACCCGCCAAAGACAGGCTCACGGCTTCGCTCACATAGCCACCGTACAGGGTGTCGAATTCACCCTTCATGTCGACGAACACCGCACCGCTGCCAGCCAGGGCCGCCTCAAGACGGGCCACGGGCATGTCGCTTTCATCGGAAGGCAGACGCAAAGGCAGCATCACGTTCCAGCCTTTGACGCTCCGGGTCAGCATGGCGTCGACCGCGAGCGCCATGGCGGTGCCGTCGAGGTCTTTGCGCTGGAGCGCACCAGCAGATCGCGCAGACGCCACGCCGTCGATGAAGGGGCCCAGCTTGCTGGCCGACAAAGGCGAGTCCACGAGCGCCGCAGCCAGGCGAGCCTGCAACACAGAAGGCTCGGGCAAGGCCGCCAGACGCCGGTTTTGCCGCTCTGCGCTCGGCAGGAACCGCACCGGGGTGTCGTATCCACCGATGACACCTTCATGCACCAGACCATCGAGCCGGTCACCGACCTCCTCTGCCGCCTGGAGAGCGGCCTCCTGGCTGGCGCCCGTCACCAAAACCAGGTAGCGGGCATCGGGCGCGGCCAGATCGGCGCGCAAACGCCCGTCATTGGCGCCCTCGGCTTCGGTCACGGTGGACAAGGCCGACAGATTGGCCCCCCACAAATCGTCACGCTCCAGCCACAGGTAAGAGCCCGCCGCCATGGCCAAGGCCAGCACCCCGATGCGCAACCGGTAGGCCTGCCCCAGCAGCGCCAACACGCTGTGCACCCAGCGCCCTGGCTCGGGTACGCTGTGCACTTGCCCGGCCAAAGTGGGCAAGACAAACCGCGTCACCAAGGCCGCAGTGACAACACCCGACAGCGCATACAAACCCAGCTGAGCAAGGCCCGGAAACCCGGAGAACAACAGCGCCCCGAAACCCAGGGCCGAGGTCATCACGCCCAGACGAATGGTCGGCCAGAAAGAGCGCCGCCAGTGCGCCAGCCCGAGGCGGCCCGACTGCACAAAAAAGTAAATGGCGTAGTCCACGGCCTCACCAATCAAGGCCGAACCAAAACCCACTGTGATGCCAAAAACGGTGCCATACACCAGACTCACCACCACAGCACCAGCCAATGCACCACTCAACATCGGCAACAAGCCCAGCGCCAGCAAGCGGGGTGAACGGTAGGCCCAGAGCAAGACGCCCACAATGCCCAGAGTACTGATCAGCAGAAGCTTGGACACTTCCGCCTTGATCGATTCACGCGACTTCACAGCAAACACGCCTGGACCAGACAACTGCATGGACAGGCCAGCCCCGCCACCGTCGGCCATGCCGGCTTTGGCGGCGTCGAACGCCTCGCGAACCCGCTCGATGGACTGGGCCTGCCCATCGATGTCAGAGCCTTGCGCACGCGTTTCGAGCAACATCATCGCGCGCTCGCCATCGCGCGACGCCCAGACGCCCGCGCGCATCTCGGGCTGCGCCCCGGGGTTGAGCTGTTCAAGCACCGCAAGCAGCTCGCCCGTGGGGTCTTGCGCCAGGAAGGGCTTGATCAACAGCCCCATGGGGGAGGCGAGCGACTGGATTGTGTCGCCAACGGCCTCGCGCAACCCGGCTTCGGAGAAGCGCTGGTCATTGACAGCTGGGCTGAGCTGGTAGCGGTAGCGCAAAAAGAAATCGCGCTCACCATCGGTGGCGGCGGCTTCGCCGTTTTGCACCGACAAAAATTGCCCACCTGCCAGCAAGCCCTTGCGCATGGCGCGCGAGGCCACTGCACGTTGGGATTCGTCGCCGCCTTCGACCGCCAGCATCAACAGGCGCGACACCGAGCCATCTTGCAGCTGGCTCACCAGAACCTGCTGCTCCGGGGTGGGCCGTGAAGGCAGGAAGAAAGAAATATCGGTCGAGAAGCGGCTGTTGGCCACCACCGCCACGCCAGCGCACATCAACAGCAACCACAGCAAGAAGACGCGCAAGCGCGACGACATCATGGTTCGATGACCTCAATGGTCAGCTCGGACCGGTCGCCATCGACCTGCAGGTACTCAATGCGTTGCACCTGTTTCTGGCTGCCACTGACCGTGACGCGCTGCAGCAGTGCTGCAATCTCCGGCTCGGTGGGCAGCAGCGTCAGCGTCCAACCGGTGCGCTCACCCTGGATCTCCAGGCGGTAATGCGCTTCCAGGGCCTGGCGGTTGCCAGACAAGGTGCTGCGAATGCTCTCGACGAAAGCCTGCGCTTCAGGGCGGCTCGACACATTGATCGACATGCGCCGCTTGTCACGCTCCATGATCAGCTTGTCTTTGTCGAGCACCATGCTCTCGGGCTTGGGCAACAAGGTGCGCTTTTCAAGGCGGTCTGGCGGTGTGTAGAGCATCTCGCCCGATGCCACCACGGGTTTGTCCAGCAAGGCCACAAAGCGCTTCTCAACAAAGCGCGCGCGCCCACCTTTGTTTTGGGCGAGATCAGCCATCAATTGGTCCAGGCTGTAGGCGGCGTGCGCCATGGAGGCCACCAGACCCAGACCCAGACCCAGAACAGCCAGCCGCAGAAATCGCTTCATTTGGTACGCCAAAAATTGAAAAAATTGAACCAGTTGTAAGGCTGGCGCTTGCAATAGCGTTCCAGGCAACTGACATACCGCGCCATGGCCTGCTCAATCGCCGCCTTGCGGTCAGCGCGATCCACCTGAGAAAAATCGGCCAGCTGCTCAAAGTGCAGCTCGTAGCGGTTGCCGCCCGTGTAGACCCCTGCCATGAAAAAAACGGGGCGTTTCAACATCGCGGCCAAACGCCATGGCCCGACGGGGAACGGTGCCGGGTGGCCCAGAAAATCGATCATTTCCACGGCGTCATCGCCGAGCGTGCGGTCTGCCAGCATGCCCACCATATAGCCATTCTGCAGCTTGTCGCGCACTTCCAGCATCGACTCGACCCGCCCCAAAGGGATGATATCTTGCATGGCCCTGGGATTGATGGCCGCCAGGGTTTCATTGAGCTTGCGGGCATTGTCCTTGTACATCAGCATGGCCACCTTCAACCCGCCTGCCCCCCACCCGACGGCTCGCAAGGCCTCAAAACTGCCGAGGTGCGCACCCACCAGAAATGCGCCTTCCCCATTTTTCAGGCTGCCGCGCACCGCCTGCACACCGTGTACCTGGATATCAAAATCACCGAACCGGTCGTTGAGCAGATAAATGCGGTCGTGGATCGTGCTGGCAAAACTCAACACGTGGCGATAGCCATCGCGCCAGCCAGCGGGTCTTCCCAGCGCACGTTCCAGGTACTGTCGGCTCGCGCGTCGGGCTGTGGGCGCGAACAAGACGAAGTAAGCGGTGATGAGATGCAGCACCACACGCCCCAGACGCCGCCCGAAGGTGAGCGACAGCCAGACCATGAAACGCAGCGCCAGGGCATGGCTGCGTTCTTCTTGCTGCATCCAGTCGGCTTGTCCGTCTTCGGTCATGCCTGCTGCGGGGCCAAACTGCCCGAGGCCACAGCGCGCCCGTCGGCGCCTTGAACGTTGAACCGCCAGCCGCCACGGGCATCGGCGGTGAGGGTGAAGCTGATTTCTTCGCCCGGCCCCACAGGGTTCAGAAACTTCGTTTGAGACACGGTCCAACCTGGTGCAACAGCCTTGGCTTTGAATTCCTCTGCGCTTGCCTGCGCCGGAGCCAGCGCCTGGGCAAAAAGAATGGCGCGGTCCAGCAGCACCACGCCCGGCAAGATCGGATGACCAGGAAAGTGCCCCGGGAAGGCCGGATGCGTCAGAGGCACCTGCCAGGTGAAACGCTGTTCACTCATGCCGATGCTTTCTTGTTGCCTTGTTCGTACAGCGCTTGCAGAGCCGAGCGGGGCAACTTGCCCATGGGGTTGCGCGGCAAAGCCTCGACCCACGCCAACGGTCGGGGCATGAAAATGGGATCCACGCGCACCCGCAGGGCTGCCATCAACACCGAACGGGTCAACCCGGGCGCCACCACGAATGCGGCCAGCCGCACCACCTGCTGCCCGGCACCCCCTGCGGGTTCATCGGGCATGAAAAAAGCACCGTCGTCCACGCCGTCAATGGCGAGCAGCTGGTGGTTGAGGTAAGCCAATGAGGTGCGCTTGCCCGCGATGTTGATCAAATCGGCATGGCGGCCGTGCAACAGAAACTGCCGATCAGCCTGCAATTCGATCAGGTCCGACAACGGCACACGGCCACCCACATGGCCGCCGTCGGCACAGGTTTCGTCCCCGTTTTGCACCAGTTGCACGCCCGGCAACAGGCGCCAGGCTGACCCAGCAGTGGTTCGACGCCAAGCCAGTTGCGACGACTCGGTGGAGCCGTAGATCTCGAATACCGGTGAGCCGCTGCGCGCCTCAACCTGGGCGGCCAACTGTGAATCCAGTGGTGCCGTGGCCGACAACCAGGCATCGACCGCAGGCCAAACCACATCGGAGGCCAGCAGGTTGCCCAGATGGAACGGCGTGGTCACCACCATGCGCGGCCGGGGCACCGCTTGCACGGATTCCGCCACGTCTTGCGGATAGAAAGGCCGGCCGCTCCAGAAGGAGCAACCCCCGTGCAAGGCCATCAAAAAGGTGGACTCAAATCCGTAGCTGTGTTGAACCGGCACCGTCCCCACCAGCGCGGTGTGGCTGCCCAGCAGTCCCAAGCCTTCGGCCTCCGCGAGGCCATTGGCCACCAGCATGGCCCAGGTTTTGCCGTGCGCCTGGGGCAAGCCGGTTGAGCCCGAGGTGAACAACACCGCGACCACACGGTCGCCGGCAATCATCGGCATCTGGTCGGCAGGCTCGGCCTCACCTGCATGGAGATCGGCAAAGGCCAGGCGTGGCAGAGGCAACTGGTCGAACCCGGTGTCGGCGACCGCGAATGCGCCCGCATGGTCCAGGGCCAGCTGCGCCAGCGTCTGGCTGGAGTGGGACGCCGGTTGAAGGCTGGTTTTGCCCGTCAACAGACAGGCCGCAAACACCACGGCAAAGTGGTACCGGTCTTCACACAGGTTGACCACCCAGGCAGCGGGCGGCATGGCTTTGGCCACTTGACGGGCATCGGCCAGAAATGTCCGCACCGCCACTGGCCCCTCAGGGCGCCAGGCGATGACATCATCCAGGGCAGCGCTGCTCACCAGTGGCAGTAAGGCCCCGGTCACCTCATCGCTCCCCGAAACAGGTGAAAAGAAAGCGGATTCATTTCGTGCGGTGTT
>Ga0209231_1000972_pt1 | contig 12461 bp, 10 predicted proteins | sample Deesub45470m_DNA_FD_188086 | JGI IMG/M metagenome (GOLD analysis project Ga0209231, IMG submission 188086) | Deep subsurface microbial communities from North Pacific Ocean - 450_OLKR46/470m Metagenome (SPAdes) (version 2) | ecosystem: Environmental > Terrestrial > Deep subsurface > Unclassified ... | reverse complement strand
GTGGCGCGGGCCTCCTCGCCGAGCCGCTGGCCCGGCGAGGAGGCCCGCGCCACAGCCGACATCGGCCGCGCGTCGTCCCGTGAGCGGGCGGATCATGTCGGGTGCCAGGCCCCAATGTCCGTCGATCGCCGCACGAATATAGCGGAGCCGGGGTGGGTTGAGCTTGTGGAGCATCGCCGACGAGCCCTTGGGGTCCCACCATTCGGCGGCCAGTTTTCCGAAATGGGCGGCTTCCTCGGCGACGACCGAGCCGTGATGTTGTGCGCTTGCGTTCATTGCGGGCCCTCTCTATCAGGGCCGCGCCCTTGGACCCAAGGGCTTTTCCGGCTCCTTGGCCTCTTTTGGACAGACGGTAGGCAATGGCTCGCATCGTTATGAAATTCGGCGGAACCTCGATGGCGGGGATCGAGCGAATTCGCAACGTCGCCAGCCGCGTCAAGCATGAGGTCGAACTCGGCAATGAAGTCGCGGTCGTCGTATCGGCAATGTCGGGCGAAACCGATCGGCTCGTCAATTTCTGCCGCGAAGCCTCGCCGCTCTACGATCCACGCGAATATGATGTGGTCGTGGCCTCGGGCGAGCAGGTCACCAGCGGATTGCTGGCGATCGTCCTCCAATCGATGGGCGTGAAGGCGCGTAGCTGGCTCGGCTGGCAACTCCCGATCCGCACGAGCGACGCTCATGCCTCGGCCCGGATCGAGGACATCAATTCCGAAGCGATCGGCAAGGCGATGGCGGCCGGTGAAGTCGCAGTCATCCCCGGTTTCCAGGGATTGACGGAAGACGACCGTATCACCACGCTCGGTCGAGGCGGCTCAGACACTTCGGCGGTCGCGGTCGCGGCCGCGATGAAGGCTGATCGCTGCGACATCTACACCGACGTCGACGGTGTCTACACCACCGACCCGCGTATCGTGCCCAGGGCCCGCAAACTGGCCAAGGTCACCTATGAGGAGATGCTCGAGCTTGCCTCGGTCGGCGCCAAGGTGTTGCAGACCCGTTCGGTGGGTCTCGCGATGAAGGAGAAGGTGCGCGTTCAGGTGCTCTCCTCCTTCGACCAGCCGACCGACAATCCCACGCCCGGCACCATGATCGTCGGCGAAGACGAAATCGAAGGAAGCACCATGGAACGCCAGCTCATCACCGGCATCGCCTATGACAAGAACGAGACGAAGGTCACGCTCACCGCGGTTCCCGATCGTCCCGGCGCGGTCGCCTCGATCTTCGCGCCGCTGGCCGACGGCAATATCAACGTCGACATGATCGTCCAGAATGTCGCGCATGACGCGGGCTCGACCGATGTCACCTTCACGGTCCCGACGGCCGAACTGGCCCGCTCGCTCGACGTGCTGGAGCGTGAGCGCAGCAATATCGGTTTCGCGAAGCTGATCCACGATACCAATGTCGCCAAGATTTCGGTGGTCGGCGTCGGCATGCGCAGCCATGCGGGCGTCGCTTCGAAGATGTTCGAGGCGCTCGCCGCTCGCGGCATCAACGTGCTTGCGATCACCACGTCGGAGATCAAGGTCTCGGTTCTGATCAACGAGGATTACACCGAACTCGCGGTCCGCGTTCTTCACACCGCTTACGGCCTCGATGCGGAGGATGCCGCTTGATCCTTCGTCTTCGTCATTCCGGCAAAAGCGGAAACCGCCGTCCCTTTTGCGCCGTAAAAGACAATGAGATACCAGCCTTCGCTGGGATGACGACGATCGGGGAACGATAATGTCTGGACATGATCGGCTGCACAGCCTGATGGCGCGCGGCGTTGCCCTGCTCGGCAGCGAATATGCGATCCTTGGTGGCGCGATGAGCTGGGTTTCCGAGAGGAACCTCGTTGCGGCGATGTCGAATGCAGGCTGCTTCGGCGTGATCGCCTGCGGCGCGATGACGCCCGAATTGCTCGATGCGGAGATCGCGGGAACCAAGGCGCTGACGACGAAGCCGTTCGGCGTCAACCTGATCACCATGCATCCGCAACTCAACGACCTGATAGAGGTCTGCGCGAAGCATCAGGTGGGTCATGTCGTTCTCGCGGGCGGTCTTCCACCGGGCGGCGCGATCGACAAGATCAAGGCATCGGGCGCGAAAGTGATCTGCTTCGCGCCGGCGCTGGCCCTCGCCAAGAAGCTGATGCGTTCGGGTATCGACGCGCTGGTCATCGAGGGCATGGAAGCGGGCGGTCATATCGGTCCCGTCTCGACGTCGGTGCTGGCGCAGGAAATCTTGCCGGTGGTGGCGAACGACCTTCCGGTCTTCGTTGCCGGCGGCATCGGCCGTGGCGAGGCGATCGCAGGCTATCTCGAAATGGGCGCCGCCGGTGTCCAGCTCGGCACGCGGTTCGTCTGCGCACAGGAATCGATCGCGCATGCCAATTTCAAGAAGGCGTTCATCCGTGCCTCGGCGCGCGATGCCGTCACCAGCGTCCAGATCGATGCGCGTCTGCCGGTCATTCCCGTCCGCGCGCTCAAGAACGCATCGAGCGAATTGTTCACCGCCAAGCAGCGCGAAGTCGCCCAGTTGCTGGACGACGGGAAGGTCGAGATGCTTGAGGCTCAGCTCCAGATCGAACATTACTGGGCCGGCGCACTTCGCCGCGCAGTGATCGATGGCGATATCGAGCATGGTTCGGTAATGGCGGGCCAGTCGGTCGGCATGGTCACCAAGGAAGAACCGCTGGCGGACATCGTCGCTAACCTGATCGCGGAAGCGGCGGCTTCGCTGGAAAAGCGGGCTGCGTGACCCTGTCTTGCCGCGCGGGCACGGTGGGGGAAAGGCGGGTTGTGCGGCGCTAAGGATTCCATCGTTGGAAACCCCGCCCGCTTTCTGATAGCGCCGAAACAATGGCACCCATGACCGCAACCTCCGCCGCGCGCGAAATACTGACGCGCCTGCACGACGTGATGGCATCGCGCTCGGCTGCCCAGACCAAGCTGAACCAGGTCGTCCAGATCATCGGTGAGGCGCTCGATACCGAAGTCTGCTCGATCTATCTGCTGCGCGATGGCGCCCTCGAACTGTTCGCGACCCGCGGCCTGAAGCAGGAAGCCGTCCACGTCACCAAGCTGGGCCTCGGCGAAGGCCTTGTCGGCACCATCGCCCAGAATGTCGAGACGCTGAACCTCGACGAGGCGACCAGCCATCCGGACTTCGCCTATAAACCCGAGACCGGCGAAGAACTGTTCCACAGCTTTGCCGGCGTGCCGATCGTCCGGCGCGAGAAGGCGGTGGGCGTGCTCGCCGTCCAGCACCGCGAGCAGCGCAAGTTCGACGAAGTCGAGATCGAGGCGCTGCAGACCGTGGCGATGGTGCTGGCCGAACTGATCGCCGGCGCGGGCCTGATCGACGAGGGATCTCCCGGTTCGAAGGGGACGCGCGAAAGTGGCCCTGTGCGCCTTCCCGGTCTCAAGCTGGTCGAGGGCATGGCGCGGGGCAGGGCTGTCTACCACCAGCCGCGCATCGAGATCGAACACACTGTCGCCGAGGATATCGAGGTCGAGCGCCACCGCGTCATCTCCGCCTTTGCGAAGATGCGCGACCAGATCGACCGCATGACCCGCGAGGCCGATTTCGGCGCCGCCGGCGAACATCAGGACGTCCTCGCGATGTACAAGATGTTCGCTTATGACGAGGGATGGATCCGCCGGATCAACGAATCGATCGACAGCGGACTGACCGCCGAAGCGGCGATCGAGCGCGTCCAGCAACGAACCCGGATGCGGATGCGCGAGATCGGCGACCCCTTGCTGGCCGAGCGCATGCACGACCTCGAGGATCTCTCCAACCGGTTGCTGCGGATCGTATCCGGCCAACTCGGCACCGCCGCCCAGCTTGGCCTGCGACATGACTCGATTCTGATCGCGCGCAATCTCGGCCCGGCCGAACTCCTCGAATATGACCGGCGCCGCCTGAAGGGCGTGGTGCTCGAGGAGGGCTCGCTCACCGCCCATGTTACCATCGTCGCCCGTGCGATGGGCGTGCCCGTGCTGGGCAGGGTCAAGGACGTTCGTCGCACGATCAGCGAAGGCGATACCCTGCTGCTCGACGGCACAGGCGGTTCGGTGATGGTTCGGCCCAGCGGCAGCATGGAAGAGGCTTTCGAGGCGAGGATGGTCGTCGGCCAGAAGCGCCGGGCCGAGTTCGCGGCGATGCGCGACCTGCCCGCCCTTACCCGCGACGATCTTCGTATCGAGCTGATGGTTAATGCGGGATTGCGCGACGACATGGCGGCGCTCGATGTGACCGGTGCCGACGGCGTCGGCCTGTTCCGCACCGAATTTCAGTTCCTCGTTTCGGCGACCCTGCCGCAGCGGGAACGCCAGCTGCGCCTTTACCGCGAGGTGCTGGAGGCAGCGGGCGACCGGCCGGTGATCTTCCGCACCGTCGACATCGGCGGTGACAAGGCGCTGCCCTATCTGAAGACCGGCGAAGACATCGACGAAGAAAATCCTGCGCTCGGCTGGCGCGCCATCCGCCTCGGCCTCGAGCGCGACGCGTTGATGAAGGTTCAGGCGCGGGCTCTGCTCGAAGCGGCGGCGGGCCGGACGCTCAACGTCATGTTCCCGATGGTGTCCGAACCCTGGGAATATGACGAGGCGGTCGCCTTGTTCGAGGCGCAGCGCAAATGGATCCACGATCATGGTCGCGGTGTGCCTCATGCGATTCGCTACGGGACGATGCTGGAGGTGCCGGCGCTGGCCGAGAGCCTCGACATGCTGTTGCCGCGTCTTGATTTCTTGTCGATCGGTACCAACGATCTGACCCAGTTCCTGTTCGCCGCGGATCGCTCCAATCCCAAGCTGGCCGAACGGTACGACTGGCTGAGCCCCGCTATCCTGCGCTTCATCGGGCGGGTGACGCGGCAAACGCGTGAGGCCGGCGTCCCGGTGGGAGTCTGCGGCGAAATGGGCGGTCGGCCGCTGGAAGCCATGGCTTTGATCGGACTCGGTATCGATCGTCTGTCGATCACTCCGGCGGCGATCGGACCGGTCAAGGCAATGGTGCGTTCGCTCGATGCTGCCGCCCTGCGCGCGCGCATGGGCGAGTTTCTCGCCAAGCCGGCGCGCTCACTCCGGGCGGATCTTGCGGCTTGGGCCGAAAGCAATGGGGTTGCGGTCGCCTGAAATGCGCGGCAGACCGTGGTTGCGACGGGAACGCTAGGTCTGAGGCGCGAATGTTTGGTTTGACGATTGCCTGCTTGCCTGATTGCTCCCGAGCGTGGAGAAGAGCGCGATGAGTGAAGGCGCCGAGCCCGGTACCGTGGGCCAACAGCTTGCAGCAGAACGCGCGCGACAGATGCTGGATCTGAGCGACATCGCCGCGCGTACCCGCATTCCGCTGCGCCACCTCGAGGCGATCGAGAATGGCGAGCATGGGGCGTTGCCCGCCTTGCCCTATTCGGCAGGCTTCGTGAAGAGCTACGCCAATATGCTGGGCCTCGACGGTCAGGCGCTGTCGCGTACCTTCCGCGACCAGATCGGCGGCGAACAGCGCGCCTATTTCGAGCCCGAAGCCTATGAGCCGGTCGATCCGAGCCGGGTGCCGTCGCGTCTTCTGGCCATGATCGCGCTCGGTGTCGCGCTGCTGATCGGAATGGCCTATCTGCTGCTCCGTTTCGAAGGCGATAGCAGCGATCTCGCGAAGCTGGCGGCCGATACCGTACAGGACAGCCGGCCGATTCCGGTCCGGTCCGTGACTCCTGCCGTCGTCCCGGCCGAACCCGCCATTCCGACCGGACCGATCAGCGTGGTCGCCAATGAGGATGCCTGGCTGAAGATTTCCGAGCGCGACGGCGGCAAGACCTACTTCATGAACGTGCTCGTCGCAGGTCAGAACGTGATCCTGCCCGACGATGCCGTCGATCCGATCCTGCGCACCGGTCGGCCCCAGTCGCTGAAGGTGCTGATCGGCACCACCCAGTTGCCGCCGGTGGGCGAACCGGACCGGCTGGTCCGTGATTATAGCCTGAAGCGCGAAGCGCTGGTCGCGATCGCGACGGCGAAGCCCGAGGCGGATCAGCCCGATGCCGCGAACGCCAGTGATGCAATGCCGGTGCCGGAGGCGTATCGCAATGTGCCGCCGGTCTATGACCCCTCGGCGAGCCGCACCGGCACGGCTGGGCCGACCACGGACTCCGACCGCCGCCCGCAGCCTTGATCTTCGCCGCTTCGACGCGGCATGATCCGAACGTAACGATCACGGGGAATTACCGATCATGAAGAAGGCGATTTTCGCCCTCCTGCTTCTGTCCGCAACGGCTATCCCGGCGCTCGCCCAGCAGGCGCTGCCGGTCGACAAGCGGGTCGACAAGCTGGAAAAGGAAATGAAGGCCGTACAGCGCAAGGTCTTCCCTGGCGGCTCACAGCAGTTTTTCGAACCTGAGATCAAGCCCCAGGCAGTGCCGATGGTCCCCGCCGGTTCCCCGGCCGACACGCCCGTCGCCGACCTGAATCGCCGGGTCGATGCGCTGGAAAAGTCGCTGGCAGGCCTGACCGGTCAGGTCGAACAGAATAGCTATAATCTGCGCAAGCTCGAGGACCAGTTCGCCAAGATGAAGGGCGATGCCGAGTTCCGGCTGAACGCGCTCGAAGGCAAGGGGCCGCCGACCCCGACCGGCGCTGCGGCGGGCGCCACGCTGCCTTATGTCGTTCCGCCGGTGTCGAAGGGACCGGTGGGCGGTAGCGTTGTTGCTCCGGCGCCGACCATGGCCGCGCCCGCACCGACGCTGGCTCCGGGGCCCGCGGCGCTGAGCGGCGACGCCGGCAAGGATGCCTATATGGCCGGCTACGACCTGTGGATGCAGAAGAAATATCCGGAGTCGGCCGCCGCGCTGAAGGCGATGTACACCAAATATCCAAAGCACAAATATGCCAGCTATGCCCGCAACCTCGCCGGTCGCGCCTATCTGGACAATGGGCAGTATAACGAGGCGATCCGGGAATTCTTCGAGAGCACGAAGATCGAGGACGGCGAGCGTGCCCCGCACAGCTATGTCTACATGGCGCAGGCGCTGATGAAGCGGAAGCCGCCGCTGAACGACAAGGCCTGTCAGGCCTATGACGTGCTGATGGCCAAATATCCCGACAAGGTGACCGGTGGGCTCGCCGACTTGGTCGCCAAGGGAAAGGTCGATGCCAAGTGCAAGTGAGGCTTGGCTGACCGCATATCCGCCATGCTCGTCGGGCCCGAATAGGCTGGCGTCCATGTCTGGTCTGTAATGATGGCCGACATCCAACCTGCCCAGCGTGATCGCCTTCGGGCGATCATCGGCCGCCTGCTGCCCGATGACGCCGGCCGGATCGGCCTGGCCGTCTCGGGCGGGCCGGACAGCATGGCAATGCTCCATCTCGCGGCAGCTGCCCTGCCGGGACGGATCGCAGCGGCCACCGTCGATCATGGCCTGCGGGCGGACGCAGCGGCCGAGGCCGCTCTGGTCGCGCGCGCCTGCGCAGCGCTCGGGGTTCCGCATTCTACACTCCGCGTCGCAGTCGAACGCGCAGCCAGCGTTCAGGCAGCCGCCCGTCGGGCCCGCTACGATGCGCTGGCGGCCTGGGCGCGGGACCGGGGGCTCGCGGCGGTCGCTACGGCCCATCATGCCGACGACCAGGCCGAAACACTGCTGATGCGGCTAGGTCGCGGTTCCGGGCTATCGGGGCTCGCAGGGATTCGGCAGCGTCGCGATCTCGGCGGAGTCCCGCTGATCCGCCCGCTCCTCGGCTGGCGCCGTAGCGAGCTTGCGGCCCTGGTCGCCGGGGTCGAGACCGTGAATGATCCCAGCAACGCGGATCCTCGGCATGACCGCACCCATGCCCGCGCTCTCCTACAGGGCGCCGCCGAGCGTCTCGATCCCGACAGGCTGGCCGCGACGGCCGCTCATCTCGCCGACGCCGATGAAGCGCTCGACTGGCTGACGACCGAGGCGATCCGCTCGCGGGTCGATCGCGACGGGGAGCGAACCCTTGTGGACATCGAGGGCTTGCCGCGAGAGATTCGCAGGCGGATACTCGCCCGGCTGATCGGCGATGCCGATTCGGCGGTGGATGGTCCGACGCTCGAAACCGCGATGGCGCGGCTCGATGCGGGACAGGTTGCGACGCTGGGTGCGCTGAAATTATCGCCCGGACGCCGCATTCTGATCGAAAAAGCGCCGCGGCGACGTTGATCGCTGGGACCGTTCGATCTGTTCCATTGTTATTAAGGCGGCGATGCCTATCTTGACCGCGAAAGGCGGAATTGACCGATGAATGACGAAAAAGAGCCGAAACAACCCAACCCCTGGATGAAAAGCCTCGCCATCTGGTTGGGTATCCTGCTGGCGCTCGTCGTCTTCGTGTCGATGTTCGAGAGTTCGTCGCGCACCGCCGGAACCGATCAGATCGCCTATTCGGAATTTCTGGCGCGCGTCGATGACGGCATGGTCCGCGAAGCCGACATCGGCGAAGGCACCATCACCGGCAAGTTCAACAACGGCGCCGCCTTCACCACCAACGCGCCGAACGATCCGATGCTGATCCAGCGGCTGGCCGAAAAGAACGTCACTTTCCGTGCCAAGCCTGCCGAGCAAACCAGCTTCTGGATGATCATGCTCTACCAGTCGCTGCCTTTCCTCCTCATCCTCGGCATCGCATTCTTCGTGATGCGGCAGATGCAGAAGAACGCTGGTTCCGGCGCGATGGGCTTCGGTAAGTCGCGCGCGAAGATGCTCACCGAAAAGCATGGCAAGGTCACCTTCGACGACGTTGCTGGCATCGATGAGGCACGTGAGGAACTGCAGGAAATCGTCGATTTCCTGAAGGACCCCACCAAGTTCGCGCGCCTTGGCGGCAAAATCCCGAAGGGTGCTTTGCTCGTCGGATCGCCTGGTACCGGCAAGACGCTGCTTGCCCGCGCGATCGCGGGTGAGGCCAACGTTCCTTTCTTCACCATCTCGGGCTCCGACTTTGTCGAGATGTTCGTCGGCGTCGGCGCCAGCCGCGTGCGCGACATGTTCGAACAGGCGAAGAAGAATGCGCCGTGCATCGTGTTCATCGACGAAATCGATGCGGTCGGCCGTCATCGCGGCGCCGGCCTCGGCAACGGCAATGACGAGCGCGAACAGACGCTCAACCAGTTGCTCGTCGAGATGGACGGTTTCGAGGCGAATGAAGGCATCATCATCGTGGCGGCGACCAACCGCCCCGACGTGCTCGATCCTGCGCTTTTGCGTCCGGGCCGGTTCGATCGCCAAGTCGTTGTGCCGCGTCCCGATATCGAGGGCCGCGACAAGATCCTTGCCGTTCACATGAAGAAGATCCCGCTCGCTCCCGACGTCAATCCGCGCACTATCGCGCGCGGTACGCCGGGCTTCTCGGGTGCGGATCTCGCCAACCTCGTTAATGAGGCCGCTCTCCTTGCCGCGCGCAAGGGCAAGCGCCTCGTCGCGATGAAGGAGTTCGAGGAAGCCAAGGACAAGGTCATGATGGGCGCCGAGAGGAAGTCCATGGTGATGACCGAGGACGAGAAGAAGGCGACGGCCTATCATGAGGCCGGACACGCGCTCGTTTCGCTCCATGTCCCCGGCTGCGATCCGCTTCACAAGGTGACGATCATCCCGCGCGGTCGCGCGCTGGGCGTGACCTGGAACCTGCCCGAGCGCGATCGCTATTCGATGACGATGAAGCAGATGAAGGCGCGTCTTGCGCTCTGCTTCGGTGGCCGCATCGCCGAACAGCTCATCTACGGCAATGACGAGCTCAACACCGGCGCGTCCAACGACATCCAGCAGGCCACCGACATGGCCCGTTCGATGGTGATGGAATATGGTATGTCGGAGAAGCTCGGCTGGTTGCGTTATCGCGACAATCAGGATGAGGTTTTCCTCGGCCATTCGGTTTCGCGCAACCAGAGTGTCAGCGAAGCGACCGCCCAGATGATCGACCAGGAGGTCCGCCGCCTGATCGAGGAAGCCGAAGCGACCGCGCGCAAGGTGCTGACCGACAATCTCGATCAGCTCCATCGCCTGTCCTCGGCGCTGCTCGAATATGAGACGCTGTCGGGCGAGGAATCCAAGCACGCCATCGCGGGCGAGGATATCGGTCGTGACCAGGGCAATTCCCGCGCTCCGGCCGCTCTCAGCACGGGTGGTTCATCGATCCCAAAGAGCCGTCGTCCGGGCAGCGGAACGGGTGGCGGCGGTTGGGGCGAACCGACGCCCGCCTGATCATCGGCCCTTCAACGAGAAACGGCCGCGCTCCAGTCAGGGGCGCGGCCTTTTTCTTGGCAACGATCACTATTCACCGGCGCGCATAGTACCGCGTCGACCCGCGCCAGATTCCCCGTCTCAGTCCTATACACGCCAACCGGCAGTACTCGACCTACCGCCCCATAACGGTGGGCTGATAGTCGCCGTGCAGAGATTCAGAGAAAGCCTGTGAATGATCGGGGCTGCACCTGAACCGACAGCGGTGCGATCAGGCATTGGATGAGGCGGTGGCTTCGCACTTGCAGCGCGGGAAAATGAGATTTCGCGGCCAAGGTTGCAGCGGGACGGAGCGACAACGTCGATCAGACGTGGGGACTGCTTAGCCGAGCCCAAAATAGGCGAGGGCGGTCACGCCGATCGCGGCGGCACTGAACATCGCCAGAAGGCGGCAACTGCATTCGCAAAGAGCAGGGTTAACCCGTTCCATACGACTCTCCTAAAGGTCGGCGTCGCGCTTTTTCTGCGCAATCGCTGATCCCAGGAGAGTATCACATTATCGGTAATCCACAATATCGCCCGCTTCCGCGAGCGAGCCGATCAACCGGCGCAGGATGTCGTCGAGTTGGACGCGATCCTGATCGGACAGAACCGCGCAGATTTCCTGCAGTAATTCCTTACGCAACGGTTCGGTTGCGGCGATCGCGCGCTCTCCGAACGGGGTGATCGTCAGCCGCTTGACCCTGCGGTCCTGCGAATCGGACGATCTTGTGATCAGCTGATCGCGCTCCAGCGAATCGAGCGCCTGGGTCACGGTACGTGGTGCCAGATCGAACAATTCCGCAACATCCGCGGCCCGCGCCGCGCCGGCGCCTTTCTGGATATACAGCAGCAATTTCGTACGGGCGAGCGAAGCGCCCTGCTTGGTCATGGCCCGATCCACACGGCGGTGCATCAGCAGATATGCCTGGGCCAGGCCCTTGACCAGTTCATCCTCGGTTATTTTCATGAGGAGCCTCATTACATGGTATTGCATAATGCTGCAAGTGCGAGCATACGCGCCTCACAAAGTTGAGATACGGACATCCAGATGAGCAACGAAACGGTACAGCCGTCCTCGTCCGAGGATAAGGAAGGCAAGGCGTCGCCCCTGCAGAACCCTCGCGTGCGGCGGATATTGTTGGTCGTCCTCGTGGTCCTGCTGATCGGCGGCGTGATCGGCTTCCTGCGCTACCAGCTCTATGGCCGTTTCCAGGAGTCGACCAACGACGCCTATGTGCAGGCCGACACGGTGACGGTTGCGCCGAAGGTGTCAGGCTATGTCGACGAGGTGTTCGTCATCGACAATCAGGACGTGAAGGCGGGACAGCCGCTCGTCCGGATCGATCCACGCGACTATCGCGCACAGGCCGCGCAAGTTCGCGCGCAGATCGATGTGGCCGGTGCCAATGTCGCTGGTGTCGACGCGCAGCTGCGCGAGCAGGAGGCCGCGATCGCCCGGGCCGAGGCCGATGTCGCCGCCGCCCGCGCCGACGCCGGTTTTGCGCAGAGCGAATATGCCCGCTATCAACCCCTGGCCGAAAGCGGCGCCGAGACGCGCGAGAAGGTCGCGCAGCTGCGCAATCAGGCGGCGCTGGCCAACGCCAAGCTGAGCGCAGCCAGGGCCGGGCTTGTCAGCGCGCAGCGCCGCGTCGGTACGCTGCAGGCGCAGGTTCGGCAGGCCAAGGCGCAGGGCGAGGCCGCGCGCGCTCAGCTCAGCGCCGCCAACACCGATGTCGAGGCGACGATCGTCCGCGCGGCGGTGAACGGAAGAGTCGGCAACAAGACGGTTCGGCAAGGTCAGTTCGTCCAGGCGGCGACCCGTATGATGAGCGTGGTGCCCATCCACGATCTCTACATCGACGCCAATTTCAAGGAAACGCAGCTGGGCCTGATGCGGATCGGCCAGCCGGTCAAGGTCGAGATCGACGCGCTGCCCGACGTCGACATTCGCGGCCGGATCGCGAGCATCTCGCCGGGGACCGGATCCCAGTTCTCGGTGCTGCCGCCGCAGAATGCGACCGGTAATTTCACCAAGATCGTCCAGCGCATACCGGTTCGGATAGAGATCAACGCTGGGCCGGAAACCCGTGCGCTGCTCGTCCCCGGCATGTCGGTGGAGGTGAGCGTCGATACGCGCTCCGCCAAAGGCTCCGCCGACCGAGTCCGCGAGGAGCAGGAACGGCATAATGCGCGGACCGCGCGATGAGTGCCGCCGCCGCTGACGCGCGCGGCGCTCATCGCG
>Ga0209231_1000971_pt1 | contig 12463 bp, 10 predicted proteins | sample Deesub45470m_DNA_FD_188086 | JGI IMG/M metagenome (GOLD analysis project Ga0209231, IMG submission 188086) | Deep subsurface microbial communities from North Pacific Ocean - 450_OLKR46/470m Metagenome (SPAdes) (version 2) | ecosystem: Environmental > Terrestrial > Deep subsurface > Unclassified ... | reverse complement strand
CGCATCGCATCGGTACGCAAATCCATACGATACAAGGCCAGCGCGCGCTGCACCCCCGGTAACGCGGCAATGGCTGCCACATCATTCTTACCCGGCTGATAAATCGTTTGCTGCGCACTGAGCATCGGCGTGTCAGCCAGCTCATCGCCGGCCATCTGACCATAGAAATCATATTCCACGCTCAGCGGCACGAAGATTTTCGTCGCTTCAGCACGTCTGCCCAAGGCCTGCAGCGCGCGCGCCTGCCAGTATCGCCAGGCGGTTTCGCCGCGCTGTTCCGCGCTCATCCCATTAATGGCTGACAACACTTCGGGCCAATCCTGCGCCCGCAGTGCTGCACGCACCCGCCAGGCGGATTGTTGCTCATTCAGCGATATTCTGCCCGCTTCCCTGAACCATTGCGGCGCGCGCGCATCATGCTTGCGCGCCCCCTCATAAGCCAGCCAGCCGAAGAAGTAATGCTGTTCGCTTTCAGGAAAATGTAGCGCCAGTTTCTCCCAGTGCCTGGCCGCCAGATCAGGCGACTGCTTGGCCAAACGCTGCAAGGCAAACAACGCGACTGCACGCTGGCCTGCGCTGGCGTTATCGAGCGACTCACGTTCCAGATAACGGCCGGGGTTTTCCATCGCACGGCTCAGCGCGTCTGGGGAGATTTCGCGTTCGCCCACAAGTTGCCCGGCAAGATATTTGGCCAGCGAGGCATTGCCAGCTTCCAGCGCCAGGCGCAGCCGTTGCCAGATATCCTGTTGGGTAATCACACCCGCAGTCAGGGCCGCCTCGAACACCGTGCCGCAACCATCCGGCATATCCTTGCCGCTGAACCACAAGTCACGCGCCTCACGCAACACGGCCTGCTGCTGGCTTCTCAGACGCGATTGCAAGGCATAACAAGTCAATTCCGCATTGTCAGCAAGCAGGCGCGGATACTCGCTATCGAACAGCGTCCATTGCTGTTTCTTGCCCAGCGTCTTGAGCCACTCGGCGCGCATTTTGTCTATCAGCGGCGTATCATCAGGACGCGCCAGATAAGCACGGATAACCCCGACATCAACCGTTTCCAGCTTCATTCTCAACTGGTAATAGGAAATATAAACTTCCAGCGGCGAATGCTGGAGACGCTGCGCAAGAATGGCCAGTTTGGCGGCATCACCCGCCCGAAACGCATCCCGGGCAGCCAGGAAGTCGTCATCCTGCCCTGCCAGCGCGGTGCCGGCAATCAGTGACAATAACAACAAAAGGAATTTCATCAAGGTAACAAGTGACTAACAGAACTGCCGATAAGCATACCATAACGCCGTCGGACACCCGCTCTGTGTATGGCGCAATTTTTCAAGGGCGGCAAGCGAAGCCAGTTTACCTGTCTGCCCGCTCGTGATAGCCTCCTTACCACACCTAAATTAAGGGCAATCCATGAAAATCGGCATCCCAAAAGAACTAAAAACCAACGAGAACCGCATATCGCTGACCCCCGGCGGCGCGGAGGCACTGGTCGCGAACGGGCATTCTGTTCTGATCGAAACAGGTGCGGGCACAGGCAGCGGCTTTAGCGACGAGCAATATCTGCTCGCCGGTGCGCAAATCGAATCAGCAGCCACGATCTGGGCGACAGCAGATATGATCGTAAAGGTAAAAGAGCCCATCGAAGCCGAGTGGCCGTACATCAAACCCGGCCAGATCATTTTCACCTATTTTCACTTTGCCGCCAGTGAGCCGCTAACCCAGGCGCACATCGCCTCCAATGCTATCTGCATCGCGTATGAAACGGTCGAACTGCCTTCGCGTGAATTGCCCTTGCTGACTCCGATGTCCGAGGTAGCCGGGCGCATGGCCGTGCAGGAAGGTGCAAAGTATCTGGAGAAATTGCAGGGGGGTCGTGGCGTGCTGCTTGGCGGCGTACCCGGCGTCCCGCCCGCCAGAGTCTTGATCCTCGGCGGAGGCGTGGTCGGAATGAATGCGGCCAAGATGGCCGCAGGTCTGGGCGCCACCGTAATTATTCTGGACACCTCACTGGAAAAACTGCGCCAGCTCAGCCATACCATGCCCGCTAATGTGCAGCTAGTATTCTCCAACCGGCACAATCTGCTGGAACAAATCACCAGCGCCGACCTGATCATCGGCGCGGTATTGATACCGGGGGGCGTGACACCCAAATTACTGCGCCGCGAAGATCTCAAACTGATGCGCAAAGGGACGGTCATCGTGGATACGTCCATCGATCAGGGTGGCTGTAGCGAAACCATACATTCGACCACGCATGAAAATCCGACTTTCATCGTGGACGGCGTGGTTCACTACGGCGTGACCAATATGCCCGGCAGCGTGCCGGTTACTTCGACCCTGGCACTCACCAACGCCACTTTTCCCTTCGTGCTGCAACTGGCCGACAAAGGCTGGCAACGTGCGCTCAAGGAATCACCCGCGCTGCTCAAGGGACTGAATATCGTTGACGGCAAAGTCACCTACAAAAAGGTGGCTGAAGCATTCAATCTGGAATATCACCTTCCCTATACTTTCCTGAACTGAGCCATATTGAATTTTCCCGACCGCCTTTTAGACAGACGCTGATTTATACACCCGAACCGTCATTGCGAGCGCAGCGCACCCTTAGCTTTTCCGTAGCCAATTTTTTGGGCTGGTCTGTATAATCGGCGGTTTTTCGGGGATTCTGCCATGTGGTTTAAAAATATTTTCATTTATCGCCTGCCTGCTGATTACGCCATTACCGCCGCCGCATTACAGGAAAAACTGGCGCTCAAGCCGCTACAATCATGCAGCGGACTGGATAAGCAGAGTCGCGACTGGGTTTCCTGCCGTGGCGATGACCGCCTGGTTCACACCAGCAACGGACAAATCCTGTTTGCACTGGGTGTAGAACAGAAATTATTGCCAGCCACCATCATCAACCGTTTTGCCAAAGAGCGCGTCGCCGACATCGAAGCGCAACAAGGCTACAAGGTGGGCCGCAAAGAGCTGAAGGACATCAAGGAAGCGGTTACCACAGAGTTGCTCCCCAGAGCCTTTGCGATTCAACGCACCACCAGCGCATGGCTGGATACGGCCAACGGTCGCTTGATCATAGATGCGGCTTCTGCGGCCAAGGCGGAAGAGTTGCTGGAATTTCTGCACAAAACCCTGGATGATCTGCCGGTCAAACCCTTGCACACCGAGCTATCTCCGGTTGCCGCGATGACGGACTGGCTTGCCGGTGACAATGCGCCGGCGGGCTTCACGATAGACCGCGAATTGGAGCTGCGCGCCACGGGTGAAAGCCGCGCCACAGTGCGTTATGCCCATCACGCGCTGGAAGGTGAAGAGATTCTTGCCCATATCGCGTCAGGAAAGCGCGCCACCCGTCTGGGCATGACCTGGAACAGCCGGGTTTCCTTCGTCCTGACCGAACAACTGCAAATCAAGCGACTCGAATTTCTGGATATCATCAAAGAAGAATCAACCACGCTGGCCGATAATGCAGACGAGATGTTTGAACTCGACTTCACCCTGATGACAGGTGAACTGTCCAGAATGCTGACCGACCTGAGCGCGGCATTAGGCGGTGAAAAAGCCAACGGTTGAAGATCGCAGATTCCAGCGCATAAACCCACTCAATAAACTATGGATTTTTTAAAGAATCCGTTGAACTTATCTGAAATAAGACTGCCTGAGTATGCAGTTAGCGCAAGCTGACACCTGTTTATCCCCCTGAACAGGTATCTTAACTCCTCCCAAATTGTTAAGACATTTTGCCCCTGGCCGTCATGGCTCAGGGGCTTTTTTTTTGGATTGTTGCAAACTAAAGCAGGCCGCGTGGCTTGTGGGGCGCGCGGAAAAACAACCGGTCATACAGCCAGCGCGGCAACGATCTGAGCAGCACGCCGACCAGTCCCATTTGCCACGGAATCACAGCATAAGGTGTTTGGCGCGCGATAATACGCACCATGCGCCCTGCCGCCTCGTCCACATCCAGAATAAATGGCATAGGGTAAGGATTGATCTCGGTCATCGCCGTCCTGATATAGCCCGGACAAAGCGTAACCACTTTCACGCCGCTGCCATGCAGCTCAACCCGCAGCGATTCCAGATAAGTAATCGCGGCGGCCTTGGAGGCAGAGTAGGCACCCGCCCCCGGCAAGCCGCGCAGGCCCGCAACACTGGCAATCCCCACAAGGGTGAAATGTTTTTCTCGTTTGCCTCCTCTCCCGCCTGCGGGATAACCGGCGACTTGGCTGGCGTTGTTTGCCAGCTTAGTCGAATGGCTAGTAGTTTCACCAGAGGATTGAGGAGAGGCTTGGCAGCCGGCCGCATCACGCATCGCCGCGACAAAGGGCTGAAAGGTTTTCACCATCCCCAGCACATTGATGTCCATCACCTGCTGGAAGGCATCCACATCCTCGGCGTATTCGGTGAGCGTACCAACACTGACACCCGCGTTGGCGATAACCACCTCCGGCACGCCGACAGCGCTGATGAAATCAAGGGCCGCCCGTTGCACGGCAGCGCCATCGCGCACGTCCAGCGCATAGCAATGAACCTGACCGGGAAATTCTGACGCCAGAACGTGCAGCAGTTCGCTGCGCCGGGCGAAGGCGGCAACGATTGCGCCGCGCTCAAGATAATGGCGCGCAAGCGCTAAACCCAAGCCACTCGACGCGCCACTTATGACTACCCGAAGACGGGATTCAGGAGCGAGGATTGAGGATATCCCACCCTTGTCTCTTCCCTCTTCCTTCATCCGTTGTTCACTTGGATTTTGTCTTGCTTTCCGCAGAACGAGACTTGCGCACCATCGCAAGAACCTCATTCAGGACACGAATGGTGTCAGCAGGTTGCAAGCCGGTAATCGCATATTTACCATCCACGACCAGCGTCGGCGTGCCGTTGATACCATAGCTGCGTATCATCTGCTTGGCGCGTACCACCTTGCTGTTCACCGTGAAAGAATTGTAAGCGGCTGAAAACTTGCTGCGATCCACACCGTTGCTGCCAACGAATACCCCTATCGTATTCAGATCGTAAAGATTGGCCTGCTTCACATGGATAGCCTGATAAATAGCGTCATCCATTTGCTTGATTTTTCCTATGCTTTCAAGCGCATAAAAAGTGCGTGCCAGCGGTTCGGTCGAGTCACGAAAGATCGTTGGCACGAATGTCAATTCAACATCGGCAGGCATGGTTTTTTCCCATGCAGCCAGCTCGCCGTGCAAATAGAAACAGTGCGAACATTCATAAAAGAAAAATTCCAGCACTTCGATCTTCTTGCTGCTCGCGGGCTGCGCCGGATTAAGCAGTGTGTAACCTTTACCCGCTGGCGCGGCGGCAAATGCCGAGCTACCCAACAGAAAAAATGCTGCAACGAACAGGCTCTTAAAAATATTTTTCACCGATTACTCCTTAAATGATGGCGGGTACACCTAAAAAATACAGACTCAGTTGCGTCAATTGACTGCTGCGTCGCTGAACACAGACTGGCAATCAGCGCGTTGGAGTCGCTTCCATGCCATTTAGTTTCAATGTGCCGCGCACGCTATTCATTTCCTGCTCGCTCTTAAAGGGGCCGAGCCGGACGCGGTGCATCTCGCCCTTGCCGGGAATCGCCACTGTATGAACGTGGGCTTCCAGCCCTTTCATCGCCAATGTCGCCTTAAAATTTTCCGCATCATCCGCATTCGCAAAGGCGCCTGCCTGCAAATAAGTTTCTTTGAACGATGCAGGGGGCTTGCTCACGACCGGCGTCTCGGAAGTCTTGGGCTGCGTGTCAGCTGCGGCATCCTGCTTATCCGTCAATACCTTGTAAAATTCAAAACGCGGCTTGGCGGCTTCTTCGCCGGAGACGGCGGTGGAATCATCTCCTGACCTGACCACTTCAGCAGCGGGCCTAGCCACCTCAACGGCGGGCTTAACGATATCCGCCGATGGTTTCACCACTTGTTCCTTGTTGACAAACGGGCTGGGCGATTTCAGCAGATACCATGCCAATCCGGCCGCCAGTGCGACACCCGCTATCATACCCAGCAGAATCCCCATCAGCATCGGACTGCCACTCTTGCGCGGCGCGGTGGATTTGTTGTTTGTTGCTCTGCTCATATTCTATTCATTCCTTTTGTAGGTAAGGGAAGTGCCAGCGGCAATCACATCTTTTCCGGCGCACTAACGCCCAGCAAGGCCAAACCATTGCTCATCACCTGCGCGGCTGCCGCAATCAGCGCCAGACGCGCGCACTTGACCGCTTCATCATCGACCAGAAAACGGGAGGCATTATAATAGCTGTGAAACGCCGCAGCTAAATCCTTCAGGTAAAACGCAACCAGATGCGGCGCCAGATCCTGTGCAGCACTCTCGATCACTTGCGGATAATCAATCATCAACTGCAACAACGCGGTTTCATATTCGCTATCCAGCAGACCGAAATCCGCCTGCAACAAGCTCAACCGTTCGCCGCCCCAGGTTTCCAGCACCGTGCTGATGCGGGCATGCGCATATTGGATGTAATAAACGGGATTGTCATTGGTCTTCGATTTTGCCAGATCAATGTCAAAAACCAGCTGAGAATCCGGGTGGCGCGCCGCGAGGAAATAACGCGTCGCATCGCAGCCGACCTCATCGATCAGGTCACGCAAGGTGACGTAACTACCGGCGCGCTTGGAAATTTTCACCTCTTCGCCGTTCTTCAGCACGGTGACCATCTGGTGCAACACATAGTCCGGCCAGCCTTTGGGGATGCCGATATCCAACGCCTGCAACCCGGCTCTTACGCGCGTGATGGTGCTGTGATGATCTGCACCCTGTTCATTGATGACGCGCACAAATCCACGCCGCCACTTCTCCAGATGATAGGCCACATCCGGCACAAAATAGGTATAACCGCCATCCGTCTTGCGCATCACGCGGTCTTTATCATCGCCGAAATCCGTGGTACGCAGCCACAGCGCATCGTCCTGCTCATAAGTATGGCCGCTGGCGATCAGCCTGCCGACCGTCTCTTCCACCTTGCCCTCGCTATACAGCGCCGACTCCAGCGAAAACACATCGAATTCCACGTTGAAGGCGCGCAGATCGAGGTCCTGTTCGCGACGCAGATAGGCTACGGCAAAATGGCGTATCGCCACCTCGTCATCCACCTCGCCCTTGCCTGTGGTGCGCTGATCATCCGCCTCCACCGTTTCCCTTGCCATGTAGGCAAGGGCCACATCGGCAATGTAATCGCCGCGATACCCGCCCTCCGGCCATGAAGGATCATCCGGTGTGATGCCCTTGCAGCGCAACTGCACCGAACGCATTAGGTTTTCAATCTGCGCGCCCGCATCGTTATAGTAGAACTCGCGCGTGACATTCCAGCCCGCCGCATGCAGCACATTACACAGACAATCTCCCACCGCCGCACCGCGACCGTGACCTACGTGCAACGGGCCGGTTGGATTGGCAGAGACGAACTCCACCTGCAACTTGCGTCCCGCGCCCAGATGAATGTGGCCATAGCCCGCCCCCGCGTGCAATACGGCATGCACGATCGCCTGCTTCGCCGCTTTGGTAAGAAACAAATTGATAAATCCCGCTCCGGCGATTTCCACTTTCTCGATCACATCAGAGGCAGGCAAGGCGGCGATCAGCGCCTGTGCGATGTCACGCGGCGATTTACGCAGCGGCCTGGCCAGCTGCATGGCCAGGTTGCAGGCGTAATCGCCATGGCTAACCTGCTTGGGACGCTCGATGAGAATATCGATTTGCGCCGCATCGGGCGCAACTTCGCGCAACGCCTGCGCAAACAATTCGGAAATATGGGATTTGAAATTCAATACGACGGACATTGGAAGCACCTTTAAAGAGGCGCGGATTATAGCACTTGAGCCATATTCATTTGTTTATGCACTTGCGTGCAATGCAGGGTTAGCGGTTTTTTGGCCAACGGCTCGAACTGCGAGCATCATGTAACACGGCCAAAACATGCACAAGTTCACCCCGTAGCACATAAAACAAACCGTAAGGAAAACGAGGAAGGAGTGCCCGGCGAACACCGGGAACGACCTCGGCATAAAGCAAAGGCGACTGCATTAGCCGTTTTAGCTGCAACTCCATTGCGGCAATAAATTCTTCACCGAGGCCGGGACTCTGCAATTCGTACCACTCTTGAGCCTTGCCAGTTTCACGCAATGCTCGCGTAGAGAATTTCAGGCGGCACGCCATGAGCCATCTTTAAGGCTTGATTTCACCTGATCCCAGGAATAACCCGCTTCCGGGTTGGCCTCGAATTCCGCCAAGCGCGCTTCGAGTTCAGCTTTAAGCGCAGGCGAAACCACCACGGCCTCAGGCACTGCGGCGACGCTGTCCCAGATAAGCTCGACGAGATGAATGCGCTCCTGCACCGGAAGCTCAAGAATATCGGCAATAGAAATATTGTTCATGCGTACATTGTACCTTTTCCCGAAAAACGCGCTAACGCAGGTAATCGCTAATACTTGAAGTCACCGGCGCTATGCACTTATGCGCAGTCTCGCTTCAGCGCCGGATTGGGCATCTTAATCCGCATATCCCGCAGAAACAGCCATAGTGCGGAGTTCCTTTTTCGCGACCTCGAAAGCAACCAATGCATCATATTCGTTGGGGTGTGTCTTAACATACTCTTCAAGAAACCTTACTTCTGCCTGCTTTACTACCACCACCAGATCAATATGAGCGTTATTCGCCGCCAACGCGTGCATTTCCCAGTTTCGATTGAAGAAGGGATTCTTGAAATATAGCACTTCGTCGAAAGCAGCCAAGTCGTACCCGAGTGACTTGAGATGCAGCCTAATCTCGTCGTTCAGGCTTGCATCGGTTTCAGCAAAGTAACCGAGTAATTCCACAATGCGTTCTACTGCCGCGCCTATTTCAACATACTGCTGTGTTGCAAGTAATCCAACATTGAGCCTTACAGCAAACTCTGGTGCGACATGCAATTCGGCGTTTGTGATTGCAATATTATTCCAGTACAACCGCATCTCTGATTCGACCCGATGCAAAAACGACTCATTAACCTTGAATGGCTTCTCACCGTGTTTACTTTCGTGCTGATGCTTGATGAAGCGTAGTGCATTCGCATCATACGCAACGATATCGTCGGTTTCCTTGTGATGCCGGTAGCAGAGCAGGAGCAAGTTATCGAATGACCGGCGTTGCTCGTCAGTCGAGTTCAGGTTAAATCTCTGCCCACCTGGATTAGCTGCTTCGATATGACAAATTTGGCCAACGAATAAGTTTCGCAATGTGACCAACTCGTGCGTACAGCCAGGGAAGGCACAAACATTCCCAGACTTTGCGAACAGCGCAATCAGTGTTTCTCGTGTCGGTGCTATGCGTGCCATGTGTTAAGACACCCAACTTAAAATTGAAGGGCAATCCGCTTCTGGGTTGCCACTATCGAATGACGTGTTAGTGTCCTCACAGCCCTTAGTCACTAATCGGCTGCGGGCATGCGGAGCGTGTACTGGCCGGATTTTTCGTCTCGTACCACAGCCAGCAGTTTGTTACGCTGCGCATCCTCGACCAGTTCCTTGAATGAGCGGTAGCCGTAGGAGGATTCGGTAAATCCGGGCTTGCGGCGTTGCATGGTGGTCTTAACCAGAGACCCCCATATTTTTTCATCCGCTCCGCGCTCGGCTATCAGCGCTTCGACAGTTTCAACAATGAAATCCAGCGCTTCCTGACGCTTGTCGTCTTCACCCTTGGCGACGCTTGGCTTGGTCTTGCCTGCTTTCACCGGCGATTTTTTTTCAGCGCGCTTTTGCTTCGCCTCTTGCTCGCGCACCAGGTCGTCGTAAAAAATAAATTCATCGCAGTTCGCACTCAGCAAATTCGAGGTCGAATCCTTCACGCCGATTCCGATCACGTATTTGTTGTTTTCGCGCAATTTGGAAACCAGCGGTGAAAAATCCGAATCACCGCTGATGATGACAAAGGTATCCATATGCGCTTTGGTGTAGCAGAGATCCAGCGCATCCACCACCATGCGAATGTCCGCCGAATTTTTGCCTGACTGGCGCACATGCGGTATCTCGATCAGTTCAAAGGCCGCCTCGTGCATGGTCGCCTTGAACTCCTTGTAGCGATCCCAGTCGCAATAAGCTTTCTTGACGACAATACTACCCTTGAGCAGCAGGCGTTCCAGCACTTTATTGATGTCGAACTGCGCATATTTGGCGTCGCGCACGCCCAGCGCCACGTTCTCAAAATCACAGAACAAGGCCATGTTGGTGATTTCTGATTGAATTGCCATTTGCGATTCTCCTGTCGAACGAATAACTCACTACAGGCGGCACATCCAGAACTTCAGATAAACTTGCCCGGATTCATCAGACCTGCGGGGTCGAACGCGTGCTTGATGTTGCGCATCAGCTCCAGTTCAAGCGGGTCTTTATATTCGCGTATCGCCTCATGCTTGAGTTGCCCCAGGCCGTGTTCGGCGCTGATGCTGCCGTCCAGCTCTGCCACGACGGCATAAACAAGGCGATTCACTTCGATTTCATGCTGTGCAATGAATGCCTGATTTTTCTCGGCGTCCGGCATGGATGCATTGTAATGAATGTTGCCATCGCCCATATGCCCGAAAAAAACAATGCGTATTCCCGGGAAGGCCGCGCGCAACGCGGCGTTGGCCTGCACGATGAATGTTGCCACGCGACTTACCGGGACAGAAATGTCGTGTTTGATGCTGACGCCTTCCTGTTTCTGCGCCTCGCTGATATTTTTGCGCAACTTCCACCAGTTTTCCGCAGCATCTGCATCGGAGGTGACGGATTGCGCGAGCACCCCCGGCCCGAAACTCTGCAACGCGGCATCCAGGGCACGATCCAGCGAGCCGGGCAACACATCGCTTAGCTGGATCAGCAAATAATACTCATGCCTGTCGGCAAACGGTTCATCCGTATCTGCGATATGGCGAAATACCAAATCCAGGCAGCTGCGCGAAATGATTTCAAAGCCACTCAGCGTGTCGCCGCAATTCGCGCGCACATGTGCCAGCAGCCTTACCGCCACATCCACATCGGCAATCGCCACGCAAGCCGTGGAGGTGGTTTGCGGCCGTGGAAACAGCTTGAGCACCGCAGCCGTGATAATACCCAGCGTACCTTCCGCACCGATAAACAGATGCTTGAGATCGTAACCGGAATTATCCTTGCGCAGGCTGCGCAGCCCGTCCCAGATACGGCCGTCCGGCAATACTACTTCCAGACCCAGCACCAGATCGCGCGCGTTGCCGTAACGCAACACATTCAGACCGCCCGCATTGGTGGAAATATTGCCGCCCACCTCGCAATATTTTTGCGTGGCCGTCAGGCCGAGCGGGTACAGGCGCTTATGTTTTTCTGCTTCCTCACGCACATCGGCCAGCCTGCATCCGGCCTCGACCGTCATGGTGTAATTGATCGCATCCATCACGCGTATGCGGTTCATGCGTGACAGATTCAGCACAATTTGCCGACCGCAGCTCAGCGGCACACTGCCGCCACACAAACTGGTGTTGCCACCCTGCGGCACAATGGCAATCTGCCGGGCAGCGCACAATTTGACGACTTCAGAAACCTGCTGCGTATCAGATGGAAATACGACGGCCAGCGCATCGCCGGAATAACGGCCGCGCCAATCTTTGCAATAGGGCGCGGCAGTTTCACCCGTCAAAACGGCATCGCCGCCGGCAATGGCGACGATGTCCTCAAGCCATCCCATTTCTGGTGGCACTAAATATCCGTCAGTGGATTAACGGGTTTAAGCAAACGCCTGGGCAGTAACCACATCTGGTACAAGGAGGTGAATATCATCACGGTAGCCGCAAGGCTATAGCCGAAGCCGCCGATAATCACCAGCCAGGCAAAGTTGGGTTCCAGCTTGGTCAACCACCATGAGAGCACGTCCACGATCAGAAAACCAAACGGCGTGAAGATCAGAATACCTTTGGCCATACACGAAAAACCGGTCGCGTAGGTAAATATCCAGCCCACAAAGAAAAAGATGAAGGAAATACCGAACAGATGGATGTGAGAAACGCGTGTCAACGTGGAAACGGAAACCCCACCGTCTGTTTTTGTTACTTCATCCATCACCGTTTTATCGGAGATATTGATCAGGTTGGGCATATTGGCATGACAAGGCGCACAATATTGCTCCACATGCGGTTTGATGGTTGCCTCCCATTCTTCTTCAGGCGCGCCTGCACTCGCCCACTTGATGAGTGTCAGACGCACTTCGGGTGGCGCCATGTCTTTCATCGATCCGTTCAGTTTGGCTTCCAGCTTGGTACCCGGCTGGCCATGATAGCTGTAAACGATATCATCCACCGAAAGGCCCAATTTGCCATCCGCCATGCCATGGGTCAGAAGAATCTGCGCGCCCGCAAACAGCAATCCCAAGCCAACAACCAGTAAATAACCGGTAAAAAGTGTCTTGATGGGCAGAGCCAAATCGGCCAGTATGAACCGCTGAATTTCTCGTATCA
>Ga0209231_1000970_pt1 | contig 12465 bp, 11 predicted proteins | sample Deesub45470m_DNA_FD_188086 | JGI IMG/M metagenome (GOLD analysis project Ga0209231, IMG submission 188086) | Deep subsurface microbial communities from North Pacific Ocean - 450_OLKR46/470m Metagenome (SPAdes) (version 2) | ecosystem: Environmental > Terrestrial > Deep subsurface > Unclassified ... | reverse complement strand
CAGGATATGGTGTGTCGGCAAGGCGGGGATGAGTTCATGATCCTGCTTGAGGATATTCGCTCGACCGAGGATATCGAACGGATAGCACAGAAAATAAGTGCCGAGATGTCCGTCGCGCATCGCTTGGGCGCGGAGGAGCGCGTCGTCAGCTTCAGCATGGGTGCGGCCATCTATCCGGATAATGCGGCCGACCAGGAGAAACTGACGCAGTGTGCCGACCAGGCCATGTATCTGGCCAAGGAAAGCGGCAGAAACAACTTCAAGCTCTATCAGGACGGGCTATAGCAGGTCTATACTCTGCGCAGGGGTCACCGGTTAAACGCTGAACGAGGAGATGAGCATGTACAAACGCATACTGGTTCCGATAGACGGCAGCAGCACGTCCGACAGAGCCTTGCAGGAGGCCATCAAACTGATAGACACTCAACCCGCACAGCTGCGTCTGGTACATGTGGTCGATGACCTGCAATTTCTCGATGCAGAAGGCTATGTCGATTATGCCGAGCTGCGCGAGCTGACCCGCACGATCGGTCGGCGCGCACTGACCAAGGCCGAAGAAATCGCCAAACAGGCCGATATAACGGTAGAGAGCGCACTGCTCGATACCAACGGCGAGCGCATCGCACAAGTCATCAATGCCGAAGCGGAAAGCTGGTCAGCCGACCTGATCGTAATCGGCACGCACGGCCGATCCGGATTCAGCCACCTGTTGTTCGGCAGCGTAGCCGAAGGCGTGGTGCGCGGGGCATCGGTGCCTGTGCTGCTGGTGCGCAGCGAATAGCAAAATCCATGAACACGAAGAACGATGACCCGGCAGATGAAGTCATGTGCCATTGCAGCGGCACCCGACGGAGCTATATTAAAAGCCTGCACGAGCAGGGTTTGGACATGGACGCCATTTCCAGATGGACGGGCGCTCTCTCGGGCTGTGGCGGCTGCGAATGGGATATCGCACAGTTCCTGAAGGAACTTGAGGGGAAATGAAAATAGGGGTGTCCGCTTTTTCGGATTACCTCAAGTTTCAGACGGTACGCCCGGCAAGTGCGCGAAGTGCTAGTGTTTCAGCTGTGGCCATTGCCTCGGCGGCGGCGGGAAACCGTGGTCTGCCCCCGAGGGTGTAAGAAATTTTGTGTAAACTAAGGCGGGGTCAGGCCTTACGTTTGACATTCTATCCCCGTCCTTCTGCCTGTTTCACTGCCCGGCTTACGGTGGCGTAGCTTACGCCAAAATACTCCCCCACTTGAGCCAGCGTGTAGTGTCCGCTCCGATATGCCTGACTCATGCCCTCGTCGCGTGTTTTGCATTGTTCGGCAAAATGGCTTAATGGTTTTCCGGGGGCTTGTTTCTGTATTCTGGGTATATCTTTAAGCGATTGCTCGGGATTGAGATGGCATTGCATGTCATTTACAAAATCCTCATCGCCCAGAAAAATCTGGTTCTTCAACTGTTGCCAGGGGGATGGCTGCCCTTCACCTGCTTGGACAAAATCTCGATAGCGTTGCTGCGCGATTTTTTTCGTATTGGCAAATCCGGCGAGTATCCATTGGGTGGTTAAACAGGCATCGCTTTCATCACAACCTGCCGTTGCGCGATAGCTACTCCACAGCCAATCTTTAGCGCTGGGCACCATCTGTGCGCGTACCGGATTCAGCGCGATGTAACGCGCCAACTCCAGCAGGTGGGAATCTTTCTGCACCAATATGGCTTTGAACCGGCCTTGAAATACATGCCCGACCCGTTGATGCTGCCGATTGAAATATTGCGTGTAAGTGCCGTTGAGAAACTTCATGCCCTTGGATAGGGTTGGTGTATTGGTTTCAATCAACAAGTGGTAGTGATTGTCCATCAGGCAATATGCGTGGCAATACCAGTCGTGGCGGTCAACCGTATTCTGCAACAACATCAAAAATTGATGACGATCAGCATCATCAAGATAGATGTCTTCCCGAGCGTTACCTCGCGCCGTCACATGATACAGCGCCCCGGCAAACTCAATGCGTAAAGGCCGCGCCATCTTCTCGTACCGTATAAAATCAAACTTACCGCAGATTAATGCGGCAAGGCATCAATGTCAAATGTAAGGCCTGACCCCCGTTTCCTATGGTCGCTCTGTAACGCATGGAATAGCAGACCGTTGATTTATCATAAAAACCGCAGTTGTCCACGAAATTCACGAAACGGTTTTAGCAGGCAATCCGCTTCGAGGATGATCGCAAAAAACACGAACAAATTCAATGCGATATTGCATATTTGATAGTCGCCTGTTCGGTTAACTATTAGAGCAATATAAGATTTTGTTTGTGAATTTCGTGTCTTTCGTGGATGAAAAGCTTTTTCAAGGATTATTGCTTCGCGCCCATCGCCAGCGCGCGCAGCCGGCCTTGTTCAAGCTCAGCGGTATCCGGCATGGTCAGCCAGCCTTGCAGGTTGTCCATCACCATGTCCGTCAGCGCGTGTATCCAGTCGTTTCTGTCGTTCAGGCAGGGGATGTAGTGGTATTCGCCGCCGCCTGCGTGCTGAAAGTCTTCTTTGCCTTCCATGGCGATTTCTTCCAGCGTCTCCAGACAGTCGGCGACAAAACCGGGGCAGACTACATCCACGCGGCGGGTCTTTTGCGCCCCCAGTTCCTTGAGCGTGGCGGTGGTGTAGGGCTTGATCCATTCGGCTTTGCCGAAACGCGACTGGAAACTCACCCTGTATTGATCCTGTTGCAAACCCAGCGCTTCAGCCAGTAATCTGCCGGTCTTGTGGCATTCGCAGTGGTAGGGATCGCCCTTGTCCTGGGTGTATTGCGGCACGCCGTGAAAACTCATCAGCAGTTTCTCGGGGCGGCCATGACTGACCCAGTAGTCGTTGATGCTGGCCGCGAGCGCGCGGATATAGGCCGGGTGATCGTGGAAATGCTTGATGGTGCGAATGGCGGGCAGGTTGCGCATCTGTTGCAGCGCGCTGAATGCCTGGTCAAACACCGGGGCGGTCGAGCTGGCGGCGTATTGCGGAAACAGCGGGGCTATCAGGATGCGCTGGCAGTTTTGTGCCTTCAGGCGCTGCAGGGCGTCGGCAATGGACGGCTTGCCGTAAGTCATCGCGAAATCCACCACCAGCGGTGCGCTGGTGCGCTCGCCCAGATAGCCTTTGAGCAGGACAGCCTGTTTCTCGGTGTAGACGCGCAGCGGTGAACCCTCGGGCAGCCAGATGCTGGCATATTTTTCTGCGGATTTTTTCGGACGCAGGTTGAGGATGATGCCGTTGAGTATCAGCCACCAGATCGCCCTGGGGATTTCCACTACGCGCGGATCACCCAGAAACTGCTTGAGGTAAGGGCGCACGGCCTGTGCGGTGGGCGCGTCCGGCGTGCCCAGGTTGACCAACAAGATGCCGGTTTTTTGCGTCGTGCCGTGGGTGTATGCGGGTTCTGTCTGATAGGCCATAGTCGTTATGCGATTAATTTTTCAAGCTACTCCACGAAAGACGCTAAAACATGAACTGCTGGTCCACGAAAAACACGAAATTCACGAAAAAAATCAGAATGCCCGCCTAGTCTGGTGGATCGTCAAGCTAGTAGCGAGCCAGGATCGCATAGGCACAGGTTACTGTTTTCGTGTCTTTCGTGTCTTTCGTGTCTTTCGTGTCTTTCGTGTCTTTCGTGTCTTTCGTGGACTATAGCTTACTAAAGTTTCTTTTCGGCTTTTTTGATGCCTTCCAGTATATCTGCACGGCGACCGGCATCCGCATCTTCACGGCCCGGGCGCGCGGGTGCGTTCAATGCTTTCCTGAAGTATTCGAGCGATTTTGCATATTCTCCGCGCTCCAGCAGGAAATCCGCATAGAAATAGTTCTGGTCTATGCCGTTCGGGCTGACCTTGAGCGCGCGTTCGAGATACTCGCGCGCCTTGTCAAAGTCGCCGAAGGAACCGAAACGCGGTACTTTGTAATACAGGCTGCCGAGCGAGGTCAGTGCGGAACCTTCCAGCGCATTCGGGTCGATCTTTTCCGCAGCCAGCAGCAAGTCACGCGCCGCCTTGGCCGTGCCGCCCGCCGAGAACAGCGATTGATACTTGGCCAGGGTGCTGGTGATGATGCCTTCCCAGATCAGCGGTTCGGCGCGTCCCGGATTGCTGGCGCTCACCTGATGTGCCTTGGCTGAGAGTTTTTCGAGCGCCGCTTCCCGGTTTTTTTCAGGCAGCTGGTAGTTGGCCGTCGCCCATTCGTGCTGCAATTGGGTGATGGAGGCATCCAGTCCTGTGGCGGCATAGGCCGTGCTGATGCTGAAAGTCAGTGCGAATAAGAAGGCGTATTTCTTCATTGATGAGTTCCTTGTGCGGGTTGAGGGACTATATTTTAAGTTGTGCGTATTTTCGGGCGATACGCGTGTTTTTCAGCAGACCGCCGTCCACCAGACGCGGGAATATGCCGTTCAGCCGTGCAAAGAAGGATTCCGGCTGGCCGATGAAACACTCTTTCGCCTCACGCTCTATGGCTTGCACAATCTGTCCTGCGACATAGTCGGGTTCATCCAGATTGGTTCCGGTTTCGAGGTGCATCTGGCTGGTCAGATCGTCGTTCAGCGGTGTCTTGGTGGCGCGCGGCGAAACGTAAGTTACGCCCACCTGGCTATCCACCAGTTCGCGCCCCAATGCCTCGGAGAAACCGCGCATGGCGAATTTGCTGGCGCAATAGCTGGCAAAATGGGGAAAGCCGATAGAGCCGAATGTCGAGCCGATGTTGACGATACGCCCGCTGTTCTGCGCCAGTAAGTCCGGCAGGGCGGCGCGCACCAGCAGCATGGGTGCGATCACGTTGACGTTGATGATCTGGGCGATGCGTTCGGGCGACTGGTTCTCAAACAGCGTAAAGTCCAGCAGTCCTGCGTTGTTGATGATGATGTCAAAGCCGCCCATGGCCTGAAATGCCGCTTCGATAACCCGTGTGGCCGCGCCCTCGGAGGTCAGATCCAGCGCGATGGCTGTCGCCGTGCCGCCGCCTTGATTAATCTCGGCGCAAATCTCATTCAGGCGGGGTGCGTTGCGTTCTACCAGTGCCAGTTGCGCACCGCGGGCGGCGAGCAACAAGGCCAGATGATAGCCGATGCCACCGGCCGCGCCGGTCAGGATGATGCGTTTGCCGGACAGATTCATGCTGTTTTTTCCTCCAGGAAGCGTCTGCCCAGATCGCGGAAAATGTCGCCATACAGCTTGTAGAACATGCGCGCGCAGTGGATCAGACAGTCCTGGTCGGCGGGGTCGGTAATCTGGTTGATCAGCGATTCGTAGAAGTCCACATGGCCTACATCCAGAGAGCCGTGTGAAGTCAGGTAGGAAAAGGCATCCGGCCCCAGGCCCAGGCTCTGTTGTATGGCTTTCCCGGCGTGAGTCGCCAGCGCGACGCTGGTGCCTTCCAGCACCAGCACCATGCCGAAGAAGCCGACCGGATTGACGCGGGCGATGGTGTCGTAGGCGTAAGCCACCATCAATTCGGTAGCGGGGCGGGGCGTGCCGCAGCGCACGGCCTCGGCATCGCCGCCGCAGGCCTTGATGTCGCCCAGTATCCATTCCTGATGGCCGACTTCTTCTTCTATGTATTCGGCCACTGCGGTCCTGAGCCACTCGTACTTGCCCGGCAGACGCCCGCCGCAGGACATTAGCAGCGGGGTGGTGTGTTTGACGTGATGATAGGCCTCGGTCAGGAAGGCGACATAGGCTTCGAGGCTGACTTCGCCCATCGCGGCGGCCTGGATGATGGGCAGGCTCTGCAATGTATTGCGCTCAGTCTCGGTTGCAGCCAGCAGTTGCTGATAGATGGTCATAGCTAGTTAATCCCGCTGTTAATTATTTGTCGTGATAAAGCTGTTCGATAGCCGTCTGATATTGAGCCCAGATCGCATCGCGCTTCAACCGGCCGTTGGCGGTCAGCTGGCCGTTCTGAGGCAGAAAGGGCGTGCTCGCCGGCAGCCAGTATTTTACCTGAGCATAGTCAGGCAGCACATGGTTGGCGTCTGCTATGGCCTGATTGATGGCGGCTGCGATCTCGGGTGAGTTGCCGCGCGGCACGATCACGGCCACATTCCACGGGCGGGCTTCGCCGAACACTGCTGCCTGCGCGATGGCCGGGTGCAGGGTCAGTTCGCGCTCCACCCATTCCGGCGACACGTTGCGGCCGTATGAGGTGATGAAGATGTTTTTCTTGCGTCCGGTCAGGTGCAGAAATCCCTCGCGATCCAGATGCCCGATGTCGCCGGTGGGCCAGTAGCTATCCGCAGCAACGGGTTCGCTGCCGATATAGCTCAGCAGCGTCGCACCCGCAACCAGGATTTCGCCGTCACCGGCAATTTTCAGCCTGACGTGCGGCAGGGGTTTTCCCACGCTGCCGATCAGGCGATCAGACTCGGTATTGAGCGAGACCACCGAGGCGCATTCGGACAGGCCATAGCCCTCAAATACCGGTATGCCGAGCGCCTGTGCGCGTCGCAGCAGACGCTCCGAAACGCTCGCGCCGCCTATCGCAACAAAGCGTAGCTGCGCAGGTTGGGCATGGCCCGCTTCAACCGCTGCTATCGCCGCGTGCAGCAACTGCGGGGTCAGTATCGTGGTCGTGGCCTGATATCTGATCAGAGTGTCCAGCATCTTCTGCACATTCAATCCGCTGGAGCCGCTCAGTCCCACGGTTGCCAGCGGCAGCAGATGACAGCTCGCACCCGCCAGCAGCGGCACATACAGGCCGGCCAGATTTTCCAGCAGCGTGGACAGCGGCAGCAGGCTGACATGGCGGTCTGCCGGTGTGCCCTGCGTAGCAGTCAGCAGGGAGTCTGCGACCTGATGCAGGGCCTCTGCGGAGAGGCAGACGCCTTTGGGGTGTCCGGTGGTGCCCGAGGTATAGGTGACTTTTACCGTGCCGGCAGGCAATGTCTTCACAGGGATGCTGCTCAGGCGAATCTCGGTGAGTTCCTGACCGCTGATGATGTGCGTGAAAGAGGTGTCCACCTCAATGCCGCAGTCGTCCAGGATTTTCTGGTACTGATCGGGCTGGTCGGTGAGGATGCAGGTGATTCCCGCGTCACGAACGCTGTGGGCGATCTGTTCGCCTGAGAAAAAGAACGGCAGGGGGATGATGACTTTGCCGTTAGCCAGTCCGGCCAGATCGAGTACCGCCCATAACGGCGAATTATCGACGGCCAGCCCCAATGCTCTGGCAGGGATGGTGCGCAGCAGCGCGCCGATTTGTTCGATTGCGTCGCCCAGACCCTGATAGTTGAGAACATGCTGTTCACTGATCAGAGCAAGCGCCTGGGGGTTTTTTTTGCACTGCCGCATGAGGGCCGTGATGAGGGATGGCTGCACGCGCTTCTCCTTAAATTTTGTTTTACGGACGTCGTTCCATACGCCGCACTGCCATGACTTGCGGATGCTGCTGATAATAGCTGCCCCACCCGGATTGTTCTTCGGGAGACAATCGTGTTACCTCTGCATCACACAATATTTTAGGAAAAATATTCTGCTTGATGAGCGAGTTGTGCAGCAATTGTACGATGGTGAATACCGCCCATTGCTTTGAGGTGGCGTGCAACTGGTTAAAAATGGCGGTAATCAGCAGACGGGCCATGCCCATCTCGGCGACGGAAAAATTGCCTATTTCCACGATATCGTTGCGCTGAACGGGAGAACCTGTCCGTTCGGCGAGCAATTGTTCGACGGGTTTGTCCATGTACGCCTCCAGGAACAGACGCTCGGTAGCCGCGCTGCGCAGGCCGCAGGCTGCAATCAGTTTTCCGTCCGGGTCGCGCAGGCTCATCAGATAGGGCATGAAGTGGCTGATTTTCGCATTGTAAGACCGATAAAAAATATCGGCGATGAATCGCTCTGCCTCGGCTCTGTCTTCCGCATCCGGGCCGGAAAAGTGTACGGTATGGGCGAGAGGGTTCATGTGGATGCCGGTCGTGTTTTGAGCTTCATGGATTGATGTGGTTCGTTACGGCCTGACGCAATCGCAGACGATTGTACCCTGCGGTAACGCTAATCGCATGTGAGACCGCCGTCCTCAGTGTGTGCGCAGGCAAAAAAGTTCAACTCGAATTAACTTTGACAAACAGCCGTTTGAAAACTACATTGCACGACTCGTTAAGCAAACCCTGATACATGATGAAATTCATATTCCTGTTGATTGCCTTCGCCGCTACTCTCACCGCCTGCAGCGAGGAAACAGCAACGCCCGCCAGGGCCGAACGGCCCGCACTGACACAGGTGGTGGGTGCGCTGGCAGGGGAGGGCGGCAACTGGCATAGCGGCGAGATACGCGCGCGTCATGAAGTTGCGCTGGGTTTTCGTCTGGGCGGCAAGATAATCGAGCGCAGGGTGGAGGCGGGCATGCAGGTGCAGGCCGGGCAGGTGCTGGCGCGTCTGGATCCGGTTGACGCGGGATTGCAGGCGGGTGCATCGCAGGCGCAATACCAGCTGGCCGAGTCCGAAGCGGTGCGCTACCGCGAATTGCGCAGCAAGGGTTTTGTCAGCCAGTCCGCGCTGGATGCCAGGGAAGCCGCGCTTCAGGCTGCCGCCGCTCAGGCCGGGCTGGCGCGCAATCAGTCTGCCTATACCACCTTGCGCGCCGAACAGGCCGGGGTGATTGCCGCGACCCTGGCGGAAGCGGGGCAGGTGGTCGGTGCCGGACAGCCGGTGCTGCGGCTGGCGCAGGACGGCGAGCGTGAAGTGGCGATTGCGATACCGGAATCGCAGCTCGCCGGGCGCAGAGTGGGGGAGGCGGCGGAAGTCGTGCTGCTGAGCGGCGACGGCGCGCCTCTGGCAGGACGTTTGCGGGAACTCTCCGCGGTTGCCGACCCTGCCAGCCGGACCTATCCGGCGCGCGTGTCGTTCAGTGCCGCGCCCGGACAGGCAGCGCTGGGCATGAGCGCACGCGTGCGTTTCGTTGGCCCGAAACAGGCGACAGGCGACTGGCTGATTCCTCATTCGGCTATTTATCAGCAGGGTGACCAGACTGCGGTATGGGTCGTGGCGGCGGATCGCAGCGTCAGTCTGCGGCAGGTGAAGATCGCAGCCTACCGGGATGAAGGGGCCGTGATTACCGGCGGACTGGTGGGCGGTGAACGCATCGTCAGCGCGGGGGTGCACAGGCTGACTGCCGGTGAAAAAATTCGCCTGATCGACGCCGGCAGCGCGCCATGAAGGGGCCTAATCTCTCCGCCTGGGCGCTGAACCACCAGCAGATGATGCTGTATCTGATCATCGTGCTCACGGCGGCAGGCATCATTTCCTATTTCAATCTGGGGCGTGCCGAAGATCCTGACTTTACCTTCAAGGTGATGGCGGTGCGCACGCTGTGGCCGGGCGCGACGGCGCTGGAGGTCGAGCGCGAACTGACAGAACGGGTAGAGAAGAAGTTGCAGGAAACACCCTGGGTGGATGTGCTGCGTTCCGCCTCCAAGCCGGGTGAGTCCATGGTGTTCGTGATGCTGAAGGATTACACCCCCAAGAAAGAGGTGCCGGAAGCCTGGCGGCAGGTGCGCAAGAAGCTGGATGACATCCGCCATACCCTGCCGTCCGGCGTGCAGGGGCCTTTCCCGAATGAAGAATTCGGCGATGTGCAAATCAATGTCTTCGCGCTGACCGGCGATGGATTCGATCTGGCGGCCTTGCGCCGTTATGCGGACAGCGTGGCCCTGGAATTGACGCTTGTCCCGGATGTCAGGCGCGTCGAGCTGATAGGCGTGCAGGATGAAAAGATATATCTGGATGCTTCTCCTGCCCGGCTGGCGAGTCTGGGCATCACGCCCGCGCAGATAGGCGCGGCATTGCAACAGCAGAATGCGGTATCGCCCGGCGGCTTCGTCGATACGGACAGCGATCGCATCTGGCTGCGTGTGACGGGGGGCTACGACAGCGTGGCGCGGATACGCGATACCGATCTGCTGGTGAACGGGCAGCATTTGCGTCTGGGCGACATCGTCAAGGTGTCGCGCGGACTGAGCGAGCCGCCGCGACCGCAGATGCGGGTGGACGGTGTGCCCGCCATCGGCATCGGCGTCGTCATGGACAAGGGCGGCAATGTCATCAAACTGGGCGAGAACCTGGATGCCGCGATGAAGACCATCTCGGCGAATCTGCCGGTGGGCGTTACGGTGCATGTGGTGGCCAATCAGCCCGAAGTCGTCAAGGAATCCATTTCCCTGTTCCAGACATCGCTGGCGGAAGCGATTCTGATCGTGCTGGCGGTATCCTTTATCAGCCTGGGCTGGCGCACCGGCACGGTGGTGGCCCTGTCCATACCGCTGGTGCTGGCGATCACGTTTTTCGCAATGAAGCTGTTCGGCATCGATCTGCAGCGCATCTCGCTGGGCGCGCTGGTGATCGCGCTCGGTCTGCTGGTGGACGATGCCATCATCGCCGTGGAAATGATGGTGGTGAAAATGGAGCAGGGCTGGGATCGCGTCAAGGCGGCCACCTTCGCCTATACCTCGACGGCCTTTCCCATGCTGACCGGCACCCTGATCACCGCCGCCGCCTTCACGCCCGTGGGTTTTTCCAAGTCGGCGGCCAGCGAATACACTTTCTCGATTTTTGCCGTGGTGACCATCGCCCTGCTGGTGTCCTGGCTGGTTGCCGTGCTGTTCACGCCCTATCTCGGCTATAAATTGCTGGACCCGAAAAAACTCGTCGCAAAAGCCCAGAAACACGGCGAAGATATTTACGATACGCCCTTCTACCGCAGCTTCCGCGCGCTGGTGGAATGGTGTTTGCGCAATCGCTGGAAGGTGATAGCGGCGACGCTGCTGCTGTTTGTCCTGTCTATCGTGGCCTTCGGCAAGGGGGTGCAAAAGCAGTTCTTTCCGTCTTCCAGCCGCCTGGAACTGATGGTGGATGTGTGGCTGCCGCAGGGCGCATCGCTCAATGCCACCCGGCATGAAGTCGAACGCATCGAACACCTGCTCGGGGGCGATCCTGACGTGAGCACTTACTCGTGCTACATCGGCAACAGCGCGCCGCGCTTCTTTCTGTCGCTGGATGTAAAATTGTTCAGCGACAACTACGCGCAGTGCGTGATTCTGACCAAAGATATCGCGGCACGCGAGGCGCTCAAGCACAGGCTGGAACAGATATTTACCTCCGCCGAGGGCGGGTTTACCCATATCCACCCGCATGTGGTGAGACTGGAAAACGGCCCGCCGGTCGGCTATCCGGTGCAGTTCCGCGTCAGCGGGAATGATGTCGAACAGGTGCGCAGTATCGCCGATCAGGTGTCTTTGTTGATGCGTGCCAACCCGCATTTGCAGGATGTCAGCTTCGACTGGAATGAAAAGGTGAAGAGCGTGCGCATCGTCGTGGATCAGGACAAGGCGCGGGTTCTGGGCACCTCCAGTCACGACATTGCGCGAGCCCTGCAAGGCTGGATGAACGGCGTGGCGCTGACCCAGTACCGCGAGGGCGATCAGTTGATAGACGTGGTGTTCAGAGGCGAGCGGACATCGGGCGAGGTGCAGCGTTCGCTGAATCGCCTGCCTGACCTGGATATTCCGCTGGCGAATGGAGCTCATGTGCCGCTGGCGCAACTCGCCCGTCTGGTTCCGGTGCTGGAAGAGGGCATCATCTGGCGGCGTCACCGCGTGCCAACCATGACCGTGCTGGCCGATATGAGTGACAAGACCCAGCCTGCGACGGTGTCCATGCAACTGAATACACAGCTGGAGACGCTGCGCGCCACGCTGCCGGCAGGCTATCGCATCGAAATGGGCGGCAGCATAGAGGAATCCGCCAAGGGCGAGACGGCGATCAAGGCGGTGGTGCCCATGATGCTGGTCGGCGTGATTACCCTGCTGATGATACAGCTACAAAGCATCAGCCGCACCCTCATCGTGCTGCTCACCGCGCCGCTGGGCCTGATAGGCGTGACCGCCGCCCTGCTGATCTTTCAGGTGCCGTTCGGCTTCGTCGCCAATCTGGGTTTCATCGCGCTGGCCGGAATGATCATGCGCAACTCTGTGATCCTGGTGGATCAGATCCGCCAGGATGAGGAAGACGGCAAATCCCGCTGGGAGGCCATCATCAGCTCCACCGTGCGCCGCTTCCGCCCGATCACCCTGACCGCCGCCGCGGCGATCCTCGCGATGATCCCGCTCACCCGTCAGGTGTTCTGGGGGCCGATGGCGGTCACCATCATGGGCGGTCTGGTGGTCGCCACCCTGCTCACCTGTCTGTTCCTGCCCGCGCTGTATGCGGCGTGGTTCAGGGTCAGGGAGGAGTGAAAAACAGGCAGGCAGCCCCCGCCGTGAAAGCGGGTTTGCATCCGCGCAATCCGCATCGGGGGCGTTATGACTTTCAGCGGCTCATCGCCGCCAGTCCGGAGCTGGCGGGGTTCGTGTCGCCCAATGCCTATGGCGACGAATCGATAGACTTTGCCGATCCGCTTGCGGTGAAGGCGCTCAACCGCGCCTTGCTGAGGCTGGAGTACGCCATCGAGGGA
>Ga0209231_1000969_pt1 | contig 12484 bp, 9 predicted proteins | sample Deesub45470m_DNA_FD_188086 | JGI IMG/M metagenome (GOLD analysis project Ga0209231, IMG submission 188086) | Deep subsurface microbial communities from North Pacific Ocean - 450_OLKR46/470m Metagenome (SPAdes) (version 2) | ecosystem: Environmental > Terrestrial > Deep subsurface > Unclassified ... | reverse complement strand
CCCCGCCGCGCCCTTGCCGTGACCCATCCCGACGCGTCCGTGGTCGACTTCGGCGACGCCATCCTCCTGCCGCCGATGGCCAACGCCCACACCCATCTCGAGCTGAGCCATTTCCCCCGCTGGGCCAAAGAGATGGGGGAGACGACTTCCCCTGCGACCTTCGTCGACTGGATCCTGCAGGTGATCCGCATCAAGCGCCGGGTCGAGACCGATCGCTATCTCGGCGCCCTCGAGGAGGGGATCCGTCTCTGTCTGGCCGCCGGAACCGGCGCCGTCGGCGACATCCTCTCCTGGTTTCCGGCCCGGGCGGCTCACCGCTCTTCTCCCCTCAAGGGGCGGCTCTTTTTCGAGACCCTCGGCTTCGACCCGGAGCGCAACCGCAAAATGCTTTCGAGCATCGGCACCCTTCTCGACGAGGAGACAACCGGAGCCCTGCAGCTCGGGCTCTCCCCCCATTCCCCCTACACCCTGAGCGCTCCCTATCTCGAAGAGGCCTTCGATTTCGCCCGCAGGCGAAGGGTTCCGGCCGCCATCCATCTCGGCGAATCGCTCGAGGAGGCGACCTTTCTCGCCGAAGGGAAGGGGGCTTTGGCCGAAATTCTCTACCCCCGGGTCGGCTGGGCGGAGATGGTCCCGGCGGCTCCGCGGCGCACCCCCGTCGCCTATCTCGAAGAGCACGGCGCCCTGGCCGACCGCCCCCTTCTCGCCCACGGCGTGCAGGTCTCAGCCGACGACGCCCGGCGCCTGGCCGGGACGGAAACGCCGGTCGTCCTCTGTCCCCGCTCCAACGCCCGCCTCGGGGTCGGCCGCGCGCCGGTGGCCGATCTCCTCTCCGCCGGGGTGACCCTGGCCCTGGGGACCGACAGCCTGGCCAGCAACGATTCGCTCTCCCTCTGGGACGAGCTGGCCTTCGCCCGCAAGTGGTTCGGCGACGATCTCGACGGCCAGACCCTCCTGGCCATGGCGACGCGCAATGGCGCCGCGGTCCTGGGGCTCGGCGGGGAGATGGGCGCCCTGCACCGCGGGATGGGGTGCCACTTTCAGCTGCTGCGCCCCGCCGCGCTCCCCTCCCTGGCGACCCTGACCGATTTTCTCTGCGAAGAAGGGCGAAGCGCCGAGGTCGTCTCTCTCTACCTCGACGGCAGGGATGTGTTGCAAAAGAGGTAGCCGATCCTTTATAATCCCCCCTGCTTCAAGAAGAGGGCCGCCTTGTGAACTCCCGGGGGGCGGTCAGGGTACAATCGAACCGTTACAGATTTTCGGATAAGGACAATCATGCTGGAAGAAGTCGGAACCGTCGTCGAACTCAGAGGCAAACAGGTGGCCCTGATCCTCTGCCAGAAGAGCAGCGCCTGCGGCCACTGCGCCTCGATGGAGGTGTGCCACATCGGCGACGACAGCCGCGCGCGCACCGTCGAGGCCTTCAACACCCTGGGCGCCCGGATCGGCGACCGCGTCAGGATCGTGACCAGCACTAAAAATTTCCTCCAGTCCTCCTTCGTGCTCTATATCGTGCCGCTGATGGCCCTGCTTCTCGGCGCCGTTCTCGGCCTTCTAATCGGCGAGAAAATGCCGGAGGGTCCCGACCCGAACCTCCTTTCCGCCATCATCGGTGTCGCTTTTCTGGTCGGGTCGTTTCTGACCATCCGCGTCGGCAGCCGGGCCATCGCCAAGGAGACGTTCATGCCGCGCATTCACTCCATCCTCAACGAGGATGAGGTCTATCCCGAAGAATTGAAAAATGGGCATTAAACTCATCGCCAGCAACAAAAAGGCCTTTCACGACTATTTCATCGACGACGTCTTCGAGGCCGGTCTGGTCCTGACCGGAACCGAGGTCAAGTCGCTGCGCCTGGGGAAGGTCAATCTCAAGGAGTCCTTCTGCCGCATCAAGGGGAACGAGGTGTTCATCAACAATATGAACATCAGCCCCTACGAGCAGGGGAACCGCGAGAACCAGGACCCGACCCGGGTGCGCAAGCTCCTTTTGCACCGCAGCGAAATCGACAAGCTGATTCGCAAGGTCGACGAGAAGGGGCTGACCATCGTCCCGACCAAGATCTACTTCAAGGACAGCCGGGTCAAACTCGAGATCGGCGTCGGCAAGGGGAAGAAGCTGCACGACAAACGCGAGACCCTCAAGGGGAAACAGGCCGACCGGGAGATGGCCCGGGCCGTCCGCGATCACAGCCGGGACTAAAAAGTCTCCCTTGGCTTTTTCGGGGCGATGTGGCATAATATCTCAAGAATTAAAAACCCGGCAGCCGGGTCAATGAGTTGCAAGAATGAGCGACGAATCCTATGGGGGTGCCAAGGTTTCGACGGAGGTTGGAAGCTAAGGTGGCATGTCGAGGATGTCAGTGGGCCTCGTAAAAAAACTGACAACAATACAAACGCCGATACTGACGTTCGTTACGCACTAGCAGCTTAATTGCTGCTGCGTCTTGGGATTCATCTCCCGCGTGAACTTGAGACGTCAATTTAGTGGGATAGCTTCTGTGAGCGCCTGTGGCTCAGAAGCGAAATCAAAGCAGGATCGTCTGTCAAATATCCTGACTGCGGGAGCCTTGACGGGTTAAATCCAAAACACAGTCTAAACATGTAGAAGCCTTAAGTGAAAGACGTTCGGACGCGGGTTCGATTCCCGCCACCTCCACCATTTGATAGTCCGGCACAGTCCGGTAAGATAGAAAAAGCCCTGAGAAATCGGGGCTTTTTTTATGATGAAAGGTTTTGATTTCTTCCTTGTCAAAAGGCGCCTGGTCTGTTTTCTGGTTCCTCTGCCGTGTTTCTTGGGGAAGTGTTTTTGAACTGGCGGAACAGATTAAAAATTTGACAGGAGAGGGCGGTAAGGGTATTTTGGGGCTCTGTTTTTGTTTAGTGGAATCAAGAGGTTAGTAGGGTGTGGTTGGGAGGAGATAGAGGGCCTTTTTAGTCCTCAGGGCTGGCGGATTGCTGGCAAGAAGGTTTTTACCCCGGGATTTACAATTCCAATCCTTGGGGGGGGAAGCTGAAAACTTAAATATCAGAGATGTTTGCTTCAGATACAGAAACTTAGAATATCGAGAACGTCCCCTAGAAGAATTAAGTACCCCCCCTCGAATTTAATATTGGAGATATAGATGTCTGCCCAAAAGTTTCTGCAGGACCTCGAAAAAAAGCTCTGGACCGCCGCCGACAAGCTGCGCTCCACCCTCGATGCGGCGCAGTACAAGCACGCGGTGCTCGGCCTACTGTTCGTCAAGTACGTCTCCGACGCCTTCGACATTCGCCGCCAGGAGCTGATCGCCCAGTTCCAGAACGAAGATCACGACTACTACCTCAATCCCGGCGACTACGATTCCAACGCAGAATACCAGACCGAGATTGCCGCCGAGCTGGAGATCCGCGACTACTACACCGAGAAGAACGTCTTCTGGGTGCCGCAGCTGGCGCGCTGGGAGACGCTGCAGAATCATTCCAAGCTGCCGCCCGGCAGCGAGATCGTCATCAAAAACGGCAAGGAAACCGTCTATACCATGCGCAGCGTCGGCCGCCTGATCGACGACGCGCTCGAAGCGATCGAGAAGGACAACCCCAAGCTCAAAGGGGTGCTCAACAAGCAGTACGGCCGCCTGCAGATTGACCAGGCCAAGCTCGGCGAGCTCATCGACCTGATCGCCACCATCCCCTTTGTCCATGAATCACTGCAGGCCAAGGACATCCTCGGCCACGTCTACGAATACTTCCTCGGCCAGTTCGCCCTCGCCGAAGGGAAGAAGGGGGGCCAGTTCTACACCCCCAAGTCGATCGTCACCCTGATCGTCGAGATGCTGCAGCCTTTCTCCGGGCGGGTTTACGACCCGGCCATGGGTTCGGGCGGCTTCTTCGTGCAGAGCGAGCAGTTCATCAAGGAGCACGGCGGCAAGCTCGGCAACGTCTCCATCTACGGCCAGGAGTACAACTACACCACCTGGCAGCTGGCGGCGATGAACATGGTCATCCGCGGCCTCGATTTCAATTTCGGCAAGGAGCCGGCCAACACCTTCACCAACGATCAGCACCCCGACCTGCGCGCCGACTTTGTCATGGCCAATCCCCCCTTCAACATGAAGGAGTGGGATGCCGGCGTCAGCGACGATGATCCGCGCTGGCAGTATGGCAAGCCGCCTTCCGGCAACGCCAACTTCGCCTGGCTGCAGCACATGCTCTACCACCTGGCGCCGGGCGGCTCCCTGGGCCTGCTGCTCGCCAACGGTTCGATGAGCTCCAACACCAACACCGAGGGGGATATCCGCCGGGCGCTGGTGGAGAACGATCTGGTCGAGTGCATGGTCGCCCTGCCGGGGCAGCTCTTCACCAATACGCAAATACCAGCGTGCATCTGGTTTTTGACTCGTAACAAGAAGGCGCGGGGGAGGCTCGGCGACCGCTCCGGCAAGGTGCTCTTCATCGATGCCCGCAATCTCGGCTACATGAAGGATCGTGTGCTGCGCGACTTCAAGCCGGAGGATATCGCCTTGGTCGCCGACACGTTTCATGTCTGGCAGAAAGGCATTGACCCCCCTCAGTCCCCCCTACTTCGCAGGGGGGAGGCAAAAAGCCTTATCCCCCCTGTGCAACAGGGGGGAAGCGAGTCTAACGAGCAGGGGGGTGGTTTGTCTGTGGCGCAGGGGGGTGGTTATCAAGACATCCCCGGCTTCTGCTACTCTGCATCACTGGCCGACATCAAAAAGCACGACTTCGTGCTGACGCCGGGGCGTTATGTCGGCGCGGCGGATGAGGTGGAGGATGGCGAGCCCTTTGCCGAGAAGATGGCGCGGTTGACGGCGCAGTTGCAGGAGCAGTTTGCACGCAGTTGCGAGTTGGAAGGGGAGATTAAGCGGAATTTGGCGGGGCTTGGTTATGAGTGCTGACTGGCCCAACGTAGAATTGTCGAACCTTGCAACCGAGATAACGGTTGGTTTTGTCGGTTCCATGACACACGAGTATGTCGAAAAAGGGGTCCCATTTTTCCGGTCAAAAAATATCGACGCTTACGAAATTGACTGGAATGATATTCGCTATGTGTCAGAGACATTTCACAAGAAAATTTCTAAATCAACCCTCAGGGCTGGTGATGTTGCCATCGTTAGAACGGGAAAGCCTGGGACTACGTGCGTAATCCCTGAAGTTGTAGAAGAAGCGAATTGTTCTGATCTTGTAATTGTCAGAGTGGACGAAAATAAATTGTCGGCCCATTACCTTGCATATTTCATGAACTCTGTCGCTAGTCATCAGGTTAGTTCCCGGCTTGTTGGTGCCGTTCAGCAGCATTTCAACGTTGGGTCTGCTAAGAAGATTCTTATTCCACTCCCATCTCGAAAAGAGCAGGAGAGAATCGTTGATATTCTGAAATCCTTAGATGACAAAATAAGAGTCAACCGCCAAATCAACCAAACCCTCGAACAGATCGCCCAGACCATCTTCAAAAGCTGGTTTGTCGATTTCGAGCCGGTCAAAGCCAAGATCGAAGCCAAAGCCGCAGGCCGCGACCCCGAACTCGCCGCCATGTGCGCCATCAGCGGCAAACTTGAGCCCGATCTCGACCAACTCCCCCCCGAGCAATACCAACAACTCGCCGCCACCGCCGCCCTGTTTCCCGATGAGCTGGTGGAGTCGGAGTTGGGGTTGATTCCGGTGGGGTGGGAGGTTCTTTCACTTGGGGAAGTTACCAGTTACCTCAGTAGAGGTATTTCGCCTAAATACACTGAGGACGGTGGGGTGTTGGTTCTTAACCAAAAGTGCATTCGAGACAACATCGTAGATGTGTCAAAAGCTCGGAGACATAATGTCGCTCAGCGTAAGATAGAAGGTAGAGAGCTTTTGGTTGGCGACATTCTAGTGAATTCCACGGGTGTTGGAACGCTGGGTCGTGTTGCACAAATCCTTGACCTGTCCGAGCCGACAATTATTGATTCTCATGTCACTGTCGTGAGGGCAAAGCGACCCGCAACTTGGAACTATCTTGGTCTTGCTCTATTGCGGCGGCAAGACGAAATCGAGCAGCTTGGCGAAGGCTCTACGGGACAGACAGAATTGAACCGAGGGAAACTTGCTGGTTTGTTTCTAAATGTTCCGTCGTTTGATGTCCTTCAGGCTTTTGATGCGAACATATTGCCGCTCCGCCAGCAATTCGCATCCAATCTTCAGCAAACGGAAGTCCTCGCCACCCTCCGCGACACCCTGCTCCCCAAACTCCTCGCCGGCGAACTCGCCGTCGAGAATCTGCCCGAGGAGGCCACGGCCTGAGCCGGGGGAGGGGCTGAAGAGCCTGCTTGAGAAAAACCGAGAGGGGGAACCTGTGACGAAGAGTGACGAACCATTGATCCCGTCGCACGGCGGCTACCGCAAGCTGAAGAGCTTTCAGGTGGCGCAGTTGGTCTTTGATGTGACGGTGCGCTTTGTCGAGGCCTACATTGACCGCTTCAGCCGCACCCGCGACCAGATGGTGCAGGCGGCGCGCTCGGGGGTGCAGAACATCGCCGAGGGGTCCCAGGCTTCGGCGACCTCGAAGAAGACCGAGCTGAAACTGACCCAGGTGGCGCGGGCGAGCCTGGAAGAGCTGAAGCTTGATTATGAAGACTTTTTGCGCCAGCGCGGATTGGCCCAATGGGAGCGCAAGCATCCGCTGCGTCAGGAGCTGGTTGACCGGCGCTTGCAAAGCGCCGACGAGGTGGCGCGGTGGGTTGCGGAGGTGGGAAAAAGGCCGGGGGGTTGTGGACCAGGTGGACTCGGTGGACCGGGTGGACAGGCTAGGCCAGAAGATTCTACGTCCACGGGGTCCACAAAGTCCACGTTGTCCACCAAGATTTACCCCGAGCTCGCCGCCAACGCCGCCCTGACGCTGCTCGCGGTGGCCTGCGCCCTGCTCGATCGGCAGGTGGCGCGGCTGGCCGAGGAGTTTGAAACCAAGGGCGGCTTTACCGAACGGTTGTACCGGGTCCGCAAACAGAAGCGAGGGTTTTGATGAGTATCACCGAAGACCACCTCGAACAGGTCTGCCTCGACTGGTTCCGCGCCCAGGGCTACACCTACGCCTACGTCCCCGATATCGCCTTTGATGGTGACATGCCAGAGCGCGCCGACTATCTGCAGGTTGTCCTGACCGGTCGCCTACTCGCCGCCTTGCAAAAGATCAACCCGCACATCCCCGTTGCCACCCTCGAAGAAGCTGCCTTAACCGTCACCAAGCCCGAATCGCCGGTGCTGATCCACAACAACCGCAAAGTTTCCCCGCAAATATGCTTTGAAAATTCTAGAAAAAGTAGTATTTTTTTCTAGAAAATTATTTGGAGTTATATTTTGCAAACTGCTAACAATAAAATACTTTCTAGAATTTACGGCCGAGGGAGGGGTTGGGCATTTATCCCTAACGACTTCATCGGGGAGTTTGACCGTAAACAGATTGATAACGCTCTGTCGGATTTGACTAAGGACGGTAAAATCCGCCGCATCTGCAGGGGGATGTACGACTACCCGAAATACAGTGATCTGCTCGGGCAAGAGTTGAGTCCCGATCATGATCAGGTTGCGCAGGCTTTCGCCCGTAAGTTTAACTGGCGCATTCTTCCGTCGGGCGATGCGGCCCTGAACCTGCTTGGCCTCTCTACGCAAATTCCCGGGAAGTTCATCTATCTGTCCGACGGCCCGGACCGTAAGTACACCATCCTCAGCTATCAGCTGGAATTTAAAAAGACGGCGCTGAAGGAGATCGGCTTCAAGCATCGCGAGAGTGGGCTGATCGTTCAGGCGCTAAAGGCGCTGGGCAAGGAACGGATCACTTCTGAAGTGATTGAAAAAATCCGCAAGCAGATTGCACCGGAGAAGTACGGAAAGATTTTGCAGGAAACCAAAACCGTCACCGGTTGGGTTTACGATGCCATGAAACAGATTTGCCGGGAGGGGTAATTGGACAAGGTTGCACGGCTGTCGCAAGCAGAGCGCAGTGAACTGTTCTCAGAAACTGCGGCCCGAAAAGGAATGACACCGGCGATTGCCGAGAAAGATTTTTGGGTCACCTGGACACTGGATAAACTGTTCGCACATGCGAAGCTTTCGCGCATTCTGATGTTCAAAGGCGGCACCAGTCTCTCCAAGGTTTTCGGGTTGATCGAACGCTTTTCGGAGGACATCGACCTGATCCTAGACTGGAACCTTGTGGTTGGTGAAGATCCCGAGGCGGACCGGTCAAAAGCCAAACAAGCCAAACTCAATAAAGAAATCAACGAACGCGGCCAGGCCTATATTGCTGGTGAACTGCAGGAAACAGTCAGAGGTGTTTTGGCCCCGGTTTGTACATGTGAACTCGATAGCGATGATCCGAACACGCTGAATGTTCGATACCCGGCGGCCTTCAGCGATACCTATCTGCGCCCGGAAGTGAGGCTGGAGATCGGTCCGCTGGCGTCCTGGTTACCGTTCGATGATTACATCATTCGGTCCTATGCCGCCGAGGTATTCCCCGACCTTTTTGACCGGATCGACTGCCCGGTGAAGGCGATCAAGGCCGAACGGACCTTCTGGGAAAAAGCGACGATCCTGCATCATGAAGCGCACCGACCCGAGGGAAACATGCAACCGCCTCGCAACTCGCGCCACTATTACGATCTGGCGCAAATGGCGGCATCCACGGCCAAAGATGCTGCGCTGGCGAACCTCGATCTGCTTCGCGATGTTATCGAGTTCAAGCAACGCTTCTATCCGCGCGGCTGGGCTCGATATGAGCTTGCCGTGCCGGGGACGCTCAAGTTGGTCCCCGAGGCGCATGTGTTGGCAACGGTGCGCAACGATTATCGGGCGATGGGAAACATGATCTTCGGTAACTACCCGGATATTGAAGAGATCATGTCAGTCTTGCAGGCGCTGGAAGATGAAATCAACGGGATGGCCTAATGATAACCGAAGATCAGCTTGAACAGCTCTGCCTCGACTGGTTCCGTGCTGGTGGTTACGAATACGCCTACGGCCCCGACCTCGCCTGTGACGGCGACACCCCGGAGCGCAGCGACTATCTGCAGGTTGTCCTCACCGGCCGTCTGCTCACCGCCCTTCAAAAGATCAACCCGCACATCCTCCTTGCCACCCTCGAAGAAGCCACCCTCACCGTCACCAAACCCGAATCCCCGGTGCTGATCCACAACAACCGCGCCTTTCACAAACTCCTCCTCGAAGGGGTCCCGGTCGAATACCGCGACGGTGACGACATCAAATCCGACCATGTACAGCTGATCGACTTTCACAATGTCGAGAAGAACCAGTTCCTCGTCGTCAACCAGTTCACCATTCAGGGGAGCAAGAGGCTGCGCCGCCCCGACATCGTCGTCTTCATCAACGGCCTGCCGATCGCGGTGATCGAGCTGAAGAACCCCGCCGATCTCAACGCCGATGTCTGGAGCGCCTACAACCAGCTGCAGACCTACAAGGACGAGATCGGCGATCTCTTCGTCTGCAGCGAGGCGCTGGTAATCTCCGACGGGCTGACGGCGCGGGTCGGTTCGCTCACCGCCAACAAGGAGCGCTTTCTCCCCTGGCGTACCATCCGCAACGAAGACGACAAGCCGCTGCTCGAATACGAGCTGGAAAAGGTGGTCAAAGGCTTCTTCGACCGCGAACTCCTCCTCGACTACCTGCGCTACTTCATCCTCTTTGAGCAGGACGACGGCGCCACCATCAAGAAGATCGCCGGTTATCATCAGTTTCACGCCGTGCGCGAGGCGGTGCGGGTAACGCTCATCGCTTCGGCGCCGACATCGAGAGAAGATATTTCCGACCAGCGCGCGACCTGGGGAAATGAAGTGCAACCCGGCTCGCGCAAGGCCGGGGTAGTCTGGCATACGCAGGGCTCGGGGAAGAGCATCACCATGTGCTGCTACGCCGGCAAGCTGCTGCAGCAGCCGGGGATGAACAACCCGACCATCGTCGTCGTCACGGACCGCAATGATCTCGACGGCCAGCTCTTTGCCACCTTCAGCAATGCGCGGGAGCTGCTGCGACAGACCCCGGTGCAGGCCGACAGCCGCGACGAACTGCGCGAACTGCTGGCGGCGCGGCAGTCGGGGGGCATCCTCTTTACCACGGTGCAGAAGTTCTCCCTCCTCGGCGAAGAAGACGCCCATCCGGTGCTGAGCGAGCGCTCCAACATCGTCGTCATCAGCGACGAGGCGCACCGCAGCCAGTATGGGTTCAAGGCCAAGCTCGACACCAAAACCGGCCAGTATATCTACGGCTACGCTAAGCACATGCGCGACGCCATCCCCAACGCCTCTTTCATCGGTTTTACCGGCACGCCGATCTCTCTCGAAGACAAGGACACCCGCGCGGTCTTCGGCGACTACGTCAGCATCTACGACATTCAGGATGCGGTGGACGACGGCGCGACGGTGCCGATCTATTATGAATCGCGCCTGGCCAAGCTCGACATCAACAAGGCGGCGATCGAGGAGCTCAACGAGGACGTCGAAGAGGTCATCGAGGACGAGGAGGACGTCGGCCAGCGCGAGCGCACCAAGAGCAAGTGGGCGGCTCTGGAGAAGCTGGTCGGGGCCGAACCGCGTTTGCGACAGGTGGCCGAGGATCTGGTGCGGCATTTCGAGGAGCGCACGGCGCTGGTCGAAGGGAAGGGGATGATCGTCGGCATGAGCCGGGAGATCTGCGTGCATCTCTACAATGAGATCATCAAGCTCCGGCCCGAGTGGCACGACGCCGACCCGGAGAAGGGGGCGATCAAGATCGTCATGACCGGCTCCGCCGCCGACCGGCCGCTGCTGCAGCCGCACATCTACAACAAGCAGACCAAGAAAAGGCTGGAGAAGCGCTTCAAGGATCCCAAAGACCCGCTTAAGCTGGTGATCGTGCGCGACATGTGGCTGACCGGTTTCGATTGCCCGAGCTGCCACACCATGTATGTCGACAAGCCGATGCGCGGCCATAACCTGATGCAGGCCATCGCTCGCGTCAACCGGGTCTTCAAGGACAAGCCGGGCGGGCTGGTGGTCGACTACATCGGCATCGCCAATGAGCTGAAGAAGGCACTGAAGATCTACGCCACCTCGCAAGGGAAGGGGACGCCGACCCTCAAGGCCGAGGAGGCGCTGGCGATCCTGCTGGAAAAGGTCGACGTGGTGCGCGGCCTGTTTCACGGCTTCGATTACAGCGACTATAAAACCCGCGCCCACCATATCCTGGTGCTAGCGGCCAATCATGTTCTCGGACTCAAGGATGGCAAAAAACGCTTTCTCGACGTGATGGCGGCGATTACCAAAGCCTTCTCACTCTGCGGCACCCTCGACGAAGCCGCCCCCCTGCGCATGGAGATCGCCTTCTTCTCGGCGATCAAGGCCGCCATCGTCAAATACACCACCGTCGACACCAAGCGCCTCGAAGAGGACAAGAACTCGGCCCTCAAACAGATTCTCGATAACGCCGTCATCGCCGAAGGGGTGGCCGACATCTTCGCCCTGGCCGGCCTCGACAAGCCGAACATCGCCTTGCTTTCCGACGATTTTCTAGACGATGTGCGCAAGATGCCGAGCCGTAACCTGGCCATGGAACTGCTGGCAAAACTGCTGCGCGACGCGATCAAGGCCCGCACCCAGAACAACGTGGTGCTGGAGATGAAATTCGGTGACCGCCTGCTGGCAACCCTCAACCGTTACCACGCCCGAGCCATCGAAACTGCCCAGGTGATCGAAGAGCTGATCCAGATGGCCAAGGACTTCAAGGAAGCCCTCAAACGCGACGAGGCCCTCGGTCTCAATCCCGACGAGGTCGCGTTCTACGACGCCCTGACCAACAACGAAAGCGCCGTGCGCGAGTTGGGCGACGAGATCCTCAAGCAGATCGCTGTGGAGATTACCGAGAAGCTGCGCAACAGCACCTCGGTCGACTGGCAGGTGCGTGAGAGCGTGCGCGCCAAACTGCGGAATCTGGTGCGGCGCTGTCTGCGGAAGTGGAAGTATCCGCCGGACAAGCAGGATGACGCGGTGGAGTTGGTGCTGAAGCAGGCAGAAGTTTTATGCGCGGGGTGGGCTTGAGATGACAAATTCGCCATATTTAAGTGACTTGAATAGGCTTGCGGATGTTATAGCTGCGATTCAGGTTATGGGACTTACAAGTTTTACAAGCTCAATTTTAAGGGTTGGGCTGACCGAATCAGTGGCCAGTCATCGAATGCGGACTACTGGAGAATCATTTTTGATGAGCACCCAGAATTTTTCCGCCTGGACTCTGGGGAAATGAATGCTTCCCTTGTCTGGAGGCGTACACACCAGAAGCTTTACGATGTTGATAAGGAAAAGAAACTTAGAATATAAAGAACGTCCCCTAGGACGTCCCTAAAGAACGTCCCCTAGGACGTCCCTAAGTGACTTGAATAGGCTTGCGGATGTTATAGCTGCGATTCAGGTTATGGGACTTACAAGTTTTACAAGCTCAATTTTAAGGGTTGGGCTGACCGAATCAGTGG
>Ga0209231_1000967_pt1 | contig 12503 bp, 11 predicted proteins | sample Deesub45470m_DNA_FD_188086 | JGI IMG/M metagenome (GOLD analysis project Ga0209231, IMG submission 188086) | Deep subsurface microbial communities from North Pacific Ocean - 450_OLKR46/470m Metagenome (SPAdes) (version 2) | ecosystem: Environmental > Terrestrial > Deep subsurface > Unclassified ... | reverse complement strand
GCCCACGACGCAGTCGGCCTTGGTGTGTTCCATCAGGCCGCAGTCCTGGCCTTCGCAGTTCATGAGCGTGAAGCGCGTGGCGTTCCAGAGCTTGTTGCAGAAGTTGCGGTAGCCCTCGCAGCGCTTGCTGTCGAAGTTGATGCTGCGGCCCAGCGAGGCCAGGGCGGCGAAGGTGAAGCGCAGCGCGTCGGCGCCGTAGGCCGGAATGCCTTCGGGGAATTCCTTTTCGGTTTGCTTGCGCACCTTGGGTGCGGTCTCGGGCTTGCGCAGGCCGGTGGTGCGTTTGTCGAGCAGGGGCTCAAGTGAAATGCCGTCGATCAGGTCGACCGGGTCGAGCACGTTGCCTTCCGATTTGCTCATCTTCTGGCCTTGGGCGTCGCGCACCAGACCGTGGATGTAGACGTGCTTGAACGGCACGCGGCCGGTGAAATGTTTGGTCATCATGATCATCCGGGCGACCCAGAAGAAGATGATGTCGTAACCGGTCACCAGCACCGAGCTGGGCAGGTAGAGGTTGTAGTCGCTTAAATCCCGATCATCCTGAGCTTGTCGAAGGGCTTCGACTGGCTCAGCCTGAGCGGAGCCAGGGGCATCTGGCCAGCCCATGGTGCTGAAGGGCACCAAGGCAGAGGAGTACCAGGTGTCGAGCACGTCTTCGTCGCGCCTGAGCGTTTTGCCTGCGCCTGCCTTGGCCTGGGCTTGTGCTTCGTTGCGCGCCACGTAGACCTTGCCATCTTCGTCGTACCAGGCGGGAATCTGATGACCCCACCAGAGCTGGCGGGAAATGCACCAGTCCTGGATGTTGTTCATCCACTGGTCGTAGGTATTCACCCAGTTCTCGGGCACAAAGCTCACTTCGCCGCTTGACACGGCATCGATGGCTTTTTGCGCAATGCTCTTGCCAGTGGGGTCTTGCTCCGACACCTTGGTCATCGCGACAAACCACTGGTCGGTGAGCATGGGTTCGACGACCTGGCCGGTGCGGGTGCAAATGGGCACCATGAGTTTGTGCTTCTTGGTTTCCACCAATGCGCCTGCGGCTTCCAGATCGGCCACCACGGCCTTGCGGGCCACGAAGCGGTCCATGCCCTGGTATTTCGCGGGCGCGTTTTCGTTGATGGTGGCCTTGAGCGTGAGCACGCAGATCATGGGCAGCTTGTGGCGCTGGCCCACGGCGTAGTCGTTGGTGTCGTGCGCGGGCGTGACCTTGACCACGCCAGTGCCAAATTCCTTGTCGACGTATTCGTCGGCGATCACCGGGATTTCGCGGTCACACAAAGGCAGCTTGACCATCTTGCCGATGAGCGCGGTGTACCGCTCGTCTTCGGGGTGCACCATCACGGCCACGTCGCCCAGCATGGTTTCAGGGCGGGTGGTTGCCACGGTGATGGAGCCCGAGCCGTCAGCCAGGGGGTAGGCGATGTGCCACATCGAGCCGTCTTTTTCTTCACTCTCCACTTCCAGGTCGGACACGGCCGACTGCAGCACCGGGTCCCAGTTCACGAGGCGTTTGCCGCGGTAGATCAGGCCCTGCTCAAACAGCTTCACGAAGGTGTCGGTCACCACGGTGGAGAGCTTCGGATCCATGGTGAAGTACTCGCGGCTCCAGTCCACCGTGTCGCCCATGCGGCGCATCTGGTTGGTGATGGTGTTGCCGCTTTGCTCTTTCCATTCCCAGACCTTGGACACGAAGTTCTTGCGCGCTTCGGCAGGCGTTGGGCCCATGTCGTGGCGGCTGATGCCCTGGCCTTGCAGCTGGCGCTCAACGACGATCTGGGTGGCGATACCCGCGTGGTCTGTGCCGGGGATCCAGGCGGTGTTGAAGCCGCTCATGCGGTGGTAGCGCGTCAACGAGTCCATGATGGTCTGGTTGAAGGCGTGGCCCATGTGCAGCGTGCCGGTCACGTTGGGGGGCGGCAGCTGGATCGCGAAAGAGGGTGCATCGGGCTGAGGCGCTTGGGTGCCACGGAAACCCGCCACGCCGTAGCCGCGCTTTTCCCACTCAGGTCCCCATTGGGCTTCTAGCGCCGCAGGTTCAAAGGACTTGGACAGGCTGTCGAGGCCGGGTTGTTCTGGTTGGTTTGACATGCTGGATTCGGTTTGGGAAATCGGGCGCCCTGAAGTTGGGTTCAAGGGGCGGGCCTGGGTCAGGCGAACCGTTGATTTTACGGGTGCGCTCGCGTGACAGGGCGCTCAGGTGGATGGAACGGACAATGCCTTCATTCAAGAGGAGTTCCTTTATGAGACGCTGGTTGTTCACTTTGTTGCCTCTGGTAGGCATCGCCGCCGCCTACCTGCTGGTCTGGCCGATCCCGATCGAGGCGCGCGCCTGGGCCGTGCAGCCCGACGCAGGCTACACCGGGGCGCACGCGGTGAACACCGGTTTGGCCCATCTGCAATCGCTGGATCTGGGCGGCGAAGAAGGCCCGGAGCATGTACAAGTGGGGCCAGACGGCAGGCTGTATGCCGCGGTGGCCAGCGGCAAGGTGCTGGTTCTGAACCCCGATGGCGGCAAGCCGGAGGAGTTTGCCGATACTCGGGGCCGGGTGCTGGGCTTTGATTTTGATGCTGCCGGGAACATGATCGCGGCCGACGCCTTGCGCGGTTTGCTGCGCATCGACCCTAAAGGGCAGGTCGCGGTGCTGGTTGATCAAATGGGCGGCGCGCCGATTCTGTATGCAGATGCGGTGGTGGTGAGCCGGGCGGCTGGCGCACCTGAACGTTTTTACGTGTCGGATGCCTCCCAGCGCTTTGGCGCCAAGGACTGGGGCGGCACCTTCGAGGCCAGCGTGCTCGACATCCTGGAGCAGGCGGCCACAGGTCGGGTGCTGGTGCACGATGCGGCGAGTGGCCAGACGGAAGAAGTGGTGCGCGGCCTGTCTTTCGCCAACGGGGTGACTTTGTCTGCCGACGAGCAAACGCTTTTCGTGGCGGAGACCGGGCGCAACCGCATCTGGGCGGTGCCCGCTTCGGCACGCGATCTTGATTTGTCGAAAGGCCCCGAAGGCGGCGCAAAGGTTTTGATCGACAACCTGCCGGGGTATCCCGACAACCTCATGCGCGGCTTCAACGGCCGCATCTGGGTGGGGCTCACCAAGCCCCGAAGCGCCGTGGTTGACCGGATGGCGGCAATGCCGCTGCTGCGCGAGATGACGCTGCGCCTGCCGCGCGCACTCTGGCCCATCCCCAAGGCCTATGGCCATGTGTTTGCTTTTGCTGAAGATGGCCAGGTGGTCGTGGACTGGCAAGACCCCACCGGCGCTTACCCCGAAACCACGGCGGTCACGGAGACCCAGGATCGGCTGTATGTGCAAAGCCTGCACGCCAGAACGCTGGGCTGGTTGCCTCGCCCTGAGCCGTTGCGTTGAAGCCTCTGGCTGGCGCGTTATTTATGAGGCGGTGACCTCGGCGCAGGCGTTGCTGAGAATGGTTATCAATTGAATGCGGTTGATAGCGATCAACAATCTGTCACATAGGCCAGAACTATTAGACGGAGCGGAATCAAGGGGTGTAAGGTGTTTTTGTCTCAGGGGATGCGCATGCATTCAGTCAACCTGAGCGAATCGCTTCATTTCTTCAACCAAGATCAGGAGATACACCCATGGCAGCACTCAAAGGCTCAAAAACCGAGCAGTGCCTGAAAGACGCCTTCGCTGGCGAATCACAGGCCAACCGCCGCTACCTCTACTTCGCAAACAAGGCCGACATCGAAGGCCAGAACGACGTGGCGGCGCTCTTCCGCTCCACCGCCGAAGGCGAAACCGGCCACGCCCACGGTCACCTGGAATTCCTGGAGCAATCTGGCGATCCGGCCACCGGCATGCCTATCGGCGCCACCCGCGACAACCTGGCTTCTGCCGTGGCGGGCGAAACGCACGAGTACACCGACATGTACCCCGGCATGGCCAAGACCGCGCGTGAAGAAGGCTTTGACGAAGTGGCCGACTGGTTTGAAACGCTGGCCAAAGCCGAGCGCTCGCACGCCAACCGCTACCAGAAGGCGCTCAACGAATTCGTTGAGTAAATGCCCCCCCCCTGCGCCGCGCCTGCGGCGCGTCACCCCCCAGGGGGCAACGCTGGCCGATCGGCAAAGCCGGATCGGCGGCGTTCTGGGTGAAGACACCGCTGCTTCGTGTTTTTGTAAGGGGTTGATGAGCCCTTACAAAAGGTCGAAACAACAACTGAGACAGAGGAGCTCCCATGGCCACCGAAGGCAACCTGCAGGCGCCGACCCGGCATGCGCTGGACTGGAAAAACCCCGATTTTTATGACGAAGACAAGTGCCTTGATGAGCTTGAGCGCATCTTCGACATTTGCCATGGTTGCCGCCGCTGTGTGAGCCTTTGCGGCTCGTTCCCCACCCTGTTTGACCTGGTCGACGAAAGCTCGACCATGGAGGTGGACGGTGTGGACAAGTCCGATTACTGGAAGGTGGTCGACCAGTGCTACATGTGCGATCTCTGCTACATGACCAAGTGCCCCTACACGCCGCCGCACGAGTGGAACCTTGATTTCCCTCACACCATGCTGCGCGCCAAGGCCATCAAGTTCAAAAAAGGCGAAGTGGGCGTGGCCGAACGGTTTCTGGCCTCGACCGATGTGCACGGCCAGTTCGCCGGCATACCTATCGTGGTTCAGGTGGCCAACGCCGTGAACAAGACGAGCCTGGCGCGGGGCTTGATGGAGAAGGTTGCGGGCGTCGACAAAGATGCCTGGCTGCCCGAACTGGCGATCAAAAAATTCCGATCCGCTGCGCCCGAGGCCAAAGCTGTCAGCGTGGTCGATGGCGACAAGACGCCGGGCAAGGTGGCGATCTATTCCACCTGCTACATCAACTACAACGAACCCGGCATTGGCATGGATCTGTTGAAGATCCTTGACCACAACGACATCCCGTACACCTTGGTCGAAAAGGAAAAGTGCTGCGGCATGCCCAAGCTGGAACTGGGCGACCTCGACTCGGTTGAGGCCAGCAAGCAGGCGAACATTCCGGTGCTCGCGAAATACGCGCGGGACGGTTTTGCCATTTTGGCGGCGGTGCCCAGTTGCGCGCTGATGTTCAAGCAGGAAATCCCGCTGATGTTCCCTAGCGATGCCGATGTGCAGCTGGTGAAAGAACACATGTGGGATCCGTTTGAATACCTCATGGCTCGCAAACGCGATGGCTTGTTGAAAACGGAATTTCCACAAAAACTGGGCAACGTGAGCTACCAGATTCCTTGCCACGGCCGGGTGCAAAACATCGGCAAGAAGACCGAAGAAATGCTCAAGATGATTCCCGAGACCACCATCAACACCATCGAGCGCTGCTCGGGTCACGCAGGCACTTTTGGCGTGAAAAAGGCCCACCACCAGACCGCGATGAAGATTGGCAAACCGGTGTTCAAGGCCATGGCCAACATGAAAGATGGCAGCAAGCCCGACTACATCAGCTCAGACTGCCCGCTGGGTGGTCACCACATCGCACAAGGCTTCGAAGTCAACGGCCTGGGCGCGCCCGAGCTGCAGCATCCGTTGAGCCTGGTGGCCAAAGCCTATGGATTGAAGTGACCCCCACGCTCCACCGCTGCGCGGGTCGCTGCCCCCCAAGGGGGCGCGAATTCTGCTTGGGGTGGCCCAGCGCAGAATTCAGAAAAGAAATTTTCAGATGCGAGCTGGTCGGCAGTGAAAGGTGCTCAGATCCCCATTCAGGACGACACTCTCGCCGGAGCGAAAAGCAATCGATCGAATTGGGGCTCTGACCCCCTTTCACGGGCGAGAGCAAAAGCCTCCCGTCAACCCAACATCGGAGAATCAACCATGCAACTCACCGGCCACATCACCCCCGAAAGCCTCATGACCCTGGAGGCCTATACCAAGTGGCGCAAGGTCCATAAACCCGAGGTCCTCGCGCATCGCAAGCAACGCAGCGTGATGCTCGGAGAAAACATCAACCTGCAGTTTGAAAGCGAAACCACCATTCGTTACCAGATCCAGGAAATGCTGCGCATCGAAAAAGTGTTCGAAGAAGAGGGTATTCAACAAGAGATCGAAGCCTATGCCCCGCTGGTGCCCGACGGCAGCAACTGGAAGGGCACCATGATGCTGGAATACACCGATGTCAACGAACGCAAACGCGAGCTGGCGCGCCTGATCGGTGTGGAAGACCGCATGTTTGTTGAAGTGGAAGGCATGGCCCGCGTCTACGCCATTGCCGACGAAGACCTCGACCGAGAAAACGAAGAAAAAACCAGCGCAGTGCATTTTGTGCGCTTCGAATTCACCCCCGCCATGCGCGCAGCCATCCAGGCTGGCGCTGCGGTGAAGCTGGGCTGCGACCACACCCACTACCCGGCCCATGTGCAGATCGCGCCCGAAACGCTGGCGAGTCTGGCGGGCGATCTGAAGTAGCTTTTGGCTTGATTGCGGGTGACGGAGTTATCCGGGTATCCCTCTTTTCCATGGGTCGTGAATGCTGCCTTTCTTGGGCCCGGTGAAGACAGGCGATTCACGGTCTGATTGGGCTGAGCATTTTCATGCGGTCATGGTGGCCGGCAGGTTGCGGCCAGGAGAAGCTCCCCACCAATTCGGATTGTCAGCCTGTTTAAGGCCTCACGCCAATCCCTGCGCCAGCACCTCGAACACCACCCTGATCCGGCGCGAGGTGCGCAGTTCGCGGTGGGTGACCAGCCAGATCGGGAAGCGGACTGGCGGCACGTCATCGAGCACGCGGACGATACCCGGGGTATCTCGCGCGATCTCATCCATCATGACGCCGATGCCCATGCCCTGGCGCACCAGGGCCCAGTGGGCCACCGAGTGATCGGAGTAACAGCTGAAGTTCGCCTCGCTCAGGGGCAGACCGTGCTGGCGCAGGTAGGCCAGGAACTGGCCAGAGCGATCAGAGCCGACGAAGGGCGCATGGGTCGCCCCTTCGGCGGTGCGCGGATGGCCGTGGATCTTCACCCAGTCTTCAGACGCATAGAAGTTCGCCGCTGTCTCACGGATCAACCTTGCGATCAGATCCGGCTGCTCGGGCTTGACGTGGCGGATGGCAATGTCGGCCTCGCGACGCAGCAAGTCGCTGAGCGCATTGGACGAGATCACCTCGATTGCAATCCCCGGTTCCTGCTCGCGCAATTGCCTCACTAGCGGGGGCAGCAGGTAGGCCGCCACTGCGTCGCTCGCCGAGACTGAGACCACGCCGCCCAATGCTTCCGAGCGACCTGTGGCCGCCAGACTCAGGGCATCCGCAGCCGCACCCATGGCGCGGGCGTGCTCCAGAAGATCAAGGCCGGTGGGCGTGAGCGCCATGGTTTTGCCCACGCGTTCGAACAAAGTCACGCCCATGCTCTGCTCGATGGCGGCCACCTGTCGGCTCAGAGTGGGTTGGGTCAAGCCCAGCTTGCGGGCGGCCGCTGACAGCGTGCCGGTTTCGGCGGTTTCCAGAAATGCCTTTAGCTGGTTCCAGTCGAGTTGATCCATGCATAAATGTATATCTTCGCTGCAATTTGTCGCTATTCCCTGCGGCAGCTTGCATGGGTAGCATTCAAATGTTGCCCCCCGCTTGGGCGCTGTTCAAGGTTTCACATGCCCCTATCCGCCATCACCCAATCCGCCGAAGGCATCCGATTATCTGAATCGAATGTGCCTGACGCCCGAAAGGCGCGCTTCTGGGACCGTGCCGCGCGCAAGTACGCTGCAGACCCGATTGCCGATATGCCAGGCTACGAGGCGACGCTCAAGCGTGTACAAACCCTTCTGTCTACAGAGCAGAACGTGCTGGAAATCGGCTGTGGCACCGGCACCACCGCCATGCGCCTGGCGCCGCACACCCTGCGCCTTTTGGCTACCGACGTGTCTGCGGGCATGATCGCCATCGCGCAAGAGAAGCTGGCGGCCGAGCCCATACCGCAACTGAGCTTTGCGGTGGCTGATGCCGACGTACCAACGTCCGCACAAGGCGAATTCGACGTTGTGCTGGCCTTCAATTTGCTCCACCTGGTGTCCGACCTTGACCGTGCGCTGGAGGCTGCGGCGCAAGCCTTGCGGCCAGGCGGACTGCTGATCTCCAAGACGGCCTGTATCTCGGAGATGAATCCGCTGATTCCCCATCTCGCGTTGCCCTTGATGCGGGCCATCGGTAAAGCGCCTCATGTGCTTTGACGCGCAAAGGCTTCAGTCGGCCATCGTCCGCCAAGGCTTGGAGATCGTCTCGGTCGAGCGACACGGCACCCGGGGCAAGGACATCCGGGTCTTCATCGTTGCCCGCAAGCCGGCCTGAGTCTTCTCTGCTTCATCTATGAACCTTGGTTCAGATCAGGGGCGGCATTTGCCCTGAGCATGCAACCACCGCGATAACCTTGGCGGTGCAATTCGCCGCCAGCTACACCTCTTTCACTCGCGAGGTACAAACGATTGAACTTCACGCTATCCGACAATATTGCCGTGATGTCGAAGCACGGCGCTGGGCCGCCTCGACGAGAAATGAATCCTGCCGATGCTCACCCAGAACGATGCATCGACCAATAGAATCCGCCATCGAGATCGGCCGGAAAACGCCACTTGTCCACACCCCAGCTTGCTGCTGTTCCTCTTTGAACAGCCGGTCCGAGGTCCGCGCCTTTTACATTGTGACGTGAGCCGAGCTGACCTCAGTGTCCCTACTCAGGCTTGCTATTTGCATGTGCGTCCCACAGCGACCATTCAGGGCTCGGCTCAGCCTCGATGTTCAGCGCTTGCCCCGTCACCGGGTGGGCAAGCGCCAGCGTGGCGGCGTGCAGCCACATGCGCTGCACCCCGATGAATGCCGCCACGGCCCGGTTGAGCGGTCCTTTTCCGTGGGTGGTGTCGCCCATGATGGGGTGGGAAATGTGCTTCATGTGGCGGCGCAGTTGGTGGCGGCGGCCTGTCAGGGGTTGGAGCGATACCAGCGAGAAGCGGGTAGCCGGAAACTCGCCATAGGGCAATGGCAGTTCGCCATGGGCCAATGTCGCAAATCTTGTTTGCGCCTCCTGCATCTCTTCGCGCCCGAAACGCATGTCGTCGGGCATTCGCTTGAGCGCGTGGTCGATCAGGCCCTCGGGCTGCGGCCAGCCGCGAACGATGGCCTGGTAGGTTTTCTGGATGCCGGTGCCTAGCTCAAAGACTTGCCCCATCAGCCGTGCGGTGTCGGCATTGAGCGAAAACAGCAGCACCCCGCTGGTGCCTTTGTCGAGCCGGTGGGCGGGCCACACGGGTTGGCCGATCTGGTCGCGCAGCAATTGCACCGCGAACCGGGTTTCGCCCGCATCCAGGCCGGTGCGGTGCACCAGCAGGCCAGGGGGTTTGTGGATGGCGATGAGGTGTTCATCGCGGTAGAGGAGTTCCAGCGGCATCGCGCCATTGTCACCGTCTGTGCCCGCTGCTTGATGGCCCAGGCCTATTGAAGTATTGGCTGCGTTCGGGCTGAGCCTGTCGAAGCCACTGCAACCCTTCGACAAGCTCAGGGTGAACGGTTCATACATCAAAGGGCCGGAGCAATAGGGGTTCGTCCGTTGTGGCTGCGCTGGTTCTCCCCGCATGCCAGAATTGCCCCATGTTGTTTCTCATCTCCCCCGCCAAAGCGCTCGATTACGAGACGCCGGCCCACGTCAAAACCCACACCCAACCTCTGTTCATCGAGCAGTCGACGGAGCTGATCGCCGTGATGCGCGAAAAGTCGCCTCAGCAAATTGCCGAGCTGATGAGTTTGTCGGACACCCTGTCTGGCCTGAACGCGGCGCGTTACCAGGCCTGGGTGCCGAAGTTCACGGCCAAAAACAGCAAACAGGCGGTGCTGGCGTTTGATGGCGATGTGTATGGCGGGCTGGACGCCAAGACGCTGAGCGAGGCTGATTTGGACTGGCTGCAAGACCATTTGTGCATCTTGAGTGGGCTCTATGGCGTGTTGCGGCCGCTGGACCGGATGCAGGCTTACCGGCTGGAGATGGGCACGCGGCTGGTCACGCCGCGCGGCAAAAACCTGTACCAGTTCTGGGGCGCGCAGATTGCCGACTATTTGAACCAGCGCGCCGCGGCAGACAAAACGCCGGTGGTGGTCAACCTGGCCAGTGAAGAGTATTTCAAGGCGGTTGACCGGCGCGCTTTGTTGCCGCGGGTGGTGACCTGTGTTTTTGAAGAGCGCAAGGCCGATGGCTACAGAATAGTGAGTTTCTTTGCCAAGCGGGCGCGGGGCTTGATGGCGCGGTATGCGGTGAAGCACCGCCTCACGCGGGTCGAGCAGCTCAAGGATTTTGCGGAAGAAGGCTACCGCTTTGCGCCTTCGAATTCCGAACCCGACCGGCTGGTGTTTCGCCGGGATACCGCTGTTTGAGGGAGCCTGTCGCCATGACCCAAGTTGCCACACCCGCTTTGCGTGAATGGATCGTCTCTCAGACCGTTGCGGGCTTTGAGCCGGAGCAGGTATTGAGTGCGATGGTCAGCGCTGGATGGGAGCAGGGCTTGGCCGAGGCGACCCTGGAAGACACTTTGCGCAACCATTTGCGCAGCCATGCGCAGGGCGCGGTCTCCGCGGCTGTGCCGCCGGGTAAAACAGCGTGGCCAGCGACCAAACAAGCGAGCGGGGTAGCCGTGCCGACCATTGCCATGGGCAACTCGCCCCGTGTGGTGGACGCGGGCGATCGCCAGGTGGCGATTCTGTCGAGCATGGCATCGCCTCGCGTGGTGGTGCTGGGTGGCTTGTTGAGCGATGAAGAGTGCGATGCGCTGATCGCGGCGGCGCGCCCGCGCATGGCGCGGTCACTGACGGTCGAAACCAAAACCGGTGGCGAAGAGCTCAATGAGAGCCGCACCAGCAATGGCATGTTTTTTAACCGAGGCGAGAGTGAGTTGCTCAAGCGCATCGAGACGCGCATTTCGCGTCTGCTGAACTGGCCGGTTGAAAACGGCGAAGGCATGCAGGTGTTGTATTACGGCGTGGGTGCCGAATACAAACCGCATTTTGACTACTTCGACCCGGCCGAACCCGGCACGCCCACGATTCTCAAGCGCGGCGGGCAGCGCGTGGGTACCTTGGTGATGTACCTCAACGAGCCCACCTGTGGCGGTGGCACCATCTTTCCCGATGTGGGTTTGGAGGTGGCGCCACAGCGAGGCAATGCGGTTTTTTTCAGTTACGACAAACCCGACCCCACCACGCTTACGCTGCACGGCGGGTCGCCGGTGGTCGAGGGCGAAAAGTGGGTGGCGACCAAGTGGTTGCGGGTCGGGGTGTTTGAATGATCCGTCTGGCGCTGCCAGCGGCGGCCAAATCAGCTTCAGCGGTGTTGCAGGCCGTAGGTGGTTCGCGCGATCTGTTGCATGGCGGCCCCGATCCCGTCAAAGGGTATTTGCGCAAGGCGCCGGTGTGGGAAACGCGCACACTGCGGTTGGAGCAGGCTTCGCTCGCTGGTGTGGCTGAACCTGTGGTGGTGGACGTGGGAGCCAACCTGGGCGAACTCTGCGTGGCCTAACATCCCTCAAACGAACGCTTCGAGATCACCCTCAATACCGACCGCAATGTGTCGATAAACGCTGTGTCGTCGAACGGCAAAAGCGCCACTGTGTCCAGCTGAGCAAAAAAACCAATTCATGACCCCCGATCACTCTCCACTTGGCAAAGTCAGTGCCTACGCCGATCAATACGACGCGTCGCTTTTGTTCCCTTTGCCGCGCGAGCCCAAACGCCGTGAGATCGGGATCAAGGGCCATGTGCCCTTCCTGGGGGCCGATTTGTGGACCGCTTTTGAGCTGTCGTGGCTCAACCCGCGCGGCAAGCCGTTGGTGGCGATTGCTCACATCACGGTGCCTTGCGAAAGCACACACATTGTTGAGAGCAAGTCGTTCAAGCTTTACCTGAACAGCTTCAACAACAGCCGCTTTGCGAGCGTCGATGAGGTGCGCGACCGCATTCGAGCCGATGTGAGCCGAACGATCTGGAACGGCGAGCCGGTGCAATCGGCTGCGGGCGTTCGTGTGTTGCTGCCCGAAATATTTGAGTGCGAGCCCGTGCGCAGGCTGGGCGGCTTGTCGATCGATCGGCTGGACGTGGAATGCAGCGTGTACCAACCAGCGCCCGAGTTGCTCAGCGCGGCGCTCGATGAAAAGCCCGTGACCGAAATTCTGACCAGCGATTTGCTCAAGAGCAATTGCCTGGTGACAGGCCAGCCCGATTGGGGCAGTGTGCAGATCAGCTACAGCGGTCCGCAGATCGATCAGGGCGGGCTGCTGCAATACATCGTGAGTTTTCGCAACCACAACGAATTCCATGAGCAGTGCGTGGAGCGCATCTACATGGACATCATGGCGCGCTGCAAACCCGCCAAACTGAGCGTGTATGCGCGCTACACCCGCCGAGGTGGGCTGGACATCAACCCCTGGCGCACCAGCCATCCGCAGTTGCCGCCGGCCAACGTGCGCACCGCGCGACAGTAAAGAGGCCGCGTGCGATGTGGTCAGCGGCCACCAGGGTCGCTGACGCGTTCACAACATGGTCTGAATCAATG
>Ga0209231_1000965_pt1 | contig 12521 bp, 12 predicted proteins | sample Deesub45470m_DNA_FD_188086 | JGI IMG/M metagenome (GOLD analysis project Ga0209231, IMG submission 188086) | Deep subsurface microbial communities from North Pacific Ocean - 450_OLKR46/470m Metagenome (SPAdes) (version 2) | ecosystem: Environmental > Terrestrial > Deep subsurface > Unclassified ... | reverse complement strand
GCGAGCGCGCGGCGCTTCTCGGCATAGTCGGGTGCCACCATCGGGTAGTCGGAGGGCAGGTTCCACTTGGTGCGATATTCGGCTGGCGTCAGCTGATAGTGCGTCATGAGATGCCGCTTCAGCATCTTGAGCTTTTTGCCATCCTCGAGGCAGACGATGTAGTCGGGCTTCACCGAAGCCCGGATCGACACCGCAGGCTCCTGTTTCGCTTCCGGCACTGTATCGGCCTTGCCGAGACGGTTTAGCGCATCGTGTACATTCTGGATCAGCGACGGCAGATCGCTCACGGCAACACTATTGTTTGTGACGTGCGCGGCCACGATGTCGGCGGTCAATGTGATGAGTGTGCTGTCGCGTTCGGTTGCTTCGGTCATGCTTTGCTGGCTTTCCAGGCTAGGCAGAGAGGATCGGTGAAGCAGTGTGGCTAGCGGGAAGTGGCTTCCTTCGCAACAAGCGTTGCATCGTCCCGCATCATGGAGAATTGTGCCTGAAGCTTCTCCTTTTTTGAGGCAGTAACAAATGACATCTATGTCACTTTACCGTCGATGGCTTGGCTAAAGTGACATAGGTGGCAAAAGCGGTTCGCCAGTCTTCATGAGCAATTGGGGGATTCACAAGAGTCCCTCTTTGTGCTTGATTCGTTCCATGTTCCAGCAGGACCTCTTCGCATCGCCGGCCTCCCAGCCAACGACAAGCATGCCGGACATAGTCCGCACGATTGCGGAGCATTCCGCGCGGCCGCGCTATACCTTCATGGTGCTGGACCTTATTGCCCGTGTCGCCCGACCGAACGGGCAGGCCGGCCCTCTCGTTCGTGACGGCGAGGCATTGGTGCCGATCCGCGAGTGGCTGGCTGCGGCAATCGCGCCGAGCGGAGCGCGCTATCATCACCGCCGGGTGACCGCCGACAAAGTCCGCGCGGCGCTCTACGCCAAAGGGGAATTGCCGGATGACCGGGATGAGGCTGAGCGTCTTGTTGACACACAGGTTAGGGAGCGCATCCGGGAAACCGGCATGACGGCGATCAGCCGGGCTGTATCGGAGCTGGTGCGGGCAGGACTCATCATGCGCCATTACCAGGGCTGTTGGGTCGACCACGAGAACCGCGGCGCTCAGCGCCATGCGGTCTATACGGTAACGGACCCTGTCCTAGCCGCGCTTCACCCGAACATCGCTACCAGCGAAAACCAGCGGAAACCCTATGTGCGCGGTGCGCACAATCAACCTCGAGCGGCTGCAGCGCGGTAAGGCTTTGGAGGTTTGTGCATGAATTTTTAATAAGATTAGTTGCAAATTCCAGGCTGGAAGCATATCTGCGACGCATGGAAACAGGAAGCATGTCCGCCCTTGCGCAACTCAAGCGCCGCCTGCGCCCAGGTCAGGTTTACCGCCGCAAGGACTTGGCGCGCTGGTCGAACGCGGTCGATCGTCATGTTCGCCAGCTTGTCGATGAAGGGCGGCTCGAGAAGGTGTCGGCGGGCGTCTATATGGCGCCGCGCAAGACCCGGTTCGGTGTCGCGCCCGCGAAGCCCGAAAAGCTTGTCGAGACATTTCTCGGCGACGATCGGTTCCTGCTGGTCTCTCCAAACGCATTCAACGGGCTTGGCGTGGGCACGACCCAGCTCCACAATGAGCCCGTTGTCTATAATCGCAAGCGTCACGGCCGGTTCAAACTGGATGGCCGGATGTATGACTTCCGCATGCGGCCGGCGGTGCCCAGGCGGCTCTCCAAGGAAGTCCTGCTTGTCGACCTCCTGCATAACATCGACCGGCTGCCCGAAGACAAGGCGGCAATCCTTCCCCGTGCGCTGGCGAGGGCAGGGGAAATGGATCGTGGACGGCTCGCGCGCGCGGTGAAGGAATATGGCTCGGCTCGCGCCGAACGGCTCCTCGCGCCCGTGCTGCAGCCGGTCTGAGCGGCTGCGCCATCCATGTTTCTGCATGAGAGCAAAGACTTTTCCGACCTGCTCGCGGTGGTAGCGCGCGACCAGGCGATCGATCCCGGTCTGGTGGAAAAAGACTATTGGATCATGCACGGCCTATGGGGATTGCAGCAGCTGGGCTTTGTCTTTGAACTCAAGGGCGGCACGTCCCTATCCAAAGGGTACGGCCTGATTGATCGGTTCTCCGAAGATCTCGACCTCCTGATCCACCCGGAGGGTGACTTGCCGACGGGCAAGAACCACAACAAACCGATCCATGTGGACGCGCGACGGGCCTTCTACGACGGCCTGGTGCCGAAGCTTGCCATTGCCGGCTTCGAAGGCGCGGAACGCGATAATGCGTTCGACGACAGCCGGATGCGCAGTGCCGGGATTCGCCTTCATTACCCCAGTGCCAATGCGCTGCCGGAGGGCATCAAGACTGGTATCCTGCTGGAAACCGGTTTCGATCAAGTGGCGCCAAACCGGCCCTGCCTGATCAGTTCATGGGCCTATGACAGGGCTGTTGCATCCGACTTGAAGGGATTGATCGATAACCGGGCGGTCGACGTGCCGTGCTACGAACCCGGATACACGCTCGTCGAGAAGCTGCAGACGATTTCGACGAAGTATCGCAAATATCTCGAAGATGGTCGCATGCCGCAAAATTTCCTGCGCCATTACTATGATGTCTACTGCTTGCTGGCGGACGCTAGCGTCCAGGCGTTCATTGGGTCGCCGGAGTATATCGTTCACAAGGCCGCGCGTTTCCCGGCGGCCGACAACAAGAACATCGTCGAAAATCCGGCCTTCCATCTCGAAGACCCGGAAATCCGCAGGCTGTTCCAGCGGGCCTATGAAACCACCCGCGCGCTCTATTATCGCGGGCAACCGCCGCTCAGCGATATCCTCGCGAGGATCGGCGAACATGCTGCCCGGCTTTAGAGCCTCAGGCTCGACCGTCGGCTCCCTCCACGCGTCTGTGTCGCCGGGGTTGCCGTTAGCCTTTGGTCTCTCTGGGACGAACGCGCCGTGAGATCTTCGCCTTGAGAAGGTCCACCGTTTTCTGATCGCGTGCTCCGCCGAACCAGCGGTCGAGTGCTGCCGCGATCAGGGGATGCGCGCTGGCGGCTTCAAATAATGTCAGCGACGACTGAAGTTTCATCGCGTCGACCGTGCCGAAGACGGCAATCGAATCATTGGTTGCCAGGTCCTGTAAGGCCGTGACGCATTCGATATAACGTGGCCCTAGGACTGGATGATTGAAATAAGCTTGTGCCTCATCCAACGATTGAATCGCGAACTGCCTCGACGTCGAGCTTTGCCCCAGGCCTGTGAACTGTGGGAAAATCCACCACATCCAATGGGTGACCTTCTTGCCACGGCGGATTTCGACAAGTGCCGGCGCATAAGTGAGCATCTGCATTTCGGCGAAGCGGTCGAGCGAGTGATCGCTGGTCATAGAAATTCCAGCGGCACCCGGACCGGGAGCGTGAACTTCGGGCTGGGAACAAGCACCGCGCTGGGCCTGGTCCATAGATCGCGGGGACTCTCATCGGGGGTATCGAGAATCGCCAGTCGAAAAAAGTTCTGCATATTCCCCCTTGATCGATCAACGCTCCGCGCTTTGCCGCGAACGGATCGCTTCCCGCGAGCCATAGACGGGCGGAAGCCAGACACAAACAGGAGTCTTCAGTCATTTATATTGTCATCCTGCAAGCGAGGTAGAATGCTTAGAAATCCGCCCTCCCCGCGCGATTTATCACTTACCATAATGGGAGATTATGGTAAGTATAGGACCGTGGAACGGCAGGGAAGGGGCAAAATGACGATCGCGAGGATGTCGGTGCAACCACGCGGCACAGATGTGCCGCGCGTTGTGCCGCATGATCGCAAAGCCCGGCGCGTGGGTCGGTAACAAGCGATGGCCGAAAAACCCGCCAGCTTTCCCGACGCGGAAATCATCGTCGTCAGGACCGACGATGCGGCGCTACCAACGCGCTCGCGGAACGCGGACGCCGAAACTGTCGACTTACGGCTCTTGCGCACAATCGGCGCCATTGTGCCGGCCGACCTGCCCCCGATCAGCCAGCTCGGGCTCGAAACCGCGCTGGCGGCCATGGCTGACGCATCGAAAGCGGCGATAGCCTCCGATCTCGACTGCTGGCGCGACTGGTGCGGTGAGGAAGGCCGGACACCGCTGCCGGCCGATCCTGAAGATATGGTGCGCTATGTGAACGCGCTCGACGCCAGGGGCAAAAAGCCCGCAACGCTGGCGCGGCGCATCGCGAGCCTCGGATCGGTCCACCGGCTGATGGGTTTGGCCTCGCCTGCCGCGCCGACCGACGCCCCGATGGTCCGCGATGCACTCAAGGCCGTCCGCCGGCGTAGAGGTGCGCTCCAGCGACAGGCAGCCCCCTTGCGATTGGGCAAGGCGCTCGATCCCCATGCCGCAAAGGGCTTCACCCTGGCCGCCATGCTCGACGCCTGCGGTGGCGACCTTCAGGGCTTGCGGGACGCCGCTCTGCTCTCCATGGGCTATGATGCCGGCCTGCGGGTCAGCGAACTCACCGTGGTAGAGGAAACGCACATCGATCCGCAGGAGGATGGTTCGTCGACGCTGTTCATCCCTTTCTCCAAGACCGACCAGGAGCAGGAAGGCGCCTGGGCGTGGCTGTCCGCTGAGACGATGCGGCGGGTCGGCGCGTGGCTCGAAGCAAGCGGCATCAAAGAAGGCCCTCTGTTCCGCAGGGTCGGGGTCGACCGGCGGCGCGCGCGCGAGGCCGAACCGGAAACCGCCCTGGCGCGAACGACCTATTCCATTGGGACGGCGCCCCTGACGCGGCAGGGAGTCAACGGCATCTATCGCCGCGTTGCTTATGCAGCTTATGAGCAGGGACTGGTGACATTACCCGCAGGCAAGCTAACCGACGCGGTGAAGGCCCTGTCCACCCATTCGCTGCGCGTCGGCTTGACCCAGGATCTTTTCGCGGCGGGTGAGGATGGCACCGGCATTGCCCAAGCCCTGCGCTGGAGCTCGCCGACTACGGCTCTACGGTACGGCAGAAAACTGGTGGTGCGTAGCAATGTCGCCGCCCGCGTTCTTTCGCGAGTCCGCTGTTGAAAAGCCTCTGCTCGTTCCCGCATGCGGTATCGTACCTTAGCAGGACCGACACAGCATCCCTTTTACCTGGTCCGGCGGCGCTACCGATCACAAGCCAACGCGAAACAGGCCGCCCCAAGGGCCTTTGAGATCGCGGCCTTTCACCACAATTTCGAGACGGCTCGAGAAGAAATAGGGTGTGGAAACGATCGCGCGCGTATGGGCCTGCTGCGAAAGGAGAAGCACGGCAATCCTCGAATGGAACAGAGAACGCGGAACCTGCAGTCCATTCTCATAATAGGCTCTGACGCGCCCTGATGCGAGACGCTCGAGAAAATCTCTCATCTTCGAGCCTGTCTCGTTGTCCGGCAGATCATAGGACGGCGGGAAACGTAGATACCGGCAAACGCGCTCATCAAACCGCAGCATATGACGGTGGAAGATACGGCGCGCCTTTCCGGCGGCGCGTATACGCATCGCAGCACCAGCGTCTGATTCATCCGTCGCGGAAGGCGGCAATGAGGGCGGCATGCTTGAATTCCTCCGAAATGGCTTTGCGCGTTGCTCCGCATCGAAATCGATAGCGCGCGGATCGGAATCGTCGGCCCTCCGATGACGTCATCGTCGGGGCTTGGCATTTCTCGGCGCAATCGAGGAAATCCCCTCCGATTCACCGCGCCAGGCGCATGATGATTCAGGCAAGGCTTTGTCTGTGCCGACTGCGGCGGCTTGCCCGCGGGCTAGGCTGCGGCTCACCGCTCTTGGCGATCTCGATAGCATTTTTGCCGGTCTGCTTGGCGCGATACATCGCGAGATCGGCCGCATGCATCAATTCACTGGCATTTCGGGCGTTGTCGGGTGGAACTAGCAGCGCCCCCATACTGCATGTTACCGGATGAAGACCGGACGCAAGCAGCGCCGAGAGGCGAGCATGAAGGTCCAAGGCGAAAACTTGCCCTTCTGTCATCGACGGCACGCGAACGAGCAAGGCGAATTCGTCACCGCCGATCCGGCCTACCAGGTCTTCCCGTCGCATGATCGACGACACACCTTTTGCGAAGGCGCGCAGAACCTCGTCTCCAGCGCGATGGCCTTCGCGGCTGTTCACAGCCTTGAAGTCGTCCAGGTCGAGGATGATGAGAAGCAGCGCCTGGTCCGTATGTTTCGCGTCCTCGATCACCTTGGCTGACCGTCGGTGAAAGACCTCCTTGTTCAGCGTCCCGGTCATTCGATCCTGGTGGGCATGAAATAATTCGCGGTCATAGGAATAGCGAAAACTGGTGATGGTCGCTGCGATGAACAGGAACATCACGATCCTGACCGCGATGCGTATTGCCAGCAATGCAGGAGGAGCGGCCGGAGCTGCTTCCAGCGAGGGCGCAACTGCCAGGAACGCCGCGACGACGGCGACAAAATAGCCTGAGCGCGGCCCCAGCCTCCAGCAAGCGGCACAGATGACGGTCATGTAAACCGGGGCAACGCCAACCCCTGGCACCGCGCGATCGACGAAAGCGATTCCCGCGGTTACGATGACGATCGCCAACCAGACTTGTTCTCTTGACAGGGCTTCAAGGCGCTCGGCCAGTCGACCCACAGGTAAATGACTGTTCACGCAAGCATCACTCCTTGGTCTTCTTGCAACCCACCGTAAAGCATAGGCGGTGAATTGATGCTTAAAACCCGTCGCCTTATAAGCATCTTACGGGCGACACATGAAGGGTGAAACGCACCCATCCTGGAGAACTGCGACTGATCGTGGCCGCCAATATTCGCCGCTGCCGGAAGGAGCGCGGGCTTAGCCAGCAGGATTTCGCATATGATATCGAGATGGACAGGACGTATTTCGGCGGCATCGAACGGGGCGAGCGCAACGTTTCCATTGATAACATTGAAAGAATAGCGAAGGGACTGAATATTAGCCCGCATTTGTTGCTTCAAGAGCCCGAGAGCTGATTGAGGACGCCCAGGATATTCCAACTGACGCGATCGATGTGAATGTCGACAACGTTTTGTCGGCGGTTTTCCCGCGTGAGCGAACAGGAGTGCTTCACCCATTGCGATCGGCTCTCACATTGCCCCGCACATAAGGGCAAGTCTGAAGCGGCGTGACCTCGCCCGTCAGCGCCTGTTCGGCCCGACAGCGCAATACGAGGTAAAGCGTTCCGGCATCCCGCTCGGCATCCAGAGGGTCTCGCGTCAGCGCGGAACGCAGCGCGGCCTTGAGCCAGAAACTTGTCGCCGGATCGGACAGCAACTTCTCGAGTTCTGATCTCTTTCGGTTTGTCACATTTCCTCCGGTCCAGATAAAGTGCTTCGCGTGTGTCCCAATTGCTTTGAAAGCATCCTTGTTCGTGCTATGTTCAGGCCAGGAGGCAGTTCGATGAGCCGGTTCGATTGGGACACCTACAACGCAACTAAGGACTCACCTGCGGGTGCAGTGCATGCTACGAAAGTTGACTGGGCTGAGTACCTGCCGGCGGATGATTCCGTGGATGCGCCTAGTGCCGTGCCGACGACGTGGCAGGTTGTCCTCGGACTCGCTTTTGCCATTGGCATTCTTGCCTTTTTTGCGTTCGTCTCGGCTATCATTTGAGTGCATTCGTTAGTCGCGTAGTTTGGGATCGTTGAAGAAGCCGACATTCTGACTGTCCGATACTTCCGACCTTGCACGCGAACCTCCTTGCCTGTTGACCGCCCTTCCTGTCTGTGCGGCGGCGCGACCTTCGTCGATCTCCTTGCGACCTTGATCGATGATCGCCGCAGCCGCACCGGGATCGTTTCCGCCCCCCGGACCCGAGGGTCGCCGTCCACCTCCTGAAGGCGCGTAGTGACCGCGGACGTCGCTTTCTGACGCGACATCGGGACGTTGAACGGACACAAGGTTCGGCTCATGAATTTCCGACCGGATCTCTTCGCGAATGGTCTCGAGGCGATCGTCCATCCACCTTTCGATCATCGCGCTGCGCGTGGCGCGATCATGCGCCGACAAATCAGTGGCCCAGAGGTCGGGAACATTGATCGCGGGGTTGCGCGCCTGCTCCGCCCGATACCATTGGGCCAGGTCCTGGCTCAGGTTCTCGCTGAGATTGAGCCCATGCGATTCGGCATAGCTGGCGTCACGCGATAGGGACTGGGCGATCTCATCGAGCTTTTCGGCCGACCGTTGGTAGGACTGGGCCAGCGCAAGGCTCTCTTCGGAAATCCTCGCGCTTGAGTCCGTGACCGAAGACCGGCTGAAACTGCCCGAGCGATCGTAGGTACCAGCGGACTCGCTGGCGCTCGTCCCACTCGCATGATCATCACGAAAGCTGCTGGATGAGGAACTACGATCCTCGCTGGAGATATTACGGTTGGTCGAGTGGCTCAAATCCGATTGCTGCGTTCCGCGCGCGGAGGTGCTCGCTCCCAACGAGCCAGAAAACGGACCACCGCTGCCGCCACCAGCCCGCCCGCGACCCCCTAGTCCAGCACCGGCCTGACCTTCGACCGATTGTTGAACTATGGCTTGCCGCCCCCTGTTGTTCGCCACAGAGAAGCGATCACTATCCGCATTAGACTGCTCAATGCCTTCCGATGTATTCGCGGTCCGACGATCGAAACGATCGACGGATGTGGCCGACTGCGACCCGCTGGCACTTTCGACGCCTGACGTTGTTTCGCTGGAGCGCGTGTGAACCGATGCGTCGCGATCAGTGGCGGTAAGGAGCGTGCTTGCCGTGTTACGATAGGCCTCGGCCTGCCTCCTTGCTTCGGAGGCGACTTCGCGCATCTCGGCGACGCTGTTCGTCGACATGGTCGGCGTGAACGCAAGCCGCGAGATGGCCCCTGTCGTGTCGATGACCTCCTGGCCGTTGCCGTAGCTCGAGATGATCGCGCCGTTGTCGGCCCGATAATCCAATCTCGGGATGCCAGCCATGTAGCTCGGCGCCGTCGACCACTGATCGGACTGACGCATATTGGCCGAGCTGTTGGCGTAGCTGACATTTCCATAAGAGTAGTTCCCCGTCGTCTGCTCAAGCGCCGCCGCTTCGGCCGCGTTTTGAGCGGGGGCCAGCATCGCCATCGAATGGCTTGCGATCCCCATGGCGCCGCGCGCCATCCCCGCTGCAAGGAACGGCACGCTCATCAGGAGGAAGCCCGCGATGGTTGCGGTTTCCTCATTGACCGCCCCGATGCCGGCATAAGTCGAGAGCGTCACGCCGCTGGGCGCCATCGCAGTGGCCGAACCGGTTGCCCGGCTCATGATGATCATGTGCAGCACGACATAGAGCGGACCCCAGGCGGCGAGATAGAAGAATCCCGCCGTGTATCCTTTGAGGGTTGGCACGCCGGTCCGCGGCATCAGGAACAGCGGAAAGATGACTGGGAACATCGCGAAGAAGACGACCGTCAGCACGACGTTGAGGATCGGAACCCAACTCATTGCTTGCTGGGCGATCGAGCCATAGGTGTTGCGCGCCTGAATATCGGCCCGTGTCATGGCGAACGTGTCGATCGCCGCCGCGCCGGTGCTTCCCGACATCGAATTGCGTGCCTGCATGAACGCGTTGATCGCAGTGTTTTGGCGCAGGATGCTGACATGGCCGCCCGCGGTTCCGGTGAAGGCCTGGTTGATCACGGGCACGTCGTCGCGCAGCTTCTGGGCGGCAAGCGCATTGCTCAGCTTCGGGTAGAGTTCCTTGCCCCAGATCGGTAGGTTGGCCTCGATCATCGGCGTCCACTGCGCGTCAAGTGCCGCATAGGCGTCGCTGCAGGTGCGGATGTGGCTCTCGACGCCGCCGCCGGAAATACGTGTAATCCAGATCTGCGACCGGGCGGGCGAACCAGGCCCGATTGCCGTCCACAGATCGGAGGCATCGGCGAGATCGGTCATCGACTTGAAGCCGAGCATCACGTCATAGAAAACGCAGGCTTTGAAATGCTCCTCAAGGTTGGTCGAGAACTCGGCATCGCGGATACGCAAATTGCGCGTCGCATCGAACAGCCGCGCGCCATAGACCATGCCGTTGGTGGTATAATTGAGCGATGTCGGCATGACGAACACCGTCTCGGCGGTGCGGGTCAGATAGTCACCTACCTGGCTTGTGAAGCTGGCGATTACGCCGAGCCCGATCGGAACATTATCGATCGTCGCCGGTGCCAACGAGGGATTGAGGCGGTCCGTCACCTTGATGCCGACGGTGGGCACCATCAGGCACATGTAGATCGCGGTCGCTTGCAGGAACCAGTTCAGCCATGCCCGCCAGTCAAGGTTGAACGCCACTACGAGCAGGGAGTAGATGAGGCCCATCACCATGACGACGCGCAGCATCGACCGGTAGCCGCCTCCTCCAGCCCAGGCCGCAACCGCGTTGAACGTGTTGACGATGTATTCGCCGCCGCCGATCGTGAAGACTTCGAGCATGGCCGGCCTTCCTTTCCCGCTATTGGAGGCCCTGCGCGCTGAGCCCGCGGGAGAAGTTGAGCGCGGCCGACATCCCCGGCGTCATCGTGTTCTGAAGCGTCGATTCCAGCATGATCGAGCGATCGATGATCTGCATCGTCACTTGCAGTTTTTGATCGAGCCGTACGCCGCGCTGCTGAAACTTCTGGCGCGTGGCCGCGATCTGCTGGCGCCACTGCGCCGCGGTTTCCTGGTCGAAGGTCTGATAATGGATCTTCGCCTGCTCGACGCGATCGAGCATATTGTCGATCATGGCATTGAGGATATCGACCGAGACGATCTCGGCGAGCGTCTGGATCTCACCATCGGTCAGTGTGTAGCGCGCGGCAGACTGCACCGCGAGGATCTTGAAGAGCGGGATGCTCGACATATTGAGCAATTGCTTCTCGGCTGCGTCGATCGCCACATCGGTGCGGATCTTCGTCGCGATGTCCTTGATCATTGCGGCGATGCGCGGGCGCAGCGCAGCGCTCTCAGGGATCGAGAGGGTCTGGGTCGAGATGTTGAGACATAGCGTCTCTTCATCGCAGCGCAGGATATTGACCGTTGCGCCGCCTGATGTGCCGTCCAGCAACGCGGTCACGACCGCTTCTTCCGCTGGTCCGACCATCGTCACCTGGCCCCCGACACTTGGATCGGTCGAAGGTCGCGTCACGACGGTTCCTACAAGCGTCATGATGTATTCGCTGAATTCCTTGTCGAACGCGCCGAACTTTTGCGACTTGCGGAGCGCCTCCCAGGTATAGTTGTGCGGCTCGCCGACGAGCTGGTCCTTCATCGCCGGATCGCTGTTGGCCGCGATCGTCGAATCCCGCCGGTTGCCGTTGTTGCAGTTCTGCCGGGCGGCCGCCCAATCAGAGAATATGCCCTGGCTGTTCCCAACCGCCTCACAAATCGTTGCGCGGGTCGTATCCATTTGCGGCCAAATGCCGCCGACCAGAGCCTGCGCCGTCTCGCAACTCGAAATGTTCATCTGGTTCAGGAGTTGAGCTTTCTGCGCGAACTCGTCCATCACCTTGCCGATCTCTGGACTAATGGAATCGATCGCGAGCTTGAAGGCGAAGCCGAGCGCATTGTTCGCGGTCGCCTTCAGCATGGCGACGATCTCGGACGTGTTGATGAAGGAGAAGCTGCCCGAGAAGAGATCGATGCCGCCGCAGCCCGCCCGGGCCGATGGCAGCTGCAGGTTGAACGGCGAAACCGACTTCTGGGGAAAGCGCGTCCACAGATTGCCAAGCGAATAGTAGCCCGCCGACTGGCCTTCGAAGGCGCTGGGCCCGGTGACGTTGGCCGCGCCACCAGCGTCGTTGAAGAAAGCGTTCATCTCGCTCGCCACACCGGCATGCGCCGCCGGCACAGCGAGATGAAGCGAGGCAAGAAGGGCGGCCGCAGATGCCGCGGACCGGATTCGGGAGCGAAGAGAACGGCTCATCAGAAATCACTCCCCACAGTCGTGTTGGTGAGCGTGAAGATGCGGTCCATGATCTCGTCGGCCGAGAGGATGCCATAGCCCACGGGGATCGTCCGCTTCGTCACCGTGTCGAACAGGACGAGCGCCGGCGTTTCCTTGCCGGGGATGCCCATGCGCTCTCGTTGACCGCTGTCGACGAGATAGTGGGGAAAATCCTTCGATGGTCCGCCGTCCATCGACACGGCCATAACCGTCAGACGGTGGCTGTCCGCGACCGAACGCAGAATTGGTCCGGCGACATCGCAGGCGGCGCAGCTCTGCGCGTAGAAATAGAAGAGGCCATAACGCTCGCCGAGACGGGTCAGCACCGCGTCGCGGTCCGCCTTGCGGTTATCGATCCATGTCCGCTTGCCCAATGTCGAGACCGGGCGTTGCAACGTGTAATCCATATCCGGATGCTGCCAGATCGCCCGCTGCCAGACGTCGGAGAAGGTCGAAGCGCGGTCCAGCTGCTCGCGCTGGAAGCGGACATAGGCGACGACATTCTCTTCGCTCGGATCGAGGATCGCGCGTGCCTTCAGCTCATCAAGCGTGGCCCTAACAGCCGCGAGCCGTTCGGCCGCCGGCACCGGCGGGGACACC
>Ga0209231_1000964_pt1 | contig 12533 bp, 12 predicted proteins | sample Deesub45470m_DNA_FD_188086 | JGI IMG/M metagenome (GOLD analysis project Ga0209231, IMG submission 188086) | Deep subsurface microbial communities from North Pacific Ocean - 450_OLKR46/470m Metagenome (SPAdes) (version 2) | ecosystem: Environmental > Terrestrial > Deep subsurface > Unclassified ... | reverse complement strand
TGAAACCCGCTTTCACCGCCAGTGCTGTCGCCGGGTCTCAGGCGCGAAGGGGTTGTGGCGGTTTTCCTCGCTGGGATATACTTGCAGGGGTAAAGGTTAATGTCCAGGGAAGAGCAAAGGCAATGATAAAACCACTGATTATATCCATGGGTGATCCGACCGGGGTTGGCCCAGAGATCATCGTTCGGGCTGCTGCAACTGGGGCCTTGTGCCAGACGTCACGGCCGTTGCTGGTTGCCGGAGACCTGGGGGTCCTGAGTCGGGCTGCGACGGTTTGCGGGATCGATGCTGTTCTGCGTGAGGGCTCCAGCCAGGCACTGGCCGATGCGGAATTGCTTTGTGATGACCAAGTTCTGGCGATTCGGCGCTTGTCGCAGCTCGACACGGATCGTCTCGTCTACGGTCAACCTGACGCTGACTGCGGTCGAGCTATGGCAAGCTATGTGAACTGGGCTTGTGATCAGTCGCTCGCCGGAGTTGCCGCCGGAATGGTCACCGCGCCGATCAGCAAGCTGGCCCTGCAGGCTGCCGGGGAGCCTTTCCCCGGTCACACCGAACTGCTGGCTGAGCGCTGCGGCGGCGAAGAGGTAGTGATGATGCTGGCGGGAGAACGCCTGCGCGTCTGCCTGGTGACCACGCATTGTGCGCTGCGCGATGTTTCCGCGCGGCTGACGCAGGTGCGTATCTTGTCAACCCTGCGCATAACGGCGCGCGGTCTGCGTGAACACTTCGGCCTCCAACGTCCCCGTCTGGCGGTTCTGGCGCTGAACCCGCATGCGGGAGAAAACGGCCTGTTTGGTGATGAGGAGCAACGGATTATTGCGCCGGCCATTGCCCGTGCACGCGCCGAGGGGCTGGAAGCGAGCGGCCCGCACAGCGCCGATTCACTCTTCTGGTTCGCCGTGCGGGGCGACTACGATGCGGTGGTCTGCATGTATCACGACCAGGGGCTCATCCCGCTGAAGCTGCTGCATTTCGCAGACGGCGTCAACGTCACCCTTGGTCTGCCGATCGTGCGCACCTCGGTCGATCATGGTACCGCATACAACCTTGCCGGTACCGGTACGGCCAACCCGGCGAGCCTGGTCGCCGCCGTGCGCATGGCCGCCGAGATGGCCGACAAGTCGAGGGCTTAGCGTGGGGAAATTCAAAATTAAGAATTTAAAATTCAAAATTGGTTTTTTACATGGCTGACAAAATCATCATCAAGGGCGCCTGCGAGCATAACCTCAAGTGCATCGACGTTGAGATTCCACGTGACAAGCTGGTGGTGATTACCGGTGTCTCAGGTTCCGGCAAAAGCACCCTCGCCTTTGACACGATTTACGCCGAGGGGCAAAGGCGCTATGTCGAGAGCCTTTCCGCCTATGCCCGGCAGTTCCTCGAACAGATGGACAAGCCGGATGTGGAGAGTATCGAAGGCCTTTCGCCGGCCATCTCCATCGAGCAGAAGACCACATCGAAGAACCCGCGCTCGACGGTTGGCACCGTCACGGAGATCTACGATTACCTGCGCCTGCTCTACGCCCGCATCGGCCGGGTCCATTGTCCTTCCTGCGGTAAGGAGCTTGCGACGCAGAGCGCCGAGCAGATAACCGAGCGTGTTCTCGAGCTGCCGGAAGGGACCCGTCTGCTTTTGCTGGCACCGCTCATCCGGGGGCGTAAGGGCGAGTACCGCAAAGAGTTGCGGCAATTGCAGGCGGATGGCTTTGTTCGCGTGTGTATCGATGGTGCGATGTACGATCTTGGCGACGATATCCCCCTCGACAAGAACAAGAAGCATACCATCGAGGTGGTCGTCGACCGACTGGTCATTAAAGAGGGGATAACCAGCCGCCTGGCCGATTCTCTGGAAACGGCCCTCCGGCTGGGAGAGGGGTTGGTGCGGGTTGAGGTGGTCGGCGGTGAGAGTCAACTCTACTCGGAAGCGCTGGCCTGCGTCGAGTGCGGTATCTCCATCCCGGAGATGACGCCGCGCATGTTCTCTTTCAACAATCCCTACGGCGCGTGTTCCGACTGTTCCGGGCTGGGCACCCGTATGTACTTTGATCCAGAGCAGGTCATTCCCAATAGCCGGCTTTCTTTGCGCGAGGGGGCGATTCTCCCCTGGGCGACCCGCACCGGGTTCTATTATCAGCAGGTTCTCGAGGCGCTGGCCGAGTTTTATGCCTTTGATATCCGCACCCCCTTCGCCGACCTTCCAGAGCGCACCCGGCAGATTCTCCTCTACGGCTCCGGCAAAGAAGAGGTGCGCTTTTTCTACGATCAGGCCAGCCGCCGGCATTATTATCACAAGCCTTTCGAAGGGGTGATGACCAACCTCGAGCGTCGCTTGCGTGAGACCGATTCCGAGGCGACCCGCGAGAAACTTGAGCAGTACATGAACATCATGCCCTGCCCTTCGTGTCAGGGCGCGCGCCTCAAGCCGGAATCGCTCTGCGTCAAGATCGCTGGCCGCAATATCCAACAGATTTGTGCCCTGAGCGTGAGTGATGCCGAGGCATTCTTTGCCGGGCTGGACCTGCCGGATAAAGAGGCGGAGATTGCCCGGCGGGTTCTCAAGGAGATTCGTGAGCGGCTCTCTTTTCTGGTCAACGTCGGCCTCGATTACCTGACCCTCGAACGAACATCAGGGACGCTCTCCGGTGGTGAGAGCCAGCGTATCCGCCTGGCGACGCAGATCGGCTCCTCGCTGGTCGGGGTCCTGTATATTCTCGATGAGCCCTCGATCGGTCTGCACCAGCGTGATAACCGCCGCTTACTGGAAACCCTCAAGCGCCTGCGCGACCTGGGGAACACCGTGCTGGTTGTCGAGCACGACGAAGAAACCATCCTCGAGGCCGATCATGTCATCGACATGGGGCCGCGCGCCGGCATTCATGGCGGCGAAGTTGTCGCCCAGGGGACGGCGCAGGACATCATCAACCACCCTGATTCCCTGACCGGAGCCTATCTGTCCGGGCGCCTGACCATCCCCTTGCCGCAGCAGCGGCGCACGCCCCAGGGCTGGCTGCGTATCGAGGGGGCGGCGGCCAACAACCTCAAGGGGATCGATGTCGACATCCCCCTCGGCGTGATGACCTGTGTCACTGGCGTCTCCGGCTCAGGCAAGTCGACCCTGGTGCTGGATACCCTGCATAAAGCCCTCTCCCAGCGGCTCTACCGCTCGCGGGAACGTGCCGGCCGTGTACAGGCTATCCACGGCCTCGAACAGCTCGATAAGGTGATCGACATCGACCAGTCGCCGATCGGACGGACGCCACGCTCTAATCCGGCGACCTACACCGGCCTGTTCACTGACATCCGCGACCTGTTTGCCCAACTGCCAGAAGCCAAGCTGCGCGGTTATAAGCCGGGACGTTTTTCCTTCAATGTCAAGGGGGGGCGTTGCGAGTCTTGTCAGGGGGACGGCATCCTGCGGATCGAGATGCACTTCCTGCCGGATGTCTACATCCAGTGCGAGGCCTGTCGGGGCGGGCGCTACAACCGTGAAACGCTGCAGGTCAAATACAAGGGGAAGACAATCGCCGAAGTGCTCGATATGACAGCCAATCAGGCGGTGGAATTTCTGGCTAATATCCCGCGGGTCCGGCGCAAGCTGGAAACCCTGCGTGATGTCGGTCTCGGCTACATCAAGCTGGGACAGAGCGCCACAACCCTGTCCGGTGGCGAAGCCCAACGCATCAAGCTGGCCAAGGAGCTCGGTAAACGCGCCACAGGGCGGACTATCTATATCCTGGACGAGCCGACCACCGGGCTGCATTTCTACGACATCAACCGTCTGCTCGATGTTTTGCAGCGGCTGGTGGCGTCAGGGAACAGCGTGGTGATCATCGAGCACAATCTGGATGTGATCAAGACGGCAGATCATCTCATTGATCTTGGCCCGGAGGGTGGTGACCGTGGTGGCGAGGTCGTGGTTTGTGGCACGCCGGAAGAGGTCGCGCGTTGCTCGCGCTCCTACACCGGGCGCTATCTGAGGTCCCGCCTGAATCTTTAACGGCAGTCCCGATCTCAGTCCAAAACCCTGCCAGGGCTCGTCAGATCACCAGGACAGCCAGCACGGCATTGAAGGTCAGCCAGAACCAGAGCATCCCGACGCGGGTATGGTCGTGGGTCGGCAGTTGGCTTGCGGCGGCGGCTGTGTGCAAGACAAAAGCCAGGGCGAGCAGCGTGGTAGACCCGTTGAGACTGAGGTAGGCGGCGGCAAAGATGGCTGGCGGGGCCGCCAGGTAAACCAGTTGCCGTGGCAGTGTCGGGCTTTCCAGCAGCAGAGCAAAATAGACCAGGGCCGAGGTACCGGCAAAGGCCGATAAAAGCAACTCACCGCCGGCGGCTGCGGAGCTGAGGCCGTAGAGCGCGCCGGCCAGCAGGCCGGCAGTTAGCGCGAGCTTTAGTCCGCGAACCAGGTGGCTGGCCGGTGCTTTGCGTCGATCCCATGAGGTCTCTTTGGCGGATTGGTCGGCAGGATAAGGGCAGGCCCACGGGGCTGTTTTTACTGGGTTGTTCATGGCGGGTCTCCTGAAGAGAAAGGCCGAGACGGCCTATGGATGCAATATCCTTCGGCAGCTCGGCCATCTTGCGTCTGAATGCGAAGATCCGCCGCTTTCCGTCTCTGCCTTTCGGCAGGGTTGGCTTTTCGGGTCAGTTTAGCTGAAGACTAACGCTGAATAGATGACAAGTCAAGTTATCTATTCGTGGGGCTCTCAGCGACTCGGACTGACATCGCGAATCTGTTTGGCATTCACCATGTAGAAAGCCTCCTGATTCTGCAGCAGGAAATAGCCGGGGGCCGAATTGATGAAGTCGAAAAGCCGGTTGCGCCCTTCCGGCATCTCGATGGTGACGGTGCCGGACAACTGCTCACCGCCGACGAAGCGGATATCGACATTCTCCCGGTCACCAAGAGATTCGTAGGCTTCGCCCTCTTCGGGGGGATCGAAGCGGATGTGGGTGATGGTCTTCTTGTTGGCGACGCAGAAGGCGCCCATTTCGCTGCGGAAGGGAAAGAAGTCACCGGTTTCGCGCAACAGACTCAACAGCGTCTGTTTGCCCATGTGGCTGTAGGAGCAGGCGCTGAGAAAGACCACACCCTTCATCACCGAACCGTCGGCCTGAAAGATGACGATCGGCAGTTCTGTTTTTTCGACGCGGTAGATACTTGACATTACATGCCTCCGGAAGACGCTTAAGGTCTGCCTGATGGTTGACATCACAGGTGGAATCGATAATATTGACCAGCTTTCACTTTTGTCAAATAATTTTCAACAAAGGAGAGATTATGTCTGGATCCAAAGAGACGAAAACCACCAATAACCTGCTTGAGGCTTTTGCTGGCGAGTCGCAGGCCAATCGGAAATATCTGGCGTTTGCTGAGAAGGCTGACGCTGAAGGCTTTGCTCAGGCGGCCAAGCTGTTTCGTGCTGCCGCTGCTGCTGAAACGGTACACGCCCATGCTCACCTGCGAGCTGTGGGCGGGATCAAGAGTACTGCTGAGAACCTGCAGGAGGCCATCAGTGGCGAAACCCATGAATTTACCAGTATGTATCCGCAAATGATTGAGGAGGCCAAGGCCGAGGGCGAAGCTGCCGCACAGCGTAGCTTTGAGCTGGCTAACCAGGTAGAGAAGATTCATGCGGCACTCTATGTTGCTTCTCTCAAAAATCTTGGCAGCAAGCAGTCTGCCGATTATTACGTCTGCAAAGTCTGTGGCAACACTGTAGAGGGCGAGCCACATGGCCCTTGTTCTGTTTGCCACGCCGGGGCTGTGGCGTTCTTCAAGGTCAGCTGATCCACTGTAACTTGACCTCCAGGGCCGGGCCAGGCAGGTCCGGCCTTTTTGGTTTTGCAATTGGTGTTGATTTAAGGAGTCTAAATGGAAAAGTGTCCGGTCTGCAAGGAACTGACAAACGGGAAAAATTGGTGTGACGCATGTCATGCGGTCTTTGTTTGTCCCGCCCCGCGCTGTGAAACACCCAATCTACGGCGTGATGGCAAGGTGTGCACCAAGTGTGGTCTGATTTTTGAGGATTACATCACTGGGCGAAAGATGTACCGCAAGTGTCCGAAATGCCAGAAAAAACAGGGTTTATCCGACCCGCAATGCAAGTATTGCCGCTACTGGTTCAACTGCCCCTCCTGTGGGCACAAGGTCCCCTCGACCAGCATGCTGACCTGCCCACGGTGTGCGACCAGCCTGCATTGACCTTGCGTGTTGGCGCTATAAAGCAAAAGCCCCGGGTGAATGTCCGGGGCTTTTGCTGGTTATGGAGTCTTTCAAGAAGGTTCGTCGGTTGACTTTTTCTCCCGCACGGGGAGTTCACAAGGACCAGCCAGTCAGGTCTGGACGCCGAAGCGCGGCAGGACCCAGCGATTGAGAATATACCAGGCGGCAAAAATGCCAACCAGCAGCAGAAGTGATTCCATCGGCCCTCCTTTTAAATTCTAAAATCAATATATAGCGTATTCAACAAACAAGCAAGCGTCTTGACGCTGCCATTGTTCTTTGAGCCCGAGATTATCCCGCAGAGATACTGACGAAAACCAGACCGGTGCTTCCGGTGTTGTCGATGCCGTGTGAAACCCCTGCTGGCGCAGAAAGGATTGTTCCGGGGGCGACGGGTACACCAGGCTGGCCCTCACTGAGAAAGGTCCCCTCACCTTCAAAGACGACCCAGATGTGATCGCCGGCGTGCACATGCGCGTGAATGTGCTGTCCGGGCATGAGACACCAAAGGGTGGTGCGGGCATGTTGTCCCTCGCTAAGGATTACTTTGTTTGCTTTCTCGTTACTGTAACAGATTTGAGAGTGGTAGTCGCAAGCCTGAATGGCCATGTCTGTCTCCTGATGAAGGCGCGAGGGAGCGGTGACTGTTAAGAACAGCGCCCCGCGTTGGCAGGGCGCTGGATTACCATCAGTTCCTGGTTGCGGTCACGGCAACGCAGTTACTGCCGGCGGGCAGAATCTGCAAAATGTTCATGTCTGTGAAGTTATCGCCAGCGGCGAGCAGCCCGGAGGGGACCATCGGGTGAATCATCACCTTGCCGCTGGCCTTGCCAACCGGTCCGGTGACGGTCAGCCGTCCGCCATTGGCGACACCAATGCGGCTGGCGTCCGCCGGGTTGATCAGGATCAGGCCCTCTGGGGCCAGCTCACGATTCGCTGCGGAGAAAGCGGTGGTCGTGCCGAAGTGGAACGGGCATTTGCCAACCAGCAGCTGCAACTCTGTGGCAGGAACCGCAGCCAACTCAGGGGTCGCCGCCTTGAGGCTGCGATCGTCCGGAGCGTAGGACTGCTTCCAGCATGAGCCGCGCTGCGCAAGGTTTTGACAGACGTCAGCATAGCTGCCACTCAGGTTCATCAGCTCGCGGCCGACAGCGCTCAGGCTCGGCTCCGGCTTGCCGCTGATGCGGGCAAACAGGTCGCTGAGAATGGCGAAGTCAGGCCTCGCCTCGCCGGGGGGCTCTACGGCTATCCGCAGGGTGCTGACCCGCTGGTCAAGGGCAGTGACGCTGCCGCGTTTCTCGGAACTGGCGGCACCGGGGAGCACGACGGTTGCCATGGGGATCAGGTCGCTGGTGAGAATCCCCTGGACAACCAGCAACTCGAGTTTCTGCAGGGCTTTGCGCCAGCGGTTGTTCTCCGGCAGACTGGTCAGCGGGTTGGCCCCGGCCAGGTAAAGCGCGCGAATCTTGCCTTGTTCAATCCCCTCGAGGATGCCATTGGCATCGGCCCCGCCTTCTGGCAGGCTGACGTGCCATTCAGCGGCAAATTTGTCCTTGGCGCTGACGTAGTTTTGCAGCCCCGGCAGGCACTCGGGGGCGATGCCTGCATCGAGCAGTCCCTGGGTGTTGCCTTTGGCAGGGATCGGGAAAAATCCACCACGATCGCCGTGCAGGGCACCGCAGACCAGGGCCAGGTTGGCGAGCGAAGCGACCGCAGCTTCAGCCTGGGTACAACCCATGACGTCGCGGCCGAAGATGATCGCCACCGAGGACGACCGGCCAAGATAGTCGGCCGCTTCTTCAAGCAGCGGCAGAGCGATGCCGGTTGCCTCACATGCCTTCTCAAGATCGAACCCGGCGAAATAGGCATCCAGTTCGTCACGATTGGCAACGCAGCGGCTGAGGAAATCGTTGTCAGCCTGACCCTTGTCGATCAGCAGTTTAGCCAGCGCGGCAGCCAGCCAGGCTTCGCTGCCGGCACGATACTGCAGAAACGTCTCTGCCTGGTCAGTCAGCCGGACCCGGCGCTGATTGGCGACCAGCAGTCGCGCGTCGCGCTTGCGTGCGGCCAGCTGCACCTGCCAGTTGACAGCCGGGGCCTCGGATCGCAGGTCCGCACCGAAGACCAGCACCGCCTCAGCCTGGCCGATGCGATCTATGGGGTTGCTGGATCCGGCTAGCTGCAACTGGTCACGCAGAACCTTGGCGGAGCGCAGCGCGTTATGGCGCGCCTCAGAATCGATGTTGTTGCTGTTGAGGCCGACGCGGAAGAGCTTCTGGAAGAGGTAGCCTTCTTCGTTGGTCAAATGCGGCGAGGCCAGACCGGCGATGGCCTGCCCGCCCTGCTCATCACGTATCTGCTGCAGGGTGGTTGCGACCTTGGTCAGGGCCGCATCCCAGGTCGCCGGCTGCTGGTCGATCTGCGGGGCGGTGAGCCTTGCCTCGCTGTTGAGATAATCGTGACCGAAGAAGCCGCCGACGCAGAGATTGCCGTCGTTCACTGTGACGCCGTCATCGGCCGTAACGCGCAACACCTTGCCCTGCTTGCTGTGCAGATCGACCTGGCACTGGGCCGGACAGAGGGTGCAGACAGAAGCGGTCTTGCGCAACTCCCAGGGTCGGGCTTTGAATTTGAACGGCTTGGAAATCATGGTGCCGGTCGGACAGACCTGCACGCAGTTACCGCAGAATTCACATTTCTCCAGCGCCTTGTCGATGAACGCCTTGTCGCCATGCTCACTGATGAACAGCGCACTCGCCCCGATGGTCTCGTGGCAGGTCTTGACGCATTTCTCGCACATGATGCAGCGGTTCGGCACCTGCTGGATCAACGGCCAGTGGTCGATCACCGCCGCGTTAACGTCATCGGCGCCAAAGGGCTGGCGGGTCACGTCGTGTGCGTAGCAAACGTCCTGCAGTTCGCACTCGCCGCCGGCATCACAGACTGGGCAATCGAGGGGATGGTTGACCAGCAGAAGCTCAACCACCTGGCGGCGGATCGTTGCAAGTCTCTCGGACTGGGTGGTGATGACCATCCCTTCGCTCGCGCGGGTGTTGCAGGCGGTCATGGTCTTGTCGGCCCCTTCGACCTCAACGGCGCAGATGCGACAAGCGCCGGTCGGGGAGACTTTTTTCAGGTAACAGAGGGTCGGAATCTTGATGCCCAGCTTCTCCGCGGCCTCGAGAATGGTGGCTCCCGCCGCGATCTGAACATCTTTGCCGTCGATCTTGAGGTTGATCATCGAGTCTGCCTTTGTTTAGTCAGCGTATGGTGAAAAGGGTAGATCAGCCGTTAACCGCGAGCATACCGACGCGATAGCAGCGCAGGCAGCGTTCCGCCTCACGCACCGCCTGGCTCTCCGGCATGGCCAGTTCGATCTCTTCGTAATTGCAGGCGCGCTCCGCGCCAGCAATCTTCGGCTGATGCTCGCGATGCAGCCCACCGACAATCCCGACCTTCTCGTTCTTGTCGAAGGTGCCGAGGTTGTTGATGATGTCCTCCATGGCGTCCTGTTCGTCAAGGTAGACCTTGTTCTCGGTCAGATAGCGGTGCATGACCCTGGCAGCGCGCCGGCCGTGACCGACCGCCAGCACCACAGTCATGGCGCCGTACTCGCAGTCGCCGCCAGCGAAGATTCCCTCGTTGTCGGTCATCATGGTGCCGCCGTTGGTGACGATACTGTTCCAGCGGGTCTGCTTGATACCGTAGTCGCCGTCCTCCAGGTATGAGAGGTCGGGGTCCTGGCCGATGGCCGGGATGACCAGGTCGCAGGGGATGACGTATTCGCTGCCAGGGACCGGTTTCGGACTGCGACGGCCTGATGCGTCCGGCTCGCCGAGCTCCATCTTCTGCACCTCGACACCGACGATCTGGTTGTTCTCGGTGACCAGCTTGGTCGGCAGGGCGAGGAAGATGAACTTGACGTTCTCTTCTTCGGCGTCATCGACCTCGTAAGACTCGGCCGGCATCTCTTTACGGGTTCGGCGGTAGAGCAGGATCGACTCTTCAGCCCCTTCACGCAGGGCGACGCGCACGCAGTCGATGGCGGTGTTGCCGCCGCCGACGACGATGACGCGCTTGGGCGTCACGATCGGCTCGCCCAACGCCACGGCGCGCAGGTAGTTGATGCCGCCTTCGGAGAAGCCGTCGTAACCCTGGTCCTCACCTTCGACCCCCATCGGCTTCGATTTGAAAGCGCCGGTGCCGAGGAAAACTGCATCGTACTGTTCCTTCAGCTCACGCAGCGAGACGTCACGGCCAAGCTTGACGCCATATTCAATTTCGACGCCGAGGGCCGCGATGATATCGGCTTCACGCTGTAGCAGCGGGCGCGGCATGCGGTAGTCAGGGATGCCGACGGCTACGGTGCCGCCCGGTTCGGAGAGCATGTCGATGATCTTGACCTGGTGCCCTTCGAGCGCCAGATAATAGGCACAGGTCAGGCCGGCGGGGCCGGCGCCAACCACCATGATCTTCTTGCCGGTTGGGGCCTTTGGCTGCATGGGGGGGGTGTGATGGTGCAGCCACTCATGGTCGGCGGCGACGCGCTTGAGGACCATGATGCTGACCGGTTCATCGACCAGGGCCCGGCGACAGGATTTCTCGCAGGGGTGCGGGCAGACGCGGCCGCAGACTGCCGGGATCGGCATATATTTGCGGATGGTCGCCAGCGACTCGTCGTGGCGGTAGTCCTTGATCTCTTCGATATAGGTCGGGATGTCGATATGTGCCGGACAGCGATCCATGCAGGGCGCGGTCAGCTTGTCATGATAGACCTTGGCCAGCTTGGCTTTGCGCTCGCCGCTGAGAAACTCGAGGTAGTCATCGCGAAAGTACTTGACGGAATCGAGCACCGGCTTGGCTGCAGTCATGCAGAGTGTGCATTTGCAGTTGTCGAGCAGGGCGCCCAGTTCGTTCAGGGTGTCCAGGTCGGCTTCTTCGCCGTGTCCGGCGAGAATGCGGGCCAAGGTGTCCATCATAACGCGGGTGCCACGCTTGCCGGGGGTGCATTTCGCGCAACAATGCTTCTCCTGGACGCGCTTCATGTACTCGGCGGCCATGGCGACAATGTCGATTGTCTTGTCAAAGACGATCAGACCTTCCCAGCCCATGAAGGCGCCGATACGCCCCTCGTTAAGGTAATTGTCGGGCAGCTTGAATACGGCCGCCTCAGGTTCGCCACCGTGTCGGTTGTCGACGACTTTGCCGCCCCAACTGGAAAAAACTACTTCAGCCAAGATAAACCTCCCCTTCAAGTCGGGCTTTTCGACAAACAAGACCACAGAAAAAAAGCGCTTCTGCGCTTTTTTGTCGCGGTATGTGTCGCTTTTTCAGCCTTGCAGGTTTGTATACAGTATGCAGCTAAATACCACAGGGATGCTGGGAAAATCAAGGGGAATTTGTGTTTTTGACAGGGGGTTTCTCCCCGGCGGCGAACCCGTCCGGCCGAGTCTTTCGCTTAAGGAAACGGTGGGAAAGGCGTGGTGATGCGAAATCCCCGTGGGCTGCTGGCCTCGCCGTCGAAGTAGAGCCAGGTCTGGTCAAAGGCGAAGGTCTTGACGGTGACTGATGGCAGGATGTAGTAGTCCATCTCAAGGGCAGTGGTAAACTGCCGGCCGCCTTCTGTTGTCTGCTGGTCGATCTGGCGGACATCGGTAATGTTGAGCTGCGGCAGGTTGGTGAAGGTCTTTTTGAAGGCCTGGCGATGTTCTGCCTGCATGAGGTTGGCCGCGACCGTCCATTGCTTCCAGCGCAGCGCAGCAACAAACTCGTTCCGGCTCAGTTCGCCGAGTTTGTCGACCGATTGCGCACGGAGGCTGTTGCACCCGGACAGAGTGACCAGCAGAATCAGACCACAAATCACCAATCTCCAAATTTTAATCACAAAAAACCCCTTCCTTTCTTGCATCTCGCCGCATCTCGGGTAGATTGAACCTCAGTAGGCGACAAATAAACCCTCAAGGGGCGCTATTCAATGAATCCCCGGATAGAAATTTACACCAAAAGTTTCTGCACACACTGCCAGCGAGCCAAAGACCTGTTGCGCATCAAAGGGGTGGTTTTCACCGAGTACGATATCACCACTGATGCGGAAAAGGCAGGGGAAATGCATCGGCGTAGCGCGCGGCAAACCGTACCGGGAATCTTTATCAACGATGTGCCGATCGGCGGCTGTGCCGAACTGTTCGAGCTCGACGAACAAGGCGCACTGAACCTGCTCCTCGGGCTGATTATCCCGCCTGTCGAATCGCTTCACTGAGCTTCACTGCCAGATCCACCTTGCCGAAGGGTGGGATCAGATAGTAAC
>Ga0209231_1000963_pt1 | contig 12546 bp, 9 predicted proteins | sample Deesub45470m_DNA_FD_188086 | JGI IMG/M metagenome (GOLD analysis project Ga0209231, IMG submission 188086) | Deep subsurface microbial communities from North Pacific Ocean - 450_OLKR46/470m Metagenome (SPAdes) (version 2) | ecosystem: Environmental > Terrestrial > Deep subsurface > Unclassified ... | reverse complement strand
GTGCGCAGATGAAACCAGTACCAGGGTGCCAGGGCCAGGGATTGATTCCAGTTCTTGATTTATCATCTGTGTAAATCTGCGTAATCTGCGGATAAAAAAGACCTTCAGGGTCCTGATCCGCAGATGTCGCAGATGGACGCAGATGAAAGCGGATCAAGGGGCCAAGGAAAGGGATTGACAACAGTTTTTGATTTATCATCTTTGAAGATCTGCGTAATCTGCGGAAAGGTTAAGGGTTTGGAAATCCCTGGACCGCCGATGGCTGCAGCGGAAGATTTTAAGTACAGACTTCAAAAATATGCTGATATCTACCGACCGGGAAAATGGAGGGAGAAATGGATACAAATCTACAGATGGCCCAGGATCAAGGAGATGTCGAAACGTATTCGATAATCGGTGCGGCGATGCGCGTTCATGCTGGTTTGGGGCATGGGTTTCTTGAAGCCGTGTACCAGGAAGCTCTTGAACGGGAATTCCAGATTCAGGGCATCCCCTACGAACGAGAGAAGGAATTGTTGGTTCATTACCGTGGCAAACCCCTTAATGCCTTTTACAAAGCCGACTTTGTATGTTTCGGCTCGGTGGTCGTCGAGTTGAAAGCCCTGCAGAAGATATCAGGTGTCGAGCAGGCTCAGGTCATCAATTATCTGAAGGCATCCGGTCTTTGCAGGGGTCTCCTTATCAATTTTGGAGCCCAGAGGTTGGAACACCGGCGCGTTGTTTTCAACCTGCCAGGGGCTTTTAAGAAATCATATCCGCAGATGTTGCAGATGAACGCAGATGAGATCTGAGTCAAGAGCCAATGCCTGGTTGAAGGTCTTGCTTCACCATCTGTGTAAATCTGCGTAATCTGCGGATAAAAAAGACCTTCAAGGCCCTGGTCCGCAGATGTCGCAGATGGACGCAGATGAAAGCAGGATCAAGGGGAAAGGCCAGGGACTGATTCCATTTCTTGATTTATCGTCTGTGTAAATCTGCATCATCGCCCGAGAGATTAAAGGCATTAAAAATCGCCCCTCTTCACAGCAAATTTCTTGACCTCCCCTCCCTGAAGTCGTAAGGTCTACGGCAACATTAAAATATCTTTCACCCCGCCGAAGAGGCAAAGCCGGAGCGATCCGGTGACGCAATGCAACAGGTCCGTTTCGACGGACGGCTGTGCTGTCGAAGGGGGTGGGTTGCCGGGGATGGCGAGGGATGCGGCACTCATCTTCTTGATTGGAGGCGGGTGCTTTTTTTGTGGGGATTTTTTGCCCGAGGAATTGAATGAAACACCTTCACGTCACCTGCGCCATCATCGAACGGGACGGACTTGTTCTCGCCGCCCAGCGCAGCGCCGCCATGAGCCTGCCGCTCAAATGGGAGTTTCCCGGGGGGAAGATCGATTCGGGGGAAACGGCGGAGGAGTGTCTGAAGCGGGAGCTTGTGGAGGAGATGGGGGTTCGGGTGCGCGTGGGGGATGCTCTGCCGGAGAGCACTCATCGGTATCCGACCTTTACCGTGACGCTTTATCCTTTTGTCTGTTCCATTGAAGCGGGGGAGATTGTTCTTCACGAGCATGCTGCGGTGAGTTGGCTGCCGGCGGGGGAGTTGCATACTCTCGATTGGGCTGAGGCGGATTTGCCGGTTATCGAGTCTTACATAGCGGTAAGTGTTGGTGTTGGTGGCGCTGTGGGCTAAGTGAAAAGTTCCCGGAATTTCTAAGGAAAAAAGATAGTGTATTAATGTCTATATGTTTCATGATTGTTTAGGGCCTCCATGGGAAAACGAACGGTGGTAACATCGTTAAGATTTTAGATGAGACCCCACCTAAGTAATCAAATCGTAAGCTTTTCCCCCTTTTTCCAGCCAAAAGATAATGGACGTATATGTCAGTACCGATAATTGATTTATTCGCTGGCCCGGGTGGTCTGGGTGAGGGCTTCAGCCAAGTTGGGTGGCGAGAAGGAAATCCTTTCTTCCGGATCGGTCTTTCAGTTGAAAAAGAAGCTTTTGCTCATCGTACCCTTCGCCTCAGAAGTTTTGTAAGGCAATTCCCTTATGACCAAATTCCAGAAGAATATTTTCAGTTTTTACAAAAAGGAAGACCAGCAGAAGATTTATTAAAATTGAAAAAATATTCTGAACAAGCTTGTGCTGCTGAAAATGAGGCTTGGAATGCGACACTTCGTAATGATGTCGATTTTAATGCTGAGCTTGATTTTCGTATTAATATTGCACTCAGAGGAAATAAAAACTGGGTTCTTATTGGCGGACCTCCTTGTCAGGCATATTCAGTTGTTGGCCGTTCAAGAAATAAAGGAAAAAAAGACTATGTTCCAGAAAAGGATAATCGCCACTTCCTGTATCAGGAATATTTACGAATTATCGGTGTACATAGTCCGGCAGTATTTGTCATGGAGAATGTCAAGGGGCTGCTGTCATCCGAAGTGAATGGTAATCCTGTTTTTGAACAGATACTTCAAGATCTTCGGGCCCCTTTAAATGGCAGCGGCTGCAAATATCGAATTTTCTCACTTGTTACTTCTCGTGATTCATATGAAAACCCGGAATTTTCAGATAAAGATTTTGTAATTAAGTCTGAAATGTATGGTATTCCCCAATCCAGACATCGTGTTGTCCTTCTCGGTGTAAGAGAAGACCTGTGTCATGAAGACATGAGACCCGCAATTTTGACTGAAGAAAAAAAAGTAAGTCTTTATAAGATACTTAATCTTCCGGGATTACGGAGTGGCCTTTCCAGGGGCAAGTATGACGGTAATGACTGGTTGAAAGCCGTCAAGAGATTTCCAATAAACAAATTGAGACAAGAAATTGAACTGCTTTCTGATCGCCGTACAATGGATAGTATATGGGATGCCCTGAGCGGTTTAAAAATTCCAGTATGTGATATGGGTGGTGATTTTGTAAATAAGCTACCACCCACAATAAAAGTTGAACATCTGAGAACATGGTATGAAGATAATCGTATCCAGGGGGTTTTCAACCATTCGGCTAGGACACACATGGAGCCGGATCTTCATCGATATTTATACGCATCCAGCTTTGCCAAGGCACAAGGAAGGTCGCCTAAAATTGCAGAGTTTCCTGAACTACTGAAGCCGGATCATGGAAATAGAGACTCTGGTCACTTTAGTGACCGCTTCAGGGTACAGACGACAGGAAGGCCCGCAACGACAGTGACCTGTCATATCTCGAAGGATGGGCATTATTTTATCCATCCTGACCCCGCTCAATGTCGGAGCCTGACAGTCAGAGAAGCCGCAAGAATCCAAACCTTCCCTGATAATTATTTTTTTTGTGGCAACAGAACCGAGCAGTATATCCAAGTTGGTAATGCGGTTCCGCCTCTGCTGGCCAACAAGATTGCCATAATTGTGAAGAACTTATTGATAGAAGCTGTGGGGAATAGTGGTTGATCGAATTTCAAAAGAGCATCGCAGCTGGAATATGTCGAAAATTCGCTCAAAGGATACTGCCCCTGAGTTATTGGTTAGATCTTTTCTGCACCGTTCTGGGTATCGGTTCAGATTACATGACAAGAGTCTTCCTGGCAGTCCTGATATTGTTCTAAAAAAACATAGGACTGTCATTTTTGTACACGGGTGCTACTGGCACCGACATCCCGGATGCAAACAAGGGTCCTATTTTCCTAAAGATCCTAAACAAGGAATTGAATTCTGGCAGGATAAGTTTGATAAAAATATTCAACGAGACAAGAAGAATATTGAACAGCTTCAAAAATTAGGTTGGAAAGTCGTTGTTATATGGGAATGCCAGACGAAGGAACATGCCGTTCTCTGGGCTTATATTCATAGTTTTTTTCATTTCAGGGAGACTCCGAAGTGAAGGTGAATAAAGAAGACATATCTATAAATACTGAAAATTACCAGGATTGTCCTCCAAAAGCTGATGCGATGATCCATTCATTAAGGGCTTTTGGTTATGACCTTGGGATGGCTATAGCAGACCTTATAGATAACAGTATATTTGCCGGAGCTTCCAACGTATGGGTCCAGTATGACTGGAATGATGGAGATCCATGGGTAAGAGTTCTGGACGATGGAAAAGGAATGACAGAATTCACACTTGTAGAGGCAATGACGCTGGGTAGTACAAGTCCTTTAGATAAAAGAGACCCGGATGATTTAGGTAGATTCGGGCTCGGACTTAAGACCGCATCTTTTTCGCAATGCAAGATGATTACTGTTGCATCAAAGACTGAAAATGGCCAACAGGCTGTGAGATTTTGGGATTTGGATTTTGTTGAAAAGGTAAAGCAATGGATGCTTGGAAAGGTTCCTGAAAAAGATATCGCTGAGCTTCTGGAACCATTAAATGGAATGCCCAATGGCACTATAGTAGTCTGGAAAGATTTGGATCGGATTGTAGACAGAACCGATGGTGCTGACCATGATCCAAAGAATGCCTTCCTTGTCAAGTTCCTCTATGTGAAGGAGTATCTGGAGATGGTTTTTCACCAATATCTGGAGGCCCGAAATAGAAAACTAAAAATTTATGTCGGGGCAGCTGCTTGCAAACCATGGGATCCGTATTTGCGAAAAAATAATCTCAAGCAGGAGCTTTCATCGGAAAAATATGACGACAGCAGGGTCTCAGTTCTTCCATATGTGCTTCCGCATGTTTCAAACAGGAGTGCTCAAGAAAATGCAGAAGGGGGCGGCCCTAAGGGCTGGAATGCTCAGCAGGGGTTCTATGTTTATCGTAATAAGAGGATGATAGTTTCCGGTGGATATCTGGACTTTGATTTAAAACCCGAAGAACACTATAAACTGGCTAGGATCAAGATAGATATCACAAACGATATGGATCACGAATGGGCCATTGATGTCAGGAAGGCTGTGGCTTCGCCGCCTGACAGGCTCAAGGCAGAGCTTCTTCGTATCGCCAAGGTTACAAGACAAAAAGCTTCTGACGTTTACCGCGCAAGAACTGGAGGCGGTCGAAGACGGGCTTCTGTAGCACAAACAGATGATGTCTGGCTTAAAAAGAAATCAGGCGAAAAAATTGTTTACAAGCTGAACTTGAACAACCCAATTCTAAAGCAACTATTGGATGAGGTTTCTCCAAATCAAAAGTGGCTTCAGAAGTTTTGCCATTTGATTGAAAGCACAGTTCCACATCGTTTGATCATCATGGATGGTTTAGAACACGAAGACTGCCACGTTGATCTACCAGGGACTCTCAACCCTCCTCCTTCGGGTCTTTTAGATATGTGTCGTGAGTTTTATGAGTCGAAGTTGGAACAGGGGTGCTCACATGAAGAAGCTGCAGATATTGTCTGTTGCATCGAACCTTTTAACTGCAATCCTGCCTACAGGGCTTTGTTGGACAGCATTATTGAGGGTGTATAGATATGGAGCAAATTGTTGAACAAATATCGGATATGTCACATGCCTATTTTGATAAGCATGCACCTACTCCTGATACCATTAGGGACTTCATAAAAAGAATGAAAGGGTTTTTTTCTGAACACGATTTTGATGAAAAGAAACTTTTCAATCTTCTCGAATCTATTCATGCCCCTACTATCAACGAGGATGCAAGAATCCTAGCGGACAACTCAGACCACGAAGATTGGTTCAACCCAGATACAAACCTACCTCTTAAAAGGGATTTTGAATGGCATTTCTGGAAACATTACCGTGAGTATCTGGTGATCAAAAAGAAATGGCCAACACAAGTCGTTAACAGTCTGGATCGCTTTTCCAGCCTTGTCCTGGGTAAGTTGGAAGACCCGTTCAGAGACGGGAACTGGGACAGACGTGGAATGGTGGTTGGTAATGTTCAGTCAGGGAAGACTGCAAACTATACAGCTCTTATTACCAAAGCTACCGATGCAGGATACAAATTGATAGTAGTGCTTGCAGGTGTTCATAACAGTCTTAGAAGTCAAACCCAGGAAAGGTTAAATGAGGAACTTCTTGGGTATGATATGGATGAGATACAGAAATCAACAGGGCAGGAGAAAAGAATCGGTGTTCGAAGAATGTTTACTTCACATAGAGTTGTTAACACTCTGACAAGCAGTGCTGCAAATGGTGATTTCAAAACGGCCACAGCAAGGGTGGCAGGTATTATTCCCTCAATTACTGGTGACCCAATAATCCTAATTGTCAAAAAGCATGTTTCGATTTTGAAAAATTTGATTACCTGGGCGACCAGTCTTGGCGTTCCTGATCGGCAGGGGAGGAAAGTTATCCAGGATATTCCACTCCTCCTGATTGATGATGAGTGTGACTATGCCTCAGTCAACACGAAAAAACCGGAAAGGGATGAATACGGAAATATCATCGAAGAGTGGGACCCTGCAAAGACTAACCAACGCATCAGAGAGCTTCTCTCAAGTTTTTCAAAAAGCATTTACGTCGGATACACCGCAACTCCGTACGCAAATATATTTATTCATAAGGAAGATCCTCACCCTAAGTACGGGGATGACCTTTTTCCGAAGCATTTCCTGATAAGCCTTCCTCAACCAACCAATTATATGGGTCCAGAACTCGTGTTTGGGCTTCGGGGAGATCCTGATGCCAGTTTGCAGGCAATTGAACCGCTCCCTCTAGTGCGAGAGGTTTCAGACAGTTCTGATTATATCCCCGCATCTCATAAATCCAACTACAGTGTTGCTGCTTTGCCTGAGTCTCTCAAAGTAGCGCTCAAGAATTTCATACTTGTTTGTGCCGCAAGGAGAATCAGGTCTATAGGAGTCCCTCACAACACAATGCTGGTTCATGTGACCAGATTCACCCTTGTTCAAAAACAAGTATACGATTTTATTGAAGCAGAGATTAAATTATTTACGGCTCGAATCATGTGTGGAACGGATCAACTGGAAGACTTCAGGGATATATGGGAGACGGATTTTGTACCAACAAGCGTGAAGATGAAGGCCAGAGACTTTAAGGATGCAAGAATCCATGATTGGGGAGCAATCAAAGAGCATTTGCTTGAGGCCATTCGAAACATCAAAATCAAAGGCGTCAACGGGGATATTGGTGACACTCTTGACTACCGCCAGGCTGAGTTAAGAACAAGAGAAAGAATAGATAAGGGTGAAAAGGTCCCATGGGTGGATAGAGGTGTCAGTTTGATAGCTATTGGTGGGGACAAGCTGTCTCGTGGGCTCACTCTCGATGGTCTGTCAGTGTCTTATTATCTTCGATCAGCGCGCATGTATGACACGCTGATGCAGATGGGGCGTTGGTTTGGATACAGAGATGGATATAACGACCTCTGTAGGATCTGTACAACCGGGGAGTTGATTGACTGGTATCGACACATTGCTCTGGCTAATAGAGAGTTAAAAAATGAATTTGATTATATGGAGGCAATAGGAAGCTCTCCAGAGAAGTTTGGTTTAAAAGTTCGTAATCATCCTGGACGGCTTGCAATTACTTCTGCGGGTAAGTCCAGGTCAACTGAGCGGATGAGGATAACCTTTGCAGGCAGGTGTCTGAGGACTATAGTGTTCGATCCTAGAAATAATGCAAGGAACTGGAAGGCTCTTGAAATTTTGGTTCAAGATATAGGCAGGCCTTCGGACAAACCATTGGACCCAAACAAACCAAGGTATCACTGGACGGGTGTTGAGGCGGATCATGTTGTTCGTTTCCTGAGATCTTATGCTACCCAAGAGGAAGCAAAAAGGGTCGTGGATCCGAATAGAATTGCAGACTACGTTGAAAAACAATTGCCAAAAGAAGAGCTTACTGATTGGCATGTTGTCGTTGTTTCCAATACTCCAGCAAAAGCCGTTCATTTTGCGAAACTGGGTGATATTGAGATTGGTAGTGTACAGAGGACACCTTTACGTGCAAACGAACCGGACAGAATATCCATAGGCACACTCACCAGTCCGGCAGACGAATACATAGATATGTCTAAAGAAGAAATTGAAAAACTCAAGAAAAAATTTGAAATAGGCAAAGAAGAGGGTGAACTCGATGATCAAAGATTTGCTGCCTTCGCGAGGCAGGAACGTTCTTCTGATACTGGTATTTTATTAATTTATCTTCCTGCCAACAAAAATATTGCATCTTCCAACAAGTCAGTAAGTAGTTATGGTCTTAAAGGTGATGAAGTTGTTGGTTTTGCCGTTAGCTTCCCTGGTAGTGATACTGCTTCACCAATAGATTATGTAGTGAATTCAGTTTATGTAGATGGGGAGTTTTAGAAATGCACTCTTCCCATATCAACGACAAAATGGATGAATTGTGGTCTCAACTTGAAGCAGAAGGCGAACGAGAAGGTCTTGCTCGTGGAAGGAAATACAGGCGGCTTGATATTGAAAACGAAACAGGTTTCAGAATTAGTTGTTGCTTTCCTGAAAAATCGCTTGAGCTTTTGATAGAGGTCGATCCGACTAGGACATCTGGTGATTACAGTTTCCCAGCCTGGAAGGGGATGACATTCAATCTTGTGCAGCTTGAAATACCCACGAAAAGTTCAATGCACTTATCTCTGAGGCTGGAAAATCGTGAGCACAAAGATGTTTTTATCTCATTGTGTGCAGATCTTGCAAATGACCTCAGAGAAGTTCCAGCCGATAAACGTGAGGCTGCTTTAGCAGCCTTTCTGGATCGTTGGACTAGGTTCTTTGAACGTTTTGGTGAAAGAGGGTTGTCTCCTGAAAAACAACGTGGATTGTTTGGTGAGCTGTACTGGTTGCGTACACTTTTTGAGCATGATATCAGCGGCAATACAGTTTTGAACTCATGGAAAGGTTGTGAGAGGACTTATCACGACTTTGAAATTAATGGTCAGGTTGTAGAAGTGAAGACAACAATGACCAAGGAACCACGAAAGGTACGAATCAGCAATGAACGACAACTTGACGAGAGAGGCCTTTTGTCTCTCCATCTTCTTGTCCTCACCTTAATCAAATCTGAATGTGGTGGTGAGTCCCTGCTCGATATTGCCTCTTCTGTTAAGGAGAGAGCCTCTCTTGTTGCGGGAGGCCTTAGAAAATTTGATCAGTCTCTGATTGGAGCTGGCTATCTTGATATTCATACTCATTTGTACACCGACACTTATACCGTTAAAACTGAAGAGTTTTTTAAAATAACTGACGGTTTTCCAAAAATAACTGATGTGCCTGATGGTCTTGGTGATATCAAGTATTCGTTGGTGATTGGTGCTGCCGGCGATTTCCTCGCAGATTCAGATGAATATCTGGCTATGGTCAAGGGGGCAAATTAATGGCTCTAGACGAAATAGTAGAGTTTTCAAAAGCCTTCCATGATGAAATTCGTGCAGAGGCTCATGCCATTGAGGCTCTCAGGGAGGAAGTGTTTGTCCTGAAAATGGGCGATATCCTTGAGGATTATGGAGAGATAGAGGCTCTGACTCCTTGCTCATACAGGTCAACCGGCATGAAGGTCGATGGTTACTGCTATGACGATGAGTTCAAGGACTTTACCTTGGTTGTTTCCTATTACAAGGATGAGGAAGATCTTTCAAATGCCAAGGTGACCAACACTGATGTTGCCAGGGAAATGAAAAGAGTTTCTGGTTTTCTTGAAAAATGCCTCAAGGGAGCTCATAAGAAAATAGAAGTTTCCAATGAAGCATATGATCTAGCAAAATTAATATATGACTGCAGAAATGAGATACGTAATGTTAAATTCGTTCTCATCACTGATGGAGTCGCACCAAAAAATCCCTCTGAGGTGGAGGAAATTGAGGGTATCGATATTTCGCGTACGGTCTGGGATATTGAGAGGACATGCCTCTTTTATCGAACGGGCGAACGAGAGCAGATTTCCATAGATTTTTCCGAATATTGCGACGGACCATTGCAGTGCGTTGCCAAAAAAGAAGAAAGCCAAGTCTATACAACATATCTAGGCTTCATTCCCGGCAAAGCATTGGCTGATATGTACGCTATTTGGGGGATTAAGATGCTGGATATGAATGTCCGTGTCTTTTTGTCTGCGAGGGGAAATGTCAATAAAGGAATACGTAATACGATAGTGGAAAGTCCCGAAATGTTCTGTGCCTACAATAACGGCATCACAGTTTTTGCACGTGGCGTGACATTAACTGATGATGGTTCTGGTCTTGTACGTGCCAATGACTTCCAGATAGTTAATGGTGGGCAAACCACAGCATCTTTGTACCACACTAAAAAGAAGTATCCACATGCTGATCTGGAAAAAATTAATGTTCAGATGAAGATAACAGTTATTCATGATGAATCCCAGATTGATAAACTTGTCCCTCTGATTAGTGAATTTTCTAATACACAAAATAAGGTACAGGCAGCAGATCTCGCCGCAAATCAAGCTCCCCACCCTGAAATTCAAGCTGTTTCTAAGGCTATAGCCGCACCTGACCCCACTGGAGGTTCAAAACAAACATATTGGTTCTATGAACGGGCAAGAGGAAGTTATGAGGAATTCAAAAACCTTACAGCAAAGACACCAGCGCAGAAGAAGCATTTTGACTCACTCAATCCTCAAAAACAGAAGTTTGATAAAATTAAGTTCGGTAAAGTCTGGAATGCGAGTTTGAGGTTGCCACATTTGGTAAGCCTTGGTGGGCAGAAAAACTTTGCTCGATTCAATGAATGGTTAAGAGAACAGAAGGATGAGGAGTGGACATCATTTTTCAGAAAGACAATCGCTCTTCTGATCCTTTGGAGCGAAATGGAGAGAATTGTAAGGCGAGGCTCTTTTGGTGGGCATCGAGATAAAATTGTTGCGTATTCTCTCTCTTGGTTCTTTCACCTTACTGAATCCCGAATTGATTTAGAAAAAATATGGCAGAAGCAGGCTCTACCTGAATTAATATGCACCTGTCTTGAAGAAATTTCACATGTAGTAAATATCCATATTCGCTTAACAGATTTGGACGTAGGTGAATACTGTAAAAAGAAGTTGTGCTGGGAAAAATTGTTGGAGAAGAACTTTGAGCTACCTTCCGGTATCAAAGATGAGTACATAGCAGGTAAAACTAACAAACGGTATTCTGCCGCAGTCGAGAGCGAGACTGAAGCTCTTCAGTTCTGTAAGAACATGGGAAGCAAAGCATGGTTTGAGCTTTCAAAGTGGCTGAAAGAGAGGGACTTCCTGACACCAAAGGCTAGAAGCCAATGCTTCAATATGGGGCGAACTCTTCAACAGAATAAAGAACCGAGCGTCGTATTGAGTACTCCCTGTATGAAGGCGTGGAAGGATGCTGAAGTTAGGGGATGGGTGGTTGTGCAAACAACTGAAGAGGTCTCCGTTTAAGCAGTGGGGACGCCCAGGCAGTGGGGACGCCCATAAGTTCATAAGTTGCCCTCTGAAAACAATTGGGTCAGTTTTTAGGCTGCTTTCAGGCACTGGGTTCGTGTTAGACATTTAAACATTCCAGTCTTTTACCCTAACCCCATCCCGAAAGCGGACACCATGGCCAGACGCCGGACATCACCCCTTGAAGACCTTGTCGAAACAGCAGCGAAATTTCCCTGGTGGGTGGGGTGCGTCCTCGCCGTTATCTCTTTTCTGGTTCTCCATGCGTACGCCAATGCTGAAATTCTTAAACCTGATGGCGCCGGTCAGATGGGGGTCTATGTTGTAAAAAGTTTATTTGCGACCTTCGCCACGTTTCTTCAATACCTGGTGCCGGGTGCCTTCTGTATTGGCTCAATCGTTTCGCTGTTCAATGGCGCTCGGCGAAAAACGCTCTTTAATGGTGTAAAAGCAAAGCAGTCACCCGACGTCCTCTTTGACATGACTTGGCGCGAGTTCGAGATGGTGGTGGGCGAATCCTTCCGGAGGCGCGGTTATCAGGTGAGGGAGACCGGAGGAAACGGGCCTGATGGTGGCGTGGATTTGATTCTCACCAAGGGAGACGAAAAGTATCTGGTTCAGTGCAAGCAGTGGAAGGCATTCAAAGTTGGAGTGCAACCGGTCAGGGAATTGTATGGGGTCATGGCCGCCATGGGGGCCGCAGGCGGATACGTCATTACTTCCGGTGAATACACCAAAGACGCCCGGGAATTCGTCACCGGGCTGAGCATTCAATTGATTGATGGTGCCGGACTTCACAGGATGATCAAGGATGTTCGGCAAGACGCTCCAATCATTCAGGCCAGCCCACAGGTATCAGAAAGCCCAGTCTGCCCGAAATGTAGTGAATCTATGGTGCGGCGTACGGCGAGGCAGGGCGCGAATGCCGGTAACGAATTCTGGGGGTGCGCCAAATATCCTGCCTGCAGAGGGGTTCGGCCTGCTTGAAAGGTGCCATTATGGGCTTTCCATTGCCGGGTCGGACCAAGCCAACCCTCTGTAATTAAAAGATATTATCCACAAAAAACTACATTTTCGACCCTTATAGCTTACATTTCGCACGAACCGAACATCATTTATGAAAGGGGTCGTGCCTGACATTTGGTTATTCGAGCGGAGTTCCGGGCCCTCGGGGCCGGTTTCCTAGTTGGTTTCCATCCGGAAAGTCATAACCATTTGTAATTGCAGACAAAACCCCAGAGTTTAGGGTTGTGTTTTTAGTTTTTCCATGGCAGAATTAGCCTCTAAC
>Ga0209231_1000962_pt1 | contig 12577 bp, 12 predicted proteins | sample Deesub45470m_DNA_FD_188086 | JGI IMG/M metagenome (GOLD analysis project Ga0209231, IMG submission 188086) | Deep subsurface microbial communities from North Pacific Ocean - 450_OLKR46/470m Metagenome (SPAdes) (version 2) | ecosystem: Environmental > Terrestrial > Deep subsurface > Unclassified ... | reverse complement strand
CGCCAGCGTCCGGCCGCCGGTCGATCTCGACGCCGAGGCGATCGAGCTTCGTCGCAAGACGCCGTACGAGCTTTTCCGCGCCGGCTTCCTGATCAGCATCAGCAATCCAAAGGCCTTGATCTTCGCCGCCGCCTTCTTTCCGCAGTTCGTCAGCCCGGTCGCGCCCAAGGCCCCGCAGTTCGCCATCCTGCTGCTGACCTTCGTCGTGATCGAGTCGGGCTGGTACATGACCTATGCGACCGGCGGCCGGACGCTGGCGCGCTATCTGCGGCGCGCCGAATGGCAGCGGCAGGTCAATCGGGTGAGCGGCGCTTTGTTCGTGCTGTTCGGTCTGTCGTTGCTGGCGTGGCGCAACCGATAAAGCAGTTCACGATGCTCCAGGGAGAGAAGCGATGGATATCGACGCGATCGACGACAAACATGCCGCAGCAGCATTCCGGCGGCTGGTTCGCCACCTTCAACATCGCGACGATGCGCAGAATGTCGACTTGATGGGTCTGGCCGGCTTCTGCCGCAACTGCCTGTCCGACTGGCTGGCCGAGGCCGCAGATGGTGCGATCGACAAGGATGCGGCCCGGCAGGCGATCTACGCGATGCCCTATTCCGAGTGGAAGGCGAAGCAGCCTCCGGCGACCGCCGAGCAACTCGCCCGGATGAAAGAGAGCGTCGCCAGGAACCGCACGACGGGCTAGGCCGAACGACCGATTAGCGGAGGGTGATCCAGATTGGCGCGTGGTCGCTCGCCTTCTCGAGCCCGCGGCTGTCCTTGTCGACCCCGGCGCCGGTGAGACGGTCCGCGGCCGGCGGGCTCAGCATCAGATGGTCAATGCGGAAGCCGGCGTCCCGCTGCCAGGCGCCCGCCTGATAGTCCCAGAAGGTATAGACCGGTCCGTGCGGATGGATGGTGCGGACCGCATCGGTCCAGCCCGCATTGCACAGACGGCGGAAGGCCGATCGGCTTTCGGGCTGGGTGAGCGCGTCGCTCGCCATGGCGCGCTCCGAAAAGACGTCGTCGGTCGACGGGGTCGGGATGACATTATAATCCCCGGCCAGAACCACCGGCATCTCGCTTTCCCACAGCGTCGCGGCGTGATCGATCAGCTTGTCGAACCAGGCGAGCTTGTAATCGAACTTCGGACCCGGCACCGGGTTGCCGTTGGGCAGATAGATCGAGCCGATGATCACGCCATTGACCTCGGCCTCGATATATCGGCTGAGGCTGGGATCCGGATCGTCGGGCAGACCTTTCCACCGTGCGACCGGCTGAAAGCCCTTGGCGAGGATCGCGACGCCGTTGAAGCCCTTCTGTCCATGCCAGATCGCGCCGTAACCGGCGGCCTCGATCTCGGCGATCGGAAAGGTCTCGTCGGAGGTCTTGATTTCCTGCAGGCAGGCGACATCGGGCGCCTTCTGCTCAAGCCATTCGATCAGGCGGGGCAGACGGGCCTTGATCCCGTTGATGTTGAAGGTCGATATCTTCATGCGGGTCGGGATAGCGCGCCGCGCGGCTGGCGTCACCAGCCTTGGCAGCAACCTGGGTCGCGATCAGACCGAGAAGCTGGACCCGCAGCCACAACCCGAGGCCGCATTGGGATTGGTAACGCGGAAGGCCGCGCCGCCCAGCGATTCGACATAATCGACCGCGCCGCCGCGAACGAGGTCGAGGCTCATCGGGTCGACGACGAGGGTTACGCCATCACGGGTCGCGACGGTGTCGTCTTCGGCGGCCGTCTCGGCCAGCTCGAACTTGTACTGGAACCCCGCACAGCCGCCGCCATCGATCGCCAGCCGCAGGATGGCGGGCTTGCCCGTCTTCTGGGCGATAAGGGCAACCCGCGCCGCGGCGGACGGGGTCAAATCGATGTCTAGGTTCGCGTCCATATGGCGAAGATAGGAAGTAAAGAGGCCGCCGACAATCGTCGACGGCCACTTCCCCTATTTATTCGAAATAAATCGGCGGGATTAATCTTCGGGACCACCCTGGGCGATGTCGGCATTCTGCTGGATCGCTGCCATCACGTAATTAGCAGACTGCAGGAACGGCACCGGATTGACCGCGCGGCCGTCGATGCGGACTTCATAATGGAGATGGTTGCCGGTCGAACGGCCGGTCGAACCGACATAACCGATCAGGTCGCCGCGCTTGATGCGGGCGCCGGCCCGGGCGACGATCTTCGACATGTGGCCATAGCGCGTGGAAATGCCCTTGCCATGGTCGAGCTGGACCATGTTGCCGTATCCGCCGAACCATTCGGAGCGACCGACGATGCCGTCGGCGGTCGCATAGATCGGCGTTCCGCTCGGCGATGCGAGGTCGATGCCGGCATGCATCGCCGCCGAACCGGCGAACGGATCGGAGCGGACGCCGAAGGCGCTGGAGAAGGTGGCTTTCGCGATCGGGAGGATCGACGGGATCGAGATCGCGCCGGTGGCAGCGACGTTGACCGTGTCGAGTTTCTTCCAGGACTGGAAAATTGCCTGGAACTTGGCAGCCGCCTCTGCGTTCTGAGAGAGATTCCCGTCCTGCGCCATGGCTGGTGCAGCGGATGCCGCGAGCAGCATGGCTGCGGCGAACACTGAGGTGCGGACTGAAGAGATCGGGCGGCCGAAGGCGCGCCGCAGGGTCACGATAACATTACCCAGTAAGTGCATAATTCCCCCGACACCGGACGATACCAACCGGAATATCCGGTCGAACCCTGTTAGGCCGTCGTCAGGAATTGCCCCCCTCACGCGACTGATTGGGTTTGTGAGTAAGATCACAGGGGGCGGCAAGCCCGGCCATCATCTCTTTCGTCAGACCGGCCCTATCGCGCGCTGAGTCGTTGAAAGGTGGCTTAACCATCCCCCTGAAGTGCAACCGAACCATCGATTGCCAATTCTGCACGCAATCGATTCGCGCTGCGTCGCACAAGAATCGGAACCACGACACGCCCGCGGCGACATGGTCGACCTCATCCTCGGCGATACGCCGCAGGATGCGCGCCGATCGTTCGTCGCCCGCTGCCGCGAATCGGCTTATCAACGAAGGGGTTACGTCCAGACCGCGAGCCTCCAACACCATCGGCACGACGGCCAGTCGGGCCAGCGGATCATGCGCTGTCTGCTCAGCTGCCTCCCACAGGCCATCATGCGCGGGCAGGTCGCCGTAGCTTGCGCCATAGGCATTCAGCCGGCGTTCGATCAGGGCGAAGTGCATCGCTTCCTCGGCGCCCACCGCAATCCATTCATCGACGAAGCGTTGCGGGAAGTGCGCGCCGAACCGACCGACGAGGTCGAAGGCGAGGTCGATCGCGACATATTCGATATGGGCCAGTGCATGCAGCATCGCGATTCGCGCGCGGGGCGATCCGCCGCGCCCGCGCTTCGGCATGCGCGATGGCGGCAGGAGGGGCGGTCGATCGGTGCGTGCCGGCCGCTCTGGCATCGTGGTGCCGAACCCCCACGCGATGCACCCCCGTCGCCAGTCACGCGCGGCCTTGCGAGCCGTCTTCACCTTTATCCGCGGGTCGGCCTCGTCGAGGACGGCGCGGCAAGCGGCGGAGACGTCGGGTACCGTCCCGTCACTGCGGCCGAGGCCAAAGCCGTCATTCTCCGCGCGAGGCTCGGGCATTATTCCAGATCTCCAGCCGCTCCGCGCACCGGCGGAGCATCGAATTCGCAGAATGCCTCATAGAGCGCGAGGATCGAACGGACGTGCCGTCGAGCGACTTCGAGGCGGTCGTCGCCATAGCCACCGCCGAGCGCGCTGGCCAGCGGGATGCCCCGCCGCCGCGCCTGCCGCATCACATAGTGATCACGATCGCGCAGCCCCGCGTCGCTGAGCGCGAGGCGACCGAGCCGATCGTCGCGATGCGGATCCACCCCGGCCTGGTAGAAGATCAGGTCGGGTGCGAAACCGTCGATGGCGGGCGGCAGAACCGCGGCGAGCGCCGCGAGATACTCTGTATCGCCGACCGCATCGGGCAGTCCCAGGTCGAAGGACGACCGCGCCTTGCGCGCCGGGAAGTTGCTTTCGCTGTGGATCGAGAAGGTGAAGACGTCGGGCCGGCCTGCCATGAGCACCGCGGTGCCGTCGCCCTGATGGACGTCGAGATCGACGATCATGACCCTTCGGACATCGCCCTCGGCGATCAGTCGGTTGGCAGCGATGGCGAGATCGTTGAACACGCAATAGCCGGCGCCGGTGTCGGCCATGGCATGGTGACTGCCGCCGGCGCTGTTTGCCGCATAGCCGTGATCAAGCGCCAGCTTTGCCGCGAGCCAGGTTCCGCCGGGCGAGAGAAAAGCGCGTCGCGTCACGCTGTCGCTAATCGGAAAGCCGATCCTGCGACTTTTGTGCAGCGGTACGTGGCTGGCGGCTACTTCGGCGACATAATCGGCGTCATGAATGGCCTCTACCCACGATGTCGGCATCGGTTCGGGTTGGTGGAGAATCGCGTCGGCGCCGGTTTCGGCAAGCGCCTCCATCACGAGTCCGTATTTGTCGAAGGTAAAGCGGCTTCCCGGAGCGGCCGGCGAGACATAATGAGGGTGGTGAACGACATGCAGCATCTTGCCACATTATCCCCTTTTGCCGATGGAACGCCATGAACGAGGAATTTGTCCGCCCGGACGTCCGGGCCTTTCTTGACGACATCAGCCAGCGCAAGGGTCCGAAGACCCATGAGGTCGATGCGCCGACGGCGCGCGCGATGGCCGGCCGGCTGCGCGCCATCGCCGATGTCGACAGCCCGCCGATCGCAACGCGCGAGGATCTGTTCATCGCAACGCATGACGGCCGCTCGATCCCGGCGCGCTTCTACGATCCGCGTCCCCAGCGCGAGGAGGGACCGCTGGTGGTCTTCTACCACGGCGGTGGCTTCGTGCTGGGCGATCTGGAACTGTACGATGCGGCGGCCGCCGACATAGCGATCGGCCTCGACCTGCCGGTGCTGTCGATCGATTATCGCCTCGCCCCTGAACATCCCTGGCCCGGTGGCCCCGACGATTGCGAGGAAGCGACTCGCTGGGTGGCCGAGCAGGGCATGTTGTTCGGGCGGCGGTTCAATTCGCTCGCCCTGTGTGGGGACAGCGCCGGCGGGACGCTGTCGATCATCACCGCCATGGCGCTTCGCAACCATCCGGCGTCGCTGCCCGTGATCGCGATCTGGCCGCTCTATCCGGCGGTCGACCTGCGCAAACGCTATCCGTCGACCGAGCGGCTGGGCGAGGGCTATATGCTCAATCTCGATACGCTACGCTGGTTCAACGGCCATTATGCGCCGGACTTCCAGCATTGGCGCGCCTCGCCCCGCGCGGGCGACCAGCGCGGCATGCCGCCCGCCCTGGTGGTGACGGCTACGCTCGATCCGCTGCTCGATCAGGGCCGCGCTTATGCGATGGCCTGCATCGAGGCAGGGGTGCCGGTGGTCTACCGCGAGGCCAAGGGCAATATCCACGGCTGGCTGACTTTGCGGCGCGCCATACCCTCCTCGGAGCAGGACCTGCAGGGCTGCATCGCGGCATTCAAGATGATGATCGAGGAATATCGGCCGTGAAGAAGACGCTCCCATACCGCCCGGCGGCGGCGATCATGCTGCTGAACAACGACGGCAAGGTGTTCGTGGCGCAGCGCATCGATAGCGCGCTCGAGGCCTGGCAGATGCCGCAGGGCGGGCTCGATCTCGACGAGGAGCCGGTCGCCGGTGCGCTGCGCGAACTGGAGGAAGAGACGGGGATCGCGCCTGCTCTCGTCGAAATTGTCGCCCGGGCGCCCGACGTCCTCCTCTACGATCTGCCCGCGGACCTGCAGGGCAAGATCTGGCGCGGCCGGTATCGCGGACAGGCGCAGCACTGGTTCCTCGCGCGCTTCCTGGGCACCGACGCCGATGTCAATCTCGATACACCCGAACCGGAGTTCCGCGCCTGGAAATGGGTCGAGGCAAGCGAGCTGGTCGATCTGATCGTCCCCTTCAAGCGCGAGCTTTATGCGAAAGTCGTCGAGACCTTTCTGGATCATTTGCCCGGCTAGAGGCCGACAGACTACGCTACTGATAATCACTTGCAGATAGACGGAAGAGCGATTACCGGCTCCCCAAAATCAAAGGGGAAAAGATGATCCGCTCGTTCCGCATCGCCGTGTCCATCACCGCGCTCGCCACCGCCATGCCTGCGTTCGCCCAGACTGTGCCCGATGCCGACGCCGAATCGGCGAGGGACGAGATCATTGTCACCGCTACGCGCAGTATTCTGCCCGCCAACGCGTTGCCGCTGACGATCGACGTCGTCGGCAAGGCCGACCTCGATCAGCAGATGACGATCTCCGGCTCGGTCATCGATGCTATCTCGACGCTCACCCCGTCCTTTTCGCCGACGCGTCAGAAGATGTCGGGTGCGGGCGAGACACTGCGCGGCCGCTCGCCACTCTATGCGATCAACGGCATTCCGCAGACGACCCCGCTGCGTGATGGCAGCCGTGACGGCTTTACCATCGACGGCTTCTTCATCGACCGTGTCGAGGTGATCTACGGTTCGAATGCTCTGCAGGGTGTCGGTGGTACGGGCGGCATCGTCAACCAGGTGACGGTTGCGCCGCCGACCAAGGAGGGGATCGGCGGTCGCGTGCTGCTTCAGGGCAATGCCGATGACGGTTTCACCAAGGACGGCGTCGGCGGGAAGGCCGCGGGCCTGCTTCAATATCGCCAGGACCGCTTCGACGCGACGATCGGTGCGGCTTATGAAAAGCGCGCTGTCTTCTATGACGGCGATGGCCGCCGGATCGGCGTCAATCTGACCCAGGGCGAGACCCAGGATTCCGGGACCCTCTCGCTATTTGGTCGCTTCGGTTATCAACTCGGCGATACCGGCCGCGTCGATCTGATCGCCAGCCGCTACGAAATGAAAGTGGATGGCGATTATACCGCGGTGCCGGGCAACAAGGCCGGCGGCGTGCCGACCGGCGCCATCCGGGGCAATCCGCCTCTAAAGCCGGCCGCCAGCCGCACCGAAAGCGTCGCCTTGTCGGTAACGGACACCGATTTCGGTGGCGGGAATTTCGTCAGCCAGCTTTTTTTCAACCGGACCCGCGACACGTTCGGAGGTGAGCCGAACACCCAGCTGACCTTCCAGGATCCGACGATCGCGCCGATCGGCACCTTGTTCGACCAGTCGCAAAATCGATCGCGCAAGATCGGCTTCAAGGTCAGTTATGAGCGCGCGGTGCCCGGCATAGAGGGCCTGACCGGTACGCTCGGCTTCGATGCTTTGATCGACAAGACAGAGCAGCGATTGATCGAAACCAATCGTGTGTGGGTGCCGCCGAGCGATTTCCGCAGCCTTGCCCCTTTCGCGCAACTCAATCTCGCGCTGTTCGACGAGACTTTGCGGTTCGCCGGTGGCGCCCGCTGGGAGAACGTCCAGATCAAGATCGACGATTTCAAGACGCTGGCCTCGACCACGGTGACGGCTGCGAACCCGTTGGCCTATGGCGGCGTCTCGGTTGGCGGCGGCAAGCCGAAGTTCGACGATGTGCTGCTCAATGGCGGGATCATCTTCGAGCCGTGGAAGGGCATCCGTGCCTATGCGAGCTATGCGGAAGGCTTCACCGTTGCCGATATCGGCCGCATCACTCGTGCTATCGCGCGGCCCGGCGTCGATCTCGATAGTTTCCTGGATATCAGTCCCGTCATCTCGAACAACCGCGAGATCGGGGTCGAAGTGAAGCGCGGGCCGCTGGATACGAGCGTCACCTATTTCTGGTCGTCGAGCAACAAGGGGCAGGTGCTGGTCAATGGCGGCGCCGGTATTTTCAACGTGATCCGCCAGCGGGTGGAGATCGAGGGGCTGGAAATAAACACTGCGCTCCGCATGCCGATCGACGGGCTCAAGCTGTCGATCGGCTATGCGCATCTCAGAGGCCGCTACGACGCCAACACGACGCCCGACGGCAAGGTCGGTACCGACCTCGACGGCGCCAATATCTCGCCTGATCGCCTGAATCTGGCGGCCAGCTTCAACCGGGGAGCGGTTTCGGCACGGGTCCAGACCAATTTCTACCTGAGCCGCAGGTTCGGGAGCGGTGAGATCATCCTTGATCCGCGCAACAATTTCGGCGGCTACGCCCTGACCGACGCGAGCCTCCGCTATCAGACGAGCATCGGCGGCTTCACCGTCTCGGTGCAGAACCTGTTCGACAAACAATATATCGATTACGCGTCGAGCACACAGCGAGCGACCGACAATTTCTTCAATTTCGCCGGTCGTGGCCGCAACATCACCCTGGCGTGGGACTACCGGTTCTGAAGCTGCTCGAAACGCTGCATCGCTGGATGGGGGGGCTGATCGGGCTGGTGCTCGCCCTGTTGGGGCTCTCCGGCGCGATCCTCGTCCATCGCGATGGCTGGATCGCGCTGCCGCACGCCGGAGATGCGCGGGTCGCCGATCCTGCGGTGCTGGCGGCTGCGACTGCGCGGTTGATGGCCGACCCGGCGGGCCGTCCGGAAAGCATTCTCTATGCCAGCGACGGCTTCGGACTGTCCCGGCTGTCCTATGCGAAGGGCGAGGGCGCCTATGCCGACCAGGCGGGGACGATCGTCACCCGCTGGGACAGCCAATGGGCGCGGCCGGAGCTGTGGCTGTTCGATCTCCACCATCATCTGTTCGCGGGCGATGCGGGCGAGGTGGTGATCGGTATCGCCGCCCTGTGCGGACTTTTCTTCGTCGTGTCGGGCACGATCCTGTGGTGGCGGACCCGCAAGACCTTCGAATGGCGGCTATGGCCGAAACGCATGAGCCGGCCGGCGATCGTCCGCCATCATCGCGACCTGGGCATCATAGCGGCGCCGCTGCTGCTGCTGTCGCTCTACACGGGGGCGGTGATGATCTTTCGTCCTCTCGCCGCGCTCGCGCTCGGCCCGGGCGCGCCTGCGGCGGTCGCGAAAGCGATGAAACCGCCGGAACCGCTGAACGTGCGTCTGTCGGAGACCCTCGACTGGGCCGGCATGATCCGGATCGCCCATGCCCAATTCCCCAATGCGGAACTGCGGCTGCTGTCCCTGCCGCGCAAGGACAGCGGGCTCATCGCCATCAGAATGCGCCAGCCCGACGAATGGCTCCCCAACGGCCGGACGATGCTATGGTTCGCGGCCGATAGCGGGCGACTGGTGTCGGTGCGAGACGCGCGCGATTTCGACCGGCAGGTGCGCGGTTACAACATGCTCTACCCGCTCCACGCGGCCAAGGTCGGCGGCCTTGGCTGGAAGATCGCCATGACCGTGTCGGGGCTTGCGCTTGCCTTGCTGGGCAGCCTTGCGGTGTGGAGCTTCTGGTTCCGAAAGCCGAAGCGGCTATAGCGCGCCGGCTGCGGCCAGCACCTCTTCGGCATGGCCCTTCACCTTCACCTTGCGCCAGATGCGGGCAATGGTGCCGTCCTTGCCGATCAGGAAAGTCGCCCGGTCTATGCCCATATACTCGCGGCCATAGAGCTTCTTCTCGATCCAGGTCCCATAGGCCTCGCAGACGCTGCCGTCCTGATCGGAGGCGAGGCGCAGCTTCAGGCCGTATTTGTCGATGAACTTCTGGTGCCTGGCGGGGGTGTCCTTCGACACGCCGATCACCGTTGCGCCGACCGTGGCGAAATCGTCAGCCAGCGCGGTGAAGCCCTGTGCCTCCGTGGTACAGCCCGGCGTGTCGTCCTTCGGGTAGAAATAAAGGACGAGAATCTGTCCGGCCTGTTCGGCCACGCTGGTCTTGCTGCCGTCGGGCAGGTCGAGGGTGACGTTGGGGGCCTTGTCGCCGTCCTTGAGCATCGCATGTCTCCTGAGTCACGCAATCCTTAAGCCGAGGCGCAGGAAGACTTCAACCGTCCGCCGTCATCGCCTGCGCGACGGTGGCCTGCCAGCTTTCCTGCACGACCACCCGTGCCGCGCCATATTCGGTCTCAAGCCGCTCCCAATGGTCGTGACCGCACGCGCGGGCGATCATCGCGCGCTGTTCGGGCTCTGGCTCCTGGCTGTGAGGGGATAGCAGGCGCAGGACCACCAACAGGCGGCTCAGTGTTTCATGCGCCCCGATCATCATCGGATCGAACAGTCCGGCGCCGACCTGCGCGCGGATCGCCGTACGCAGATGCGGGTGGATGCCGACCTGACGGCCGAGCTGGTTCATATGGACCGCAAATTCGAGGTCGACCAGTCCGCCAGGAATCATCTTGACGTCGAACGGTCCCTGCGGCGGCTTGTGACGTGCGATGTCGCGGCGCATCTTCATCGCATCGAGCAGCACGGCCTTGCCGTCGCGCGGCTGGCGCAGCTGGCGGCGGACGATCGCCTTGACGGCCTTGCGTGCGGCATCCGACCCATAGACCGGCCGAGCGCGGGTCAGCGCCATATGCTCCCAGGTCCAGGCATTTTCGAGATGGTAGCGCTCGAAGCTCCCGACCGAACAGGCGAGCAGACCCTTCGCCCCCCAAGGTCGCAGCCGGGTGTCGATCGCGTAGAGCGGGCCCATGGTCGTCACCGTCGACATCGCAGCGGTAATCTGTTGCGCGACCCGGCTATAATATTCATTGGCATCGAGCGGCTTGCCGCCGTCGCTTTGCGCCTGGGAATCGCCGGTGAACAGATAGACGATGTCGAGATCGGAATAGCCGGTCAACGTTCCGCCACCGAACCGACCAAGCGCCAGGATGACGAGCTCGGCTCCCGGAACGGTGCCGTGCTTCTCCTGCATCCGCGCCAGCACATCGTCGGCGATCGTCCGCAATCCCGCCTCGGCGAGATAGCAATAGGCCGCGGCGATATCGAGCGGATCGGCTGTCCGCTCCAACAGCCGCAGACCGAGACCGAAGCGATGCGCGTCGATCGCTCGCGCGACGCGCAGATGATCCGCCTGCCGATCGTCGGTGCCGATCAAATGGCTTAAGTCGGCATCGAGATCGGCAGGCGGTGGTAGCGGCGCAAGTGCGCTGCTATCGATCAGACGGCGGATGAGGGCCGTCTGGGCGATCAGATGCCGCGACAGGGCAGGCGCATGGCCGAGCAGTCCCAGCAGCGACGTCATCAGCGCGGGCTTGGCCTGGAGCGGCGAGAACAGCGCGATGCCGTCGGGCAATCGACCGACGATCTCGTCGAGCGTTGCAAGCGCCGCGTCCGGATCCTGAAATTGAGCGAGCCTTTCGATCATTCCGGGCAGCATCGCGTTGAGGGCGCCGCGTTCGGCCGGATCGTAGAGCGCGCGCGGTTCGCCCGCCTGCCACTCCCGCAATCGCCGGGCGGCACCGATCGGATCGGCGAAGCCGCCATCCGCCAGCCGCGCTTCGAGCGGATCGCTCAGGCCCGGATAGAGCAGCGTGCGCATGTCCTGCGACAGACTTCGGTGCAGCCGCGAGGCATCGTCGCGAACGGGCGCAAGCATCGCCATCAACGCGGTCGCGGCAAGCATGCCATCGCTGAAGCGGGCGGGGGCAATGCCGAGCTTCGCCGGCAGCGCCAATAGCCGTTCGACATCGGTAAATGTCGCAACCAGCTCGGCGTGGGCCACGTCGAACCTGCGTCGCAGCGGTGCCGGCACGGTGGCCGGATCGGCCAGGCCGTCGATCATGTCCGCGGCGCGGGCGGCGAAATCGTCAAGTCGGGCGAACAGCGCATCGAGCCGTTCGGCCCCGGGCTGAATCCGCAGGTCGAGACAGCGCTGCTCCAGATCGCGCAGGGTGCCGGCTGAGCTGGCACGGCGATCGGCGGCGGTCCCGGTGGGGGCATCGGCCGAAACCCGGATGTGGGGATCGTGCCTCATGGCCTCACCGGCCGAAGGGAAAAGGGGCGCCCCGATACGCTGGGGCGCCCTTCGATGAATACAGCCATCGATTTTTCTCACGCTACGCAACACATACGTCGATGGTGTTGGGAATAGCAGTGAGTCTTTAAGCTGGGGTGCGCGAGACTGGTTAAAATCCGGGTACCATATTTATCGGGATTCGCCCTGGCGTCGAAGCAAGCCAATGTTTCCCGGCTGCTCTGGGTTCACGCTGCGGAAGAAACCCGCTTCCACTCCCCGACAATCAGCGCTCGCGCGGTTTCATAAGCCTTAACCAGCGCCGGCCAGTCGTCCTGTCCGCACGTTCGCGCCACTAACCCCTTGGACGCCTCCGGGGGCTCGGTCGATGCCGGCGAGACGAGCCGCAGGGTGACGAGCATCCGCGTCAGCAATTCATGGGCGGGGATCACGGCGGGATCGAGCAGCCCCTGGTCGGCCAACTGCCGCATCGCCGAGCGCAGCCGGGGATCGAAACCCGTACGGTGCCGGAGTTGCAGCAGATGGACGGTGAACTCGGCGTCGACCAGCCCGCCGTCGATCAGTTTGACGTCGAACGGGCTCGACGCTGGCTTATGCCTGGCGATCTCGCCCCGCATCTTGACCACATCGGCGAGCAGTTCTGCGGGATCACGCTGCCGGCCAAGCGCTTCGGCGATGATGGCATCGACGTCGGCGCGGGCTGACGGGGAGCCGAAGATCGTCCGTGCGCGGGTCAGCGCCATATGCTCCCAGGTCCAGGCGCTCTCGCGTTGATAATGCGCGAAACTCTCGACCGACGCGAGAG
>Ga0209231_1000961_pt1 | contig 12588 bp, 9 predicted proteins | sample Deesub45470m_DNA_FD_188086 | JGI IMG/M metagenome (GOLD analysis project Ga0209231, IMG submission 188086) | Deep subsurface microbial communities from North Pacific Ocean - 450_OLKR46/470m Metagenome (SPAdes) (version 2) | ecosystem: Environmental > Terrestrial > Deep subsurface > Unclassified ... | reverse complement strand
CAGCGACATCGGGGCGGCCAACATCGTCACCGCTATCATCGTCACCTACCGTGGACTGGATACGCTGGGAGAAGTCACGGTGCTGTTCCTTGCCGCCAGCATCGTCGGTCTGGTGCTGTCGCTGGGGCAGAAGAAGAAAAACAAGATCCACCGCGATTTGGCACCTGTCGGCGAATTGTTGACCACAGGCAGCCACTATCTCGCGCCCATCATCATGTTGTTGGGCGTCTATGTGTTCGTGAACGGTCACCTGACGCCGGGAGGCGGGTTCCAGGGCGGCGCGATCATCGCATCGAGTATGTTGTTACTGCTGCTGTCCGATCCACTCAAGCATTTCAGTCACACGCTGATCTCCACCATCGAATCGTTCTCGGGGATCGCCTATGTGACTCTCGGCCTTCTGGGACTGTTCCTCGCGGGAGGTTTTCTGGACAGTCGGATCATGCCGAACGGCGTGCTGGGCGAGCTCATGTCAGCCGGTACGATCCCGCTGATCTATTCGCTAATCGGGCTGAAAGTCGGCGCCGAGTTCTCTTCCATGCTCACTAGTTTGTCGGAAACCAGGGACAGATGATGATCTATATCGCGATGGCAACAGGTTTCCTTTTGATCCTGATCGGATTCTACGGCGCGCTGACGAACCGTAATCTGCTGCGCATGATCGTCGCATTCACCCTCGCCAATACGGGCGTCAACCTTGTCATCGTCTCCATCGGATATATGCACGGGCGCACCGCGCCGATATTGAGTGCCGCCGTCAGCGCCACAGAGGCTGCCGTCCGGATCATCGATCCGGTGCCACAGGCACTGGTGCTGACCGCCATTGTCATCGGCGTCGGCATCACTGCGCTGATGCTTGCCTATGCACTCAAGCTTTACGAGAAGAAACACACACTCGATATCGCGAAGTTCTCGGAGCTCAAATGGTAAGCGCCATCTACATTCTGGTGGCAGCGCTGGGCGCCGCGTTCTTCCTCGGGTTCATGAACGACGGGAAGCGCACTGCCGCCTACATGGTGACCCTTGCGGCCCTTGCCTTCATGAGCTGGGTATCGGCAAGCTGGCTCTGGAACTTTGTTTACGCAGGGGCCCAAACGGTCGACATCCTTTCCGCAGGTACCGTGCCGCCCTTTGCGATCAATCTGCGCATGGGATTGACCGAGGCGGCTTTGACGCTGTTGGTCAATCTGACCGGCTTGCTGTGTGCCCTCTATCTGAAAGAGGAGATGCTGGCGCTGGGAAGGCGCGCGATGGCCGTGTTGCTGATCGCGGTGATGGCGCTGGGCGGCATCATCCTCACGCGAGATATCTTCAACCTTTTCGTTTTCATCGAGCTGGCCGCCATCGCCACTGCCGGACTGATCCTGCTGTCCGACGATGAGCGCGCCTTGTCCGCCGGATTTAAATATCTGATCGTGTCACAACTGATCTCGGTCTTCCTGCTCATCGGCATCATCTTCGCCTACCACGCGACAGGCACGCTGAACATAGACGGCATGGACGCAGCCTCTCCCGCACTCAAAGCGGGAGGCGCTATAGCCTTCTTCCTGATGTTCATCGCCATCGTCACCGAACTGAAACCCTTCCCGGCCAATGGATGGGCACTGGACATCTACGAATCGGCACACCCGGCTTTCTCAGCCATCTTTTCTGCGGCCTCGGGCGCGGCGTTCCTGTTCGCCGCAGACAAGCTACTTTTGATCGGCGGCGCTGCATGGTTGCCTGTAGCGACCGGTGTCGGCATCGTCACCTTCATCGCGGCCAATCTGCTTGCATTGCCGCAAACCAACGACCGGCGACAGCTTGGCTATTCCTCGATCGCGCAAACCGGACTGGTACTGACGATACTTGGCCTGCAGGACATACTCGGCGATCGCTATCTGTTCATCGCAGGCGGACTGCTGATCTCCCACGCTGTTGCCAAAGCCGGACTCTACTGGCTATCTGGCTTGATAGCGGGACGCGAACTGCCGGATTGGGCCGCCCTGCGCAGCCGTCCGTTGCTGGTCTTTGCCTTCGTCGTCTTCATTGCCATGCTTAGCGGCCTGCCCCCATTCCCCGGCTTTTACGCCAAGTGGGAACTGGCGCGCATCCTAGCCGGCGAGGGACGTATCGCACTGCTTGGCCTGATCTTGTTCGGTGCGCTGGTCGAGGCCGGGTATCTGTTCCGCTGGTTCGGCTATATCATCAAACGGGAGCAACCTGCGCAGCAAGTTGTTTGCACACCCCATAAACTTGTCCCGATCTTTGCAGCCGTCGTCGCAGGATGGGCACTCGGCTATCTGTGGGGTGATCTTTCAGGGCACGGTAATCTACTGCTTGCGGTCCCGCTGCTCTTTGCGCTTGGTTTTCTGCTGCTCGAATGGCTGCCCGCTTGGACTAAGAACACACTGGCCATTGCGGGGCTGGTCGCGTATTTCTTCCTCAACTATGCCAGTTACGACCCGCTGCGCTTGATCTTCGCCATCATCATATTGATCGGCGGCGCGATCATCTTTCTGGCCAGCTACCATGCAGAAGGACGGCGCATCGGTTTTTACCCTTCAGCGATGCTGATGTATGCCGGACTCACGATGCTGATACACGCAAGTGACAGTTTCGGCTTTTTCGCGGCTTGGGAATTGCTGACGGTCGGTTCCTACTTCCTCATCCTGCGCGGCCAGCGTTCCGAACCGCATGCACTCTCTTACATCGTCTTTTCGCTGGGTGGCGCATTCCTGATCCTCGCCGGTTTTGCGCTGGCTGCGCAGGGCGCGCTGCAGTTTGAACTTGCCTCACTCGGCCAGTTGGTCCAGCCGCTCGCTCCCTGGGTGTTCGTGCTGTTGGCGATCGGTTTCATGACCAAGACCGCCGCCATCGGCCTGCATATATGGTTGCCGGGCGCGCACGGCGAGGCAGAAGTCGATGTATCGCCTATGGTGTCCGGCATTCTGCTCAAAGCAGGACTGTTCGGACTGGTGGTGCTGTTGACGACCATGGGTAAACAGCAACTCTACGGAGTCGAACTCACCCACGTCATGCTGTGGATCGGTGCGCTGTCTGCATTGCTGGGCAACCTGATGGCGATCTTCGAAGAAGATGCCAAGCGCCTGCTGGCATACTCGTCCATCGGTCAGATGGGCTATGCCCTGTTCGGTCTCGCGCTGATGAACCACCTCGGCTGGTTGATGGCTCTGATGTTCGTCATCAACCACTACATCTACAAGTCCATGTTGTTCCTCTCTGCCGGAGGCGTTGCCAAGCGTACCGGCACGCGCGATATGTACCGTATGGGCGGACTCATCACGCTGATGCCGCTGTCCTTTATCGCGACCCTGATTGGCATCATCGCCGTCTCCGGTGTTCCTCCGCTGTCCGGCTTCGGCGGGCGCTGGATCTTCTACAACGCGATCCTCAGCACCGACGTGCGTCTTCCTATGGTCATCATGTTCTTCGCCGGACCTATTGCCTTCCTCTATCTGTTCCGTCTGATCCATACGATCTTCCTCGGTCAGTTGAAGGATGAACACCGCAGAATCAAGGAAGCGCCGTTCTGGATCATCCTGCCGCAAATGATCTTCGTCGCCCTGCTATTGGCATTCGCCGTGGCACCCGGCCTCGCACTGCAGCGCGTGGATACCCATCTCAACCAGTTCTTCCCTGAAGGTGGCTTGAGTTGGGCGGGTACTACCATCACCAGCAGCTACGGCTACTGGAATCCGATCGCGATCATGATCATCGTCTGCGTGATCTTCGGCTCGCTGTTCGCCTGGCTGCTGTTCGTCAACCGCAAGGCGCAGAAGGTCAAACAGTTCAATATCGTATTCTCCGGCGAGCGTCCTTACCGTCCAGAGACCACCCATTTCGCCTGGAATTTCTTCGCCCCCTACCGTAAGGCGCTCGGCTTCCTGGTCCAGCCCTTCGCTACCCGTTTTTGGAAAGCTGTGACCGATCTCCTGCACACGGCGGCAGACCTGACGCGGCGCTTGTATAACGGTAACGGGCAAAGCTACGCATTCCATTTCCTAGCCTTCGTCGTCGTCGTTTATTTTATGCGGATGGGTGTCTGACCATGGAATTCGACTGGATGAAAATCCCCTACGCTTTGCTGACGCTGTTCATCGTCGTCAACTACGGTTTCTTGCTCAACGCGCTGATCCAGAAGATCGGCGCACGCGTGGGGCGCCGTTACGGCATACCGATCTGGCAGAACTATGTCGATCTGATCAAGAACTACGGCCTGCGCTCGTCTATCACCCACGGCGCGATGTTCTATCTTGGGCCGGTGTTCCGACTTTCCGGCGGCGTAGGTCTGCTGCTGTTCGTGCCTGCCATCTACGGTTCGTACATGTTTTCCAACCTGTCGTTCGCGGGTGATCTGATACTGGCGCTGTACTTCATCTTCTTCGGCACGCTAGGCATGGCGCTCGGCGCGGGAGAGAGTGGTCACCCCTATGCCGCCATCGGCATCACACGCGGACTGTCGCAGGTGACCACCTCCGAGCTGCCGCTGGCGCTTGCCGTGCTGTCGGTCGCCCTCCAATATCAGACGCTGTCGATCACCGAGATCGTGGCCGCGCAGCAGGGCGGTTTTCTAAACTGGACGCTGTTCACCAATCCGCTTGCGGTTGCGGCGGCAATGCTCGCTTTCCTGGGTTCCATGATGCGCCCCCCCTTTGACGTAGTGATCGCACCGCAGGAGATCCCCATCGGCCCGCCTACGGAATACCACTCTTCCTATCTTGCCCTGATGCAGACCAATCGCGCGATCTTCCCCATCGCCAAGATCGTGATCTACATGAACCTGTTCTTCGGCGGTGCGGACGACTGGCCGACCTTCTTCCTCAAGGTCTTCTTTATCTACCTGTGGTCGGCGTTCGTCGGTGTGGTGTTCCCGCGTTTCCGCGTCGAGCAGTCGATACGCTGGTTCCTGATATGGGCCGTGCCATTAGGCATTCTTTCAATCGTTTGGGTGTGAGATAAGATGAAAGACGAGCTGAAGATACGTGTAGTCAAAGGCCCCGATGGGGTCGAGTTCGAAGTTGAACCTTTACGCGACTATTACTGTGAAGCGCCCCCCACGGTGATGCCGGGTGCCTACATCAGCATCGTCGAGGATCTGTTCAACTGGGCGCGTTCCGAATCGATCTGGATACTTGGCTTCGGTACCGGTTGCGGCGCCATAGAGATGCGTCCGCTGATGACGCCGCGCTTCGATGCCTACCGTTTCGGTGTGCAATGGCGACCTACGCCGCGCCAAGCCAATCTATTGATGATCTCCGGCTACCTGTCAACAAAGACACTGAAGCGCGCGATCCGCTCCTACGAACAGATGCAAAGCCCGAAATATGTCGTCGGCCTTGGCTCCTGCACCATCAACGGCGGGATGTACTGGGACTCCTACAACACGATAAAGCGGCTGGACGACTACTTGCCGGTCGATCTCTATATCGCGGGCTGTATGCCGCGACCGGAAGCGCTGTTGGCCGGATTCCAAGATATCAAGAAAATGATACGCGCCGGCAAGTGCGAGGGCGCCAACCGCTATGCCGAGAACTTCGACTGGTATAAGGCGAACCAGAAGCGGGTGATCCACGACTGGGACATGCCGGACTACAGCTGGTAAGGACAGAACATGCGCGAACTTCATTCCCGACTCAAGCAACTATTCCCGCTCGGCGAGCTGACCGAGCAGCGGCCCGACCTGACCTTCGTCACCGTTCCGCAGGAGCACCTGCGCTCCGTGTTGCTGCACTTGCGAGACCGGGAAGGGTTCACACATCTGATTTTGCTGACCGCCGTCGACTGGATAGAAGAAGAACGATTCCAGCTCACCTACCTGCTTTCCGATCGCCTGCAGCAGCGGACGGTCGGACTGCGGGTTATGATTCAGCGGGACAACGCGACGATGCAAAGCATCCATGATGTCTGGCCGACCGCAGCAACTTATCAGCGCGAACTGCGCGAGATGTTCGGTATCGCCTTTCCCGGCAGCCCGCGTATCGACGATGAATTCATCCTCGAAGGCTGGAACGACATCCCGCCCTACCGCCGTGATTTCGACACGCTAAAGTATTCCGAGGCGAACTATAGCGACCGTCCCGGCCGGATAACCCACGATCCGGCTGAGCACATGAAGCAGCAACTTTATCCGAACGGGAAATGAAATGACTGAGCGCATAACCATGTTCGCCCCCGACCGCAGCCAGTATCCGGCGCGCAAGGCTGACGGCACGCTCGACATCGACCTCGCTTCCGGCAAATACCTGAAGCTGTGGCAGGGTCCTAACCATCCCGGCATCACCGGCAATATGTCGGTGGAACTCACCGTCTGCGGTGACGAGGTGGTGGAAGGAAGGGTCCACGTCGGCTATCTGCATAGAGGTTTCGAGAAACTGATGGAGCGTCGCACCTTCATCCAGTGCTTCCCTATCGTCTGCCGCATCTGCGTGCCGGAGCCGGACTTCAACGAATACTGTTATGCCGCAGCTGTCGAAGAGCTGGCGGGTATCAAGTCACCTGAACGCTCCGACTGGATACGCACACTGATACTCGAGATGGGGCGCATCAACAGCTACATGATGTACCTGGGCGGACAGGCCGGAGCGCTGGGTCTGGGCGTGATTGCGCAATGGACGACCTATGTGCGCGACCTGATGCTGGACCGCTTCGAGGAACTGACCGGCGCGCGTATCTACCACATGTTCATCCTTCCCGGCGGTGTGCGCGACGGTCTGCCGGAAGGATTTGAAAAGCGCATGGAAGAGACCCTGCGCGAGATGGAAAGCACGATGAAAGATGTGTACGAGGTCATGTTCTGCAACGCCGTGTTCAAGAAACGCACGGTCGGTGTCGGCTACATCGACCCGGCACTATTGGAACCTTACGGCGTCACTGGGCCGAACGCACGCGCTGCCGGCGTCGCCAAGGATGTACGCAAGGACCAGCCTTATCTCGTTTATTCAGAACTCGATTTCGACCCTGTCATCGGACACGATTCCGACATCTATACCCGCGCCGATGTGCGCCGCCGCGATGTGCTGATGTCAATCGATCTGGTGCGTCAGATACTCGCCAAGATGCCACGCAGCGGTCCGTTAATGGCCCCGGTGCCCAACGTACTGCACTGGAAGATACCGCGCGGCGAGACCTATGTGCGGGGCGAATGCTCGCGCGGCGAATACGGCTACTATCTGGTCACTGACGGCAGCGGCTATCCGCGCCGTGTCAATGTGCGCGGCCCTTCCTATACGCACGCGATGGCACTGCTGGAGCGCATGATCGTTAACACCAACATTTCCGATGTGGCTTCACTGATGGTGTCGCTGCACACTTATCCGCCAGAGATCGAGAGATAGCCATGAGCGTACGCGACCTCCTCTCCCCCTTTACCGCATGGAAAAACCTGTTCCGTGACCCGGTGACCATACGCGATCCGCTCAACGACAGGCCGGGCGCGGCTCGCTATCGCGGTTTCCACCAGAACGACATTGAAAAATGTATCGGCTGCGGGACCTGCGAGACGATCTGCCAGAACAAAGCTATCGACATGGTGCCGGTCGAAGGCATAGTGACCAAGCAGGGTGATTCCGGCTTGCGTCCGCACATCGACTATGGCCGCTGCTGCTGGTGTGCGCTGTGCGTCGATGTCTGCATGACCAAGTCTCTCACCATGTCGAACGCCTACACTTGGGTGGAGAACGATCCAGATGCATTCCGCTTCACACCGGGTGTGGACAAAAAACATTGGGACAATGCTGAACTGGGCTACCACCGCTCCGATGAGCACAACCTGATGGCGCGTGAACGTATCGAGATGGGTGAGATGGAGCCCGAGACGCGCATCGATTCATTCGCCGAGATCGTCAACGGATACAGTGTCGAGCAGGCGAAACTGGAAGCCGATCGTTGCGTGTCCTGCGGCTTGTGCATCGCCACCTGCCCCACCCATATGTCGATCCCCGACTACATCAAGGCAGTGCGCGACGGCGATTACGAACGCGGTGTCAAACTGCTGTACGACAGCAACCCTTTCTCAGGCATCTGCGGCAGGGTCTGCACCCACAAATGTGAGACGACCTGCGCCGCCCGCCATGAGGGTGCGCCCATCGCCATCAGATGGCTCAAACGCCACATCATGGATCAGGTGACTCCAGAACAGATCAAGAATGTGGTCGGTGAAGTCGCATCCAGTACAGGAAAGAAAGTCGCCATCGTCGGCGCAGGCCCCGCCGGTCTCACAGCCGCCTTCGACCTCGCCAAACTCGGGCATACGGTCACCGTGTACGAAGCACTCGACAAGCCAGGTGGCATGACACGCTGGGGTATCCCGGCGTATCGCCTGCCCTACGAGGTCATCGACCAGGACGTGGACATCATCCGCTCACTCGGTGTGGATATCCGCTGTAATGTGCGCATCGGCAAGGACATCTCGCTGGAGCAGCTGCACGACAGCTACGATGCGGTGCTGCTGTCGCTCGGCCTGCAACTCGGTCGTGCCACGCGCATTCCCGGCAGCGAGCATCCCGATGTCCGCAAGGCAGTCGACCTGTTGCGCCAAGCCACGGCTGGCGAGGACTTCGGCACTCCACGGCAGGCGGTTGTGATCGGTGGTGGCAACGTCGCCATGGATATCGCGCGTACCATCGCCCGTTTGCAGAAGAAAGAATTCGGTCAGGTACAAGTGACCCTGACTGCACTGGAAGACCGCGACCACTTCCTCGCCGATCCTGACGAGATCAAAGAAGCAGGCGAAGAAGACATCGTCATCCTCGACGCGCGCGGTCCGCAGCAAGCGGTAATTGAAAACGGAAAAGTGGCCGGCTTGAAGACCTGGCGAGTCAAGGCCATCTTCGACGAACAAGGCCGCTTCGCCCCGAGTTACGACGAGAGCGACGAGCAGTTCCATGCAGGCAGCATGGTGGTCGAAGCCATCGGGCAGATGACCGATGCCAGCCTGCTGGGCGATGCGCTGACCGAGAAGTTATCTTGGAACCGCGGTCGTCTGCAAATAGATGAAGGCGGTCGCAGTAGCGAATCCTGGTTGTGGGCAGCCGGCGACATGGTGAGCGGTCCCGATGTGGTCACAGCGGTGGCTGACGGGCATCGCGTTGCGGCCAGCATCCATCAAGCGTTGGCACTAATGGAGCGGACAAAATGACACATAGCGGAAATATGGCGCACGGCATTGAGACGTTGCGCAGCAAGACCACCATGCGGGAGATCCTGGAAGTGGCGACAGGATTCGAGCAAAGCGCGCGCGACTTCTATTGCGACCTGATTCCCAAGGTGAGCAAGCGTATCCGCTATCTGGTGGAAGAACTCGCAGCGGAAGAGCAGCAACACTTCGAACTGTTCAGCGCATTGGCACAACGCTCCGATCTTGCCGAGCAGGTCAAGCTGGAGGTCGAGCGAACCGCCAGTGATAGCAAATTCTCTGACTGCCTGCATTTGCCAGACCTCGGCGAACAGCCGGACGACCAAGCAGTGCTGCAATACGCCATGGGGCGAGAACACGCCGCCATGCAGCATTACGGCGAATTGGCAGAGACCTCACCAGCAGGCCCCATCCGCGACTTGTTCCAGTATCTTGCCAGCGAAGAGACCAAGCACAAACTGGAACTGGAAAAAATCTATTACGCCACTGTACACCGTGGCGGTGGCGTATAGCCTGTGCCCTTTATCGCCGAGGTTGTCGGAAGTTCTACGTAAATCCTGCGTTTTAGTTAGCTTGCACTCCTTGGGAGCGTTCTTATTTTTTCGGCGTCCACACCCATCGTGTCGGGCGTGGCCGAAGAGATTAATACTTTCGCAATGGATACCGGACGAAGCTTCAGGCAACTGAAACGTCAGCAAAGTCTAAATTATTTTCTGTCACATCTTCGGCCTTATGTGGCGCGCCACATAAGGCCGAAGATGTAGATTGCTCGATTATGTGGAATGTTTTGTGCAGCATGGCATTGAATCCTTGCGTAATCTGGTTTTTCGGCGATTGATGTAACGACATGCTCAACATAATTTTCGGTGCTGGGTAACTGCCTGTATAGGCAAGATCGGTCATAGATTGCCGGTGAAACAGCACAGAAGATGGTAATGCCGCGATGATGATCCTGTGAGTGTCGACTCGACAGCATCGCTCCACCCTTAGTGGGTTGCGGATTATGTAGACCGTCCCTTCGTGTTCTCCGCGTCTGTGCAAGGTTTATAGCGGGCGCAGAGCGTCAAATCCACATAATCAACTGGTCTACATAATCGGCCTGAGCCGTCATTGAGGATGACTCAAACGAATGGCGGGTGTGATGCGGATTGCCGACATTGACGGGCCGGTACGGTACGACGTCGAGTGGCCGCTTTCATCTGTGGCAAGGGGCAGCAGCCGAGACACAGCGGTCATAAAAGATTGGCTGCATGAATGAGTGGATTCAAAAAATAAGCTGAACTTTCCCGCCATCACCATGTGTATCTTTAGAAAGGCCATTTCCCCTCACTGCTCACCAATAAAGCTAATGTTAGAAAATAAAGAACTATCGCAGCAATGTCGGAAATCAGCTGCCACCATCTAGATGGGGATACAAATGCAGGTGCAGTAATAAAGAAGTTCCGTCCAATAGTCCGACAAGAAAAATAATATGTGCAATAACCAAAGAACAGTGCTGGCATGGATTGGTTTAGCAAATACAAATCAAAACTACCTGCGCTCCATATAAATGGAGTAAACAACACGATGAAATATACTGCCCAGAGAAAATAATTCACTTGTTTCATATATAGTTTCATTTGAGAGCATGATCCACTGTGTATTGAGTCGCCATTCCAATAGATACTGCCACCTTCGCTTTCATCCCCCCCACTTTGCTGCCTCCTGTGCAATTGTCCCCGCCGCGACAGGAGTTCCATTCTTAACAGGAGTAGGAGAAAAGACTGAGTGTTACGGGGTCAGCATCAAGTTTTTTGAACAGCTCCTGAACGGTAGGCGCTTTACAGCCTGATTATCTGAAATATCCCACAAAACGGACTTTCTTCGAAGAGAGATCACATGTCCGCTCAGGTCGAGATGCAGCCTAAGAGAAATCGTTCTTCTAGTCTTTTGTAACTCAGCTGGTATCGCCAGCTCGCCGTAATTATTGTAATTTTTGCCTCGTGGGCGTATTGGCCGCCACCCCCTGAACTTTCGGATGTAAAACATATATTCCATGCAGAAGGTGCTTTACTACTTCCGCACCGGTGTCGAGATCACCGACACTAGGGAAATATGTTCGGTGCATCGATGCATGCCCTGCATCAAGAACCTTCCTGATGATGTCTGCATGCTGTGATGTAACGTAACCATTTTTTTCAAACAGCTTAAGTTTTGCTTCGAACCCGCCGTCATCGCCAACTCGCTCAACCATCACACTTTCCAATAAAGCGCGCAAACCCATCATCGGTAGCGCAGAAAGATCATTGCGTAGGCTGGAGTCTATTTCATTAAGCAATGCCTTCTTCTTATCGTCCAGTTCTTCATACCATTCAGGATAATTGGATGCGTTTGTGCCGTTGAATAAACCATGAGACTGTCCCACCGAAGTAAAGGTAAGGCAGCTATTTGTCGCGGTTGTCTTATGCTTTGGATTTATATAGTTCCATTCGTAAACTCGTGCTAGCAAATTGCCAAACGAACTATAAGTTAGAACCTGTCCAAGATTCAACTGGTCAGTGGGTGCTTTACTACCGAAACCAGCCGTTCAAGCCCCGCCACGTGACGGTCCGTTAATGGCACACAGCCGCATGTCGCGAGTATCGGCTTTATGCCCTGAGATTTCAGCACTGATTGTACGCGCTGCCAAGCCTTAGCGACTGCACTTCTTTGGCACGCTGCGGCGAGTCTGGCCGCCGGGAATATGGCTCCCGCTCCAGGGGCTGGTGCGGTTTTATGAAGGCGATACAGGCCGAAGCGCCGCAATACCTTGTTAGATTTTATCGTCGGGATTTTACTGCTGCAGTTGCGCTGACTGCTGCCGGGGTAGCATCAGGTGAAAAAACCGGAATCCCACAGCTCTTTGGTTAATGCCTGATAGTCCGCCGCACCGGGGCTGTGTGGCGCATATTCGAACACATCCTGACCATGCATCGGACTGGTCGCCAGCGCGACATTTTCACCGATGCGAGTCTTACAAACCACGTCGCCGAATCGAGTCTTCAGCTTTTCGTATATTTCGTAGGAAAGCTTGCGCCGCGAGTCGAAACGCGTCACCAGTATGCGCCGCTCTATCTTGCGCCTGAGCTTAACCTCAAGCACATTAAGCGCGCTGTCCAGCCTGTGCACGCCTTGCAGCGACAGAAAATCAGCGGATACCGGAATCAGCACGCGGTCAGACGCGAGCAATGCGTTCAGCGTCAGCACGCCGAGCATAGGACAGCAATCTATCATTATCGGCGCGCCCGTCAGCGCCAGGTCTTCGTACAAGCCCTTCTTCAACAGGGTTGCCGCCTGAGGATCGCTACCCAACAACGCGTCTATCTTGGCCAGTTCCAGAGCCGCCGGGATAGCCTGCCATCCGCGCGGCGTATCGCGCAGCAGCTGTGCAAGTGGCGTCTTGTGCTTGAAGAATGCGGCCATGCTGCTATCCG
>Ga0209231_1000960_pt1 | contig 12589 bp, 16 predicted proteins | sample Deesub45470m_DNA_FD_188086 | JGI IMG/M metagenome (GOLD analysis project Ga0209231, IMG submission 188086) | Deep subsurface microbial communities from North Pacific Ocean - 450_OLKR46/470m Metagenome (SPAdes) (version 2) | ecosystem: Environmental > Terrestrial > Deep subsurface > Unclassified ... | reverse complement strand
CCGGCGAAGGGAGTTCGCTCGACGGATCATGTTCGAGCAAGGCACGCGCGTCGTCCAGGCGCAGGTCGCTCAATCGAATCACGGAAGAATCAGTCGCAGAAGCCACAGAGTACGAGATGAGTTGAAAAAATCGCGGAGGGGACATCCCACCGCACGGCCCGAAGTATCCTTGCCCGTGCACGCCCAGTCAATGCCAATCGCTCTCGCATATTCCCCTGCTGCGCATTCAGCGGCACCGCGACAAATGATTTCGATTACCGCGCTGTAAGTTTGACCCGGTGGCTGCGACTAACCCTTGCATCCGCCAATTCGGCCATGCCTTACATCCAAGGAGAACCACCATGAAATTCGACACCCTCGCAAAGACCCTGATCTCTTCCGGCGCACTGGCAGCTGCCATGAGCGGTGCCGCCCTCGCCGTCCCCTGCGGCGCGGCCAATCCCTGTGCGGCGCGTTCGCACAAGACCAGCAAAACCAATCCCTGCGCAGGCATGAACCCCTGCACCGGCAAACACCCGTGCATGGCGAAATCCAAGAAGAAAGCCAATCCTTGCGCGGCGAAGAATCCCTGTGCAGCCAAGAACCCGTGTGCCGCCAAGCATCCTTGCGCTGCCAAGAACCCATGCGCAGCGCATTAAGTTCGCCAGCAGCCAAGACCGGCCTCGAAGCGAGGCTGGTTGTTGCGCCCGATCTGACACGTCTGCCGCTGGCGCAGTTACAGGCCATGCGGCAGGCAGGCCGCGAGATCGTGGAGATGTATCGCGTGCTGAAGAAAGCCGGACTCAACATCGTCGGCGAAGTGTTGCGCGACAGTTTGAACCGGGGCGAGACGTTCTACGAATTCAACCACTACCCCGATGACGACGTGTACGACCGCGAAAGCCACGCGCAGTATTACTACCACGCCCATCGCAGCGAAGCGGGCGAACACGGCCACTTCCACTGTTTCCTGCGCCCCAAGGGCATGCCCGCCGGTGTCTCTCCCATCGAATATCCCGCCACCGATCCGTGGCCGCAAGGCGACGAAGCACTGTCACACCTGATCACCATCGCCATGGACAGCTACGGCTTCCCGACCACCCTGTTCACCACTAACCGCTGGGTGACCGCCGAAGCCTGGTATCCCGCCGAACAGGTGATCCGCATGCTGGATCGCTTCGTCATCGACCATGCATTCCCATCGCTGCCGGTGAACCGCTGGATCAGCGCCATGTTCGTGCTCTACCGCCCACACATCGAAGCACTGCTGCAGAAGCGCGACGAGATAGTGTGGACATGGGCAGCAACGCATCCCGGCGAGGATGTGTTCGAGGACAGGGAACTGGATATCACCAGTCAGCTGGATATTTCAGTCGAAGACACGCTATGGATGGTGGAACTGGCACTCGCGGGACAGATGCGCTGATCATGACGGCTGCTCGGCCAAAAGAGACATCGGCGGTTTGCTGAAATGATTGTCTGTACAGGCTGAGGGGATGTCCGCTTCTCGCTCAACAGCGGCCGTTCAAAACAAGAGATTTGATGCTGCCTGACCGTCGCTTCCTAACCCGAAGCGGTCATTGCTGAAAACCATTGCGATGCTAACCCCTTTGATTCCTATGCGACGCCATGGTTGTTGATTACTGCTCCCTACAGGTATTTCATCTGGTGTAGGGATTGCTGCAGTTATTTTTATCTTCATCACAAATAACCGCAGAGGTTATGGATTGCAGGTAAGCCGTTGCAGTTTTTTCTTCGATGGCCCATGGAGATGCTTTCACTTCCACATCTGTTTGGGGTCGCCAACTGTACTGAATGATGTGAATGAAATCCTTGCCCTCGATGAAAGCCACATATGACCCCTCACCATAGGGGATGGACGGTCCAGCTAGGCCACAATACCAACCACCAACGGAAAAATACAACCCACCAAATGTATTTACTCGCTGAGCAGTTGGGACATATTTCTCTTTGCAAATTTGCTTCGTTTGATTTGCCAGTTGAACCAATCCGACATCGGCGACTTTGGCCTTCAGTTTATATATCTGCTCTCTAATATCGACTGATGGATATGGGGCCCTGCGAATTAACAGAAGACCGCTTTTCCAAGACGACACATCCTCACCATCCTTAATATATTCAGCAAGATATTCGCCATCTGACTTACCTTTCATCCATGCCAGTTTCCAACCAGCAGGAGGGGTGATATCAATTCTTTCTCCTTTAACAGAAAAAGGTTCGCTACCAGTTTCAGCAAAGGAGTTTGGAGTAATTAGATAGGCAGCAACGATTAGAAAAAATAGATGTTTCATTAAGTCAGCTCCAGAAGGTCAAGAGGTCGGCAACGAATATATATTGAATAGATGCACACAAAATGTAGATACGCAGAGTAATGCTATTAGGAACCTAACCCGCCCCTGCGGCAGGGTCAATATGCCAAAGTATCTATGCTTGTCTATATATCAGAACGACCGCTTCTGGCCGATCACGACCTGTACTTATCCTACCATCGTACGACTGCAATACCTCCAAAAGGAGACGGCTGGTCTAATCTAATTCAGTCCTTTGGAGTACCTGTCCACCATCCCACTGCTGGGAGCTTGTCTGACTTATCCATATTTTCCTGTGGCAAGTCTGGCCTGTATGGTCGCCTCGTTAGAATCGCTACTGCAAGTGCCAGGCAGATTAAAGAAACAAAGAAATTCCCTAAGGGACTTACTCCCGGCGTAGGCAAGTTTGCGCCACTACCTTGAAGGACTGCTGTCAGTCCAAAGGCGAGCGCTGCGAACGTCGCCATAAAACCGAATAAGCGCGCGCCAATATTAAAAACACACCAGTGTAGGGTTTCGTATTTCATATCCAAAAATGATTCAGTGTCGCCCATCAAACACAATGGATGTCCGCTGTAACCGTCCGCTCCCAAGTTAACTTCAGACATTCGATTCTCATTCAGACCTCAGTCCCTGGTTAACCCATAGCGGTCGTTGCTGAAAACAATTGCGATGCTGATCCCTTTAGTGATTCCTATGGACATGATCCTTCATTTCGTATTGCCAACATGCCCCCACTCCAAGTCCATTTGCTATTTTTCTCATCCCATGACTCTTCTCTGAATTCTATGTCAGCCCGAACATACTGATTCGAATGATAGGTAGTCAGTGTGATCCGATGTTTTGCGTCTCGACTTGAATTATGGTCATACCATGAACGTGCGCTGCCCCCATACACCAGCAACGTTTCTTCGCCTTCCTTCTGTTCGAGCACAACATACTTTCGAACAAATTTTTTACTATTATCATCCCGCTGAGCCCACAGTATCGCACCCTCCGAAACTACAAATGAGCATGGGAGATTCCAAGGGCGAGAAGTCGTACCAAAGGCACATGGATTGGAGCACCATGTTCCAATGAATTGGCTTCGTTTTTCACCCTCAGATAGAACTTGTAGCGGTGCCAGAAGCAGTAATCCAATAAAAATGTTCTTAATTCTCATGGAAGCACCTAACAGTTATTGGACGGACGCTCCGTCCGTATTACTTAAATTAGTGAGGCGCGTGTATTTGCCATAACCAATTGACTAACTATGAATCGCACTTCTTGCCTGTCCGCATATGCATTAATAGTACAGGCAGAGCCAATGACCGCTCCTGGCCGATCCACGCCCTGCGAATATCTTACCTTCGAGCGTCCGCTCCCAAGAGGTCTTCAGACATTCGTTTTTCATTTAGACCTCCGTCCCTGGCTAACCCAAAGCGGACAATATTGAATTATTCATATTGACTGATTCCACAGCAATCTACTTTTGAAGATACCCTCCCCCAGGGGGGTACAGTCGGTCAATGCTGATTTGCTCTCTTAACTTATAAGTGCACCATGTACGGATTTCATTTTTCCATAATGAGTACACCCCAACACCATCGGGACCATTGGCCATCAAGTATGATCTACCGCCATGCATGAATAACTGAATGTCACTCCATTGTTCTGAATACTTGGACAATGGGCCAGAAAAATTGTCAAAAGTTAATGCAACGGGCTGCTTTTCTTCAGATGAGTTTGTTGGATAAACATCCAAGCTTTGCCAAGATGTGCCGCATCCAGCAGATGATTGATTATTGACTAACAGAACATTTTCTAGCTGACCATCTTCATTTATATCGAGAGTTGCTTTTGCTGCTGACAGAACAGGGAGTTCGGAGCGGAGTCTTTCGAGCACCTGCTCATCAGAGACCGTGTTCCATTCCAGAAAAGGAACGTCGCCATTGGCTACGAAATCACATAACTCTGGATCTTTTCTTTCAACAGCTACCACTTCCACTCCAAGGGCTGAAGTGAGGCATAGCGGGCGTTTCTTTCCCTCACGAAACCATGAAACAATCGACACATCCTCTGCATCTTCTGCAAGATGAGCAGTAACAACAATGGGCTCGTTTTGCACCATAAGAAAAAAGTCATCTTTTCCCATATTGCCCCATCTCAAGCCCTCGTCGTTTTCAATATCCTCATCAGAGAAACCGTTATATTCCTGATATGCCCCTGACTTCTTGGCAACATCCAAGTCTAAGATTGAAGAAGAACTGCATGTCCCCCCCCAATTGACTACACCTATATTTTCAATTTTCCCATCCTCGTTATAGTCCAAGTCAAAGACTGCACTAAGTGGAATATTTAACTGCTTCCATAAACTTGGTTGTTTCTCTGAAGGAGTCGAAAGATCATATATCTTGGCTTTCAATCTCCCTGAGTTTGCATATTTGACTACCTCATTACATATCGACTCTGCTTTTATTGCAGATATCAGCGGGATATTCCCCTTTCGATTTACTGAAGTTAGTTGATCAATACGAATTTCATATTCATTCTTTATGCAGTCAATATCGCGACAGAGATTTCGTTTGTCTAGCCACTTTTTTTGTTCTCGCCGAATTTGTTTATCTTTGGGCTCATCCTGAAATCTTTCTTCTTCTAACTTCGCGCTGTAAATCTCAAACAATTTGTCATCTAAGAGTGAAGCGTAGATATTTGAGCAAATAAGTTTTTCTACTTTCGTAATATCACCATGGCATCGAAAACTCGCAGCAGGAGCGGCAGCGGAATAGGAAATCAGCAATATTGCTGAAAGAAGAATGCGAAAGATGGTCTGATAATTCATGCGCGTACGTTATCCCGCTGTTGCAGCAGGGTCAATATGCCAAACGGCCTATATCTGGCCTATATATCTGTATGGCCGCTTCTGGCCGACTTGTGACTGCTTGTCTTTGCGGGCATGTACGTCGGCCCTGCGCTCGGAAGCGGTCATCCCTAAAACCGAATCCTGCAATATATAAACTGACAGCACAACGAAAAAGAATATATAGGCCAAATGGCATATTGTCCTTTGACGTGCTGTGTTGTAGCGTGCGTCCCATGTTTACGCAAAGTAGTCGTTTGCCAATGGAATGGCCGAAGGGCTCAGCGGACAGTAGTAGTCCTTCCCACACGCCCATCCTCATGTGCATATGAGGACAAACAAAATAGTGGGGTATTGGATATGAAATCAATGTGCGCCTCACATTTGTAATTCGGACCGCGTCTCCGTTTAATAACTACTAAGGGTTTCGCATGTACTTCCTCAAGACTATTCAGTGGTTACTTGGCATTGTGATTGCCTTTTATCTCTACAAAGCTCTGCTTGGGAAGTTGCGCGACGGCGACGGCATAAAGGCCGGAATGGTTGCGTTTGCTTGGTTCGCTATAGTATTAATCAGTTCTGGGGTCGTCAAAATCAAATGAAAGTTGCTATGTCACTCGCCCTTCGATCTGTTCTTCTGCTTGTTCTTGCTGGTGCAGGATTCGTGGTTTATGGAAATACACTCAACTACGTCAGCGAAATCATAGTTACCACTAATCATTCGTTGATTTACGGTGCCATTTTGTTGCAAGGCTTTATTGCAGCCGCGTTCGTTGCTGCCTTACTATGCTTCCCCTTGGCAAAGGTATTTCGCCAACATTCCCCTTATGCGGCGCTCGCTGTCAGTTTACCTGTCTTGTTGATACGTGTTCCTGAACTACTAAACCCGCCACGCCACATGTTCGCTTTAATTGTTTCTGCGTATGAGGTTCTCGCATATGCATTCCTTCTGGTTCTGGGGGCATGGTTGGCTCACAAACAACTTAGCCATCACAGCACGATCCTGCGGGACTCCCCTGAGCTTCCACGTTAACTGTCCGCTATTGGGAAATGCAAGAGTTTCAAACGGGTTGTCCGAGGACTGGTGTCTAAATGAAAATCGAGTGTCTGAAAACCTCTTGGGAGAGGACGCTCAAAGGTAAGATATTGGCGGGACTTAGATCGGCCAGGAGCAGACTTACCGGGATGTCCGCTTTGCGGCGAGCAATTTGGCAAAATGCAGTTCAGCTGCGTACCATTAACTGACATCACGAGACATTTCCAATATTCAGAAATATGGCCAAAGCTGCTGTCTCCTTTTGCATAATGTAGTATTGAGACCAATAGAAAACCATTTCAATAAGAATCGGAGCGATAGTTAAAAGGTATGCCTGTCTCTAGATTAACTCTTGTGCAAACATGCGTTCACCGCCGAAGTACTTGAGGTCGCTGTGTTCAACGTAGCGCTTGCACTGGCTTTTGTAATAGCCAACTTCGCGGCACCAGGTGGCCGACTGGTCTCGTTCGTGTTTCAACAAGAAGCCCTTCACACACTGCCGCCGTATCAGCAGGTGCTTTCATTCGTCTTTGCAAATTATTGGCTCCCTGCGCTGTTGATCTATTTGCTTATGACGACGGTACAAGCCAATCGATATGTTTTGCCTAGCCGCGTTGTTCATATTGTGTTGGGAATAGCCAACTCGGTTCTTGTCCTTTATTTCATCTCGCGAGTGTTTACGTCTACCGTGCAAGGTGGCGGCGTGACCTTTGCCTTGGACAGCGTTGCTGCGTATCCGGCTAAGGTGTCTCAGTGGGCCCTCACAGGCGGCCTGACGTGGCTGGTTGTAACTTCCATATGGAGGTCAATTAAAGCCCCAGGCATCCCTGCGAAGGACCTTCGCCCTTTACTACGAACGGGTTCATTCGTAGTGGCGCTTGTGTTTCTTCTGCCACCACTATGTTTTTTCGGTTGGGTGTATGTCACCAAGTCCACTGTAATCCATACAGCGGCTATAGCGCGCCAAACTCGCGAGGCCCGGTTTGAAGACCTTTGCCGCAATGTTCACATTGATATTAGGAGAACTGTTACTGATGTAAAGAGCGTCTTCTTCAGCTCACTCAGTGAGCTCACGATCCCGCTCAGGAAGAAGATTGACTATGTAGAAGGCAAGAACATATACGGAAACATTGTCAGGGATATTCAGAGGAAGAAACCGTTGGCCTCACCACCTCCTGGAGAATATGCAGAGTTCAGCAGGGAAGTGGTCCCAGAGGCAACGGCCGATTATGAAATCTCAATCCAGTCACTTACGGATGCAGGGGATCGGGATTTGGGACTAGGAGTGGGGCAATTCACGGTGACAGATCGTAGAACCAATGAGGTGTTGGCGACGTTTACAGAAGTTACCGAAGTTAGTGGAGTTAAAGTCTTAAGAACGTGCCCATCAAACTTTGGAAATTACCGATACGAATTGGTCGGATACGTACTGGGACTACATGATCCAGATAAGGCAAGGCAAATAGCCGTGCAGTTGGAGAAATTTGAGGCGGAAAAATTCAAGTGAATACACAACAAGGTGCTTCAGACAGACGCCCTAGCAATTAGCGCTTTGTACCCCGCAGAACGCCGGCATTGAATGGCAGCAACTGTTAATGTCTGCAATGGGTTAGCAAGTGACGGTAGATCACCATCAAGCTCTTAGTTTTGAGCGACCGCTGTCGGATGTGAAGCGGACAGCCCTTCAGAACATTCAATCAGCCTTTTCAGCAATTCCCCACTGTCTCTTATGGCCGAAGATCTGCCGCTCCTCCAGAAGTATCTATATCCAGAACTTCCCCTTCCACTCCCCGCGCACGTAGTCGATGCTGACGCTTTTTGGTGCGATCTTGCGCACGTTGGGCGTATCGAGTTCGATCTCTGGTTGGCGGCCCAGCCTGTCTGCGACTTCGAACGAGCATGCAGTTGAGGTGACAGGGCGAAAGAAGACGGCGAGTTTGTCACTGACGGCGACGGTGTCGCGTTGCGGTGCAGTTTCGTGGAAGTGGACGAACTTCTTCACCAGGCAGGAGAAGTAGAGTTCCAGTTCGACCACCAGCGGTTGCGCGCGCCGCGCCAGTTCGCGTGCGGCGGCTTTACTCCATCCCACCGACACTTGCCTGCCGTTGATTTCGACAGTAGCGTTCAATGCTGCATTCATGATGTCACCTCACAGCACATGCGGCGCGATGTCTTCCACCATTGCACCGATCAAGTCGGAATCAGAATCCGGTGCCAGCACCGAGGCATCGCCCTTCTCTCCTGTCATCTCGATCTTGCGATCATCGCCATGTTTGCTCAGGCGCGATTCACCGCCGCAGCAATGGCAATACACATGGTCGCCGTCACGCTGTGCGCGGCGAATCGCCAGCGGTGCGCCGCAACCGCACTGCAATAGCGGCAAGCCCGGTTCGCTGTGGCCGATGATGTGCGCCAGCTCGCTGGTGTCGCTCAGTGCCAGGAAGTGTTTTGCCAGCGGCGTATCGAACTGCCGACCGGTCTCTTCGCGGATGATGTCGAGTGCTTTTTCCATGCGCATGCCTTTGCGGTAGGCGCGCGTGCTGGTCATGGCGTCGAAGGCGTCGGCGATACTGACGATGCGCGCGACTTCCGGAATGACATCGCCCGCGATGCGGTTGGGGTAGCCGTTGCCGTCCGGGCGTTCATGGTGACCCACCACGGCATCGAATGCGAGGTTCGCCAACGGATGGTTGGAAAGCAGCTTCCCGCCTACTGCGGGATGGGTCTTGATGACGTCGTACTCGCCGTCGGTGAGCCGGTCCGGTTTGTTGAGGATGGCATCGGGCACACCGACTTTGCCGAGATCGTGCAAGAAACCACCGACTTCGCTCAGCGCAATGTCGCGACGCGACAGACCCGCTTGCTGCGCCAGCAGCTTGGAGAATTGCGACACGCGCCACAGATGACCGCCGGTGTAAGGATCGCGCGCCTCGACGATCATGGACAGCCCGAGCAGTGTGTTCAACAGGGATTCTTTTTCAGACATATACGTATCCTTGATAGCCAAGTTAATAGCGCGTCGTCAGGTTCACCATCCATTCAGGCATCGCGTTCACTGCCCACTTTTCGAATCCTTTATCCGCGCCCGTCATTACCAGCACGCCGATCAACAGCAACGCCACACCGAACAACTTCTTGGCTTTCTGGCCGGCATCCATCATACGCCCGCGCCATTTACCCATCGCTTGGCGAGACAGCATGCCGAGCGCGAGCAGCGGCAAGCCTGCGCCGAGGCTGAACATCAGCATCACCGCCGTGACCTGCGCCAGCGCCTCACCCTGGCTGGCCAGCGTGACCGCCACACCCAATGTCGGGCCGACGCACGGACTCCACACCACTCCGAGCAGCAGACCAAGCAGGAACTGGCCGTGCAATCCGTTCAGATTGAAACGCGCAAGCAAGCCCTGCCCCACGCCCAGCCGACTGACCGCCGCGCTGAAACGATCTTGCAATCTAGTGGAGACCAGCACCGCGCCGAACAGGAGCAACAACACGCCGCCCACGATGCGCAGACTATCCTGCTCCAGACCGATGCTGCCGCCCAGCGAACCCAGCACCACGCCGATGAGCGTGAACGAGAGCATCAGCCCACCCACCAGCACGAACGGGCCGTAGCGATGCGTACCCGCCGCCGAGCCCATCAGGATAGGCACCAGCGGCAGCACGCACGGCGACAGTGTGGACAACACACCGGCCAAGAATGACAGGCCGAAACTGGCTGTGCTCAGTTCCATCTCTACAGCGCCTTGCGCAACAACACCGCGATCTTGTCGCTGTCTGTCTCGCCGGTCACGCGCGCGACCTCATGGCCCTTCTTGAACACGATCAGCGTGCTCTGGTAGCGCACGCCGAAAGCCTTGACCACGGATTGCTGGCTGTCGAAATCGACCTTCAGCGTGGTGATGGGCTTGAACTCATCGGTCGGCAACAGTTTTTCCAGCACGGCATCCTGCGCGCGGCAAGTCGGACACCATGGGGCATGGATGAACACCAGCACCGGTTGGCCGGATTTGTTCAGCGCATCCAGTTTGGCCTGGGTGTAAGGCTCGCCTACAGCATGTACAAACAGCGGGAACAACAGGGCCAGCGATAGGAATAGTTTCTGGAACATGGCGATCTCCTTTTGATTTAGCGGATGAGGCGATGCTGATTGGTCGCTGACATCCTCCATTCCTTACAGATATTTTTCAAGTTGTAAGGTTCTCCATTCCCGCGCGACCAACCCCTGTCACCGTAACAATGCGTGATTTCCCCGATTACTGACAGGAGGTTGTGATGTCCATGATGTGCAAGATGAATAGTAGTTGCGAGACCACGCCCGGCATGTGCGTGCACGAGAAGATGATGCTGGGCGCGGTCGTATTGACGGCGGTCGGCATCCTCGCTTTCTGGCTGCTGGCCTGAGATACAAGGAGAACAACATGAAACGAACCAGATTGATGAATACCCTGATCGCCTCCGGCGTGTTGAGCTTGTCCGTCGGCGGCATGGCGATGGCCGCCCCTTGCCGCGCCAATCCCTGCGCGCCGCGCAGTTCTCGCATGAATCCGTGTGCCGCAAAGAACCCCTGTGCTGCGGCCAATCCCTGTGCGGCCGCGATGGTGAAGATGGACATCAAAGGCGTGATGCGCCCGGCCAACTATCGCCCCTACCGGGGCAGCAACAGCGAGTTGTTGTCCTACGGGAAACGATTGTTCAACGACCCGCGTCTGAGCAGCAACGGCATGTCGTGCAACACCTGCCATAGCGACAACGGCGCGTTCCAGACATCGTTCGCACAGCCTTATCCGCACTATGTCGAGATGACGCATGATCGGGCTGCAGTGAAGGCCGTACAGCTTGATGAGATGGTGCAGTTCTGCATGGTGGTGCCGATGGCTGCCAAGCCGCTGCCGTGGAGCAGCAAGAAGCTGGCTGCGCTGACCGCTTACACCGGATCACTGCAGAAAGACTTCCGCGCTGGCTCGCCCTGTGCGGCGAAGAACCCGTGCGCGGCGGCCAATCCCTGTGCGGCGAAAAATCCCTGTGCCGCGACACGCCACTGATCCTTTCCCGCGTTCCCATGCACCCGCCCACACTCGGCGGGTGTTTTGCATTTCCGCGAGTGCTACCATGCCGCAGCATCTCGCCAGCCAACCGGAGCTTGAATGAGCGACATCGATCCCGAAGCACTGCAAGGCCATCGCAGCCACCTCATACGCTACGCCATGCTGCAACTGCGCGACCCGAACCTGGCCGAGGATGTGGTGCAGGAGACGCTGGTGGCCGCCATCGAGAGTCGCGCCAAGTTCGCCGCACAGTCTTCACCGCGCACCTGGCTGGTGGGCATACTCAAACACAAGATCGTTGACCTGCTGCGCAAGCGTGCCCGCGAGCCGCAACTGAATGTGGCCGAGGGTGAGGACGAGAATGAGCTGGTCGACGCGCTGTTCAAGGAGAACGGCCATTGGGCCGATCCACCACAAACATGGAACGCGCCCGAGCAGTCACTGGAGAACGCGCATTTCTGGAATGTGTTCGAGCAATGCAACCAGCGCATGCCGCTCAACACAGCCCGCGCCTTCATGATGCGCGAGTTCATGGAGATGTCGACGGAAGAGATCTGTCAGGAATTGGGAATATCAACGACTAACTGCTGGGTGATCCTGCACCGCGCGCGTCTAGCGTTGCGCGAATGCCTGGATATGAACTGGTTTGGGAATGCGAGGTAAACATGATCGACTGCAAACACAACACCGAACTGCTCTCACAATCCTACGACCGCCCCATCACCCTGCGAGAGCGCATCGCGATGCGCATGCATCTGATGATGTGCCGAGGCTGCCGCAACTTCGAGAAACAGCTCGCCTTCCTCCGCAAGGCGGCACGCGAACTGCCGCGCAAGCTGTGACCCGCCTCCGCCTCGCCGCCTATACCACTCTGACCATGATCGCCTTCGCGGGCAATTCATTGTTCTGCCGCATGGCACTGAAAGAGACCGCCATCGACCCGGCCACCTTCACCAGCGTGCGCCTGTTGTCCGGTGCGGCGATGTTGTGGCTGCTGATGAGTTTGCAAAGACAGGCTCCGCTCGCGCACGGCAACTGGCGCAGCGCGACGGCTTTGTTCATCTATGCCGTCGCTCTCTCCTTCGCTTACCGCAGCATTGATACCGGTGCAGGTGCGCTGATGCTGTTCGGCGCGGTGCAGGCGACCATGCTCGTCGCCGGTTTCATCGCGGGTGAACGCATGACGGCCATGCAGAGCGCCGGCTTCGTGGCGGCGATGGTCGGCTTGGTGATATTGGTGTCGCCCGGCGTGGAAGCCCCCTCGGTGCTGGATTCGATATTGATGCTGGCAAGCGGTGTCGCCTGGGGCGTGTATTCGATGTTGGGCCGGGGACAGGCGAATCCGGCTGCTGCCACC
>Ga0209231_1000958_pt1 | contig 12593 bp, 9 predicted proteins | sample Deesub45470m_DNA_FD_188086 | JGI IMG/M metagenome (GOLD analysis project Ga0209231, IMG submission 188086) | Deep subsurface microbial communities from North Pacific Ocean - 450_OLKR46/470m Metagenome (SPAdes) (version 2) | ecosystem: Environmental > Terrestrial > Deep subsurface > Unclassified ... | reverse complement strand
CACGATGCTCATCGTCCACCTGAATCTGATAATGCAAACGCAATTGCCCGTTGAACACGGCATAACGCAAATCCGCCTCCAGAGCTGCGCGCGTTTCGACTGCGTGCTGCATCTGCGGATCGAAGAAGCGCACGGTGTTCCTGCCCGACTCCTTGGCCTGGTACATCGCCATATCGGCGTGTTTGAGCAGGGCATCAACCGATTCTTCATTACCCCGATATAAACAGACGCCGACACTGGGCGAACTGTGATACAAACGATCCTTGAGCTGATAGACCATGGTCAGGCTGTTTCGTATTTTTTCGGCAATTAACGCAGCCTTTTGCGAAGCCTCTTCCGCAATAGAAGCAATGCCTTCGACCAGAATCACGAATTCGTCGCCCCCCATGCGGGCAACGGTGTCCACTTCGCGCACGCAGGAACGGATACGCTGCGCCACCTCGATCAGCAACAGATCGCCATAGTCGTGCCCCATTGTATCGTTAAGCGTTTTAAATCTGTCCATATCGAGGAACATCACGGCACCGTAGTGCTGATTACGCATCGAAACTGTCAATGCCAGACTCATGCGTTCAAGCAACAAACGACGATTAGGCAACTTGGTCAGGGTGTCATAGAACGCCAGGTTACGTATTTCTTCCTCAGCCTTCTTGCGCGCGCTGATATCGCTGAAAATGGCGACGTATTCACTAACCTTACCCTCCTCATCTTTCACCGCACTAATGGTCAACCATTTCGGATAGAGTTCGCCATTTTTACGTTTATCGAAGATTTCCCCGCTCCACGATCCCTCATTGATCAATTGCTGCCACATCGCCGCATAAAATGCCTTGTCATGCACGCCCGAACTGAGGATGCGCGGATTTTTCCCAAGCACATCGTCCGTGGCATAACCGGTGATTTTCTGAAAGGCATGATTGACGCGGATGATATTCGCATTCGCATCGGTAATCATGATTCCTTCATGGGTCTCGAAAGCCACTGCGGCGACGCGTTGCCTGTCCTCGATCAGTTTCTGTCCGGTAATATCCTGTACCGCCCCCATCGAGCGCAAAGGCTTGCCCGATGCGTCAAATTCACTGCTGCAACGTTCGCGCACCCACTTGATGCGACCGTCGGCCATCCGCAAACGGTGCTCCACAACGTAATCCTGCCTGTCCACCAGCGACCGGGCATAAGCCTGATTCACCTTTTCTCTATCATCCGGATGTATCACGCCCAGAAAATTTTCGTAGCTGGGCACAAAGTACGCGGGATCCAGCTCAAATATCCGATAGATCTCATCCGACCAATACAACTTGCCGCTGACCAGATTCAACTCCCAACTGCCCAACTGCCCCAACCTTTGCGCTTCATTGAGCAGGCCCTGGCTGTCACGCAAGGCCGTTTCCACCTGTTCTCGCCCGATGATTTCCTCATGCAACTGCGCAATCGTCACCTGCAGATCGCGCGTACGCTGTTCGATACGCTGCTCCAGCGTGCCGTACAACCCTTGCAGATTTTCTGCCATGCGATTGAAAGCGCGCGCGAACCGCCCCAGTTCACCGTAAGCGGATTCGTTTACCCGTTTACCCATACTGCCTCTGGACACTTCGTCCGCCGTCCGCGCCATCGCTTCGAGTGGCGCACTGAACTGGCGACCAAAGTAATATGCGATCATTCCGGAGAACAGCATCAGGGCCAACACCGCTTCGATCATGAGCACGCGTTGCTTCGTTATCGACGCAAATATCTCATCCGCATCCACCTTGACCACCATCCCCCAGCCCAGCTCAGGCAGGTAACGCCACGCAGCCACCACCTGCTCGCCCCGATAATCCGGTTTTACCCCTGCCCCCGATTCGCCCAGCAACGCGTCCTGCATAGGCAGAAAACTGTTCTGTTGCGGTTTCATCCGCTGTTTCACCTGTGCATGACTGCGATACTTGAGCGGCGTGGTGAACACCACATCGTCCCCGTTCCGCTGGGCAAAAACTGCCTCGCCGCTCAGTCCCAGACCCGTCGCATCGGTCGCCACCCGGTAAAACAAATCGTTACCCAGTTGTGCCGCAAACACCCCCTTGAATTGTCCGTCCACCATAACAGGAGCGGCGATGAACAGCGCTGACGTCTGCGATGGCGCATAATGCCCATAACCCGAAATCACCGGCTCCAGCGTCATGAGCACTTCGCGGAATGCTTGCGCCAATGACGTTTCATTGTAAGGACCGGTCAGCAGATTAGTGGCAAAGTCGGCTTCACGCTTCTGGCTATAGATCACCTCTCCCTGAGGCGTTATCAGAAACACGTCATAGAACAGCGCGTATTCTTCAACATAGCGTCCAAAATATTCATGTAATTGTGCTGCCTCCCGGACATAGGACGGATTGTGCCAGCCTGCCGCATAGTCTTGCGTCAGTGTCTCTATTGCATTCATTACCTGCGGGCCGCGCGCACGAATCTGCACTTCCCGTTTGCGCTCCGTCAAATAGGCTTTAACCTGAATCGTTTTTTTGTCCGCCAGACCGGACATCCTGCCCAATGCCTCAGTGCGCAACGTTGCTTCATCCTTTCGCAGATCTAGATAACCGAACAACGCCAGCGGCAGCACTGCCACCAACAAAAACAGCAGCAACAGGCGTGTGGAAATCTTCATTTATCACCACCTGCCATCACGTCACGCCCGGCGTGCGGAATAAAAAACGGAAAGGGCGCAGGCGCAACGCTGCGACTGGATTGCCAGACGATAGCGAACTGCCCGTCTGCCTGCGCACGGCCTATGCGTACCGATTTCCACAAATGCTGCGTTTCGGCATCGACTGCCACGATACCTTCCGGCGCATTCAACGTCTGCCTGCCCAGCGCAATCTTTAAGCTATTGATATCCGTTGTACCCGTACTGCGCTGCGCATTTACCCACAAATGCACGCCGATATATGCTGCCTCCATCGGGTCATCCAGCACCCGCCGCGATCCGAAGCGCTGACGAAAACGTTCGACAAAGGCATGATTCTCGATGCTATCCACACTCTGGAAATAATTCCAGGCTGCATAATGTCCCGCAACCCGTTCCGGCCCTATCGCCGCCAGCTCGGCCTCGGCAATACTGGTGGAAAAAACAGGTATATTATCGGGACGGACGCCCGCCTTCCTGAGCGCACGGAAGAAGTAAAGGTTGCTGTCACCATTGAGTGTGTTCACCACGAAATCGGGGCGTTGTGCCGCAATTTCGCCCGCGATGTCATCGAAATTTTGCTCCCCCATCGGCACGTAGCGTTCCGTTACAAACTGCCCGCCCTGTGCTACCAGTAATTTTTTGACTATATTGTTCGCAGTGCGTGGAAACACGTAATCCGAACCAATCAGATAGGCGCGGCGGCCGTGTTGCTGCATCGCCCAGCTCACCATCGGAATGATCTGCTGATTGGGTGCCGCACCGGTATAGATAATATTGGGCGATTGCTCCAGGCCTTCATACTGCACCGGGTAAAACAGCAGATGATGATGCCGCTCGACCACCGGCCTGACCGCCTTGCGGCAGGCCGAAGTCCAGCAACCAAACAAGGCCTGCACCTTATGCTGAACGATCAGTTTCTCGGCCTGCTCTGCGCAGTAGCCCGCATCCGAGCGACAGTCGCTGACGATCATCTCGATCCGCGCGCCATTCACCCCGCCTGTTTCGTTAGCCTCTTCCACCGCCAGCCGCACGGCATCTACCAGAGGGGTTTCGCTGCCAGCCATCGTGCCGCTGAGCGAATGCAACACGCCTATCCTGACGACAGCTTGATCAGCTACGCGATACTGCCAGACGAGAACAATCAGCAGTGCCAGCACAGGAATGACAAATAACAAAGATTTTCTGTAGCGCATCATTTTTTCTGTAGCGTTGCAACGGCCAGACTCAAATCCTGCCATGCCTTCGCCTTTTCCATCGGACTGCGCAACAAATAGGCAGGATGATAGGTGACGACCAGCGGTATGCCATTATAGTCATGCATCTCACCGCGTAACGAAGCAATCGTCGCATCGGTATCGAGCAATGCAGACGCCGCAGTCTTGCCGAGTGCGACTATCACGCGGGGCTTTATCAGCGCGATCTGGCGTTTAAGATACGGCAGGCAGGCCGCGATCTCGCCCACATGGGGATGTCTGTCCTCTTCCGGGCGGCATTTGATGACATTGGCGATATACACATTTTCACCGCGCGCAAGACCGATCGACATCAGCATATTGTCCAACAGACGACCCGCCTGCCCCACGAACGGTTCGCCCGACACATCTTCATCCGCGCCCGGCGCCTCGCCGACAAACAGCCAGTCTGCCTGCTCATCACCTGCGCCGAACACCGTCTGCGTGCAGCCCGCGCGCAACGCGCACAATTCACAGCCCCGCACTTTCTGTCTGAGTTCCGGCCAGGCCACATCGGCCAGCGGCCCGCCTGCAATTTTGAGCTGAAATTCGCGCAGGCTATCCTCGCCGCTGTCGTCATGCAGCCCGGCGACAAAAAGGTCTTCAACCTCCGCCTCAAGCCGCGGCGCGGCATCGCCAGACACTGACGCATTGCCCGTATCGCGCTGCACGTCTGGCGACGGGAGCACTGCTGGCGGCTCTTGCGCCATAGCAGCCTCGACGGAGGGCATAGACTCCGGCACATGCCGTCGCACCCATAAAGGGTACAGGTTCAATTCGCGCAACATCGCCTCGCGCCTATCCATAAATTCTTTCTGCCAACTGTTCTGATGTCATTGCTTAGCAAGCTATCAAAAACGATAGCCTGATCTCTGTTGATCCTACATTGCTAACGGATAATCCGGGTTTATCCCGCAAGCGAGAGTGAGGGAATATCACACACCATCACCATCGCGTCCTCGCTACCCTTCTCATTCCGGTAGTAAGCGCGCCGCATCCCCACTTCGGCAAACCCGGCACAACGATACAAGGCAATCGCGCACTGGTTCGAGACACGCACCTCAAGAAACACGCGGGACATCTGTTTGGCACAAGCCGCTTCCAGCATCGCCAACAGCATCGCCCTGCCCAGCCCCTTACGCTGATGCGCTGACGCCACACCTATATTGAGCAATTCCGCTTCATCCACGCCCGGCATCAGTACCGCATAGCTGCACAACTCGCCTGCCACCTCGTCCACGCAACACAGGTAAGCGCTATCCAGCGCAGCGCAGAAATTGCCGCGCGTCCACGGATAAGCCTGCACTGCCTGTTCGATGGCCAGCACCGCATCGACATCCGCTATGGTCATCAGCCTCATGGCTTCAGCAGTGATTTCTCAGCCGCCAGCTGTTCGCGCTCGGCGGTCTTCAACGCCACCTTGTCGCGCAAATAGAGCGGCAGGGCCTCAGCCGCATCCACACCCCGCCCGGCGGCCAATTGCGCCGCGCCCAGCGATGCGATTGCGGCAGCCTGCGGCACGGCAGCCGCATCCACACCGCTCAACTGTCCGGTGTAACGTGTCAGCAATACTGTGCCAAATTCTGCAAAACCGCTACCCGCGCCGAACCAGCCCGCCCCGGGAATGACGGGCGCCTCTTCCGGTTTGCATAAACAGGGAGCACAAACCACAGCCCATTCATTGCCGCACTTTTCATAGGCAGCGAAATAAATTTCGCCCATACGCGCGTCCAGCGCCGCGATTACCCGCTGCCGACCAGAGGCTTCCGCCAGTGCCTGCAGGGTGCAGACGCCCGCCACAGGCAGACTCGCACCGAACGCCAGCCCCTGCGTCACCCCGCAGGCGATGCGCACCCCGGTAAACGAACCCGGCCCTGAGCCATACGCGATGCCATCCATGTCCCGAATCGCACATCCCGCTTCCCGCAACACGGCATCCAGCATGGGCACCAGCAATTCCGAGTGTTTTTGCCCGACCCGCTCGCAATGCTCGAGCACGGCGCCGTCCTGCCAGAGTGCGACCGAGCAATATTCGGTGGACGTTTCCAGTGCCAATATTTTCATGGTCAGTTCGGCAGCAGCAGCACGATGGCCTGCGCGGCAATGCCCTCGCCGCGCCCGGTATAGCCCAGATGTTCGGTGGTCGTGGCCTTCACGTTCACTGCGCTTTTCTCGATGCGCAGATCGTCGGCGATATGCGCGACCATCCGTGCGATATGCGGCGCCATCTTCGGCGCCTGCGCGATGATGGTCGCATCCACATTGGCGACACGGTATCCCTGCGCGCGCACCAGATGCAGCGTTTCTCTCAACAGGATGCGGCTGTCGATATTCTTGAATTTGACGTCCGTGTCAGCGAAGTGGCGGCCGATATCGCCCAGCGCGGCCGCGCCCAGCAACGCATCGCAGATCGCATGCAGCAACACGTCCGCATCAGAATGTCCGAGCAACCCCTTATCAAAGGGGATATCCACCCCGCCGATGATCAGGCTGCGGCCTTCCACCAGCTGATGCACATCAAAACCCTGTCCTATACGCATAAATTTGCCTTTCGTAGGGTGGGCAACGTTGCCCACCGTTAAACGCTCACGCGTGGGCACAACGTGCCCACCCTACCTCTACATCTCTTTCAAAAGCAATTCAGCCAGCCGTAGATCCTGCGGATATGTCACCTTAAAATTGCCGGAGTCACCCGCCACCAGTCTGGGGTGCAATCCCAGCGCTTCGATGGCCGAGGCTTCGTCCGTCACCGCGCTGCAATGCTGCAAGGCCTGCGCCAGCAGCCCGACACGAAACATCTGCGGGGTCTGCGCCTGCCACAATCCGCCGCGCTCTTCGGTATGCGCGATCCGCCCCTGCGCATCGGCACGCTTTAAGGTATCCGCCACCGGCACAGCCAGTATCCCGCCCACGGCATCGTCGCGCAGTTCCGCTATCAGCTTGTCCAGATGCGCCTGCGTCAGACAGGGGCGCGCCGCATCGTGTACCAGTACCCAGTCATCCGGCTCAATTTCACTCGCCAGCAAGCCGTTCAGCACCGTATCCGCACGCGTATGGCCGCCGCAATACAAGGTTTGCAACTTATCGCCGAATGGCGTCCAGTCAAACTCATGGAACAAGCTGTCATCAGGCGACAACACCACAAACACCGTGGCAATCTCGCTACAGGAGCACAGTGTATTGATCGCGTGAAAAATCATCGGCTGCCCGGCCAGCGGCAGATATTGTTTAGGAATGTCATGTCCCATGCGCGCGCCAAAACCGGCGGCTGGAACCAGTGCGTAAAATTCAGTCATGGGCGGATTGTAATTGAAAATGACGATCTGACGTTCGTTCAGTAGTCAGCTAAAATAGCCGCCTGATTAAAACCTGGCCGGTTTTCCACCGGCATGCAGGTAAGATCGGGTTCACTTATCCTAGGGCAGAGCGACATGACGACATTAACCCGAAAAACCATCCCGATTACGACCGAGAAAGTCGATACGGACGAGCAAAATTACTGCGGCAATGATGAGCCGTTTGCGCTGATGGTGCTGGGCGACAGCATGGTGCCGGAATTCAATGAAGGCGAGGTCATCATTATTGAACCGGGCAGTCTGGCCACAGCCGGGAATTACATACTGGCTTTTCACAATGAAGAATACATTTTCCGCCAACTGGTTCAGTGCGAATCCGGCTGGTGTTTGCGTGCGCTCAACGCGAATTACCCCGATGTGGCGATTGCGGATTTATCCGTGGTAAAAGGCATAATCACTCAAAAATCACGCCCGGGAAAACGCAGCGCGTCAAAAAGTTACTGACTGCACGTTTTCAGACGGACGTGAATACAGTTCAATAAGGTATCTGCTTTCAACAAAACGGCGAGGCTGCGTTTAATTTATAATGCGCGGCCGTTAGTCTCATTCCATGCAATCTGCCATGCTGTTCACCTCATCCCATGCCCGCCCCCGCTATACCCGGCTGACCGGTTCGTCCGACGCGCTGGCGCTGGCGCAGTTGACTAAAAAAGAAGCGCCGCTGGTGATTGTCACCGCCAGTGCGCTGGAGGCACAGCGATTGCGCGAGGAAATCCCGTATTTCGCACCCGAACTGCGCGTGCATCTGTTGCCTGACTGGGAGACGCTGCCCTATGACCATTTCTCGCCGCATCAGGATCTGATTTCCGAACGACTGGCGACGCTGCACCATGTGCGCAGCCAGTCATGCGACGTGCTGCTGGTGCCGGTAACCACCGCGCTATACCCCTTGCCACCGCCAGAATATCTGGCCGCGTTCACCTTCTTCCTGAAACGCGGCGAGCAGCTGAATATACCCGGCCTGCGCGAACAGATGACCTTCGCCGGGTACAGTCATGTGCAGCAGGTGTTGTCGCCGGGCGAATTCTGCGTGCGCGGCGGCATCATCGATCTGTTTGCGATGGGCAGCGTGCTACCGTATCGCATCGACCTGTTCGACGACGAAATCGAGAGTATCGCCACCTTCGATGTGGACACGCAGCGCACCCTGTATCCGGTGCCGGAGATCCGCCTGCTACCGGCGCGCGAATTCCCGCTGGATGAAAAAGGTCAGGCGCACTTTCGCCAAAGTTTCCGCAACCGCTTCGAAGGCGATCCGTCCAAGTCGCGCATCTACAAGGAAGTCAGCAAGGGCAACGCTCCGGCGGGCATCGAGTATTACCTGCCGCTGTTCTTTGACAAGACCGCCACGCTGTTCGACTACCTGCCTAAAAGCAGCACCCTATGCCTGCACGGCAATGTGGATGCCGCAATCGGGCAATTCGGCGTGGATGCCGCCTCGCGCTACAACCTGCTCAGAGGCGACCCGCAACATCCGCTGTTGCCGCTCTCCGATCTGTTCATGGATAGCGAAGCCTTCTTCATCGCGCTGAAAGAATTTTCACGCCTCGATATCATCAAGGACAGTGATTCCGCCACCCCTTGCGCCACACTGGCACTGCCCAACATCGCAGTAAACCGCCACGCTGACATTCCCACGCAAGCGTTTGCGCAGTTTCTGCAAGATTTCGACGGGCGCACGCTGCTGCTGGCTGACAGTCTCGGACGGCGTGAAATCATGTCGGGCTATCTGCTCGAATACGGTCTGAAGGCGGACATCTGCGAGGACTATGCCGACTTTTTGAAGAGCCGCAAAAAATTCATGCTCGCTACCGGCCCGTTGCAGAACGGATTTTTACTGCCGGAACAGCATCTGGCCATCGTCACCGAGAGCGAACTTTACGCCTCCCAGCCGCGCAACCGCGCTGCCCGCATCGCCAAGAAGAGCAGCGTCGAGGGCATGTTGCGCGACCTGTCCGAACTCAAGGTCGGCGATCCGGTGGTGCATGAACAGCATGGCATCGCGCGCTATCAGGGGCTGGTGAATCTGGATCTGGGCGAAGGCGAAGGCGAATTCCTGCTGCTGGAATATCAGGGCAACGACAAACTCTACGTGCCGGTATCGCAACTGCACGTCATCGGCCGCTACAGCGGTGGCGCTGCCGATACCGCCCCCTTGCACAAGCTGGGCAGCGGAGCGTGGGACAAGGCCAAACGGCGCGCGATGCAACAGGTGCGCGACACGGCCGCCGAATTGCTCAACATTTACGCGCAGCGCGCCACCCGCAAAGGCCACGCCTTCAAACTGACCCCGCGCGACTACGAAGAATTTTCCGCCGGTTTCGGTTTCGAGGAGACACCGGATCAGGCCGCCGCCATTGAGGCGGTGATTAACGATCTGCAATCGAGCAAACCGATGGACAGGCTGATCTGCGGCGATGTAGGTTTCGGAAAAACCGAGGTTGCCTTGCGCGCCGCATTTGTCGCCGTAATGGACGGCAAGCAGGTCGCAATACTGGTTCCCACTACCTTGCTGGCCGAGCAGCATTTCCAGAATTTCTCCAACCGCTTCGCCGACTGGCCGATCCGCATTGGTGAGTTGTCGCGTTTCCGTTCCGCCAAGGAACAAGCTCAGGCACTCAAGGAGATGGCGGAGGGCAAGCTCGACATCATCATCGGCACGCACAAGCTGATCCAGAAAGGCATAGCCTTCGACAACCTGGGACTGCTGATCATCGACGAGGAACACCGTTTCGGCGTACAGCAGAAGGAAAAACTCAAGGCGCTGCGCGCCGAGGTGGATATTCTGACGCTGACCGCGACACCGATACCGCGCACGCTGGCGATGTCACTCGAAGGACTACGCGACTTTTCCATTATCGCCACCGCGCCGCAACGCCGTTTGTCGATCAAGACCTTCGTCAGCGCCTATAGCCAGGGCGTCATTCGCGAAGCGGTGCTGCGCGAACTCAAGCGCGGCGGCCAGATTTACTTCCTGCACAATGAGGTGGACACCATTGCCAACATGGCGGAGAAACTCACCGAACTGCTGCCCGAGGCACGCATCCGCGTGGCGCACGGCCAGATGGGCGAACGCGAACTGGAAGCGGTGATGAAGGACTTCTATCAGCAGCGTTTCAACATCCTGCTGTGCACCACCATCATCGAAACCGGCATCGACATCCCCACCGCCAACACCATCATCATGAACCGCGCCGACCGCTTCGGCCTGGCGCAACTGCACCAGTTGCGCGGCCGCGTCGGACGCTCGCACCATCAAGCCTATGCCTATCTGCTGGTGGACAGTCTGGACGGACTGACCGTACAGGCCAGGAAACGCCTTGAAGCCATTCAGGCGATGGAGCAACTGGGCAGCGGTTTCTATCTGGCGATGCACGATCTGGAGATACGCGGTGCCGGCGAAGTGCTGGGCGAATCGCAAAGCGGCGAGATGCAGGAAATCGGTTTCTCGCTCTATACCGAGATGCTCAATGCCGCCGTAGCGTCGCTGCGACAAGGCAAAGAACCCGACATGGCACACCCGCTGGGCATCACCACCGAAATCAACCTGCACAGCCCTGCGCTGCTGCCCGATGATTATTGCGGCGACATCCACCAGCGTCTGGTGATCTACAAGCGGATGGCCAATTGCGCGAATCAGCCGGAACTCGATGAGATGCATCAGGAACTGATAGATCGCTTCGGCCTGCTGCCGGAACCCGCACAGACCCTGCTCGACAGCCACCGATTGCGCATCGCGGCGAAACCGCTGGGCATCAGCAAAGTGGATGCCTCAGACGAGGCGATCCAGATCCAGTTCATCCAGAATCCGCCTATCGACCCGATGAAGATCATCACCCTGATCCAGAGCAAACGTCACATCAAAATGACCGGTCAGGACAAGCTGCGTATCGAGTTAAAATACGACGACCTGAACCAGCGCGTGCTGGCCATTAAAAACTTTTTCAATGAATTGAAATAACGTATGAACCTCATCCTGCTAGCCACACACGACATCCCTTCTGCTCAAGTCGAGCATCTCGCCGCCCTGTCCGGCGCATCGCACAGCGAGCAGAGCGACGCGCACAACTGGCGTTTACATGATGCCGCGCCGCATGACGAGATCGATGCATACTGTTTCGAGCACCGGATCGACTACGGCTTCGTGCCTGCGAACAAGACGCTGTCCGACTTCGGCTTGGTGGTAATGGACATGGATTCGACGCTCATTTCCATCGAATGCATAGACGAAATCGCCGACATGCAGGGTCTGAAGCCGGAAGTGGCGGCGATTACCGAATCGGCGATGCGCGGTGAAATCGATTTCGCCGAGAGCCTGCGTCGTCGCGTGGCGCTGCTCGAAGGATTGGATGAAGGCGCATTGCAACGTGTATATGACGAGCGGCTGAAGCTAAACCCCGGTGCCGAAATCATGCTGGCAGCACTGAAAAAACACAACATCAAGACACTGCTGGTATCAGGCGGATTTTTGTTCTTCACCGAACGTCTCAAACCGCGTCTCGGTCTCGATCTCACCCATGCCAATACGCTGGAGATCGTGGACGGCAAGCTCACGGGACGCGTGTTGGGCAAGATACTCGATGCACAAGGCAAGGCGGAATGGCTGGTAAAAATGCGCGACCAGCTGGGGCTCAGCCCCGAACAGGTGATCGCGATGGGCGACGGCGCAAACGATCTGAAGATGATGGCGCAGGCCGGCATCAGCATCGCCTATCACGCCAAACCAGTGGTCAGGGCGCAAGCCAGCTATGGCTTTAATTTCGTGGGGCTGGATGGACTGGTGAGACTGTTTGAGAAGTAAGTAAATTCACTCCGCCCGTCGCAGCCCGAGATTCAAACAAATATACTTTTATTTCACTTGCAGCCTCCCTCAAAAATCCCTAGAATTAGTCATCGCAAGATACACAACCACTACATGTAGTGGTTTTTTATCAGATATCCACGCTATCTGTGGGACAAATCAAACCGGGGGAGCATTGCCATGACGCAAGAGATTAGCACCGAAGTCCTGCTGGAAAAATATGCCGAAGCGGGTGAGACTTCCGTTCAGGATGTGCGCCATCGCGTCGCACGCGGTCTGGCACTGGCCGAAAAACCCGAGCAGCGCGCGCACTGGGAAGAAGCCTTTTTCCTCGCACAGGAAAACGGTTTCGTACCGGCCGGGCGCATCAACTCGGCAGCGGGTTTGTCCATACAGGCAACGCTAATCAACTGCTTCGTGCAACCAGTGGGCGACGCGATCTCCGGCGTCACCGATGGCAAACCGGGCATCTACGACGCCTTGCAGCAGGCCGCCGAAACCATGCGGCGCGGTGGCGGCGTCGGTTACGATTTTTCCAGCATCCGTCC
>Ga0209231_1000957_pt1 | contig 12607 bp, 10 predicted proteins | sample Deesub45470m_DNA_FD_188086 | JGI IMG/M metagenome (GOLD analysis project Ga0209231, IMG submission 188086) | Deep subsurface microbial communities from North Pacific Ocean - 450_OLKR46/470m Metagenome (SPAdes) (version 2) | ecosystem: Environmental > Terrestrial > Deep subsurface > Unclassified ... | reverse complement strand
CCGCAGCCGCTTGTGCCGCACTCCAGGTCACACCCGAATCCGTGCTGTATTGCCAGGTCGCGCCCGCTTCTACGCCACTGACCGTCACCGAACTGTTGCTGGTGATGCCATCCACTGCGCTGACACCGGTATCCACTGTCAAAGCGAAGGTAGGGGCCGCAGGTGCAATCGTATCAACCACAACCGCAGCAGTCGGCGTAAATATGTTAGCCAGTGTCGTCACCGCATTGGTGCCGCCCAACTGGATCGTGCCGCCATTCAGGGCAATCGAACCCGCGTTGACTGCAACGCCGTTGGCATCGTTATCACCCGCCTGCACGGTGTAGCTGAAAACCAGATTCGTGGCCGTGCTCAGTCCGGCGTTATAGGTTGCCACTTGCGGCGTCGCGCCCACCGTGATTGCGATACTAGGAACACCTGTCACCACTACGGCCGCATCATAGACCACGGTAAAGTCCAGCACCGTACCCACATTGTAATTTCCCGCTGCCGGTGCATTTACAGCAGTCACAGTAGGGAGAATGCCAATATTGATATTCGTCGTACCGCTCGACAACACGCCGCCCGCGCCGGTATTTCCGGCATCGCTCACGACTACGCTGAGCGTATCCAGTCCATCAAACACAACTGGGGTTGTATAGGTTAACCCATCCAGCGAAGCGTTAATTTCCGCCAAAGAACCCGTCAGGGTCAGGGTATTGGTACCCACTCCGGTTACCAGCGCGCTGCCTACACCGACCGTCCCATCCGACACGGCTGATAAGGTACCGTCAATCACGCTCACCGTCGCAACGAGATTGGTCGCTCCGCCGGCATCCACGTCGCTAACTACGATGGTATTGGCATTCGCGGTGGAGAATACTTTAGTGGTAGCGCCGCCGATAAGCGACTGATCACCGGCCGTATAGGCAATAGTCGGCGCATTGTTGACAGCAGTGATGGTAATCGCGACGTTATTGGTGGTGGTAACCGTACCATCGTTCGTCGCTACAACCAGCGTGTCGGAGCCATTGAATGTGCCAGGTGTTGCAGTGTAAGTCAGCCCGTCGAGCGCCGCGTTAACCTGGGCGATGGTTCCGGCGATGGTGACAGCAGCCGTCCCGGGATTGGTAATCGTTGCGCCGTGGCCGATAGCCGTCACCGCCAGCGTGCCGCTAGTGACGCTTACGAGCGTTGAAAGCGTGGCGTTATCGACATCGCCTACTGTAATGAGATTTGTGTTGGCCGCATTGAATGCCAGGGAAACCGCTTCGGCCGTGGTGGCCGTGACAGCTTGCAGCGTATTGACCGGCGCGTCATTGACGGCGGCAAAGTTTATGACAACGGCCACATCGGTTGTAGAGACGATATCGCCCGCATCACCCCAGACGTTATTGAGGTTATCGACTGCACGCACGGTGAATTGCTGTGCACCGTTGGCATTGGCCGCCGGCAGGAAGTAGAGCTTGCCGTCCGAACCTGAAATCTTGGTGTTTTCTGCATAAACACCCGTATTGCGCATGACGATATTGGCTGTATTCAGACCAAAACTGGCAGCAGCGACCGCTATGCTTACATAAAGTGGCGCATCAACAGCACCCAGATTGACATACAAATTCGCAAAATTACCTAATACTCCCGAACTCCCGGTAAGCTGAAAACCATCTGCATTGATCGATTCGTTGGCAGCAGCCTTGAGCGTGGTATAGGAGACGCCGTAATAGGTATCTTCAGTTCCGGCAACAAATGAGGCGGGATTAACCGTAGTAAGCAATACACCTGCTGTTGGTGTTGGTGAAATATAAGTCACGGCCATTTCAATCTCCTTCGGGTTAATTCAGGGTAAAAAATACTCGACCTCAAGCCGAGCGTACTATTGAGACGAACTCTATACCCATTTATATATTCAGTTCAAGTTAAATTTTAATTAAATTAAATATCAGAATGAACTTATAAAACGCAATTCTGTCGGCTACGAATTATGGCCGCATGGCGCACCACAATTGCTCACGAAAACAGTAATAACATTTCGTTGTAGCTTCAACACGATGACTCATATTCCTGAATAAATGATCAAGAAATTCACCTGACTACATGCTACGGGCACATCATGCGTTAATGATTGAGGACGCAAGGAACGCAGTAGCATGGCGCTCCAGCTTCGTTCTGGATTGCTTCGCGTTGCTGATAGAACTACTAGCCATCTCACTAAGGCAGCAAGCTGCCAAGTGATTGGTTATCGCAATGACGTGCCTCCGGGCTGTTCGCTTCTGCAGCACTGATCGCCACACGCCCCGCCGTCATTGCGAGCGCAGCGCGGCAATCTAGTGTTCCATGCCATTAGCCGTGAAGTGTTTGACGCAAGGTGTCGCTGCAGCGTGACGTTCCAGCTTTGTTCTGGATTGCTTCACTGCGTTCGCAACGACGTGACTCTGGATTGTTCGCTTCTGCCACACTGATCGCCGCACTCCCCGCCGTCATTGCGAGCGCAGCGCGGCAATCTAGTGTTCCATGCCATTAGCCGTGAAGTTCGTAACGTAAGGCACGCAGTGGCGTGGTGATCCAGCTTCGTTCTGGATTGCTTCACTGCGTTCGCAACGACGTGACTCTGGATTGTTCGCTTCTGCCACACTGATCGCCGCACTCCCCGCCGTCATTGCGAGCCCGCAAGACCGTAAGGGTCTTCCCACGAAACATGTCGCCTTACGGCTCGTGTTTCTGAATGAAGGGGCTTCCCTCGGAGCTACGGTCATGAATCTCCTGCTCCTGAATGAAAGGCGAAGGCTGTGGCAATCCAGCGCCTCATCACCGTCATTGCGAGCGCAGCGCGGCAATCTAGTGTTCCATGCCATTAGCCGTGAAGTGTTTGACGTAAGGGGACGCTGGAGCGTGACGCTCCAGCTTTGTTCTGGATTGCTTCACTTCGTTCGCAATGACGTGACTCTGGATTGTTCGCATCTACCGCCCCCTCCGCACTTCATCGCCGTCCTTCATCACTGTCATTGCGAGCGCAGCGCGGCAATCCAGCTTGCCATGCCTTTAGCCGTGAAGTTCGTGACATAAGGAACACAGTGGCGTGGTAATCCAGTTTCGCTCTGGATTGCTTCGCGTTGCCTCATTGATATAACCACTCAATTTCTGCTAAGCGATAAATCACTTGCAGTCATTGATCAGGAATAGGTGATTTCATTCAGCAACAGCAGCCTTGGCTGCGTTGTTGCGTGGGATAAACAGAATTTCGGCACATGTATTAACGTGCTTAGATAATGTTTAGTTGTTTCATCAAGACCCTTGCGGTCATATCACCTTTTATTCCGAGGGAAGCCCCTTCATTCAGAAACACGAGCCGTAAGGCGACATGTTTCGTGGGAAGACCCTTGCGGTCTTGCGGGCTCGCAATAACGGCGGTACGGTACCAACCCTCCGTCATACCTTTAACTACGAGAGGCGAGAGGCTAAAGGCATGACGTACTTCGCGGCTAAATACATGATAGCGACACGGCAATCTACTATGCCGTCATGCATCAACAAACACACTTATTCCATCGCAAAACTGCCGCTTGCATGTGCGCTAACGCATGGCCATCCGTGCTGCTTCAGCCAAAAATCCGGAGCGTGTTTCATTATGGGCGCGTGCGTACTCATCAATCCTGGCCAACAACAAGCGTGGCAAGGTGATGTTAAGTTTTTCCGCCGGGCCAAAGTAACGCTCAACGGGTACTTCAATAACCGCCCAAATCCAGCCAGAAAAATCAGGATCAAGCTGATGATCAGTTAAGGTTTTGGCTATAGGTATTTCGCCACCGTCCTCAATCACCGTTTCACACCACAAATCAATCGCTTCGCGGGCATTGTCTACAGCTTTGTCCAGCGTGTCTCCAGCCGAAAAGCAACCGGGCAAATCTGGCACAACCACACCGAATGCCGAGGCCTCAGTACCCTGCTCAATTGCGATAATGAATTTCATAGTAAATTTCCTTTATTTCAATCCGGCTTGTTTCAGCAACTTATGCACCAACCCAACACCCAAGTCATGTTTTGGATGAGGAACGCTTATATGTCCCGGCTTACTGGGATGGGTATAAACGTGATGACTACCCTTCACACCGCGTAATATCCAGCCATCCGCTTCGAGTTGCTTGATAATTTGCCTGCTATTCATGGTGGGTATTATAACCACTAAGATAATGAAGACAATACTTGCTATCACAGTATTTTGTAAGCCATCCACAGACTCACTGAAATACACCAGTAAGATGCTGATTTATTAACCCAAACTGTCAATGCGAGCGGGCTTTAGCCCATGCCTTTAGCCGCGAGGTACGTGGCGGGAACGAAGTGTGGAAGGTAGCCTGGCAATCCAGTCCGTCGTAAAGGGAACCCATGGATTGCTTCGCGTTGCTGATGGAACTACTAGCCATCTCACTAAGGCAGCAAGCTGCCAAGTGATTGGTTATCGCAATGACGTGCCTACGGGCTGTTCACTTCTGCCGCACTGGTCGCCGCACTCCCTGCCGTCATTGCGAGCGCAGCGCGGCAATCTAGTGTTCTATGCCTTTAGCCGTGAAGTGTTTGACGTAAGGGGACGCTGCAGCGTGACGCTCCAGCTTTGTTCTGGATTGCTTCACTTCGTTCGCAATGACGTGACTCTGGATTGTTCGCATCTACCGAACCTCCCTCCGCACTTCATCGCCGTCATTGCGAGCCCGCAAGACCGCAAGGGTCTTCCCACGAAACATGTCGCCTTACGGCTCGTGTTTCTGAATGAAGGGGCTTCTCCCGGAGCTACGGTGATGAATCTCCTGCTCCTGATCAATGACTGCAAGTGATTTATTACTTAGCAGGAATTGAGTGGTTTTATCAATGAAAGCCGAAGGCTGTGGCAATCCAGCGTTTCAGATAATAGTCGGGTAAAGGTCTGACCATTCCGGATTGGCGGTCTCGATGAGGCGTAATTTATTAGCTCTTGATCCCGCCTTGATTTGTTTCTCACGCGTAATGGCCGCGTCCATCGTTTCATACAACTCGTAATACACCAGCAGGTGCACCGCATATTTGCGACTGAATCCATCTGCAAAGTCGCTTTTATGCTCCCAGATGCGCCTGATCAGGCTGGATGTGACACCCGTGTAAAGTGTGCCGTTACGCTTGCTGGCTAATATATACACCGCAGGTTGTTTTTCCATGCTCGCCTACCGCTCTCCATGCGTGACTCTGGATTGTTCGCTTCTGCCGCACTGGTCGCCGCACTTCATCGCCGTCATTGCGAGCGCAGCGCGGCAATCCAGTTTGCCATGCCTTTACCCGTGAAGTTAGTGGCGTAAGGAATGCAGTAACGTGGTAATCCAGCTTTGTTCTGGATTAATGCTTCACTTCGTTCGCAATGACGTGACTCTGGATTGTTCGCTTCTGCCGCACTGGTCGCCGTACTTCATCGCCGTCATTTCGATGAATGTCCGGTTTGCTTTGCCTGGCTGATGAGGCTGTCGATTAACACCACGCTCTCGTCATTCAGGCTGCCGGTTTCAGCTTGCAATTGCAATCTGTTCAGCAGGTAGTTGTAACGTTGCTGCTGCAAATCTCTTTGCGTCACGAATAGCTGTTGTTGGGCGTTGAGCACATCGGTATTGGTTCTGAACCCGGTACGTTGCCCCACTTTCATGCCCTGCAAGGTTGTCTCGCCTGATTTGACGGCCTGTTCCAGCGCTTTGACCTGAGCGATGCCGTTGACGACGCCCAGATAGGCTTGGCTAACCTTGATCTGACTGTCTCTGACCGCTGATTCCAGTTCGTGTCTGGCCTTTTCCTTGCGGAAGAATGCCTGTTCGTTCATGCCCGAAACTTTCCCGCCTTCATACAGCGGCATGGACAATTGCAGCCCCACCCGGGTGGAACTATCGGAATTGGTGAAGTAGTTGGGCGCACTGCCCTTCTGCCTGCTGGCCACCAGATCCAAGCTGGGCAGATGCCCGGCCCAACCCTTGTCCACCTGTATCTCCGCGACCCGCAGGTTCAACTGCTGGCTGATTACCCTCAGATTCTGGCGGGCAGCCGCTTCCAGCCACACAGTCACATTCAATGGTTCAGGCAGAGCCATCTTGAACGAACCGGTGATGCGATGGATATCTCCGGGCATGACACCCGTCATTTTTTCCAGCTCACGACGCCGCACGTCCAGCGTGCCACTGGCCGCCAGCAACTGCGCATCGGAAATTTCATAACGCGCCTTGGTTTCTTCGACGTCGGTGATGGTACCCACACCGGACTTGTAGAGCTTCTCGGCCTGGATACGCTGCTGGGCGAGCGCAGTTTTCTGCGCCTCAGCCATCTCCAGATTATCGTTGGCCAGCAAATAACCGAAGTAACCTTGCGCTACACGCACGATCAGGTCGGCCTTGGCCTCGGCGAAAATCGCCTTGGATAGTTCTGTGAGTGCCGATGCTTCGTTATAGGCAGAAATCTTCTCCCAGTCGAAGATCGATTGGGTCAGCTGTATGGTTTGCACCCGCGAGGTGAAATTGTAATCCGCCCAGGGCAAGGCGGTCGTTTCCAGTCCGTAGCGGTTTCGTGTAGAAGAAACGCTCGCCGAAACACTCGGTAGCAAGCCTGCCAGGCCTATGTCCTGAGTCTTCAAGCCAGCCTGATAATTCGCAACGGCGGCACCGAAGTCCGGATCACCCCTCTGCGCATGTTGATAAATATCCAGCAAGCCGGAAGGCGAGGCCAGAGCGGCTATGGCGGGGAAAATAAAAGTACAGCCAACAATCAAACGTTTCCAGGAAGTCATGACTCAGCGCTCCGTAAAGGCAAACCGCAAACTATTAAACAAGGGCTTCAACATATAGCCCATCATGCTGCGCTCGCTCACTTTGACTACCACGTCTGCCGGCATCCCGGGCTGCATGCTGTGCTTGCCGAGAACTTTCATACCCTCTTCCGTCACCATCACCCGGCCCACAAAATAAGGCATGTCCGTTCTGGGATCGACCATACGGTCGGCTGACACGTAGGTCAGCTTGCCGGGAATCGTGGGTACCAGCGTATGGTCCATCGCCGTAAAACTGATATCTACATCCAGCCCCACATGCACATTATCGATCAGATGCGTCGGCAGTTGCGCCTCAATCAGCAGTCCTCCACCTTCGGGCACGATATCCATCAATTTCTGGCCCGGCGCAATCACACCGCCTATGGTGTGTACAGTCAAATCCACCACGATGCCCGCACCCGGCGCCCTCAGTACGACACGCTTCAGCTCGTCCTGGGTCGCCACCAGCCGTTCCTTGAGATCGGCCACTTTACTCTGAGTCTCTGCCAACTGGGTTTGCACTTCTTTCTGGTAAACCTGACGGCTCTGCAACACCTTGAGCTTTATCTCGGAAATCTGGCTTTTCGCCCGACCGATATTCGCGAGATCGTCGCTGCGCTGGCCCGATAAATAGGCCACTGCCCGTTCCAGTTCAAACAGACGATTGCGGGGGATATAGCCGTCTTCATGCAGCGGACGCAGCGATTTCAACTCTTCCTTGAAGGAGCTGAGCTGCTCCGCCTTCGCCGCCTCCTGAGCGATCAGCCCGCGCACCTGCTCTTCCAGCCCGATGATGGTTTCACGCCCGATGGCTTCCTCGCCCCTCAAAGCCGCGCGCCGGGTGCGAAATAACTGCCCCTGAACCTGCATCGCTTCGGCCGCCTGGGGATGATCCTGACGCGCCAGCAGGAATTCCGGATAGACCAGCTTGTCGCGGTTATCGCGTTCCGCATTCAGTCGCGCCTCCATCGCCAGGGCAATCACCAACTGGCTTTCAACTATCCCCTGCTGAGCCTTCAGCTGAGTTTCGTTGAGGCGCATCAAGGGTTGATCCGCCGCTACCCGATCTCCTTCCTTGACCATGATTTCCTCGACGATACCACCGGACAAGTGCTGAATCGTCTTGCGATTCCCTTCAACCTTGATAAAACCGTGAGCAGGTACGCCCTCGCTCAGCGGCGCAAAGATCGCCCACACCATGAACGCGCCCACACCGACCAGCAATATCCGTAATCCCCAGCGCGCAGCGCCCTGCTCGTCTGTAATCAAGGGGGACTTATTGTCTGCAATGATGGAAGAAACTTCCGCATCATCTTTGTCAGTCTTGAAAAAATGCAGCCATTGCTTTATTTTCATGTCGTCGCCTTCTCCACCGTTATCGGCAGTTTGTTCACTTGCGCAGGTTGCCGGAGCGCCGCCAGCACATCATCACGCGGGCCGTAAGCTGCCAGCGCGCCCTCACGCAGCACCAGTATTTTATCCATCACATCAAAAGTACTGGGCCGATGACCGACCACCACCACCGTCCGCCCGCGTGCCTTGAGCGCCTTGATCGCCTGCACAAGCGCCGCATCGCCCAGTTCGTCCAGATTCGAGTTGGGTTCGTCCAGCACCACCAGCGCAGGATTGCCGTACACCGCTCTGGCCAGTCCGATGCGCTGTTTTTGACCGCCTGAAAGGCCGCTGCCATCCACCCCGATGGGTGTGTCATAGCCCTGCGGCAAATGCAGGATCATCTCGTGCACCCCTGCCATCTGCGCTGCCGCCATGATTTTGTCGCTGTCCAACTCGCCGAAACGGGCGATATTCTCCGCGATCGACCCGTCGAACAGCTCGACATCCTGCGGCAGATAACCGATATTTGGTCCCAGCTCCGCCTTATCCCAACTGGACACATCCGCCCCGTCCAGACGCACATGACCCACCTGTGGCCGCCACACGCCCACCAGCAGGCGCGCCAGCGAGGATTTTCCTGCCGCACTGGCTCCCATCACACCCACCACATCGCCATGATTGATGCGAAAGGCCAGATTCTTCAGCACGACACGCTGGGTTCCGGGCGGTGCCGCGGTGACGTTCTCCACCAGCAGATCCCCTTTGGGCGCAGGCAGTGAAAGTCGATCAGGCTGCAGGGGGTAAGCCTTGAGCATCTCGTTCAGGCGATGGTATGCGGCGCGTGCGGCTATCCATTGTTTCCACGTCGAAATCACCTGATCAACCGGTGCAAGTGCGCGGCCCATCAGAATAGAACCGGCGATCATGGCTCCCGCCGTTACCAAATTATCCAGCACCAGCCAGGCACCCAGACCGAGAACCAGCGACTGCAGTGTAATCCGCATAAATTTACTGACAGCCATCACCACGCCGGAACGGTCACTCGCCAGCGCCTGCAGGGCGAGAAATTTCTGCTGGCGCTCGTGCCAGCGCTGGCGGATATTACCCAGCATCCCCATCGCCTCAATTACTTCGGCGTTGCGCAAATTATTGTTGGCATACTGACCGGCCGCCATGGCGTGCGTCATGGCTTCCGCCAGCGGTTTGCGGGTCACCATCTCGTTTAGCCAGGCCAGCGCGAGCAGGATCAGCGCACCGATCAGACAAAACAGACCAATCAGGGGATGGAGCAGGCCCGCGACAATGATGAATATCGGCGTCCACGGGGTATCAAAGAAGGCAAAAATTCCCGCACCGGAAAGAAACTGGCGCACCGTAGTCAGGTCACTCAGTGCCTGTGCCGGATTGCCGCCCTGCCGCTGTAGATTACGTTCAAAGGCAGCCGTAAATATCCGATTGGAGAGCATCACATCAAGCTGAGTGCCCACCCGCACCAACACCCGCGAGCGCACCAGCTCCAGCATGCTCAACAACACATACAACACCAGCACCACCAGTGTCAGCATCAACAGCGTAGCGCTGTTTCGGCTCAAGAGCACCCGGTCATAGAGTTGCAGCATATAGATCGCTGGCACCAGCATCAGCATGTTGATTACGAAACTAAAACCCCCAACCTGGAGGAAAGCACGCCGAAAACCAAGCAATACACCGTCGATTTCCTGCTGTGGGTCGAGAAGTTTTTTCATATTTTATTCAGTGCTCTATTCATCACGCAGTGTTCATTAACATACTCGTCACGCATGCAGCCCTAACCTTCAACCGCGACCGCGAAACAACGTCGTGGCGGGTGGCAATCCAGTGGCACGTCATTACGAGGAACGCAGTGACGTGGTAATCCAGTCATTACCTCAAAGGGAAAACCACTGGATTGCTTCGCGTTGCTGATGGAACTACTAGCCATCTCACTAAGGCAGCAAGCTGCCAAGTGATTGGTTATCGCAATGACGGTGGCGGGCAATTCTGCATCAATACACGGTTTCCTTCTTGATGCTGATGCAGCCCTGACCCGCTGGCATCAGATACACCTTGGCGTAGGGACCGCCATCCAGCGTCTGGATATGTTGACGCAATGGATTGACGCGCTTGAAACCCGGGAACGAGGCGGCAACCTGATCGCAGGTACCACCCCAGTAGGTGATAGCTTCATAAGTGCCATCGCAGGCTGTCGCGGCCGGACTGAAGGCAGTCGTCACATACGACAAGCCGTTATTGCCCTGCACCTCCATTGAGACTGAAGTAAGCCCACGATCCGGTTCGCGCGGATTGATGAACACGCTGGCGCCACTGGTTGTGCCCGCTGTCAGGAAATTACTGAGCTGATCTATACGACCGAGGCACTGCCGGACACCGCCCTGTGCGGCGTAATTGGCGACAGGGCCCATTGAGGGTTTGGGGTCGGACTGAGCTTTTTTGGCAACCGGGGCGGCGAACGCCGGTATTGCAATAAACGCGACCAGAAATGCGTACTTAGCCGACTGAGTGTATCGGGAAAGGGTTTTCATGATGCTCCAGCATGGATAAAGGGCCAGAAGTTTAGCATGCAGCGGGGGAACAACGCCAAGCAGAAATAAATAACCCCGCCCCCATGTCCGGCCGCAAGCCAAGTCTGCATGACTTCAACCGTAATCTCCAGTCGGCATCTTTAGCCTTTAGCCGCGAGGGAAGCGTGGCGGGAAGCGTGGCGGGAAGCGCAACAGAACGAGAAGCAATCCAGAGGTACGTCATTGCGAGCGCAGCGCGGCAATCCAGAACGAAGCCTCAGGCTACAATGCCAGCACCATTCTGATATGCGGCAGTCCCGCATCCATGAAGACTTCACCTTCGTCCACAAATTCAAAGCTGCGATAGAACGGTATGGCATGAGTCTGTGCATCCACGTCCACCTGCGGGTAATCGTGTGCTCGCGCGTAATCCAGCAGTGCTTCCATGATGGCCGTGCCGACTTTTTGCTTGCGCCATTTCGACGACACAGCAATGCGTCCTATATGACCGTTTGCCAGCATGCGGCCGCAGCCTATCGCCTCACCCTGCTGGCTGAGCACCAAAGCATGACGACAATGCTCATCCAGCCCGTCCCACTCCAGTTCGGCGGGTATGCCCTGTTCGTAAATAAACACCGCTTCGCGCACGGATTTGAGCAAGGGTTCGCCATCATGCCAGCAGACCATACTTACGCTAAAGGGATTCGTCATACGTTTTTTCCGGATGGGTTATTCGATGATTTCGACCATTGTACCCGCAGACACCAACGCAAATAATTCGAGCAAATCTGCATTGTGCATCCGGATACAGCCATGTGAATGGGCCTGACCGACCGGCATGGAATCGGGCGTGCCGTGGATGTAAATATAGCGGCGCATGGTATCGCTGTTGCCGAGCCGGTTAAAACCCGGCTCGCGACCGGACAGCCATAATATCCGCGTCAATATCCAGTCCCGCCCGGGAAGCTGCGTACCCAGTTCCGGCGTATAAATTTCACCGGTCGGGCGACGCCTCACAAACACGCTATTTTCAGGGCAACCCGCGCCTATCTTGGCGCGTATTACATGTTTGCCGCGTGGCGTGCAATAACTACCGCATACCTCGCCCGCCCCGTTCGCCGCAGTTGAAACGAGGTAACGGCGCAGCAACGCGTCGCCATCGTCAAACAGTTCCAGTGTCTGTGTAGCAATATGAACGATAATTTTCATGCTACCCCGTCATTCCCGCATGTGCTCTGGCATCCTTCTGTTGCGCGCGGCGCAGCGCGAAAAAATTGCTCAGCATTAAACCACACTCTTCGGCCAACACCCCGCCCACGACTTGTGCATGATGATTCAGACGTATCAGCTGGTGAGTGGACAGTGGTGAGTGGTAAGTGGAGCAGTCACCAAATACATCCAACACGCTGCCGCACACCCCTGTCTTAAAATCGCTCGCGCCGTACACCACCCGCGCAATGCGCGCATGCATGATGGCTCCGGCACACATCAGACAAGGCTCCAGCGTGACATACAGCGCACACCCCGACAGACGATAATTGCCGATGCGTTGCGCCGCATCGCGTAGCGCCTGCATCTCAGCGTGAGCCGAGGGGTCGTGACGCGAAATCGGCGCGTTATAGCCGCGCCCGATGATTTCCCCCTCTTTGACTACCACCGCCCCCACCGGCACTTCGCCTGCCACCTGCGCCTGACCGGCCAGTTCGAGCGCGACTCGCATGAAATCGTTATCGGTCATGACGTCACTTTAATAAAATATTCCCAAAAAATATGCGGGGAAGTATAACCATTGCAAGACACACTGACCAAAAAATCACTTCTTCTGAAGTAATTTTGCGGCAACCCGCGCACACCGCTTGCCTTTGTTGCATTTATTGACAAGAATGGCGAAACCTTAATGAAAGTTAATCCATGTCAGAAAACCTCATTGCCGACTTTTCTCTGC
>Ga0209231_1000956_pt1 | contig 12609 bp, 15 predicted proteins | sample Deesub45470m_DNA_FD_188086 | JGI IMG/M metagenome (GOLD analysis project Ga0209231, IMG submission 188086) | Deep subsurface microbial communities from North Pacific Ocean - 450_OLKR46/470m Metagenome (SPAdes) (version 2) | ecosystem: Environmental > Terrestrial > Deep subsurface > Unclassified ... | reverse complement strand
GTTTTTAACAAGATTGACGCGTTTACCCATCAAACTATTGACGACGATGATTTGGTGACTGAAAAAACCGAAATGCACTTTTCTTTAGAGGAATGGAAAAAAACCTGGATGAACAGACTCGATAATAATTGCGTGTTTATTTCTGCACTGAACAAAGAAAATATGGAAGCCTTTAAAGAAAAAGTGTTTGATGAAGTGAAAAAAATTCACATCACCCGTTTTCCCTATAATGATTTGTTGTACGAAGAATTTGAGGAAGAAAGTTAGGTTGATTGATCTGAAAAAAATTTAGTTGCCTTTTTTAAAAAGAGGAACCGTAGAGCAGGCTTCGCCAAACATAATGGATTTTGCCACCGGCTGTAATTTTTCAATCAGCTGAATATAAGCGGTTTCTGGAATTGGTTTGCTGGAGCAGCCTTTGATAATTACCGGTTTCCCTGCAAAATCTTCCACATTGAAATTTGCGATTAGCTCCTGAAAAATAGAAGTTTCCAAAGCGGCCAACCTTCCGACCACTATTTTTTTTGCAAAAGGAGCAACGTAAGTTGCAATCAGCATATAGGCCCAGGAAGGAATAATGGCGTCAGATGAACAAGTTAACGCAACAAAATGATTTTTGTACTGACTCCAATCGTGATTTTTCAAATGTTCCCTAAAATCCGTTTCTTTCAAAATTTGTTCGTGAAACAGCCAGTTTTTAATGTCAATAACGGTTCGCTCGCCTTTCGGATAAAAATCTTCCAGGTCAATTGTTTTCAACTTGCTGTTCGCAACCCTATTTAAGATTTCATCGGCCATTACAGGAATCCGAGTTCTAATTTGGCCTCTTCGCTCATCATATCTTGCGTCCACATCGGATCGAAAGTAATTTCAACTTCGGCATTTTTAACTTCCTCAATGGTTTTTACTTTTTCCTCAACCTCAACAGGCAATGTTTCGGCTACCGGACAATTGGGTGAAGTTAGGGTCATTAAAATTTTAACGTCGTTGTTTTCACTTACAAAAACGTCATAAATTAAACCCAATTCAAATATATCAACAGGAATTTCGGGATCATAAATAGTTTTTAGTTTCGCAACTATTTTATCGCCAAGTTCTTGTGCGTGTGTGCTGTTCATTTTAAAAATCTTTGTTTATATTCATTCTAAATAAGCGCAAATATACAATTATTTACCTATTTGTGTAACTATTAACGGCTAAAATCTCATCTCTGTGATAGAATATTTTGAACTTTCATGTCTTTTCTAAAAGCAAACCAATCCGAAAAGGCAGTTAGGGTTATTACAATCTTTTTTCTTCACCAAAAGTATTCAAAAAAGTATTTCACAATCAATCCCAAGGAACTGTTTTAACAAATTGATGCAAGTAAAAAATTCTTTGTTAAATTAGCAACAAGATTAAAGAGAATAAAGCCAATTAAGAATTCAAAAAATGAGGATATGAAAACAGAGGCCAATACGTCGGATGAATATATAAATAGCCTGCCCGATGACCGAAAGCTAGTAATGAACAAGTTGAGAAAAACAATAATTGACAACTTGCCTAAAGGATTTGTGGAAACTATAAATTACGGAATGATTGGTTTTGTTGTGCCGCATTCATTATACCCAAATGGCTATCATTGCAATCCTAAATTACCGCTTCCATTTATGAGTATCGCTTCCCAGAAAAATTTTATTGCTGTTTATCATATGGGTTTGTATATTGATCAAAAACTAATGAAATGGCTTTTACAGGAATATCCAAAACATTGCAGCACAAAATTAGATATGGGAAAAAGTTGCCTGAGATTTAAAAAAATGGATCAAATTCCGTTTGAGTTGATTGCAGTACTTTCAAAAAAAGTATCCGTAAAAGAATGGATAGAAACTTATGAAAAAACTTTAAATGCTACATAAATGAGTATAAAAATAAATTGAAGTCTGCAATCAATAAATCAGTAATAATCCGTTGGGCGCAACTAACTTTAATAATAGCACCCAACGGATTATTACATAAAATAGTTTATTGAGGGAAGCCGTTCGTTTGCCAAGTTTTAAAATTTTGAATTTGAGTCGCTGTAAGGGCACTTCCATTTTTTGGCATATTCCCAGTTTCTATTTGGTTTATTAAGCCTCTGGTTTCAACTGCTTCTTTAACATTAGTATAGGTAGTTAAAGACATTGGAGCTCCATTTGATGGAGGGTTTCCGTGGCATCCGGTACATTTTCCATTTACAATTGCGCTTATAGTATTTGTATAAGTTATGGAAGTTGGGGGTGGATTTATAATTGGATCATCATCATCGCTGCCAGAGGAGCAGGATACAATAGATAACATTAAAAACAGACCGGTAATTTTTAATAGATTTTTCATAATTTTGATTTTAGAATTAGTAATTGGTTTTTATTTTATCACTATTCGTTGTAATAACAATAGTAATTATATCTATTAATAAAACGATTATTAGAGCGTAATGATAAATTAATTAAAATTGCAATATTAAAAAATCAATTTTTTAATATAGTTTTTCTGTTTCTTTCGCCTTATCCAAGTAAAAATCTCTTGAAATGTTAAAACCAAAATGAATGTCTCCATTAAAAAAATCGCCCTGCGTTTCAGCAATAAAACCTTTTTCAATCATTGCTCTTGAGTTGGTGAAAATTAATTGAAAAATATGACCACCAGTTTCAATGCCAATTCCAAGGGCAATTGAATTTTCAGTTTCCATTGATTTAAATGAATTAACTGAGTAGTAATATTCGCCATTGATTGAAATATGCTTACTAATTTTGATTTTTGTTCCAAAACCAACCGCATATATATCATTTGGATTAAGTGAGCTTGAAGCTGTATTATAATGCATATATGTTGGTGAAATTTGAAGAGAAAAATTCGAATTAAATTTACGCGCGATTAAAACCTGACTTGTATACACTAAACGATCGCTGAAACTAGGTTTTTTGGCGGGGTCATAATCCTTTAATGTTTTTTCTGTGCCACTTGCAAATAAAGTGACACTTAACGGAACTGATTTATTCCCTGTTTTCTGTTTCAGTAAACGGTATTTAAGGTAACCGTCATAAACTTTTTCAAAAGAACTTCTCCCTAAAGCAATTGCAAAATCGTCGGTTACAGCATATTCTAATCCAAATCGAATATTTGACTCGTCAAGTCCATATAACTCATAACCTCCAGAATTTATTCTGCCAAATCGATGCTGAATTAAAAATTCCAAAACTCCTTTTTGCCTTGTTTCAATAGATTGGCCATTCATAATTCTTGTCCCATTAAAAGTTCCAGAAACATCAGTTGAATTTTCAACTGATTCTTTTGCCAAAATAGCATCCAAGGTCTGGGAAAATAGGGAATTGGACATTAAAAAGATTAAAAAAACCAACAGTAAATTTTTCATTCGTTTAAAATTTAGCATTTTATAAAATTATCTATTTCTTATTTATAGGGTTTGTGTTTTAAATCAAAAGTGATTTTAATTGTCTTTGCAATATTATTTCTTACCACAATGGGTATTTTAATATCAAAATCGGCCACCTCAACCATAAAATGGCCAGATAAATTAATTTGGTCTTTTAGAATCTGAATGTTTGCAATGGTACTTATTTTCTTTTCTTTTCCGTGCAATGATAAGATTCCCTTTATTTCAACAGTTCCGTTTTGAACGTCCAATTCCTTTAAATTTAGTATATATCCTTTAAAGGTGGCTTTTGGGTATTTATATGATTCTACATAGCTTTGGTTAAAATGCTCTTGCATTAATGCTTTTTCGAACATAAAAGATTTCATCAATAATTGTATGGCTATTTCACCGGTTTTTTTATCAATAACACTTAAAACTTGATAATTGTCGGCTTTTATATCTTCAACCAAAGAATGTGAAAAAAAGGAGATGTAACCTTCTTTTGTTAAATATCTTTCCTGTGAAAAAAGTTGGCTAGACATTAAAAACAGCAGTATTACTATAATTCTATTTTTCATTAAAATTGCTATTAGTTAATATACATCTAACCATCATAATATCAAATAAATAACCAGTGCAAACACCTTTTATCGTAATTTGGCTTCCTTTTTTAAGTTTCAAAACATTTAAATTTGCCTCAGGCAACATATGGCATATAATACTTGAAAAACCACTTCTGTCTTTTAATGTTATGATACTAACTCCTTTGTCAAAAGAAATTTCGGCTATTTCGCCTTTAATCTGAATTAAATTATCAACATATTTTTCATTTGCTGAATACTCATCTGCTAAATAATCATCTAATATTTCCTGCGCAGTGACCTCTAATTCGGGATTTGATTTTTTAATGTCAATAAACGGTTTGTTATATAAATTTATAATAAAAAATAAACTTATGATAATTAATACCAATACAATCAATAATATTTTAAAATTTCTTGTTTTCAACTTCTGTAGGCCATAAAATTAAAATCATCTATTTCTTTACTAAATCATTTTGGAGTCTAAACTCCTATAAATATCAAATTGTGCTTTTGAAAATCAAAAAAAAACCACAATAAAAGGGAAAAAATTGAACTAAGAAAATGACACTTTTTGAAATATGAGACAAATAATGTCTTAATTTTTTACTGACAATATTAAAGTCTAAATAAGTTTGAATATAAACTTTGGTTTAAGAAACAAGGCATTTCTCAAAAATTTATAATGTAATTGTTTAATAACCACCAAATGAATAACAGCTTACTGTTTAATAAGCTGGCCTCTAATTTCTCCTCCCGGAAACGCGGCGCTATGAATATTTACATAATAAAGTTCTGAATTAAGATCAGCTTCTTGACTTGCATCCAAGGCAATGCTTGTATAAGTTATTGGAGACGCAAAAGCAGCAAATGGAAAAACTGGAGAGCCGCTTACCCCAATTGCACCTTTGTGAATATGCCCATTTGTAGGAGCTGCAACGTTGTGAGTAACTGTGATTGTGAAAATTTTTGTAGTAGTGTTATAGGTAAGCGTTGACGTTCCTGTAGCTGTTGAAGCATTAGGGGTTGATTCACTTGCCCCATTCAAGACAGCTTTAAAAGTTACGTTCGGATCGGGTGCTGCATCGTCATCACTACTGCAGGAACCGAGAACTGATAAAAGAAAAAAAACCGCGAATGATATAAATTTTGTTTTCATAATGATATTATTTTAATTAAAATTGATTTAACTTCATACCAAATAAAATCGTTTTCTCTTTTTTATACAATTTAAACTTTGTGAAAAGGAAAAAACAGGGGTTGAAAGGGAGAAAATTGAACTAAAAAAATGATACTTTTTGAAAAAAGATAAATTATACTTGCCTACTTTACTGACAATAACATTAATTGTGTTCGGTATTGGTTATTTCAGTATGAATTATTTGGTTAAAGTTAGCACCAATCAGTTTTTGGAAATTCAAATTGAATCAAGCCAAAGAGAGGCCCGTGAATTTTCAAATTTAATATCCTATCAAATCGCAAATGGTTTAGAAAGAGACACTATAATTAATAATATCCAAAAAAGTATTGAAGGCACCAATACCGAATCGGGTTTTATTTGTATGTTTGATTGGTCTGGTGTTGAAATTTGTCACCCGGATCCACAAAAAATTGGCAATCAAATTATCCCGAATGAATCATACGTAAGACCGCTTGACAACAGTATTGACTCAGAAGATTTTTATCAATTATTAAAAAATAAGAAACAATTGGGTGGATTAAGAGAATTTAACACAAATAGAAGCTCTGAAATAATATACTTATATCCCGTTAAAAATTCAGATTGGATTATTGCGGCCCACGCCAATATTGATAAAATTGATAAGGAAATTAAAAAGTTGAAAGTCACCTTTTTATTGGTTTATTTATTGTCAGGCATCTCTGTAATTTTACTTTCAGTTATCGTTGTCAGATTTTTGAGTAATTATTATGAAAAAGAATTGGAATTAAAAAATCAGCTTCTGATGGGAGAAGTTTTAACACTTTCAAAATTAAATTTGAATTTAACAAATTACAGGAAGAAGATTAGTGATAAAATTGATAACGAAATTAATAAGGATGATGAAATTGAAGATGATTTAAAAACTAAAAAAAGGATATTGACCTACTCAAAAAATAAATTAATTTCATTAAAAGTTGAGGAAATTGCCTTTATAAGTACAGAGAACTCAATAACTTCAATCACTTGTTTAGATGGAAAAAAATACACACATAATTCAAGTTTGGACGAACTTTACAATAGCTTAGACCATGCTGTTTTTTTTAGGGCAAACAGACAATTTATTCTCTCTGTTAAGGGAATAGATGAAATATTAAAATATGGAAATAATCAATTAAAAATAATGACGAAACTTAATAATTCCATTATAATCAGTAAAAATAAAGCTGCTGAATTTAAAAAATGGCTGAATTCCTAATTAAAAGGCGTTATCAAAATGAACCACATTGACTGGACCGGATTTATTGGCATAACCTTACTTTTATTGGCGTTTTTTCTCAATTTAATGGACAAGATTAAAACCGACAGTTTGCCCTATTTGTTGTTAAATTTTATGGGTGCAGGCATTGCGTGTTTGGCTTCCGTACTTTTAAATTATATGCCATTTGTGATTTTGGAAGGTTGCTGGGCGCTGGTTTCTGCATTTGGATTGGCGAAATTGATCACCAAAAACAAAGTGACTTCTTAAATCTGTTCAAATTTGGCTATATTCGTGCCAAAAGAAACAAGTTTGTCGATTTTCATAAATGCCAATGTTAAACTTATGGAACCTATTTTAAAAGTTCAAAATTTATCCATTTCATTCGATCAAAATAAGGTGGTTAATGAGGTTTCATTTGTATTGAATTCGCAACAAATTTTGGGAATTGTGGGTGAATCCGGCAGCGGAAAATCGGTGACAGCATTGGCCATTTTAGGATTGCTCCCAAAAAACGCCACCATTACCGGCAGTATTTTATTTAACAACGCCAATTTGCAATCGACTTCAGAAAAAGATTTTCAAAAAATAAGGGGAAATAAAATCTCTATGATTTTCCAAGAGCCGATGAGCTCTTTAAATCCGAGTTTAACTTGTGGCTATCAGGTGCAGGAAATTTTATTGCAGCACAAAAAGCTGTCGAAAAAAGAAGCTAAAAATCAAGTTATTGAATTGTTTTATAAGGTGAAATTGCCAAGGGCTGAAACAATGTACAACCAATATCCGCATCAGCTTTCGGGCGGACAAAAACAGCGGGTGATGATTGCGATGGCGATTGCCTGCAAACCACAAATTTTAATTGCCGACGAACCAACCACGGCGTTGGATGTAACCATACAAAAGGAAATTATTGAATTGTTGAAAGCGCTTCAGCAAGAAACTGAAATGAGTATTATTTTTATCACGCACGATTTGGCCTTGGTTTCTGAAATAGCGGATACCGTTTTGGTGATTTATCAGGGAGAAATTGTGGAGCAGGGAAATGTAACCCAGGTTTTTAAAAATCCGGTTCACAATTATACCAAAGCGCTCATAAATTCGAAACCCAACTTAAAAGAACGCCTAAAAAAGTTGCCCACCGTAAAAGATTTCATTGAAAACACGGTTGATGATGAGATTTACACAACAGAACAGCGCAACGATTTTCACGCCAAAATTTACGCCACAAAACCATTACTGGAGGTTAAAAATGTAGCGACTTATTTTAATGTTGAGAAGCCCTTTTTCTTCGGAAAGGCAAATCCTGTAAAAGCGGTTGATGAAGTTTCCTTTCAGCTTTTTGAAGGGGAAACTTTAGGCTTGGTTGGCGAATCGGGTTGCGGGAAAACTACCTTGGGACGCACCATTTTGCATCTGGAAAAAGCCACAAAAGGACAAATTTTTTACAAGCAAAAGGATGTCACGAATCTTTCGAAAAAGGAATTGAAAGATTTCAGAAAAGAAGTTCAAATCATTTTTCAAGATCCGTTTTCATCACTCAATCCGAGAATTCCGGTCGGTGAAGCATTGATGGAACCAATGAAAGTCCACGGAATATTAAACTCCTCCGAAGCACGAAAAAAATATGTTTTTGAATTATTGGAACGCGTTGGTTTGCAGGCGGAACATTTTTACAGATATCCGCACGAGTTTTCGGGCGGACAAAGGCAGCGGATTGGTATTGCGAGAACCATTGTCCTAAAACCTAAGCTCATTATTTGCGATGAATCAGTTTCGGCACTTGATGTTTCGGTGCAGGCGCAGGTGTTGAATTTGCTGAATGAACTGAAAGCCGACTTTGGCTTCACTTATATTTTTATTTCACACGATTTGGCGGTAGTGAAATATATGGCCGATCAGTTGATGGTAATGAATCAGGGAAAAATTGAAGAAATTGGTGATGCAGATGCTATTTACGAATCACCAAAAACGGCTTACGCCCAAAAATTAATTGACGCTATTCCAAAAGGGATTTAAACGTTAAAATGTTTAATCGTTTAATATTGTCAGTGCCTGAAACTTGAAACCTTGAGCCAATTTCAACCAACAACTAATCGCTTTTCTCTATGCTATTTTCTATTATCTATACTCCTAATTAACATTTTTTTCACTTGAATAAATTGTATATTGCAATGCTTTATGGGAACTAAGAATTTGTATCGGATAATGGCGGTTGGAATGTTTTTCATTTCCGGATTTTTTTATGCACAGAACATAAATATTGCAGAAGAAAACAGCTTAAAATTTCAAACCCATTTTTTTGAAGCCTTAAAGCAAAAAGCCATAAAAAATTATGGAAAAGCCATTGAAAACTTGGAATTGTGCAATGAAATAGAGGCTGCAAATATTGCTGTTCTTTTTGAATTATCAAAAAACCATTTGGAGTTAAACAATTATTTTGAGGCAGAATTATTTATTGATAAAGCCTTGCAACAAGAACCTGAAAACAGGTATTTGTTACAGCATAAAGTGGCTGTTTTAAAAGCCCAGCGAAATTTTATCAAAGCGATTGAAGTTCAAAAAAAAATTGTTCAACTTCAGCCGAAAGAATCCGAAGAATTGGTGTTTCTTTACATCCAAAATCAAAATTTTGTAGAGGCGGAAGCATTGATTGCAAAAATGGAGGAAAATGCGATGGCAACATTGCGTTTAAAATCGTTCAAAACTTTTCTTGAAAACCGAAAAGCAGCGCAACAATATATTAATAAACCTGTTAATGCTTCAATTGAAAATAAAGACATTGAAACATTAAAAAAATTATATTCAGAAAAAAAGGAATATAAAATAGTGCAGGAAATTTTGATTCAAGAAGATAAAGAATTGCTTTTTGAACAGGTTTATGCTGACAGCAAAGAGGCATTGGAATTATTTCCGGAGCAGCCATTTTTATATAAAATGAATGGTTTGGCGCTAAATAGGCTGGGAAAATATAATGAAGCAATCGCCGTTTTAAGTATTGGCATTGATTTTGTTATCGATAACAGCGCATTGGAAGCCGATTTTTACGAACAACTTTCCATAAGTTATGAAAAGTTGGGAAACAAAAGTGAAGCAATAAAATACAAACAAAGATCCGCTGCGTTAAGAAAATAAAAATATACGATGAAGCATTATTTTAAAATAGCGATATTGATGTTGCTTGCACTTTCTTCGTGCAAAAGCAAAAAAAGTTTGACAAATATGGACGGTATTGAAGATATTTCCACAAAAAAAATAATAAGCAATCACTACGATAATACTTTCAATCAGAAAACGGTGAACGCCAATTTAAACGCTAAATATTCCGACAATAAAATGTCAACTTCTGTCAATATCAAACTTCGCATTGATATGGATAAAACAATTTGGATGAGCGCCACAAAATTAGGATTTCCATTGGCGAAACTTAAAATTACGCCAGACAGGGTGAGCTATTACGAAAAATTAAAAGGCACTTATTATGATGGAGACTTTACAATGTTAAGTAAATGGCTTGGAACAGAGTTGGATTATCAAAAAGTTCAAAATATTTTGTTGGGTCAAGCGATTTTGAATTTAAAAAAGGAAAAATATGATTCTAAAATAGATAATAGATTGTACCAATTATCACCAATAAAGGAAAATGAACTATTTGGCATTTTGTTTTTTTTGAATCCGGATAATTTTAAACTAAACAGACAAGAAATTACCAATACAGAAAAGCAACAACTTCTTTCTGTTTCCTACGCAAACTATAAAAACATTAAGGGAGAGCAATTCCCTGAAAATATTAATATTAGAGCCACGGATCACAATAATTTAACCACTATAAATATTGAATATAAGACGGTTGAATTTAATGAAGAATTAACGTTTCCTTTTGAGATTCCATCTGGATACAAAGAAATTAGTTTAAAATAATGCAGTTCAAATTTAAGTACCTTTTTATTTTTTTAGCACTTTTAACAAGTGTTGGAATTTCGGCTCAAAACACAAAGCGCGAAAATTTAGAAGCGCGAAGGGCCCAAATTCAAAAAGACATAGTTTATATCAACGGCTTGCTGTCCACCACAAAAAAAACGGAAAAAAATTTATTGGTTGAGGTGAAGGATTTAACTGATAAAATCAAAAAAAGGGAAGAATTAATAACAGTCATTTCCCACGAATCTTCTGAACTCGGAAATGAAATTTATACAAACCAACTTGAAATTAACAAAAACCAGCGAAATTTAGAAGCGCTGAAAAAAGACTATGCACAAATGATTTTTAAATCGTACAAAAGCAAGTCCCAAAACAGCCGAATTATGTTTTTGCTTTCGTCCGAAAATTTTTATCAGGGTTATAAACGCTTTCAGTATATGAAACAATATTCCAGTTTCAGAAAAAATCAGGGAGAAGAAATTCAACGAAAAACAATAGAAATTCAGGCTTTAACAGATACATTAATTTCAAAAAAGAAGCAAAAACAAGAACTTTTGGAAGCAAAAAAGCAAGAGCAAACTGTTATTCAAGAAGAAAAAAAGGAACAAGAAGTATTATTGAAGCAAGTAAAGGACAAGGAAAATAAATACAAAAGGCAAATTACACAATTTCAAAAAGAAGAAAGAAAGATTGATGCCCAAATAGATAAAATAATTAGAGACGCCATCGCGGCTTCCAATAAAAACACCTCAAAACCTACATCCACAACCTTTACACTTACGGCCGAAGCAAAGGAATTGGCCACAAAATTCACTTCTAACAAAGGGCAATTGCCCTGGCCAGTTGAAAAAGGATTTGTTTCAACCTATTACGGAAAACAACCACACCCTGTTGTAAAAACAGCCACCATACAAAGCAATGGCGTTAGAATTACCACAGACGGCGGCAGTAAAGCGCGCGCAGTTTTTGAAGGAACAGTTTTGTCGGTTCAAGTATTGGGCGGTAACTTAAAAGCTGTATTACTTCAGCACGGGGATTATATTTCGGTTTATAAAAATTTGGAAAACGTATTTGTGCACGTTGGCCAAAAAGTAAAAACCAAAGAAGAAATCGGCACTATTTTTACTGATAAAATTACAGGAAAAACAATTTTGGGATTTGTGTTGTCCCGAAACGTAACTACAGAAGATCCCGCTTCCTGGATTTATAAGATGTGATTTTAGATTGATTGTGTTTTGCAAATACTTAAGATGACGTTCGGCTTCTAATAACTAACCATTAATCCAACTTATAACATTTAACCAATAACGAAAATTTATCCAATAAACAACGCCTTCAATTCATCAGCATCAGTAGGTTTCATTTTTCCGGATAGGATTAAGCTTAATTGCTTGCGGCGCAAAGCACCTTCATAACGTTCTTTTTCAAGCTCAGTTTCAGGTTCCAATTTCGGAACAGTTATGGGTTTTCCCAATTTGTCAACCGCCACAAAAGTGTATATGCCCTCATTTACTTTTGAACGCTTTTGAGATTCGCGATCTTCAATCCATACATCCACATAAATTTCCATAGAAGATTTAAAAGCCCTTGAAACTTTGGCTTCAATAGTCACCACGCTGCCCACAGGAATAGCGTTGTTGAATGCCACGTGGTTTACCGATGCGGTTACTACAATGCTGTGCGAATGACGGCGAGCTGCAATGCTGCAAGCCCTGTCCATACGGGCCAACAACTCACCTCCAAATAAATTTCCCAATGGATTGCTTTCTCCCGGTAACACAATATCGGTTAAAATGGTTAAAGATTCTTTAGGTGTTTTTGCCATAGTTGTTTTAATTTTTTAGCAAGAGAATGCTATTTTATGCAAGAAAAAGTTTCTGTATAAATTGCAGATTAGTATTCTTTAACCAAAAGCCAAGCGTCTTGAGACTCCGTTTTATGAATGATGCGCATTTTGTTTATCGCTTCTTCTTCGCTGGTAAAACTTTCGAAAGCAACTTGGGTTAAATTCCACTTATTTACACCCAAAATTTTGGCATTGTACTCTTTTTCAAGCAATTGCTGCAATTTTTTCTCTGCATTTTCAGGTGTTCTGAAAGCGCCGGCGATAATGTGGTAATTATAAGTTTCTTTGATGACATTTAAAGTAATCGCAGGCAACGGATTGGCAATCACAAAAGTAGCTTCCTGTATGGTTTTTTCAACTTTCTTTTGTTGCTGCTCGGCTTGGGCGACTAAACTGTTGTATTCCTTTTTTTGGTATTCGTTCCAGCCAACTGTGCCTAAAGCAAAAAGA
>Ga0209231_1000953_pt1 | contig 12652 bp, 14 predicted proteins | sample Deesub45470m_DNA_FD_188086 | JGI IMG/M metagenome (GOLD analysis project Ga0209231, IMG submission 188086) | Deep subsurface microbial communities from North Pacific Ocean - 450_OLKR46/470m Metagenome (SPAdes) (version 2) | ecosystem: Environmental > Terrestrial > Deep subsurface > Unclassified ... | reverse complement strand
GGGTGCGGGCGCGGGCGCGCTGGTCGGCGGCCGACGCAACCGCACCGAAGCGATCGTCGGCGCCGGCATCGGCGCGCTCGCCGGTGGCGCGATCGGCGTCTATATGGACCGCCAGGAAGCCAAGCTGCGCGAGCAGACCGCCGGCTCGGGAATCGACGTCGAGCGGCAGGGCGACGAGCTGCTGCTGAACATGCCCGCCGGCGTCACCTTCGCCACCAACAGCTATCAGGTCCAGCCGCAGGTTCGCGCCACGCTCGACAAGGTCGCGGACACCCTGTCCGAATATGGCAAGACCTATGTCGACGTGTACGGCCACACCGATTCGACGGGCAGCGACGCGATCAACGAACCGCTGTCGCGCAATCGCGCCGAAGCGGTATCGGCCTATCTGTCGAGCCGCGGCGTCGCCGCCGCGCGGATCGGCACCCAGGGGTTCGGATCGCGTCAGCCGATCGCGACGAACGCGACGCCCGAGGGCCGGCAGGCCAATCGCCGCGTCGAGATCAAGATCGTGCCGATCCGGGATGGCGAAATGTGACGATCGCCTGATCGGACCATCGGCAGACGCCCGCCCGTCAGCGACGGGCGGCGAAGAAATCCTTCAGCAGCAAGGCCGCCTCCCCCTCCCCGATCCCGCCATAGATGTCGGGGCGGTGGTGGCAGGTCGGCTGGCTGAAGAAGCGCGGCCCGTTCGCCACCGCCCCGCCCTTGGGATCGTCCGCGCCATAATAGAGCCGGCGCAACCGGGCATGGGAAATCGCCCCCGCGCACATCGCGCAGGGCTCCAGCGTCACATAGAGATCGCAATCGTCGAGGCGCTGGGCCTGCAGCCGGGCGCTGGCCTGGCGGATGGCGTCCATCTCGGCATGGGCGGTCGGGTCGTGGCCGCCGCACATCGCGTTGGCGGCGGTAGCTATCACGTCGTCGCCGCGCATGATCACCGCGCCGACGGGAACTTCGCCGGCGGCGGCCGCCTTGGCAGCAAGATCGAGCGCGAGCCGCATCGGATAGGGCAAGGGAAAACTCATTGCCCCGATCTACGGAGCGCTGCTGGCAAAGACCAGAGCGGCGCAGCCTAGCGAAGGGGGATTTGCTTCGGCACGAGCAAGAGCGCGAGGGCGAAGATCACCCCCGGCACCCAACCTATCAGCGTCAGCACGACGGTGAGCCAGAAGGCGGGCGTAATCCCGCGGGCGAGAAAGACGCCAAGAGGCGGCAGCAGGATCGCTGCGATCACGGCCCAGGGGGTCGCGGGCTTTAGAAGATCCTGCTGCCGGGTCATGATCAGTTAGCCTTGTCGACGCTGATGGTCGGAACCTCGACGGCCTCCTGGGTGGTGCCGACCTCGACCTTGGGAACCGAGACGTCGGTCGTCCTGGTGCCGACGTTCACCTTGGCGGTATCGACGTCGAAGGCGGGCGCCTGGCCACCGGAGACGCTGACATCGGGCGCCTTCATCTGCTTGGTCTGGCTGATATCGACCAGACCGAAAGCGAAGGCGGCGATGATCGCGAGCACGGCGACAACGCCGATGATAATGCCGACCCGGGCACCGCTGCTGCGGGCGGGATATTCTTTATAGGGTTCGTTCGTCGGGTTCATCGCAGCTCTCCTCGCTGGGTAGAATTGAGCCCAGACAACGATCTGGTTGCGCAACAGTTGCATAGCATGGGTGCGTCCAGCTTGACGAATCTCTGGAACGCCGTTATCCGGCGCGACTTTCCGGGCAACCCGAACATCAGGACGAAGTACAATGTCGCGCATCTGCGAGCTGACCGGCAAGGGCCGCCAAGTGGGCCACAACGTGTCCCACGCCAACAACAAGACCAAGCGGACCTTTCTGCCTAACCTGCAGAACGTCACGCTGCTGTCCGATTCGCTGGGCAAGGGCGTGAAGCTGCGGGTTTCGACCCACGGCCTGCGTTCGGTCGAGCATGTCGGCGGCCTCGACAACTGGCTGCTGAAGACCTCGGACGATCAGCTTTCGCTGCGCGCCCGTCGCCTGAAGCGCGACGTCAGCAAGAAGCAGCAGGCCGTCGCCGCCTGATTCGCCGGGCCCGCCTCGGCGGGCCGGGATGAACGATAGCCGGATCGCTCGCGCGGTCCGGTTTTGTCGTGTCCGGTTGGTTTTTGCCATCAAACGCCGGGCGCAGGGCGTCTGCCCTGCCTGGCCACGGATGTGACCGCCGGCGCCAGAGGCCAGACGAAAAACACCCTCACCCGATCAATTCGAACTTCAGCAACAGGGTCCGCTCGATCGGAATCTGGTTGTCGTCGGAGATCATCCAGAGGATCGTGCGCCCGCCCTCCCGGGTGACGCTGAGTCCCTCCATATTGTCGATGTTGAGCGGCGGCTTCACCTCGGCGACCAGCGTGCTGGTCAGGATCGCGCCGGGCTTGATTCCGGCCGGGTCGGCGATGCCGACCGCCGCCGAGAATCCCTCGAACAGCCCGAAACGCCGATGCAGGATGACGAGTCGTCCGTCGGGCAACTGCGCCGCATCGGTCGGGGCATAATCGGGCAAGGGCGCGCGATAGCCGAACTGGAAGGGGACGTTGCGCGCCTTGGTGGGATCGCCGGGAAACAGCAGCGCGGCATGGACATGCGGGGCGATCGCCCGCCCCTCGGCGAAGACGACGAAACGACCGCCTTCGAGCCGAACCATCGCTTCGGGCCCGGAGTTTTGCGACCAGCTCTTCATCGCCGGCGGCCAGCCCAGCGATTGAACCAGGGTCAGGTCGGGCGAATAGCGGACGATCGCATTGTGATATTCGAAGCCGACCCAGACATCGCCCTCGGGACCGACCGTCATCGATTCGGAATCGCGGTCGCCCTTGCGCCCGTCATTGCCGGGAAAGCCGGGAAGCTCGCCGAAGCGGCTGTCGGTGATCACCCCCGGTTCGGCCATGCGAAAGCGCATGGTGCGGCCCTGGTCGGAGAGGGCGAAAAGCTCGTCCCCGCGCACCAGCAGCGCCGAATAGCCGCCGAAGTCGCGCTGTCGGCTGGTCAGGTGCCAGCCGCCCAGATAGCGCAGCCCGCCGATCGCGCGCCGCGCCGGATCGGCGGGGTCCAGCGGGATCGCAGTCGCGACGATCGGCACGCCCGCCGACTGGGGGAAGCCGGCCGACCCCGGCACCAGGCAGAACAGCAATGCGATCAGCGCCTTCTTCATGCCGCCGCCGATACCGCCCGACCGCGCGATTCCCAACACTTTTGCGGCGAGGCTCCTCCCGCCGCACGGCATGCGAAGCTGAACGGTGGCCAACAACCGCGTTCAGAGTCGGCTCACCCGACTCGTGGAATAAGGGCCTCATCGATCGGCCCATATGGCCCTTCCAAGGGGTTCCGCGCCGCGGGACGCACGGTTGAGAGTAGGAGGTTGTTATGTTGCGCAAGTTTATCGCGGCCGCCGCTGCTTCGGCCGCAGTCCTGATGACGGTGGCCCCCGTTGCCGCCCAGGCCCAATATTATGGCGGCCGCTACGAGCAGGTCCGCGAGTGGCGCGGCGATCGCGGCGACCGCGGCTATTATCGCGGCGACCGTGGCTATCGCGGCGACCGCGGCTATCGTGGTGGCAATCGCGGCTATTACCGTGACCGCGGCTATCGCGGCGACCGTGGCCGCTGCCGCGACAACGGCACCGGCGGCACCATCATCGGCGCGATCGCGGGTGGTCTGCTCGGCAACGAGATCGGCAATGGCCGCTATGACCGCGGCGACGGCACGACAGGCGCCATCGTCGGCGCAGGCATCGGCGCCCTCGCCGGCCGAGCGATCGACCGCAACTGCTAAACGCGCGGTCGTCCACACCATCTAATTCAGCTTGAACCAGTTCCCCGCGTGGCGTTGTGGGGAGGAGGGTCGCCGGTCTCGCTGGAGGAGCCGGTGGCCCTCCACTTTTTGCGGGCGCAGCCCGCGAAAAGTGGAGGGTTTGTTTGTTAAACCTCAGCGCGTCTCCAAATCGAACAAACCCGCGAGCTGCTCGACCATCGTGCCGCCGAGCTGCTCGACGTCCATGATTGTCACCGCGCGCTGATAATAGCGGGTCACGTCATGGCCGATGCCGATGGCGATGAGCTCGACCGGCGAGCGGGTCTCGATCCAGCCGATCATCTGGCGAAGATGGCGTTCGAGATAGGAGCCGTTGTTGACCGACAGCGTCGAGTCGTCGACCGGCGCGCCGTCGGAGATCACCATCAGGATCTTGCGCTCCTCGCGGCGGGCGATCAGGCGGCTGTGGGCCCATTGCAGCGCCTCGCCGTCGATATTCTCCTTGAGCAGCCCCTCGCGCATCATCAGGCCGAGCGACTTGCGCGACCGGCGCCAGGGATCGTCGGCCTTCTTGTAGATGATGTGGCGCAGGTCGTTGAGCCGGCCCGGCGCAGGCGGACGCCCCGCCGCCAGCCATGCCTCGCGCGACTGGCCGCCCTTCCAGGCGCGGGTCGTGAAGCCCAATATCTCGGTCTTGACCCCGCACCGTTCGAGCGTGCGCGCGAGGATGTCGCCACAGATCGCCGCGATCGAGATCGGGCGGCCGCGCATCGATCCCGAATTGTCGATCAGCAGCGTCACGACAGTGTCGCGGAAATCGGTGTCGCGCTCGATCTTGTAGCTCAGCGAATGGGTCGGATCGACGACGACGCGGGCCAGCCGGGCGGCGTCGAGCATCCCTTCCTCCTGGTCGAAGTCCCAGCTGCGGTTCTGCTGCGCCATCAGCCGGCGCTGCAGCCGGTTGGCGAGCTTGGTCACCGCGCCCTGAAGATGGACGAGCTGCTGGTCGAGATAGGCGCGCAGCCGCGTCAGTTCTTCGTCGTCGCACAGCTCGGTGGCGGCGATCTCCTCGTCGAACTGCGACGTGTAGGCATGATAGTCGAAGTGGGGCGGCAGATCGGACATCGGCCGGTTGGGGCGGACGGGCATCATGCCATCCTCGCCGTCCTCGCCCATGTCGCTGTCCATCTCGGACGGCTGATCGTCGTCGAGCTGGCGCTGTTCGCCGTCCTCCTCGCCGCCCTCGGACTGCTCGGCGCGCATCTCCGCATCCGAGTCGCTCGATCCGCCCGAATCGTCGCCTTCGTCCTGCTGGTCCTGGCCTTCCTCCTGATCCTCGCCGTCGTCATTGTCGCCGGCCTCGGGATCGGTCTCGGGCATCTGGTCGCCCTCGGTCAGGTCGAGATCCTCGAGCAGCCGGCCGACGAGCCTGGCGAACGCCGCCTGGTCGTCGAAGGCGAGACCGAGCGCGTCGAGATCCTTGCCGGCCTTTTCCTCGATCCAGTCGCGGACCAGCGCCACGCCGGGTTCGGCGATCGCCGGGACCGGTTGTCCGGTCAGCCGCTCGCGGACGAGCAAGCCGATCGCGGTCGACAGCGGCACTTCCTCGCGCACCCGGGCCCGCACCAGCGGATCGGAGCGCAGCCGTACCTCCAGCGCGGTGTTCAGATTGGCGCGGACGCCGGCCATCGACCGCGATCCGATCGCCTCGACCCGCGCCTGTTCGACCGCGTCGTGGACGGCGCGGGCGACCGGCTCGGCCGGGGCCGCGCGTTCATGGATGCGCGTGTCGTGGTGCCGCGCCCGCAGCGCGAAGCCGTCGGCGAAGCCGCGTGCCTCGGCCACCGCCTGGGGCGGCAGGTTGCGCGACGGCATCGGCACGCGCAGCTGCTTGAGCGAGAAGGACGGCGCCTCGGCGGTGAAGCTGAGCTCGAGTTCCTGGTCGCGCGCCATCGCCCGGGCGGTGCCGCCCAGAACGAGCCGGAAATTCTCGATGGGGGATTGTTCGGCCATCAGTCGAGCAGCGCTTCCTGGAGGCGGGCCTTGACCGACGCGTCGACGCCGATCGCGGCCAGATAGGCGTCGATCCCGCCATGATCGCGATCGAGGCTGTCGAACGCAACCGCCAGATAGGCGGCATCGGCGGCCAGTAGCGGGCGCAGCACGTCGGCATCGAGGCTGGACAGGTCGCTCACCGCGCTCTGCCGGCCATCCAGCAGCCGCGCAAAATCGGCGAAGTCGTTGGTCAGCAGATAGTCGGCGAGGATCGTCTCGCGCGGGACGCCCAGCGCGGACAGGATCAGCGCGGCGGCGACGCCGGTGCGGTCCTTGCCGGCCGAGCAGTTGAACAGCAGCGGGACATGGCCGGCGGCCAGCCGCTCGAACAGGAACCGGTAGGACGGCGCGTGATCGACCAGGATCTCGCGGTAGAGACCGAGCATCTTGGCCTCCATCTGCGCGGCCGTGACCACCTCGCCGCGCAGCATCTCGCCCAGCGCGCCGCTGGTTTCGGTATAGTCGCGCGACCAGTAGAAGACGCCGGCCGGTTCGCACCAGCGGGTGGGATCGCGGCGCCGTTCGCCCGGCCGCCGCAGATCGCAGACCGTCGCGATGCCGAGCCCGGCGAGATGCGCCTCGTCGGCTTCGGTCAGCAGCGACATCACGCCGGAACGGAACAGCATCCCGCGCCGGACGGTGCGGCCGTCCCCGGTCGCATAGCCGCCCATGTCACGCAGGTTGAACCCGCCTTCGAGGGGCAGCAGCGGCGAGAGTATGGCCGTGGTCATGCTTTCCCGACGATGCTCTCCGGCAGGTCCTTCCCGAACACGCGCTGATAATATTCGGCGACCAGCGGCCGCTCGCTCTCGTCGCACTTGTTGAGGAAGGACAGGCGGAAGGCGAAGCCGACATCGTTGAAGATCAGCGTGTTCTGCGCCCAGCTGATCACGGTGCGCGGGCTCATGACGGTGGAGATATCGCCGGCGACGAAGCCCTGGCGGGTGAGATCGGCGACCTTGACCATGTCCTCGACGACCTTCTTGCCGTCGGGCTTGTCATATTCGCCCGACTTGGCGAGCACGATCTGCGCCTCGGTCGCGGCCGGCAGATAGTTGAGGGTGACGACGATGTTCCAGCGGTCCATCTGACCCTGGTTGATCTGCTGCGTGCCGTGATAGAGGCCGGTCGTATCGCCGAGGCCGACCGTGTTGGCGGTGGCGAACAGGCGGAACCAGGGGTTCGGGCGAATCACCCGGTTCTGGTCGAGCAGGGTCAGCTTGCCCTCGGCTTCGAGCACGCGCTGGATCACGAACATCACGTCGGGACGGCCCGCATCATATTCGTCGAACACGAGCGCGGTCGGGGTCTGCAGCGCCCAGGGCAGCAGGCCTTCGCGGAACTCGGTGATCTGGTGGCCGTCGCGCAGGACGATGGCGTCGCGCCCGATCAGGTCGATGCGGCTGATATGCGCGTCGAGGTTGATGCGGATGCACGGCCATTTCAGACGCGCGGCAACCTGCTCGATATGGCTCGACTTGCCGGTGCCGTGATAGCCCTGGACCATCACCCGGCGGTTGTGCGCGAAGCCCGCGACGATCGCGAGGGTGGTGTCCGGATCGAACACATAAGCGGGGTCGAGATCGGGAACACGCTCGTCCGATTCCGAAAAGGCGGGCACTTGGAGGTCGCTGTCGATCCCGAAGAGATCGCGAACCTTCACCATCCGATCAGGCGCGGCGAGCACCGTATCGGTGCGGCTGTCGGGCTGGACATTGGGCAGGTCGGTCATGCGGTACCTTTTGGGATCAACTATGCTGCTTATGCGAAGGCTGGACGGCCTTTCAGCTGCGTATAAGCCGAAATCACGTCCTGCAAAGCCTTCTCGTGGGTCCGGTCACCCCCATTTTTGTCCGGGTGGTAGCGTCGGAGCAGTTCGGCATAGCGTGTGCGCAGCGCGCGGCGATCGACATCCTTGTCGAGTCCCATCACTTTCAATGCCTTGCGATCGCCGTCCGACAGCGGCCGGCCGTCGCTTCTGTCCTGCGCGGCCCTGCGGGCGAATCGGGCGCCGATCGCGTCGATCGGATCGGTGAAATCGCCCCAGCGCGGATTGCCGCCGGCGCCCGGCGAAAAGGCGCGCGTCTCGCGGTCCCAGCCGCCATAGGGGGTCTGCTGCGCCTCGATCTCGTCGGTGCTCATGCCGCTGAAAAAATTATATCCGCTGTTGAAGGCGCGGATGTGATCGAGGCAGAGGAAACGCCACTCGCCCGGCCCGTCGGATCCGGACGACCGGCCGCCACTGGCCGGCGCGCGGAATTCGCCGGGTGCCGGGCACCCCGGTTCCGCACAGGCCCGCTCACCACTCTCGATCCGGCCATGGAAGCGAGGACCCGCCCGCCGCGCCGCAAAGTCTTCGCTCAACACTCGCCTCTTTTGCTGCAATTCCCCTATATAGGCGCAATGAACGAACTTCCCACCGGTCCGATCGCCGCCGAGATCACCCGCCGCCTCACCGAGGCGCTTACCCCCACCCGACTCGCCGTCATCGACGACAGCGAAAGCCATCGCGGCCATGCCGGTCATGACGGATCGGGCGAGAGCCATTTCACCGTCGAGATCGAGAGCCCGTCCTTCGTCGGCAAGAGCCGGGTCGCGCGCCAGCGCGCCGTCAACGCCGCCCTGGCCGAGCTGCTGCACGAGCGGGTTCATGCGCTGGCGATCAAGGCGACCGCGCCGGGCGACTGAGTCGGCACAGGATCGACCGACGACCCGGCCGCAACGCCGCAACCGTTACGCCCATGCCGTCAATGGAACCTTTCGGCCGCCGCCGCCGTTCTCCGAACAAATCTGAACGCCAATTGGAACGGAGACGCTGCGATGTTGAAATGGGCACTTATCTTCCTGGTCGTCGGGCTCGTTCTCGGCGGGCTGGGCTTCGGCGGCGTCGGCGGAGCCTTTGTCGGTATCGCCAAGATTCTGTTCTTCGTCGCGATCGCGCTGTTCATCATCTTCGCTCTGCTCGCGCTCTTCGCAGGCAAGAAGATCAGCGACTCGCTATAACCGCCTGATCGGTTTCCGCTATCGGGCCGCGGCACAGCCTCTGTGCGCCGCGGCCCGACTCGGTTAAGGACAGGGCATGAAGATCGTCACCGCCATCACCATCGCCGCCGTTGCGCTGGCCTCTGCCCCGGCCCTGGCCGCTGCCAACCCGTTTAGCGACCGGCTCAGGACGCTGTCGTCGACCCAGCAGCGTGCGACGATGCGCCGCGCCGTCCTCGACGACGGCAAATATTGCCGTCGGATCGGGCCGGTCGCCTATCAGGGGCCGTTCAAGAATCTCGAAATGTGGACGGTGCAGTGCGACAAGGGCGCGAACTATGCCGCCTTTGTCGGCCTCGACGGATCGGTGCAGGTCCGCCCTTGCGGCGATCTTGCCTCGCTGAAACTGCCAACCTGCCGGCTGCCCAAGGCAGCTCCCGCCAAATAGGCGCGATCAGGCGCCCATGGCGATGAGGACAATGAAGAAGATCAGCGCCGAGGTATAGGCGGCGACGATCAAGGCGAATGTGCGCCAGATCGCGCCGAAGCGGCCGAGGCCATAAGTGCCCTTGAGCTGCCGGTACATATGCCATGGCGGAAAGAAGACGAGCACCGTGCCCGTCAGCACGCCCGGCATGCCGAGCGCCGCCGCGAGGCTCAGCCCGACCACCATCAGCGTCATTGCCGCCAGCGAATAGGTGGCGAAGACCGCATGATCGTACAGGCCGACGTCGCGGCGGAGCATGAACAGCATCCAGATGAAGGGCAGCGAGATCGGGATCAGCGCCCAGGAGAATTTATAGGCGCTCGCCTGCAGCTTGTAGGCGGTGAGTTCCGGGTTGGCGGCGGCGTGGCGGATGATGTGATCCACCCCCGGGACGCCGGTCTTCAGACCGGCCTGGTCGACATCGATCGGGTCGCTCTTGATATCGGGCTTGAGCACGCCCTTCGTCACCATCCGCAACTCGGCCTGTTCGTTGGTAAGGTCGCCGATCTTCTCGTTGAGATCAGGATTCTTTACGCCCTTCGCCTTCAGCGCGGCCTTTTCGGCCTGGAGCTTACCGAGCTCCGCCTCGACCCTGACCAGATCGTTGGCGGCGTCGGTCCGCGCCTTCGCCAATGCCGTGGCCTGGGTGGCGTTCACCGTCCCGAACGGTCCGCCGATCAGACCGAACACCGCGACCATGAGGAAGACGGAGAATAGGAACAGCGCCATCGGCGAGACGAAATTGACCCGCTCGCCGGCGATGTAGCGGCGCGTCACCTCACCCGGGCGCCAGAACAGCAGCGGCAGCGTGTGCCAGGTGCGCCCCTCGACATGGAAAACGCCGTGGGCGATATCGTGGAACAGCGCGCCTGCGGTGCGGTGGATATGGCCGGACTGGCCACAGGCGTGGCAATGCGTCCCGATCAGCGCGGTCCCGCAATTCAGACAAGCGCCGCCATGGGCGCCCTGCCCTGCATCGCCCTTGCCCCCCACGACGTGCGCCACGACCGCGCCCGTCGCAACATCGGCCACCGCTTCGAAATCCCCTGACATGCGTGAAAACTAGCATTGCAGGGGGACAAGCGCGAGTGGGCTTTAGCAAGCGCGCATCCCTATGCTAGGTGCCGCCCATGACCGAAGCCGCCGCCCTCCGCCCCGCCGACGCCCTCACCGACCCGGCCGCCCTGATCGCCGACATGGGCCGACGCGCGCGTGTTGCCGCGGCGCGCCTGGCGGAGACGCCAACCGCCGACAAGGCGAAGGCGCTGGTCGAAGCGGCGAAGGCGATCCGCGCGCAGGGCGCCGCGATCCTCGCCGCCAATGCCGAGGATGTGGCGCGGGCGCAGGCCAATGGCCTGACCGCCGCGATGATCGACCGGCTGAAGCTCGATCCCGCACGGCTCGAAGGGGTCGCCGCCGGGCTCGAAGCGGTGGCCGGCCTGCCCGATCCGGTCGGCCAGACGATCGACGAGGCGCGCCGCCCCAACGGGCTGCTGCTGCAGCGGATTCGCGTGCCGCTGGGCGTGATCGGCATCATCTATGAGAGCCGCCCCAATGTCACCGCCGACGCCGGCGCGCTGTCGCTGATGTCGGGCAATGCCTGCATCCTGCGCGGCGGATCGGAGGCGACCGCGAGCAACCGGGCGATCCACGCCGCGCTGCTGGCCGGGATCCGCGCAGCGGGCCTGCCCGAGGACGCGATCCAGCTGATTCCGACCACCGATCGCGCGGCGGTGGGCGCGATGCTGAGGGCGCAGGGGCTGATCGACATCATCGTCCCGCGCGGCGGCAAGAGCCTGGTCGCGCGCGTCCAGGACGAAGCCCGGGTGCCGGTGCTCGCCCATCTCGACGGCATCGTCCATCTCTACATCGACGGCGCGGCCGACGCCGCCAAGGCGGTGCCGCTCGCGGTCAACGCCAAGATGCGCCGCACCGGCGTCTGCGGCGCGACCGAGACGCTGCTGATCGACCGCGCTTATGGCGCGCCCGCCGCGATCGTCGCGGCGCTGATCGATGCCGGCTGCGAAGTGCGCGGCGACACGGCGGCGCGCGCCTTCGACCCGCGCGTCATGACCGCCGCCGACAGCGACTGGGACACCGAATATCTCGACAGCATCGTCGCGGTGGCGGTGGTCGACGGGGTCGAGGGCGCGATGGCGCACATCGCCCGCCACAGCTCGCACCACACCGACGCGATCGTCACCGAGGATCAGGCCGTCGCCGACCGCTTCCTGCGAAGCGTCGACAGCGCGATCGTGATGCACAACGCCTCGACCCAGTTCGCCGACGGCGGCGAGTTCGGCCTGGGCGCCGAGATCGGCATCTCGACCGGCCGCCTCCACGCGCGCGGACCTGTCGCGCTCGAAGGGCTTACGACATATAAGTGGCTGGTGCGCGGCGAGGGGCAGTTGCGGCCTTAAGCCTTGCCATCCCAAGGCGAAAGCCTCCTGAGACCTCGGCCTGCGCTTTGGGCGGAAACACGGTAGACCGCTGTTCGGAGGCTTGGTGAACATACACCGCCATGCTGAACTTGTTTCAGCATCCACCGGGAGGCCTGGGGCGAGCCTGCAGGATATTGGCCAGATGTCCGCGCGCCATCGTCCCGTTCATCCGGGCGGCCTGGTGGATCCTGAAACAAGTTCAGGATGACGACGACATATCTCGAAGACGCTATATACATGCCGGGTGCCGGGGTGGGATCAGCTGGGGAGACGACGCATGGACGACGAAAACCTTCCGCCCGAGACCAAGCTGACCCGCTCGAAGCGCGCCTGGGCGGATTCGCACAAGTTCATCACCGGCACGGTCACGCGATCGGACGACGATCGGCTGCCACCGGGCCAGCATCTCGTCCGCGACTGGCCGGTGCTCGATCTCGGCAAGCAGCCGGACATTTCGCGCGAGCGGTGGAAGCTCAGGATCGGGGGGATGGTCGATCAGCCGGTGACGCTGGACTGGGCCGGCTTCATGGCGCTGCCGCAGACGCAGCTGCGCTCCGACATCCACTGCGTCACGACCTGGTCGCGCTACGACAATGACTGGGCCGGGGTCGCCACCCGCGATCTGCTCGATCTGATCGGGCCGCGCGCCGAGGCCGCCTATCTGATGCTGCACGGCTATGACGGCTACACCACCAATGTCCCGCTGGCGGACTTCGCAGCGCCCGAGGCGATGCTCGTCCACAGCTGGCAGGGCAAGCCGCTTACCCGCGAACATGGCGGGCCGGTCCGCCTGGTGATCCCGCATCTCTATTTCTGGAAGAGCGCCAAGTGGCTGGGCGGGATCGACGTCCTCGGCGCGGACAAACCGGGCTTCTGGGAAGTGAACGGCTATCACATGCGCGGCGATCCCTGGGC
>Ga0209231_1000951_pt1 | contig 12660 bp, 7 predicted proteins | sample Deesub45470m_DNA_FD_188086 | JGI IMG/M metagenome (GOLD analysis project Ga0209231, IMG submission 188086) | Deep subsurface microbial communities from North Pacific Ocean - 450_OLKR46/470m Metagenome (SPAdes) (version 2) | ecosystem: Environmental > Terrestrial > Deep subsurface > Unclassified ... | reverse complement strand
GACCGTGACAGTACGGCGATTGCCTCGCCGGTTCCGTCAGAAAATCGCGCAAGCGACGACATCCCGGGAGGGGCACCAATTGCCCTGGCACACTCCGCGTCAGGGAGATATCGTGATATGCGATGTGCGGGCGAGGCCCAGGCGAAGGTAAATGCGGTCTGGTCACTCAGCTACGCCGAGTTTCTCGCAAGCAAGCGCGGGATTGAACTGGAAGCTGTTCCAACGCTCCATCTTGAATGGCAAGAGCATGTCGCCAACTGGCTGGACTACCGCATTGCTCGCCTTGAAGTCATTGGACATAATCCCGAGACATTCATCATGTGGGTGCTGGGCGTTGGGCTCGCAGGGGGCCTGCTCGGGCTTGGGGCTCCTTTCTGGTTTGGTTTGTTCGCTCGCGCTGCCAGCGTGGTAGCACCGGCGGCGCGGGCCGCCCTGTCGCCCGCAGTCGGTTCGGGATACATCAGTACAACGACTTCGGCCGGATCGGACCAGCACGGCATAAGGCCGTCGATAACCCGAAATCCCGATGATCTCGTGCGGGGCTTCATGATCGCGCTTGGTCGAGGGGCGGATATGGGCGCAGCGCCGGTAGCCGAACTCGCGAAATCCGAAGGACCGCCCCCCGGCTTTGAATCCGGCACACGCCCGCCTGTTCGGGAGCCATCGTGAGCAAGTATCTGCAAGTTGGAAAACCAGCAGCAGTCGGCTTTACCGAAGGAGCTGATAAATGAGTGCAATTCCGGTGATTTCCATCGTCCAGGCCGCCTTCGCGCTCGGTGCGGCGTTCCGAGAACGCGCGGAAACAGCCGCACGCCTTGCTCCGATCACCGTGCTGTTACAGCCGGTCGAGATCCCAAATCCGAATGCCTACATTCGCACGATGCTCAAGAAGGAGGAGATATTCGGCCCTGGAGCTCCCTATGGCTACATTCGCGCAACCTACGAACCTCAGTATCTTGAGCGGACAGTCGAGGGTTTTCTGATCCGTGACGATGCGCCGAATGCGGTCAAGGACGAGATATTCGATGCGGTCATTGACGCCACGGGCCAGGACTGGATCCGCGATGCAAATGAAGAAGGGCGTCGGTTTGCGAAGAATCGCTTTTCTCTCTACACGTTGAAATCCTGGACGAGCGAGCTTGCCGACCTGCACGATCGACGACATCTCATCTTGTCGATCTGCGACACGGCCCTTTCATTCCTGAGCTACAATACGGAAGCGCTCGGTCTTGGGAACAAGGCAGAGCGCGTGGTCGGCATGGTCGCTGAAGGCCTGAACACATTCATCAACGATAATCGCGATGCGTTTCTCGAGCCGGACATGGCAAACGGGTTCGCCCGCCGCATGGCCGATACGCTTGTCACGGCGAGCCTGACGATGGCTGCAGAGCGTCCGGAACTCTTTTCAGGAAGGGAACATGTCCAGGAGCTGGTCCGCGCTGTGATGAACCCCCTGCGCCAACTGAATGCCAGTAATGTCGCTGCAAACCTTGGCATGAGAGAACGGATCGACCGGGTCCGTGAGGCGTTGCGTGGCGAGATTGGCGTGAGTGTGCTGGAAGCGCTGCACGATCGACGCGATGCTTTCTTTGACGGATCCGATGCCAGGAAATCCAGAGTGCTGGGGATAGTGACGGAATCGTTTTTTGACGCGGTCGTTGCCGACTCCCGCGACCAGAATGAAATACTCTCAGCCGGCTTCCTCCGGCGCACCTATCCAGCGATCCTGGATGCTGTTGCCGCGGAACCTGCAGCCTTCGTACGTGGTGATGGCCAGCATGTAGAGGCGGGACGGGACCTGTTGCAGGCATTCGCCCAAACACTGAAGTCCCACGAAACCATAAAGCGCGATCCTGCGCTGGCCCAGTCGTTGTTGAAAATTGGGATCGATCTCACACGCCGGCATGCCCGCAGGTTCATTGTCGACGAGGCGCGTGCCGCGGCAGCAGAAGCACATAGTCGGCTTACCATTGAGTCTGGCGAGGATCCGTGGGCCCTTGTGAGTATCAGGATCGTCTCTCAGATTGCCGAGAGCATGATCGATGCGTTTGAGAAGTGGGGACCGGTCGGCGCTGATATTGCTGATACGCTTGACAAGGACTTCCTGCTCGACATGGTCGGCCTTGTCGCCGAGCATGCGGCCCAGACTCCCGGAATGCTGTTGCCAGAAGGCGCAAATCCGGAACTTGTTGCCATCGCAAAGGGCGTTGCCGCGTTCATAGCTGCCGATCATGAAACCCTCGTCAGTCAGCGGGACTGGAGCAGGGTGTCTGCGGTTGCCATTGATCTTGCGATGAAGAACCCGGACACATTATTCAGCCTGAACCGGGACGGTCCAGAGGAGCAGCTTGCTGTCCGCCTTGTTGAGAGGGTGCTCGGCACGGCGAAAGCAAGCCTGTTGGAACAGGGCCAGCGCGGACGCGGGCGTCTTCTCTTTGGTGAGACGCTCGCCAGTGCGATCGCGGTGACACTGGAGACTGCGGCGGCCAACGCGCAGCGATTTGACGATCCTGCGACGCTCGACGCTCTGAGTGACTATGTAAACCAGCTAAACAGCCTCGCAGTCAGGAGCGAGAACCTTATCGGCGGGTTGTCTGCCCGTGATTGGCTGACGGCATTCAGTTGGTTTGTTACCGAAGTCGTCGCGACGGGTGACGGTCGAATCCCACCTGAGCGCATCTCAGCGATTGTCGCAGACTCAGCCCGGCGCGGGACGAGTGTAAGGGCGCCTGAAGCGGAATCGGCAATTCGATCCGATGTCCCTCTGGCCTCGACCATTCGGGAAGCGACCCTCTTTTTCCAACCTGTGCCTTTCGAAGGAGCCGAAGGATGAAGCCATATTGCCTGACCACCGCCATACTGGCGGCAATTGCGTTATCCAGCTGCATAGCGACAGGTACGCCTCCAGAAGACGTGGATGCGGATATGAAGCGCCTCTTCGGCGAGATGTCAGCTGCAAACTCCCGTATCGAGACGTCACAGACGGTCCATGCGCTGGATGCCATCGCCACAGGGGCACAAAAGCGCGTGGACCAGACCGCGGACAATGACGAAAGGCTCGTCTGGACTCTTGTCGCGATGCGGGCACACAATCGCGCATCCTTCGTGGAAGGCATCAGTGATGAAGCATTCGAGAGCCAGAGAAATGAAGTCTTCGCTTCGGCTGATGCAGCCCGTGAGCTTTGCCTGAACGGCGACATTGACCCACGGCTCGGACGCGAGTGCACCCTCGCGATTGCCACACGAGCCCTGAACGATGGCGTGCGGGCAGGGCGCATATTCGCCTCATCGCTTTCGGCTGCAAACTGGGATGATGGCGCGGTATCTGCGACATCCTTCCGGAAGGTCGCCGCCGACGCTGCCGCTGAATACCAGACTGATATTGCAGCGCTTGATGAGGTCGAGCAGGACGCCACGCCGTTTTACGGGATGCTCGTGCGCAGCGCGTGCGCCTTCATAGCTGCATACAACAACTCAGCTCTGCCCGGACCAACCGATGATCCCGAGAGGCAGGCGGTCAAGGACGCTTATGTCGGTGCCATGACGACTGTCGCACGAGCCGCCGAAGTGCGTCCGGATGGGACGGCCTGCGCGGGCGCCGCTGGAAGCAACGCTTGCGAGTGGGACCATGAAGCAGGCCTCGCCAATCGCTGTGTCGAGCTGTCGAGTGGCGAGGGTGCGAAGTAGGCAAAGGACGAACTGCTATGAGGGCGGATTTCCCCCAAGCAGCGCTGCCTTCCATTGTTGCCTGGATTGTTTGTCTGATGATCGTTTCGGGCTCCTCGGGCAGTTGGTCATAGTCTCTCTGCTACCGTACTTAGCTCGCTTGCACGTCGATCTTCACTTGAACATGCAGCCTCCCAGCGTCGACACGACATGAGGAACGCCTTGGCTTTGAAAAAATTATCTGCTTTCTACCGTTGTGGGCGAGGCATCCTTTGATTGCAGCGTGATTACTACAAGGCTTTGGAGGGGACCGTTGGCCAGCGTATTCATTAGTCATGCGACCAAAGATGCCGCGAGAGTCGAATTTCTGGTCAATCATCTTCGGACATTGGGACATGACGTTCGATTTACATCGAGTGTTGATGCGACATTTGGGGTTGGAGAAGACTGGTTCGAGCGTATTCAAAGAGAGATTCACTCGTTCGACCTGCGCATATTCTGGATCACCCCGAACTGGCAAAGTAGCCAGATGTGTGGCGTTGAGTATTATTCAGCCCTGATTTCCGGGCACTTGCCGAACGATATCGCGGTCATGGATCCCAAGGCAAAGTTTGGAATCGAGAGCCGTCTCCAGGGATTTTTCCCTACAGGATTGAATTGGAAACGACGATTAAAGAGCTTGGTCGATTCCAGACTGAAAGAAGTAGGAGGCACACAAGGAACATCGCAGCCTTTTCCAGGTCTCCAACCTTATACAGAGCATGACCGCTCGCGGTTTTATGGTCGCTCCGATCTGATCAATCGGCTGTCAGGAACACTTGCCCACCACAATCGGAAACTCGTGGAGCGACGTCCCATAAAGATTCTCCTCGGCCAATCGGGGGTCGGCAAGACCTCGCTCTTGAGAGCTGGCCTTTACGCTGAGTCTATCGTTCGCGCCGAGCGAGAGTCCCGACGCGTGAAAGAAGCGGCAGATCGCTCTCTCGTTCCTATGCCGGACATATCCAGTAGTTTCGATCTTGCCCTGACGGCAGAAGAGGCTGTTCGCCAGGCGCTTGGTTCCCTGATCAGCGCTCATGATCCCGAGATCTCGCTAAATTCTCTGGCAGACAGAGTAATCGAGAAATATCGAGACCAGAAGAGGCCCGGCCAAGGCGCGAGAGCCCTTGTGTTTTTTGATGGTTTTGAACGGCTGTTTGACCACGACGCAGATGGTGCACGTCGGGTTTTGCTCGAAGTGATACGGCAATCTCGTATCAATCTGATAACTGCGGTCAGAAGTGATTTGCTGCCACTCATTATCGAATCCGACGAGATTCAGGGAGAGTATTACGGCATATTGGTTGACCCGGTCTCTTCTTCGGAACTGGAAGATGTCATCAAGCAGCCAATATTCAAACAGGGTTGGACGATCGACGCTCATGTCGTCTCTACACTGATTTCGTACTTCGGTCGCTCCGCGAACGCACTTCCTTTGGTGGCTTTCGCGCTTGAGCACTTGTGGAACGAGGCACAAACAAATTCAGATTGTCGACAGAGGCGGCTCGTTTCCACCGAACTTCTGCTCGAGCTTTCAGATGGTGTTGAAAACCCCATAGACAGAATTCTGGATAGCCTGGTCTCGAAGAGCGAAGCAATCGTATCACCAGAGAAACAGGGAAGGATATTTGAGCGTCTGGTTTTCAAGATGGCACAGTGGGATCAAGCTTCCGCTTGTATCAGGCCAAGATCAGCTGTGGTTGAACCGGGCGAGGAGCAAGAGCTAGCTGAAGCACTTTGCGGCCAGGCATCTCGTTTGTTCACGATGTCCGGCGGTGAGATCGCCCGAATGCGTCCATCGCATGACCGGGTTTTTGTCATTTGGCCGCGTATTTCGAAATTGCTCAAGTCGATCCAGGCGGACCTGATCCTGCATTCAGAAGCAGAGACCGGCGTTGCGCGTGTCGGCTTCAGATGGTTCGATACGTGCTCTGTGGATCAGCTCTCAGATTACCGTAGATTAGTCGTGAGGTGGGGTGATGCCCTGGATGCAGCTGTCTCCAGAAGTTGGTTTGAATTTCAGAATCACATGTCTGCCTCAGCCCGTTCGAAGGCGGAAGTCGGCGCGCTGCTCAATAGTACGGAACGGGCTCGCTCCGGACTGATTGGGCTGATGGCAAATCAGTTTCTTGGTCAAAGTGATCCCGTTTCATCTCTGCTCGTATCAACAAGCGCTTGCGAACCTGGGCCGCATGGAAAGCCGTACAAGGCGGTGACGTCTCCTCTGATCAAGGCATTGCATCAGGCGCGAGAAATCGATTCGGTCCACTTCGAGAATGCTATTTCGGATATGACCATCAAAGGTTTCGACGGAGGTACGGTTGAAGAAGGTGATGGATTTTCAGCATTTTCGGATGGTTATCGAATTGATTGGGCCGATACCAAGTCACCGCCGACCGTGTCTCGAGTGCTGTCGCCTGGACACACAAAAGTCTGCCTTTTATCAGACGGAGGTTGGGGGTGCTATATTTCCACGCCTGCATATACACCAACCCAGTCAAGGCAGCCTAGCATAGGGCGCAATGACGTCGTACCGCTGGCATTGCACCTGCATCATTCAGCGATGCCATCGGAGGTCAGATTCAACCTGGGTCGCGTCGCGCTGATTGCTCAGGCATTCGCTGTTCAAAAAAGTCATCTGCTCATCGCACTGCTCGTCGACACGTTCGACCGAGAGGGCAAGTCTGCGCGAGAGGTGCGAATAGCGCGACTACCTAAATCCACTGTTCTCCAATTGAGTGATCTGGAACCCCAGGAACGCTTCCTGGAAACGTCCGATGTGCCGGTGGAAGGATTCGGCGCTGGGTGCCTCGCGTGGAGCAAAGCCGGTCCACGTCTTCTCGTTCAGCAACTCGGTGATAGAGAATCAGCACCCTTGGTAGAATTCCTTGATCTGCATGTCACTGGTAACGGTTCACTGCGAGTCACAGGTCTAAAGCGCTGTCAGTCTCTCGAGCAGTGCCACCTGCCCTCCAACATGAGCACTGGGTCGTGGGCGCGGCGTTCTCGCAGGACGAGACCCGTATCCTGACCTGGTGTGCTGATGGCACTGCCCGGCTCTGGGACACGGCTACCGGCGCCCAGGTCGGACCGGCCTTCCAGCATGAGGGCTGGGTCTCCGGCGCCACCTTCTCCAGCGACGAGACCCGTATCCTCACCTGGAGTTATGACAAAACCGCCCGGCTTTGGGACACGGCCACCGGCGCCCAGGTCGGGCCCGCCCTCCAACATGAAAGCTTCGTCCTCGGCGCGGCGTTTTCGCAGGACGAGACCCGTATCTTGACCTGGAGCATTGATGACACTGCCCGGCTCTGGGACGTGAAGCGCGCCATGACCGTCATCCCAGACGAAAACGACATTGCAGCTATCTGCGACACGACCCTGCGCGGCTCCCTCGCGCCCGACAATCAAGGCCAGCGGGTGCCTTTCCCTCGCCTCATCGACGCAAAAATCATAGAGGCTGCCCCCATCCTGCGCGGTCGCGAAGACGAAGACGTCTGCCGGCCACCCACCAAAGCCTTCTGGGAACACCCACTCCAGGCAATGCTCGCTTTCGTGTCAGTTGAGTGAGAGGCTCCGCTTTGACAGAATTCACAATGCCAGCATGCGGCCTATAAACTCCATCCAGCGCTCGGATAGCGGAGTTGGATAGCTGTTCGACATTTGATCGCGTATCCGGTCAGATCATGCGCCGTCGCAGATGAAGCACGATAACTGCTCCTATCATGCTGCCAAGCAACGGGACGGTTGCGTGCATGAAATTGACCGGATCCAAGTGCGCCCCTGCGTTCATCCAGTTTGACCACGGGGCTTGAAGACTTGCCACAGGCAAGACGCGTGCGAACCATGATGCAGGCGGTGAGGCGGATAGTACCGGCATGAAGACATCACCGAACAGGATAAGGGAGATGAGATAGGCGCCGGAAGCGGCGAGCGCAGTTGCCTGACTTCGCAGCAGGGAGCCGGCAATCAGCCCCTGGAAAGCGGCTGTCGCAATGCCAATGGCAACCAGCAATACCGCGCCGAATACGCCCGTCTTGATTTCGAATTCAAGCACGGCCTGCGCAAACAGGACCATGACCAGCGTGGCGCCGAGCGCGAGAGACATGGGTCCGAAGGTCTTCGCGAGCACAGGGCTCATCCAGGCCCTCGTGCGTCCGGCAAACAGCAGGTGCTCTGTCCCGTGCTCGCGTTCACGGACGGTCGCAGCTGCCGTGAACATGAAAGCGATCGCCGACGCTGTGATCAGGATGAGCCCGGGAACCAGCCAGGATGACTTCGCCCGGGCGGGACCGTCGCGGTCCATGACGAGGAAGGGAGCTATCTGGAGTGGCGGTTCCGGAAGGGATATTGTGGTATCGTCGGCAGCATCCAGCGCGCCTGCAAAATACAATGCCTGGTCCATTGAAAACGGTGCTGCATCATTCGCGTCAGTATCGTTCAGGGAGTCCAGGAACGAGGAGGCAAACAGCAGGCTGGTCGCATTTTCCCAGGAACTCATGTGATCGGCAAACACCGTCCTCACTATATCGGCCTGGGCGTCAGGCAGGGGCTCTCCAAAACTGTTACCATAGTCCGTGATCAGTTCCTGAAGTTTGTCATGGGACGCCGAGTCCAGGCGCTCCTGGGCTTCATACGCCTGGGCATACTGCGCTTCCTGGTCGAGCGCGACGATGAACGGGGCCCATTCAGAAAAGAGATCGCCGACCCCCGTGGTGGGCAATACGGGCGCGCGCCCGCTTATTCTTGCATTCTCGATCAGGCTTGCTGAGCTTTGCACCTGCCTTGCGGCAAAGCGTATCCCAGCGGCGGCGGCGCGCGAGCGCGGGCTTGCATATGCGATCCACAGGCCGCCCGTATCCACGCCATCAAAGTCTGCCCGATCAATGTCCTGCATCAGGTCGCCCAGCGTGGCTGTGGTCGGATGCCAGGCAAACACGAGGTCGATTTCACTTCCATCCATGAGATCGAACAAGCTGGCATTGTCCGGGAACACCCCCTTGAAATGCGTGCCCGGCAAGTCGTTTATCGCGTGCTCCATCGTCGCGATCTGCGGAAATGGACAGGTTTCCAGGTCGTTTGCGGACAGGCAGTCTTCGGGGACTGCCATTGCAATTTCTATATCGCGCGTCGCGGACGGCAGGGCAGAGGCGAACCAGAGCACTGCGCACGACCAGGCAATCACCGCAAGGATGACGACTGGCACGGCCATCAGTTCACGCAAGTCCTTGATAAAGATCCGGATCATGTCTCATTGCCTTGCAAATTCGTGCAATCTTCGATCTGCCCGCTTTCGATGCGGATACAGCGACCGTATTCAAAGATGTTGCGGCGCCCATGCCCGGTCAGGAGGATGAATTCGAAAGTGTAGTGAGGGTCGTTGAGCAGGCTTGCCACCGCGTTCGTCTTGGACTCATCCAGGCCGGCGAAAGGCTCATCCAGGATGAGTCCGAAAGGTCTCGCAGCGATCAAGGCGGCCATAGCGCCAAGCCTCTGGATGCCGCCTGACAGGGTGGACGCTTTTCGGTCAAGGTACGCCGTGAGGTCGAGGTCGAACAGTACCCGCTCCGAATGGGCATTCACCTCCCCCTTTCGTCCAAGCAACCGTGCGATGGCGACTACATTCTGGATAAGCGTGAGGTCGCGAAACAGTCCGCCCGATTGCGGCAGAAAGCCGACTGGCGCGGTGTGAAGCTCAGGAGACCTGGACCATGTCCCTGATGACAATCGGGCATATCCTGCCATCACGCGCGCCAAGGTCGATTTTCCGGATGAATTGGCCCCGATCAGTTCGATGCGATCCCCCCGGAAGACGGAAAATTCTTCAATCTCGAATATGGAACTGGATCCATAGCGCTTTTGCGCATTCGTCAGCGTGAGCAACGCGTCACGGCCGTCCATCGGCTGATCAGCGAGTGAAGGCGACGTCGAAACGTACTCCACGTTGATCCTCCATGATTTGCAGTTGCATCCGGACTTCTCTGTACACCGATAGTTCTTCGAACAATAATGAGATGTCTGGCAGTACGTCCTGTTCGGCGCTGTCAAATTGCTGCGCGGAAATCAGGGCATGCAGGCGGTCGGGCATGAGCAGGAGGTCAGCCCGGTTTTCAGCCAGCCGGTACTCACCGTCGCGGCTCAGTATTCGCTCCAGGGCGCTTGCGTCAGACGCAATCCACAATTGCTCCTTCTCCGGGTCGAACGTGCTAACAAGCCGGAACCTGTTATTGTTGATCAGTTGATTGCGTGCATCAGCCTTGTCGCTCTCGATCGCACCGGATTCAAATGACGACCCAAATCGGTAAGTGAAGTCGTCTTCATTCAGGGGAGGCTGCAAATAGGCATATGCATTCCGGCGCGTGCACTGGCCGGGGTCCTCGCCATTGAAGCAGCCCTCATATTGGGGCCCCTTGAACCATGACTGGGGTTCAGTGCACCAGAGGTGTGAGAAACTGCCCGGCGTGCCGGCAACATCAATCTTACGCGCGCTCGCCATGTCAGAGATTGCTGTGCGCACCCTGGCCACGCCATCTCCGTCTGTGCAGTCTGGAGTCCAGAAGGTGGCATCCCTTGCAGGCTCAGCGCCGCGCAGCACAGCGATATCCCGTGACGTTTGTTCTTCCATCTGGATTGTCCGGACAAGCTCATCAGCCTCTTCTGATGAAATCGCAAAGCGGAAGACGAGATCGGGGATGCGATCCTGAAAGCCGGCCAGTTGCAGGTTGACCGCATCAATGGTTGTGAGTTTCTCGGCGTTTCGAACAATCGTGCCGTATCGCGTCAAATCCGGCAGAATGGCATCAGGTCCTGCAAACAGGACATCCGGCAGCGGACGGGACGCGCCGAAACTGGCGAACCGCATGTATTGCATCATGTCTTCAGCGGCCAGTGTCAGGCTGGCGCCATAACCAAGATCGGAAAACGCGATCTTGCCTGACGGGATATCTGACAGGAATGAATCGATCGCTCGGGAGTAGAGTGCAGCCGGCGCTGACCAGACCGTCAGACGCATGGCGCCTGACCCTTCCATGAAATCTGGCGGCACCAAAGTGACCCCGCTTTCATCGAAGGTATGTACAAAGGCAGCCCTTGCCGTCTCAAGTTCTTCGAGGGGCAAGGTCTGGTCCGCTGGAGCAGGGTCGAACGTGATTGCCAGCGCCAGGGGTGAGAGCACGGCCAATCCTGTCTGGCGCGAATAGGCCCAGAGGCTGGGATCACCCCGGAGCGTAATCTCCTTGAAGGCGCTCCTGAAATTATCCTGTGCCAATAGCTGCGCGGGCTTGTGCTTGTTTTTCCACGCAATATCGAAGGAGTCCTGGTTGGTGTAGAAGGCAATATTCTGGCCGCCCAGGCGTTTGTAGAACAGGTTGGCGTTTGAAAGCCGGGTTTCGTCCACTCCATTGGCGCGCGCGTCTTTGTTTTGTGCGCAGGCCATTTGCGCATCGCCGCCGAGGTCGAAGGCAAAGTCGGACTCAAGAAATCCGGTAAGCTGTGTACAGGCTGAATCGTCTGGCCTCAGCGACGCGACGATGATGAAATCTGTTGACGTCAATGGACCGCGGGCCGCGAACAGTATGGGTTTGCTCGTATCGATCCCAAGTTCCTGCAGTTTTGCGATCGGTGTAAACAGCGCCAGCGTTCCATCCCTGATATCATTTGCCGACTCGAACAGCCTGGCCAGAGGACCCGCTTCCGGAAGATTGACCGGGCGGAAGTAGCAGGCTTGTGCAGGATCCTCCAGAAAGGGGCACAGGTGAACGTGTAGGCGTGCCGCCAGAGCGTCCGGGTCAGGTACCATGACCACGGTTGAAGCATCGCGTGGAGCGAAGCGGAGCTCGACCGGGGCATTCATGTCCCGCACGAAGGGACGTGTCAGCGTGGCCAACAGCAGGGCTGCCAGGACGAGCAGGCTGACCAGACCGGCACGGCGCACCAGGAAATCAGTCATCGGCGTCGACCAGGTTGTCGGTAACGCCCATTCGCAGGGCAAACTGCATCGCCGCGTTACTGGTCCCGACTTCGCACGCCTCTGGGTCAAGGCTGTCGGTGGCATATGTATCCAGCGCATGTACGACGGCTTCAAACGTCTCATCCAGTTGCGCAGGGTCGGCCGTTTCGAAAGCGCCAGACTCCAGTTGCCGGGTGATGGAACCGGGCAGGTAGACCAGGTACTTCTGCTTGTCGCGTTCCCTTGCGGATCTCAAATATTGCCTGAGCAGCTCAGGGTCTGAGGGACCTATGTCGATGACATGTTCAAGGATAAGGCCCGCGAGCAGCAAGGATGCCGCTTCCTCGTCGCCCAGGGGCATGAAGCCATCAACCGTGTTGCGCCCGCCGAGATTTGTCTTCCGATCCAGCCTCCAGGTTGACCACAGAGGTGCAGAGCGTCTGATGGGGGCAGATTCCAGCGTGAAGTGAAGTTTCGGCTCACCGCAATTGGCTTCCTCGAGTGTGACGAATGCCAGATTGTCGAACAGCTTCCGGTTGGCGATCAGATTGATACGGTGCGCCCGCGGCCGATCGTAGGTGAATGCTGGCGCATTATCGAAGAACTGATTATAGGATGCCGGATCGAGGGTCGGAAGTATACCTGCCCCCTCGCCCTGGAGCAGGTCATTCAATTCCTGGACAAGCGTTTGGTACAATTGCCGCCCAGCCGGCGAACACCCCTGCTGGCCACATTTTGGCACGACGGCGACCGTGTTCTTGCCGGAGAGCACAGTTCCGTACAGGCGGCCTTCCGCGAGCCAGGCAGACGCGACGAGCACGATCGAGATGACCATGGCCAGTGTGCCCCATCGTCTGATGAAGAGGCGTCTCAACGGCAAATAAGCCAGCCCAACCAGCCCTGTCGCTATCAGGGGTGTGAGCAGGAACAGGCCCGCGAACAGGGCGGTGCCGATGGCTACGCCAATCAGCGTAATGACATCGCCAAACCGTATCACGATCTGGCGG
>Ga0209231_1000950_pt1 | contig 12673 bp, 7 predicted proteins | sample Deesub45470m_DNA_FD_188086 | JGI IMG/M metagenome (GOLD analysis project Ga0209231, IMG submission 188086) | Deep subsurface microbial communities from North Pacific Ocean - 450_OLKR46/470m Metagenome (SPAdes) (version 2) | ecosystem: Environmental > Terrestrial > Deep subsurface > Unclassified ... | reverse complement strand
CCAGCGGCTTTGCCAACTGTGCGGCGTCGACAAGGCGCTCGGCATCCTGTCGAGCGCGCAGGCCGTGGCGCAAGCCTTCGCCGATCTGGGCCGTCCGATCGAGGCTGCCTGGACCTTCGCCGATTGAGGGGGCAACCCCGCGGCTCCTCCCACATTCTCGCCCCCGCCAGAGGGCAGTTTCATGGCCCCGGCCGACGGGGATATCGCATGCGATAGCGCCGTCGTCATGGCGTGTGCCCACAAAACAGGCCGTCGAGAGCCTTTTACTGACAGCCCCCAGTCCCTATATCCTCGCTGGACTTTCGCATTTGCAGCATAGGGGCTCAGCTATGACGGCCGTCGGTCAGGACACTCTCAAGACCCGTTCCACCCTCAACGTCGACGGCAAGCACTATGCTTATTACTCGCTCGCGAAGGCGTCGGAGAAGCTCGGCGACATTTCGCGCCTGCCCTTCTCGATGAAGGTACTGCTCGAAAATCTCCTCCGCTTCGAAGACGGCAAGACCGTCACCAGTGAAGACGTTCAGGCGATCATCGACTGGCAGAAGGAGCGTAAGTCGGATCGCGAAATCCAGTATCGCCCGGCCCGCGTGCTGATGCAGGATTTCACCGGCGTTCCCTGCGTGGTCGATCTCGCCGCGATGCGCGATGCGATGAACAAGCTCGGCGGCGACGCGCAGAAGATCAATCCTCTCGTCCCCGTCCACCTCGTCATCGATCACTCGGTGATGGTTGACAGCTTCGGCACCCCCAAGGCGTTCGATGAGAATGTCGCGCTCGAATATGCCCGCAACGGCGAGCGCTACGAGTTCCTCCGCTGGGGTTCGAAGGCGCTCAACAACTTCAAGGTCGTGCCCCCGGGCACCGGCATCTGCCACCAGGTTAACCTCGAGAATCTCGCCCAGACGGTCTGGTCCTCGCCCGACGGCTCGGGCGTCGACGTCGCCTATCCCGACACCTGCGTCGGCACTGACAGTCACACCACGATGGTCAACGGCCTCGGCGTGCTCGGCTGGGGCGTCGGCGGCATCGAGGCCGAAGCCGCGATGCTCGGCCAGCCGGTGTCGATGCTGATCCCCGAAGTCGTCGGCTTCAAGCTGTCGGGCACGTTGAACGAGGGCATCACCGCCACCGACCTGGTGCTGACCGTCACGCAGATGCTGCGCGCCAAGGGCGTCGTCGGCCGCTTCGTCGAATTCTACGGCCCCGGCCTCGACGCGCTGTCGCTCGCCGACCGCGCCACCATCGCCAATATGGCGCCCGAATATGGCGCGACCTGCGGCTTCTTCCCGGTCGACGACGCGACCCTCGTCTATATGCGCCTCACCGGCCGCTCGGCCGAGACCGTCGCGCTGGTCGAGGCCTATGCCAAGGAGCAGGGCCTCTGGCGCAACGCGACCGCCCCCGATCCGGTGTTCACCGACACGCTCCACCTCGACATGTCGACGGTCCAGCCGTCGCTCGCCGGTCCGAAGCGTCCGCAGGACCGCGTCCTGCTCAATTCGGTCGACGAAGGCTTCAACAGCGAGCTCGCCTCTGGCTACAAAAAGGGTGACGAAGGCGACAAGCGCGTCGAGGTGGAAGGCGAGGATTTCACGATCGGCCATGGCGACGTCGTGATCGCCGCGATCACCAGCTGCACCAACACCTCGAACCCGTCGGTGATGGTCGCCGCCGGCCTCGTCGCGCGCAAGGCCAATGCTTACGGCCTGAAGGCCAAGCCGTGGGTCAAGACCAGCCTCGCGCCCGGATCGCAGGTCGTCACCGACTATCTGGCGCGCGCCGGACTGCAGGGCGATCTCGATGCGATCGGATTCAACCTGGTCGGCTATGGTTGCACCACCTGCATCGGCAATTCGGGTCCGCTGGCGGATCCGATCTCGAAGGCGATCAACGGCAACGACCTCGTCGCATCGGCCGTCCTCTCGGGCAACCGCAACTTCGAAGGCCGCGTCTCGCCCGACGTGCGCGCCAACTATCTGGCCTCGCCGCCGCTGGTCGTCGCCTATGCGATTTTCGGCACCACGGCCAAGGACATCACGCAGGAGCCGCTCGGCACCTCGCCCGACGGCAAACCGGTCTATCTGAAGGACGTCTGGCCGACGACCGCCGAAGTGGCGAACACCGTCGCCGCCGCGATCGACAGCGAAATGTACTCCAGCCGCTACGCCAACGTCTTCCTGGGCGACAAGAACTGGCAGGCGATCGAGGTCGAGGGTTCGGACACCTATTCGTGGCGCGCAGGCTCGACCTATGTCGCCAACCCACCCTATTTCGAGGGCATGTCGATGACCCCGGCCCCGGTGCAGGACATCATCGAGGCACGTCCGCTCGCGATCTTCGCCGACTCGATCACCACCGACCACATCAGCCCGGCAGGCTCGATCAAGGCCGACAGCCCCGCGGGCCGCTTCCTGACCGAGCATCAGGTGTCAAAGGCCGACTTTAACAGCTACGGCGCGCGCCGGGGCAACCATGACGTCATGATGCGCGGCACCTTCGCCAACATCCGCATCAAGAACCAGATGATCCCGGGCGTCGAAGGCGGCATGACCAAGCACATCCCGACCGGGGAAGTGATGGCGATCTATGACGCGGCGATGAAGTACAAGGACGAGGGCACGCCGCTCGTCGTGATCGCCGGCAAGGAATATGGCACGGGTTCGTCGCGCGACTGGGCGGCGAAGGGCACCAACCTGCTCGGCGTCCGCGCCGTGATCACCGAGAGCTTCGAACGCATCCACCGCTCGAACCTGGTCGGCATGGGCGTGCTGCCGCTGCAGTTCGCGGAAGGGATCGACCGCAACACGCTCAAGCTCGACGGCACCGAGACCTTCACGATCGAGAATGTCGCGAGCCTCCGCCCGCGCCAGGCCGTCACCGTGAAGCTCACCCGCGCCGACGGCAACGAAGAGAGTTTCGAGACCCTGTGCCGGATCGATACCGTCAACGAGCTCGAATATTTCCTCAACGGCGGCATCCTCCAATATGTGCTGCGCAAGCTCGCCGCATAACCGGGGACGTCATCGCAACGAAAAGGGCCGGTCCGCAGACAGCGGGCCGGCCCTTTTTCTTTTTGTGTAACCCTCTCCCTGCAGGGGAGAGGGTGGACCGCCGCGAAGCGGTGGTGGGTGAGGGCACGGCGGCCAATAAATTCGCCAGCTAGGTTCTTGTGGCCACCGTGCCCTCACCCTCCCAAGCTTTCAGCTTGGGCACCTCCCCCTCCCCTGAAGGGAGAGGGATCTATTCTACGCCGCGATCGGCGGGGCGAACCTGGTCAGATCGATCCCCTCGACGGCCGCCTTATACTCGTCGGCGCTGGGGGTGCGGCCGAGGATCGTCGACAGCACCACGACCGGGGTCGATGCCAGCAGCGATTCGCCCTTCTTCTCGGCGCTGTCCTCGACGACGCGGCCCTGGAACAGGCGGGTGGAGGTGGCGAGGACGGTGTCGCCTCTGGCGGCCTTTTCCTGGTTGCCCATGCACAGGTTGCACCCCGGGCGTTCGAGATAGAGGATATTCTCATATTCGGTGCGGGTGACCGTCTTCGGGTTCACGTCGTCGAACTCGAAGCCCGCATATTTCGCCAGAATGTCCCAGTCGCCTTCGGCCTTCAGCTCGTCGACGATGTTGTAGGTCGGCGGAGCGACGACGAGCGGCGCCTTGAACTCGACCTTTCCGGCCGTCTTCTCGATGTTCTTGAGCATCTGCGCGATGATCTTCATGTCGCCCTTGTGCACCATGCACGAGCCGACGAAGCCCAGATCGACCTTCTTGGTGCCGCCATAATAGGACACCGGGCGGATCGTGTCGTGGGTATAGCGCTTCGACACATCGGGGTTGTTGACGTCGGGATCGGCGATCATCGGTTCGTCGATCAGGTCCAGGTCGACGACGACCTCGGCGAAATATTTGGCATTGTCGTCGGGCCGAAGCGCGGGCTTGTCGCCCATGCGTATCTCGGAGATGCGGGTATCGGCCTTGGCGATCAGGTTCGCCAGGACGCCCGCCGCATTGTCCATGCCCTTGTCGATCATGATCTGGATGCGCGCCTTGGCGATCTCCAGCGATCCGATCAGCGTCTCGTCGTCCGAAATGCAGATCGAGGCCTTGGCCTTCATCTCGGCCGTCCAGTCGGTGAAGGTGAAGGCCTGGTCGGCGAGCAGCGTGCCGATATGGACCTCGATGATCCGGCCCTGGAAGACATTGTCACCGCACTGCTGGAGCATCTGCGCCTGGGTGGCGTGCACCACGTCGCGGAAGTCCATATGCGGCTGCATCCTGCCCTTGAACGTCACCTTGACCGACTGCGGGATCGGCATGGTCGCCTCACCGGTCGCCAGCGCGAGCGCGACGGTGCCCGAGTCCGCACCGAAGGCCACGCCCTTCGACATGCGGGTGTGGCTGTCGCCGCCGATGATGATCGCCCAGTCGTCCACGGTGATGTCGTTCAGCACCTTGTGGATGACGTCGGTCATCGCATGATAGACGCCCTTCGGGTCCCGCGCGGTGATCAGCCCGAACTTGTTCATGAAGGACATGAGCTTCGGGATGTTCGCCTGCGCCTTCTTGTCCCACACCGACGCGGTGTGGCAGCCCGACTGATAGGCGCCGTCGACGAGGGGCGAGATGACGGTCGCCGCCATCGCCTCGAGCTCCTGCGCGGTCATCAGGCCGGTGGTGTCCTGCGAGCCGACGATGTTCACCTTGACCCGCACGTCCGATCCCGCGTGCAGCACCTTGCCCGGCGTGACGCCGACGGCGTTGCGGTTGAAGATCTTCTCGACTGCGGTCAGGCCCACGCCCTCGGCGGTGATTTCCTTGTTCGCGGCGTAGACCGGGACCGGCTCGACCCCGAGGGTGCGGGCGGCGAAGGTCTGGAGCTTCTTGCCGAAGACGATGGCATAGGAGCTGCCGGCCTTCATGAACTCCATCTTCTGCGGCGTGAAGGCGGCGGCGATGTCGACTAGCTCGGCGCCGTTCTCGTCGCAGAGCGTCTTGTTCTTCACGTCGATCTTCAGGACGGTGCCGGTTGCGACCGAGAATTTCTCCTCGAGGATCGGGTTGCCGTCATTGTTGATGATCGGATTGCCGTCCGGTCCGGTCTTCTTGACCCAGTTCTTCAGGTTGATGCCGATGCCGCCGGTCACGTCGACCGTGGTCCCGAAGATCGGCGAGATGCCGTTGGTGCCCCCGACGACCGGCGCATAATTGACGAACGGCACATAGGGGCTGGATGGCTTGCCGGTCCACAGCGCGACGTTGTTCACGCCCGACATGCGCGACGAGCCGACGCCCATCGTGCCCTTCTCGGCGATCAGCATCACGCGCTTGCCGGGGTGCTGCGCCTTGAGCGCGACGATCGCCTGCTGCGCCTCGGGCGACATCATGCACTGACCGTGGAGTTCGCGGTCCGAGCGCGAATGCGCCTGGTTGCCGGGCGACAGAAGATCGGTCGAGATGTCGCCCTCGCCGGCGACGAAGGTGACGACCTCGATCTCGGCCTCGACGTCGGGGAGCTTGGTGAAGAACTCCGCCTTCGCATAGCTTTCCAGCACATCCTTCGCGATGGCGTTGCCGGCGTGAAAGGCTTCGCTCAGGCGGTGCATGTCGGCGTCGTAGAGGAAGACCTGGGTCTTCAGCACTTCGCCCGCCAGCTCGGCGATCGTGGGGGCATCGCCGAGGGCGATGTCCAGCAGCACGCCGATCGAAGGTCCGCCCTTCATGTGCGACAGCAGTTCGAGCGCGAAGGCGGGCGTGATCTCCGGGACGACGGCTTCGCCCAGAATGATCTGTTTCAGGAACGACGCCTTGACGGCCGCGGCGCTCGTCGTGCCGGGCAGCGTGTTGTAGATGAAGAATTTGAGCGCATCGGCCCGGTGCTCGCTACTGGCATCCTTGATCAGCGCGATAATCTCGAAGACGAGGCCGCCGTCGTCGATCGGCTTGGGCGCAAGTCCCTGAATTTTCCTGCTTTCGATTTCGGCGAGATAATCCAGGTAGACGCTCATAATAGTCCCAACCTCATGAAGTGCGCGGAGCCCGGCGCAAGGTCGCCGACCGGCGGTAATCCGGCCTCGGGCTGACGGGGGTTCCGGTACGCGAACCACGCCGAACTGGCAAGGTGCCGAAGAGTGGTTGCGATGATGCCGGCAGGCGACGGCGAGGCGGTGAATCCTGAGCGAAAATGCCGGAGCGGCCTTCCGCGACGAAGGCAGCTGCTTTCTGGACAATATCGCCGACTAGCATAGAGCATCTTCGTCGACATGGCCCGACCTGGGGGCTCGGAGTGCCGAAGGGGGGCCTCATGCCACGATGGCGGTCTGGAACTGTCTGGCCGAAGCGCCTGCTGACCGGCGCGATCGCGCTGGCGCTCGTCACGGCGGCCGGCGTCTGGCTCGCACCGCGCGACGGGGCGTCGATCGATCGCACGCCATCGGGCGCCGGGCCGAGAAGCTATGCCGACGCCCTCGCACGCCTCGATGCCAGCCTGATCGGAACGCGGGATCTCGGCCGCGCGCGGCCCGACGAGTGGCTGCTCGACGAACGGCTCGCCCATCTCCTCCTGAGCCGGGCCCGCCTGACCGGCCGCTTCGAGGATTATGCCGAGGCGCAACGCGTACTCGACCACGCCTTCCTCCTGGCCCCTGCCGGCGCCGGTCCGCACCAGACCCAGATGGCGCTCGCCTTCTCGCTCCACCGGCTGTTCCGAACCGAGGCCATGATCCGCGCGATCGAGGCCTATGCGGTGCAACCCGAATATGAGACGCGGTTGGAACTCGCCCTGACCCGGGGCGATATCGCCTTCTACCGCGGCGACTATGCGGGTGCGCTGCGAACCTATCGCCAGGCTGTGGCCGACGATGGCGCGGGGCCCCCCTTGCGCATCGCCAATCTCCTGGCGCGAACCGGACAACCCGACGCGGCGCTGGAGATGATCGATCGCTACGAAGCCGGAGCCAAATTGCCGACCGCACAGCTCCTCGCCGATCTCGCGCTGCGCCGGGGATCGATCGAACTGCAGCGCGGTGCGTGGGACGAAGCCGGCCGGCAGTTCGACCGCGCCGAACGGCTTTTTCCCGGCTGGTGGCTGACCGAGGCGCTGCAGGCCCAGATGCTGGCCGTCGCCGGCCGATATCCCGAAGCCGTCGCCGCCTTCGAGACCATCGTGCGGACCGATGCCTGCCCGGAATGCATGGATGCCCTGGCCTCGATCCATCGCGCGCAGGGCCACCGCGATCGGGCGGCAGCCTGGTCGGCACGCGCCGGACGGATATGGGATCGGCGCATGGCCATGCTCCCCGAGGCGGCACTCGGCCATGCCGCCGAGCATGAACTTGCCTTCGGCGATGTCGACAAGGCGTTGATGTTCGCTCGAAGGGATGCGGCCTTGCGCCCTTATGGACAGAGCGAAACGACGCTTGCCTGGGCGCTGCTCGCCAAGGGCGATGCCGGTGCGGCCCTCAGGGTCATCGACCGACCGATCGCGGCAGGGTGGGTGTCGGCCGAAAGCCATCTCGCGAAGGAACAGGCCCTGCTGCTGCTCGGGCGGTCGGTCGAGGCCGAGGCAGAACGGTCCGCCGCGCTGGCCATCAACCCGCGCGCCGGCGACGCGACCGGCTCTCTCATCTGGGTCGGCCATTGACGATGTTGACGCGCTGGCTGACCGCGCTGTTTCTGTGCCTATTGCCAGTCGGCGCATGGGCGCACCTGACCCCGAACAGCGAGGTCGGGCTGGCCGTCGGCAGGTCGCACATCGAGGCGACGATCGTCATCCCGCTCGGGGAACTGGCCTTTGCCGAGCCCGCGCTTGCCGATCTCGGTAGGCGGCCCCTGGATGCCGACGCGCGCCGGCGCATCGAGCGCTATCTTCACGGCCATATCGGCGCGACGGGCCCCGACGGACGGATGTGGACCACCAGGGTGGCGGACAGCGTCGTCACCCACGCAGCGCCGCCCGATCTCGAAGCGACCGTCATCCTCACCCCACCCGCCGGGGCGTCGGCGCGCCAGATGCGGCTGCGGTTCGATGCGGTGATGGACAAGGTCCCGACCCATTTCGCGCTGGTCTACCTCCGCCATGACTTCGACGGAGGCTATCTTTCCGATCAGCGCCGCCTGCTCGGCGGGCTGCGGCGGGACAATGCGATCGTCGCCATCGACATGGGCGCGCGCAGCGCCTGGAGCGGTTTCGCTGCTGCCATCGCGCTCGGCGCGCATCACATCGCCGAGGGGCACGACCACCTCCTGTTCCTGTTCATATTGCTGCTCGCGGCGCCGCTGCGGGCCGAGGGGCGGCGGTGGCAGGGCTATGCTGGCTGGCGAAACACTCTGCGGTCGCTCGTCTCGGTCGTCACGGCGTTCACCATCGGCCATTCGCTGACATTGATCGGGGGGGCAGCGTTCGACTGGCGCCTGCCGGCCCAGCCGGTCGAAATTCTCATCGCCCTGTCGATTCTCGTCTCGGCCGTCCATCTGTGGCGGCCGTTGTTCGCGGGGCGCGAAGCGCTGGTCGCGGGCGGCTTCGGCCTGGTCCACGGCCTCGCCTTCGCAACGCTGATCGGCCATATCGGGCTGGACCGCTGGCAACAGGCGCTGTCGATCCTGGGCTTCAACATCGGCATCGAGCTGGTGCAATTGCTCGTCGTCGCGTCGGTGTTGCCCGGCCTCGTCCTGCTGGCCGCGAGCCGCTTCTACCCGCCCGCGAAAAATGCCGCAGCGGCCTTCGCCGCCCTGGCCGCCGCATGCTGGATCGTCGAGCGCGCGTCCGGCCAAGACTTCGCACCGGCCCGAGCGATCGATGCGCTGCTGGGGCTGGCGCCTTACGCCGCCGCGCCGCTCGCCCTGCTCGGCGCGGCGGCGATCCTGATCCGGCGCTTTACCGCGGCGTCGCGCACATCTTGAGCCCGGCGCCCGAGAAATCGTCGCTCAGCGCATCGGTCAGCCCCTTCAACGTCGCCCGGATCTCGTCGAGGAACTTCAGGTTCTTGTCATCGAACGGGTCGGCGTCGTTATAGCGCGACTTGGCGCTCGACCCGATGATCGCGGTTGCTACCGCCGGCATGCCCATGCGGTCCACACGGACATAGGCCGAGGCGGGGTCCGTCCGAAAGTCGAAGCCCGACATCGCCATCGAACCCAGCGGCGGACTGCCGTGAGCGGCGGCCAGATAGGGGAACTCGGCCCGGAACGGCAGATCGTTGCCGGCCGGATTGAGCGGCATGTCGGCGAAGCGCGTCACTGGCTCCCTGGAAAGATCGAGGAACAGCACCGCGAGGGTGAGGTCGATCACCGGATCCTGCAGGCGCCGGCCGTTGGGGAAGCCGGCCGGCTGGGCAAGATCGATGGTGACGGTGTCCGGCACGACGAGATCGGCGACCGTCCGTCCGGGCACCACGATCTGGCTCAGGCAGGGCAGCACTTCGAAATTGGCGCCGGCCGGCGCGGGCGGCACGCTCGACGTCGGCGTGGGGGTAGGAGTCGGCGTGGGTGTCGGCGTCGCCGAATCACCGCCACCGCCGCATGCCGTCAGCAAGGCGAGCGAGGCGACGAGCGGCAGGACGGCGGTGGATGGGAAAAGCCGGCGCATCAGTTCTGCCCTCCGAAGCGGGCGCTCGTCGCCCATATGCGCAGGGGGTTCGCGCCGTTTTCCAGGGCGCTTCTCGGCATCTGGACCACGACGGCCGTGAGGTTCTGCCCCGCGAAGAAGTTGCGATCCGCGCGGAAGCTGAGCGCGCCCGTCGAGCGGGTCGCGCGGAAACCCTGAAGGTCGAAGAAGAAGGGATCGTCGAACAGTCCGGCGCGCGCAATCACCTGCTCCTGCTGCAGATCGGTTTCCACCGGTCCCTCGATCGGGCCGGTCGAGCCCGGGATGCCGGTGAACCGGACGCCGCTGGCGCTGCCGTTCTGGCCGAAGCGATATTCGATCTTGAACTCCGGCGTGAAGCTCACATCATCGTTGGAGATGTTGATCGTGTAGAGCATGTCGCGATCATAGGAGCCCGGCAGGTTGGTCCCCTGCGGGCCGGCAAAGGTCACGGCGATGATGAGGTGCGTAGCACTGTGCCACGCATAGACGTCGGCGATATCCGCGGCCTTGTCCGGCGTCGCATCGACATCGGGGTCGGTTCGCGCCGGCGGGTCGAGATGATCGGCGGCGAATACCCCGCGATCGACGACAATCAGCGCACCACAGGCCAGAAAGGCCGTGGCGCCGAGCGCAGCTAAGCCCAGTCGCAACCGCTTCATGATGATTCCCCAGGCCATTTCCCCATGGCCAAGGACTTGGTAGCAGAAGATAAGGGCGATGAAGGTGCCAATAGTCACAATCGGCACGCCAAAATCTTCGATAGCATGTCCGCCGGTCATGGCTCGATCCGGTGGTTGCCGGACTATTCTGGACCCTCTGCCGGTAAGCCTCTCATTTCGCTGGGCCGGTCGCGGTGCTCTGGTCGAACGCCGTGCACGCCCTTACACAGACCATCGAAACGAGAGGACAGCCGCGACGATGCAGCATGAGGAAACCGCCGACCTTCCCTATCTGCGCAAGGTGGTCGGCGCGTCGATGGCGGGCACGGTCGTCGAATGGTATGAGTTCTTCCTCTACGGCACCGCCGCGACCCTCGTGTTCGGCAAGCTGTTCTTCCCGCAGACCGGCAATGAACTCGACGGCGTCATCGCCGCCTTCGGCACCTATGCGGTGGGGTTCATCGCCCGGCCGCTCGGCGGCATCGTCTTCGGCCATATCGGCGACCGGATCGGCCGCAAGTCGCTGCTCCAGTTCAGCCTGATGCTGATCGGCGCGTCGACCTTCCTGATGGGCTGCCTGCCGACCTTCGACGCGATCGGCTACTGGGCGCCCGTGCTGCTGGTGACGCTGCGCTTCGTCCAGGGTTTCGCACTGGGCGGCGAGTGGGGCGGCGCCGTGCTGCTGGTCGCGGAAAACAGCCCGAACCGCAGCCGCGCCTTCTGGGGCAGCTTTCCGCAGGCCGGCGTGCCGATGGGCAATCTGCTCGCGACGGTCGTGCTGCTGGTCCTTTCGGCCACCCTGTCCGATGCCGAATTCCTGTCCTGGGGCTGGCGGGTCGGCTTCTGGCTGTCGGTGGTCATCGTCGGCATCGGCTATTATATCCGCACCCAGGTCGCCGACTCCCCGATCTTCGAAGCCGCCAAGGCCGAGGCCGAGCAGCGCGCCGATGCCGGCTATGGGCTGGTCGAGGTGTTCCGCCGCTATCCGCGCGGCGTCTTCACCGCGATGGGGCTGCGGGTGGCCGAGAACATCCTCTATTATATGGTGGTCACTTTCTCGATCACCTATCTCGCCCATATCGGCGTCGAGACGACCGAGATCCTGGCGCTGCTGTTCTGCGCGCATATCCTGCACGTCTTCCTGATCCCGCTGGTCGGCCGGCTGGCGGACAGCGTCGGGCGCAAGCCGGTCTATATCGTCGGCGCGGCGCTCACGATCGTCTGGCCCTTCGTCGTCTTCCCGCTGTTCGACACCGGGGAAGCGGCGATCATCCTGGGCGGCATCATGATCGGGATGGTGATCCACGCCTTCATGTACGCGCCCCAGCCGGCGATCATGGCGGAGATGTTCCCGACCCGGATGCGCTATTCCGGCGTGTCGCTGGGCTATCAGGTGACCGCGATCTTCGCCGGGTCATGGGCGCCGCTGATCGGCACGGCGCTGCTGCGCAGCTATGGCAGCTGGCATCCGATCGCGCTCTATGTCGCGGCGGCCGGCGCGATCAGCCTGGTCGCGGCGCTGATCATGACCGAGAGCAAGGGGATTTCTTTGCTGGCGATCGACCGCGCGGACCGCGAAAGCCTGGCGTGATCGGCTGAGCGAGGTCCTTGGCCGGCGGTGCCGTCATCGGATGCGGACGGCATGCAGCGGCACATTGACAGTTTCCCCCCAGCAATGGCAATGGCGTAAATCTACGGTCGCGTAGGTAGATTAATGACAGCGCCGGATCGGTGCAGGGAGAGGAATATGGCGACCAGTCTAAACCCAAAGCTGTCGTCGCCGGCGAGCGGCGTCGTCATCACCGGGGGCGCCTCCGGGCTGGGCCTCGCATCGGCCCGGGCACTCGCGGCGGTCGGCCGGCCGGTCGCGCTGTGGGATCTCGACCATGGCCGCGCCAGCGACGCCGCCGCCCGCGTCGCCGAAGAATTCGGCAGCGTCGCCATCGGCTTCGGCGTCGATGTCCGCGACCTTGCCGCAATCGCTGCCGCCGCCCAGGCGACCCGCGCGGCGCTTCCTTCGGTCGGCGGCATCGTCCATTGCGCGGGGATCGTCGACACCGGCAATCTCGACGGGCTGACCGAGGAGATCTGGGACAGCGGCATCGCCGTCCACCTTCGCGCGCTGCCCTTCCTGATCAAGGCGTTCCTGCCCGCGCTGACCGCGCAGCCGGGCTCCGCGATCGTCGCGACCGCTTCGATCAACGCCACCCTCGGCAACGCGATCAACCCGGTCTATTCGGCGGGCAAGGGCGGGATATTGTCGCTGGTCCGCTCGCTGGCCGATCGGCTGGCGGTCGACGGTATTCGGATCAATTCGGTGTCGCCCGGCCAGATCATGACGCCGATGATGCGCCCCGCCGTCGAGGCGCTGCCGCCCGGCCATTTCGAAAAGCGCATCCTGCTCGGCCGCATCGGCGTCATGATC
>Ga0209231_1000948_pt1 | contig 12717 bp, 18 predicted proteins | sample Deesub45470m_DNA_FD_188086 | JGI IMG/M metagenome (GOLD analysis project Ga0209231, IMG submission 188086) | Deep subsurface microbial communities from North Pacific Ocean - 450_OLKR46/470m Metagenome (SPAdes) (version 2) | ecosystem: Environmental > Terrestrial > Deep subsurface > Unclassified ... | reverse complement strand
CCGCTCGATGTCGGTCAGCGTCGTCGGATCCTCGCGAAGCAGCCGCTCATATTCCGCCCGACTCGACAGCCGCCAGCGCATTTCCTGAAGGAACGATTCGTAGTGCCGCTGCAGGACGCGGAACAGCGTGGTCACATCGCCGGAGATATCGTTGATCACCTCGGCGCGCGCCTTGACGGTGCGGCGGAAGAACACGCCGCCCATGCCGATGAACGGCTCGACGTAGGTTTCGTGGGGGATTGTGGCGATCAGCCGAGACAGTCGGCCGGCGAGGTTTCGCTTTCCGCCGAGGTAGGGAGCGACCGGGAGCGCCGGACGCACGGGAACAAGATTCGACTCCATATAGATTTTCACTCAATAGCGCCCCGCCCATGCATGGGTGCGGGATCGTTGCGGCTGGCCGGCCGCGCGTGACGAGGGTCAAGTCTCGTCGGTCTCCGTGTTAGCGCACGGAACCCCCGCCCGGCGTCAATATCGGAATACCGATATCGGCCGTGCGGACGTGTCTGGAAAAAAGAGGGTCCTCGGTGTCCTTTATAGTTGACACACTAGGCGATGTCCCTTAAAAGAGACTCATGTTCACGACGACCGCCACCACCCGCTTCACCGACTGGCTTCAGGGCCTCAAGGACCGCAAGGGCGCTTCGAAGGTCGCCGCCCGCATCGCCCGCCTTCAGGCTGGCAATTTCGGCGATGTTAAGAGCGTGGGCGGCAAGGTGAGCGAACTGCGGATTGCTTTCGGGCCCGGCTACCGCGTTTACTTCACCCGTCGCGGCGAACAGGTCATCATCCTGCTCGTCGGCGGGGACAAGGGTTCGCAGGCCCGTGATATCAAGCTGGCGCAGGACATGGCGGCGGAACTGGAATGAGGAAAGGAACGGATATGACTATCGAACTGGTGCCGTTCGACGCGGCCGAATACATTACCGAGCCCGAGGATCAGGCCGAGCTTCTTGCCGAGGCCCTCGCCAGTGGCGACCGCGCCTATATCGCGCACGCGCTGGGCATCGTGGCACGGGCGCGCGGCGGCATTGGCAAGCTGGCCGAGGAAACCGGCCTTCAGCGGCAGGCGCTCTATCGAGCGCTTAGTGCGGACGGGAACCCGCGTCTCGATACGTTCCTGCGGGTCTTGGCCGCGCTAGGGGTGACGCTTAAGGCTGAGCAGAGAGCGGCATGACCCCGATCGAGCGCACCGCGAACGCCGAATAGCTATTCCCAGCCGACAACCTCGCCACCGACGACGATCGGCTGGAACTCCGGTTGCTGCCATTGCACCCGCTGGCTCCGCATCCGCACATAGGTATAGATCGGCCAGCGATGGATGGCGGATATCTTCAGCGCCTTCATGGCTTCATCCAGCAACTGGTCGGCGTCCCGCTTGTCAGGATAATCGACCTCCTGCTGACAGGCGCGATCGTGCATGAAATAGGCATAGATCAGACGGTCGGGTAGCGTGAGAAACCAGAGCAGGATCAACGCGCCTATCAGGCCGACGATGCCGGATATGCCATAGCCGAGGCCGAGGAGCAGGCCACCAATGGCAACCGCCAGATAGAACGGGCCGAGCAGCTTCGCCCACCATGGGAAGCTGCCGCCATCGCTTCGCCAGCCGGTTGGCGTCTCGGCGATCGAGCCGTCGGCGCGCTCAAGCCGGAGCGGACCAGATGCGCGGTATTCGGTCTTCCCGTTGGGGCGCTTGCCGTTGGCTGGCACCGGGGGCGTGGCAAGAAATCGGGCCATTATTCCGCCGCCGCCGGTATGACAAAGCGGACGAAAATCAGCGTCATACCTTGGACCAGCTTGCTTTTTTCGATGCGGAGCACCTCGACAGCTTCTCCGTCGACAAAGCCTGGCCCGGCGAACGAGGCCCGCACCTTCTCCCGCACGGCTATAGTAGCTTCCGCCCTGCCGGCTGGGCGGGACATGCCGCCCTCTCCAGTATAGCAGGGCAGCGCAACGGCCACGCGCGCGCCGTTGTCGATCACGTTCTCTCGGCTCATTGCTGGGCAACCTTCACTGCAACGGTCCGCTGGAAAGTGCGGAGCGGGATGGAGTTTGTGTCGATCGTGACCTCGATCGACAGAGTGACGCCGACCCCGTCGAAGATGGGGTCAAGTCGCATGCCTGGCTCGACGCTGAGCCAGAGCAGAATGCCCTTTCCGCCATCCACGATAGCTGGTGCGCGGGGGGCGTCCTCGGCAATGATCAGGCCTGCGGCAACGGCCTCCGCACCGAGCACCATATCGAAGGCCTCAATCTGCTCATCGACTTCGAGCAACAGGCCTGCGCCGATCTTCCAGTCGGTATAGTCGCGGGGATCTGCTTGTGCGTCGAAGACGGTCGTGTTGGGCGGAATCGTCATTTTCTATCGGCTCCGTCAGATGGTTATGGTTCGATTGGCGAGACCGCTGCCGGGGACCATCGCCGCGCGATCACCGCCAGACAGGAAGATCGTTCGCTCGGTTGGCGTCACGGCAGCAACGCCGACATCGGCAGTGCTCGACGCGACGACATTGGCCAGAATCGCGTTAAGCGTGGTCGAAATAAGTACCTTCGCATCGGCAGCGGTCGTGATGCCGCCGAGGTCGACCACGACCGCACCTTTGCCCCGCAAAGCAGCGGTGGCGTTTCCGGTTACGATGCCGAGAGTAACGTCGGTCACCCCCTTAACCGTACCCGTTCCCGCCCCTGCTGCCATGATGCCGCCCGGCGTGATCGCCGCGGTCGCCTTAACGCGGACATCGCCGCCAGTGCCGCCGTTCGCCTGGGCCGTCCCCGTGCGAACATACGGAAAAACGCCAGCCCCAGGTGTGAGTTGGACGGCTGTTACATGAACGCCGTTCGGCGGGCCGAGACCTTGATAGCCGAATACGCCATTTGCGGTTGTCACGCCGACATAGAGGGAGCCGCCTGTTGTGAAGCCGACGATATGACAGCGATAAAATCCGTTATCGTCGGGCTCAACGACCAGGCTCGCGCCAGGCGCTCCCGTGATGCTTCCGGCAACCCCGGTGGCAATGTTGAAGTAAGCCGTCATCGCTCCCGAATTGATGACGATCCAGGAGCGCTCGGCGGCCTTCGCCGACAGAGAGAAACTCGCGACCTCTCCGGCCGTTATACCGCCGCCGAAAACATGCGTCCCGCTCGATAGATCCTCAACCAGTTTCGTCGCGCGCTTGGCGCGGCTGGGGGGTGTCGTCGAATTAGGGATGAGGGTTGCACGAACAGCTCCCCATCCGGTCGAGATATCCTCTGAATAGGGCCACCGGTTGATGATCGATTGAGCCCCGATCGCGCCAAGCATGATGTCGGCCGATGCGTAGTGCGGCGGATCGACGACCAGAGAGCTGACCAAGGCCAAATTGCCGAGCGTGATGTCGGCCGTCGCCGCTACGGGAGGCTCGAACGTGATCCGCATCGAGATCGCATCGACCCAGGCCTGCACGGTCCCAGATGTGCCACTGTAATACTTCGCGCCGAAGTGCAGCCCGAACGTGGTGCTACGCACCATGGCGGCGGTGATAGTCGCGTCCCAAAGGTCGGCCGCGCCGCCATGACTTTCATAGGCATAGGCTGTCGGCCAGCCCGTCGCCGTAGCGCGATTGCTGCCGATGCGCTGGGTAACGTTAGCCACGGTCGCATTGTCGGTCAGGTAGAGAACGTCATCGCTGATGCGGCTGGCGGTGGTGCCCGACCGCTTGATCTGGACCTCGATGCCGAGGATGGTCGATCCGGCGGGGATGTCTGCCGCGAAGTCAAAGCCGTAGTTTCGGAGCGTTCTCGATCGGGTAGAGCTGCTGTTGTTCAAGGTGGCGACGGCCGGGCTGTCGTTGTCGACACGCTCAAAGCCCGCGTTGGTCCATGATACGGTGCCGCTGTCGCCAGTGACAGCGGAGGCGACCGTCGTTGTCGCAGTTTTCCACCCAGTCACCGCCATCGGTTCACCCCGTCAAAAATGTGAAGCTGGCCGGCGGGACGCCCCGCCGGCTACGCGATCAAGTGCCTCGTTTATGGATTCGGGGCGGTCAGGGTGAAGCCAGTGACGTCGATCTGCTGGCCGACTGCGATGCTGGTGTTATCGAGCGTCATGTCGCCGCCACCGCCGGTTGACGTGATCGTGCCTTGAGCATGGCACGTCGTGCCGTCAGAGGCGTAGAGACGCCAGTAAGCGGCGGTGCCGGCTGCATCTGCGGTCAAGTCCTGCCATGTGCCGGCCTTCGCCTTCGATCCACCCGAAGCAGCGGCCATATAATCCGATGGCAGGTTGAGCGTCGCCAGCACTGTCCCGCTGTCTGCGGTGGCGCAGCTGGCCGGCGCTGCGCCGGTACGGATCTTGAGCACGGCGCTGGCGGCAATGGCTGTTTCAATCGCGTCGAGGAGGGCGTTGCGCACGGCAACAGAGAGCTGGAGAGTCATACGACGTCCTTTCGTCAGTTTTTCGGGAGTGGTGCCGAGGCGTGGGAAAGCCCTGCCGGTCGGCGGCCGGCGGGCGTCAGTTGGGCTCTTTGACCTTGCTCGCTGCCGTGGCGGCTGCGCGCAGTTGAGCCTGAAGGGTTTGATATGCGCCTACCGCAGACGCGGCTCGCGCCTGGCACCGCGCATATTCGATCGAAGCGCCGGTATCCTTCATCGCGAGGTCGCCCAGCTCGCCCGTGACGAGCGGCAAGGCCGGACATGGCCGGGCCGTCTCAGCGGACAGGTCAGGGGCCTCGGGAAAAGCGAAGTCGTTGAGCGTGCGCGTGCAACCGGTGAGCAGCAGCGCGGCGACCGCGACGGGCAAGATATTCATCGCGCGCCGTCCCTAGATGGCTGGCTCAACGATCGCGCCGCGTTGACCTGAGAAAGGACATCGGGCGTCAGCGAGCAGTCGACGTCGCGGTAGCGAGGATCGGCCGCTATCGCCTGGGGGAGCCGGACGTTGATCTCTGCGCCCTGCCGATCGATATTGGAAATGGTCGCGGTTAGCCGCTCCTCGATCGGGCGAAGCGCAGCGCCCAGACCGGTCTTGAACTGGGCCATAACCGCAGCGCGCTCCTCGCGTGCCGCTTTCCATTCGGCGCGGACCTCGTCGCGGCCTTCCTCCCGAACGCCGTCCTTCCAAGCGTTGAAGGCGATGACGAGCCCGGCCAGCGTGCCGACGATCGCGAGGACGGTCAGCAGCTTCCCGCCGATCGTGAGGGCTTTGAATGCAGCGAGCATCATGCCACACCCTTGATCTTCTCGGCGAACTTGAAGCCGTAGACGGTGGCGCACCAGCCGAGGCACATGCCCACGGCGACGACGTCGAACTTATCGTCAATCACCGGCTGGATGATCGTGCACCAGAGCAGCCACGCCAGCGTCGCCCAGTCGAGCGAGGGCCGGGCAAGGCGGACGAATAGCTGATACCAGCGCGCTTGCCGGATTGGATGATCAGGCATGTTGATCGTCGCTGGCACGGGCGGCTTGCCCGCATTCGGCTCCTCGACGCTGGCGAGCGGGACCGCTGGCTCGGTCATAGCAGCACGACGTCGAGGTTGGCGCGGTTGCGGATACGGCGGCAGACTTCGAAGCCTTCGCGGCTTCCCTCGTCGTTCGTATTGCCTTCGATCGTGGTGAAGGTCTGCGCGTCAACGCCGATCACGATACCGGTATGAACCCAGTCACCAGCCTTCGCGCCTCGGACGAGAAAAACCGAGCCCGGCTTTACGTCGATCGACGTGCCGATCACCAGCTTATGAACCTTCCGCGCCGCACCGCCGAGAACGTCACAGCTATACGTGCGTTTGAGATGCTCGGGAACGGACAGCCCAGCCGCCTCTGCGGCCTGCCGGATGACGAGGGTCACGAACCCCGCGCACCACGGCCATGCGGGGCCCTCGTTGCCATCCATGTAGACACGAACCCATGGCCCGGCATTCGCTCCGCCGATCTCGACGGGATGCGCCGCGAGATGTTCGCGCGCCGTGGCGACCACCGCAGTCGCGAGCGGCTGGCCCGCGAGGACTGCGGCCGGCGCGATCGTCTTGACGATCGGCAAGGCCAGCTGGTCCATCAGCGCCTGATCGACCTTCTTTGCGCCTGGCGCAAACAACTCGAGCCCGCGCGACGTGGCGGGCCCCCAGTCGCTATCGACCCCGACGCGGATGCCGTTGACGTTCAGATATTCCTGCACGCGCTTCTGTTGGAGGCCCTTGCCGGGGCCGATAGGCGCGGAAATGCGAAGCTCGCCCTGAAGGCGCGCGTTGATAGTCATGGCTGTTTTCCTTTGCTCAGTCCTTTGGAGGATTCGGCCCCAGCTCACGCAGCATTGCAGAACCGGCGGTCGGCGCGTTTAGGCCTTCATCGCGCACATGGGCGGCAGACTGCTCGATCTGGCTCGACTGCCGCATCTCGCCTTTATGCTGCTGGATAACGTCGATTTCGGTCGCGACCCGCTCCATGAAGCGCTCGCGCATGAGGCGGATCAGGCGGTCGGACGACACGGCGCAAAAAGCGGAGATCATCGCCATCGTCATCGGGTCGGCACCAAACTTGATGCCGATGAACGCCGCGACGAGGCAGACCAGCGGGACGAGCAGCAGGTCCGAGACCAACTCCCCCGTTGTGACCTTCCGGCCTTCGCCCATCGTCAGGCCGTATTTTGCCGCCGTGCCAATCGAGACGCCCAGAAGGACTGCGCCATATTTGACCACGAGGCCTTCGATCCAAGGGCTCACCGACGTCTCTCCTGCAGTTGAAGGCATCCGGTTCCTCCCGGGCATAAAAAAGGCCCGCGCGAAGCGGGCACGAGATTGCGGTTTGAGCGGTCAGGCGTCCCAGTCGACCATGGCAGCGGCAATGATTTCAGTCATTGAGGCAGCGGCGCGAACGGCCTGCTTGGCAGCCTGTCGCTTCGCGTTGATATCGGCCTTCCGGGCATCCGCCGCGTCAGCCTGCTCCTTCACGGCGTCGATCGTCTGCTTCACGGTTTGGCCGGTCGCCTTACGCAGAGCGTCGAGATACGGGGTGGGGCTCACCTCGCGTCGTGCCTCTGCCGCCTGCGCGGCGTGGATCGCATCGAACGGATCAGCAAGCAGTCCCAATGCCTCCTCATCGACCCTGCGACACAGGTATGCGCGGACCGCTTCACGATAGGTATCTGGACCCGGCGTGCCGGACATGATCGTAGCGCCGTCAGCTTCGACGACGAGAAGCCCCTTATGCATATCAGCCTGCAAAGGGATTTCGCCTGGCGTGGTGGTGTGCCCGACGCTGATGATGTCGCCGGTCCGCTCGCAATATTTGACGAAGTAGTGGAACATTTCGAACCTCACTTGTTGAAGCGGCCCATGCCGAACATTGTGCCTTCGGCGCTGCTGAGATCGGCGCTGTTGGAGCGGAATTGCAGTTTCACGACGCGATTGCCGGCACCGATGCTGGTCGCGATCCGCTGTATGGAGGCGCTATCGGTGCCCCAGCCCGCGCCGCCCTTGGGGCTTCCCACCTGCACACCATCGACGAGGAAACGTATCTGCCAGGACATCGGCAGAACGCCGCTCGAATATGCATTTTGGACGTCGCCCCAGAGCAGCAGCTCGCCAGCGACACTCATGTTGACCGTATAGGTCGCGCGATCCTGCCAGGCATATGCGCCCGATCCGACCAGCGATCCCGAATCCGTGATGCCGAACGTCTTGGTCAGGCTGTTGTCCACGACCGCTGTCGTCGTGACGCGATTGACCTTGACCGTACCGTCGCTGTTAAGGCCGGCGTCGACACGCCCGTCAGTCAGCGCTGTCGGTACGTTGGTCAGGTTGGTCGCCCAGTCCGCACCGATCGTCGCGACGTCGAGCCAAGCGGAGCCGTTCCAGCGCTTAAGGATCTTCGTGCTGCTGTTATACCAAAGATCGCCCAGCGCCTCGGCCGTGGGCGTCGAGGTCGTGTAGAACGTCGTGACCTTGCCGTCGGCCGTCGCCTGGGCACCGGCCGCATTCGTGATCGCCAGCGCGACGCGGGTGTCGGCGGTCAGCGTCCAGACGCCGCTACGGCGAGTGTACAGCTTATTGCTGTCGTCCGTGTCGAACCAAAGATCGCCTTCGCTCGCACCACTGGGCGGCGAGCTCTGGTAGTAGGTCTCGATCTTGCCGTCGGCCGTGTCTTGGGCGTTCTCGGCCGCCGCAATCGCCGCGACTGCCTGATCATAGGCCGTCTTCGCGATCTGGTTGAGCAGCGCCTGCCGGGCGACATAGACGTCGCGAAACTTGGCGATGAAGGTGGCGCGGACGATCACCGTGTCGAGGTCGTAATTGTTATAGGCCGGCGTCAGGCCGGTGAGGTAGGCGGTCAGCGCGGTGACGGACGCGTCATAGGTGGTCTTCTGGCTGGTGATTCCCTGCGCGGTCGCCCGCGCGTCGATGCCAGCCTGTTCGGCGATGATGACGCCGTAATCCTGCACCACACGCGGCTTTTCGCTGCGATCGAGGATGCCGTCGTCGGCGATGGCGCTGAGCGCCTCCAGCTCGATGAGCGGCGTCGTGATCGGCCCGAGGATTAGTCGCGCGCCGATCACGCCCTGGCGGCGATAGCTGACCGCTGCCTGATAGGCCGTGTCTGGCAGGACGCCGGGGATGATCTTCTGCGTGGTCTCCGGTGTCTCGATCCCGGCCGCAATCCAGCCGTCATCTGCGCCGATGCCGCCGAACCATTCCCGATATTCGAAGACGATCGCATCGGAACTGGTGCTGTCGATCGCCCCCTCGATCACCAGCGCCGGCAGCGTGGTCGCGCCATCGGTCACGGCAGATGCAGCAATTGTCCAAACGCCGGGCTCCGGCACCGGCATGACAGGCGGGCGGGTGACGCCGGGCGTGGGCGGCGCGGTCGTCGTCTGGCCCAGTGCGAAGGGGTGCTTGGCGTCCGTTTCCGATCGCGCAGTGAATCGGGGGCAGCCGCTACCCGGGTCGATGTCGCGGCCCGTGAGAAGCACCTTCTGCGCATTGAGCCCGACTTCCGGCAGCGTGACAGTTACGCAGTCGCCCGGCTTATATCCGATCCACCGAGGACGCAGCGGCATGTCGATCGGACCAAACTCGCGGGCGTTCTCGATGCCGTAGCGGGCGAGGGTCGCGGCTTGGTCGAGATCCTGGACGAACGGATAATCAGCCTCGCGGGTGCGCTCGCCGCCATCGAAATCGACATAATCCACGACGCGCACAGGCGCAGCGGAGATGATCTCCCAGTTATGATCCTCGCTGCGGTAGCGCGGGATAACGCCGTTGATCCGGTCTCGCGCGGCCTGCGTCGCCTGGACGCGGACGCCGCCGGAAAGGTCGGCGACCGTTACGCTATCGAGTGAGACCTTGGGCGCGTTGACGAAGCAGCTTATCCTCGCACCGAGAGCCAGTGGCTCGCCGCAGCCCGCCTGCAATATGCTGACGAGCGTCTCCCACTTATTATCCGTAGAATAGGCGACGCCGCCGATCTTCCAGCCGTGCATGTCCGCGACGTTCGCACCCTGTACGAAGGCGTCGACATCGACCCCGACGACCGGCGCGCCGATACCAAGGATGCGCTTGCCGTTCTGCCAACGGCCGAGAACCCACGTCAGCGCGTGGAGGTAGGGATTTTCGGAATAGACATAGGTCGCCTCGTTGAGCGCGCGACAGGAGCCGGAGCCGCCCGGATAGGTGCTGTCGAGACGCGGGTCATAGACCTTGACGCCCTTGACGATCCATTTCGGCTTTGGGGTGCCGTTATTATATTTCTTGCCTTTGGTGTCCCAGCGCATGCGCCACATCGCTGCGGCATAGCCCGACAGCTTATGCGCGGCGGTCCAGCCGGGCGGCGTCAACGGATCGGCTGGAATGCTCAGCGCGGCCGGTTCTGGCGTCAGCCCAAGTTGGGCTTTCTGCCACATATAGTCGAAATAGAAGCCGAGGGCCGCGCCGTTGGTATCGAACGAGATCTCTGTATCGTCCGAAAGAAAGCTCTCGATTTCCTGGACCGGCCCGGCACCGGACAACGCCACTACGAACGTCTGGCGATCGTTGTCGCCCTTATCGTTCGTGTCGTTCGTGTTCCAATAGATGATGTTGCCGGCGTTCGCCGTTCGCCCCATCAGGTAGGGGATTGCCGCAGATGGGTCCGAATTGAACGTAGTTTGGGAGCCCGTAAGCCCTGGTCGCTTCGCTGTTAGCGCGGCTCCTATCGCAAGCGCCGCTGATGCAAAACTGGCGACGGTAGCTACAGTCGCGATCGTCGCCAGCGTTGCTGCCGTGGCAGTGCCTGCCGCGATGGTTCCGAAAGCGCCGATCGCGCCCAAAGCGCCGACTCCGCTGGCGACGAGAGCCACGGCACCGACAACCATAGCGGCGGTTCTCAACGTCTTCGACATGCGTTAAGACCTCGAAAATTCTAGAGGGGGCGGACAATGCGGACCTGGGCGATTTTGATGACGGCGGGGCCGCTCGCGACGGCATGCACGACTGCTGACGTTGTCTCGCGGCCGGCGCTCGCGACATTCACTTCGCAGCGGTCGGTCGCTGAAATCGCAACCTGTTTATCGACCGCCTATGCGGAGCGGCGCGTCACGATCAAAACCGAGCGCACCGACCGAGGCGTTGTCTTGGTGGCGTCGGTCCCAATCTCGGGCTTCTCGTCCGTTCTCGATACCGTCAGCATCGACGATATTGGGACGGAGCGGACTGTCACGCTTCGCTCAAAGGCAAAGAAAGCCCCGCCAGCGGCGACTATGGATGCGCTATTTCGCCCCTGCCTTTGAAATCGGCGTAGCGCGCCAAGCGGCGACGTATTCGATCGGTTGCAGCACGCCTGCCCCGATTAGATCCTGATGGTATCCGACCGTCCGTCCGTTCCCGAGCGCGACGTGCAGCGCCGCGCCGAACTCTCCTTCGCCTGGCACTGCGATGATGTCGCCCATGACCGCAGCCGCCGGGGGGATGCGCTGGAGGCCATGCGCGTCGACCGCCTCCATGAGATTGTTGAACCCGCGAGAGCGCAGCGCCTTGAGCGCGCTTCGTTCGGATCGATAGCTATCGGCCGTCGGCAGGATCACCTGATAGCCCAGCCGACGGAGGTGAAATGCCGCCATGCGGACGCAGTCGCGCTTGCCATATTTGAACGGGACATCGCGATAGGTGTCGAGGGTCGCCTGCGCAGCGGCGCGGCGCAGTTCGGCTTCAGGAAGTTCGGTCAACGCAGCACCTGTCTGGCGTATTCGAAGATGCCACCGATCCCGTTCGGGAGGGGGTAAACGGCTTTCGGCGGGGCCTCGACGCCCCAGTAGACGCCCTGTGGAACGCCGGTCTGGAAGTCGAACCCAAGTTCTCCGGGCCAGATTGACTTATGAAATCCCGTCGCCAGCCGCGCGCCCTCATCATCGCTGAAGAAGCGCTCGAATATCGAGGCGACTTCATAATCAAGTTGGCGGCTGTTTTCGCTGGCGGTCAGCGTGGGGACGTCCAGCTCGCCGATGAAAAGCAGATGGGGGCTCGGGATCACCTGGCCGGTCGAGCGGTTGACCGCGCCCAGATAGATCGTGACGAGCGAGCCCTGCATATATGGCCCGGCAAGGTCGGCCGCAGCGGCATCGCCGGACGGGAGGAGGGTGATCGACAGGCGAGGCGCTTCATTGCCCATGCCGTCCGTCAGGCTCTCGATCGCCGACAGTGTGCCATAGGTAGCGTCCTTGCCGCGATAGGTCCGGCCGCTGAAAGAGAGGGTCGCGGCACCGTCGAGCAGATTGATCTGATGGTCAGGAAGATCGATCGAAACCGCGCCAAAAATGGTCGGGGACAAGCCGCGCAGGGCGGCGTCCATTTCAACGGTAAGCTGCGTCATTATTCAGCCTCGACGATGCGAAAAGACAGGCCAATGAAGCGCGCGACGTTCAACGTCCAATCACGAGCGTTGCCCTCAAGAAACCCCTCGATCATCGGCTGATCGACCTCGATCACCGCGCCATTTGCGTAGGACGTCCGCATCATGGGCTCGACGGACAGTGCCGCGTTACCCGCCGAATTGGCGGTCGCGGCTGCGGTGATCACATGGAGGTATCGGCGTCCGCCGTGGATCACCGAAAAGAACTGGCCCTCGGCAAACTTGCGGCCCGTCGTGGAGCCCCGCACGTTCAGCGTTGTCCCCTCCTGCCCGGCACCGTCGACCGCCAAGGCCCCCACCCCGTCTACGTCGATGCCCTGCGGCCATGGGAACAGCCCGCCATCCTTTTGCGCCTGGATCAATCGCGAAACCCATACCTGCCCCATTTCAGCGGAAGGCAGGGGCGGCATTTGGACTTCGATAGCGAAGCGATCACCGAGGCGGTTCAGCTTCTGGTCCACGCCGCCGAGCGGCGAACGGATCACGCCACCCCAGTCGAGATAGCTCGGGTTCGTGTCGGCCGGACCGGGATCGGTCGGAAGTGCAATTGCCATGCTATCTCCCCAGCCGCTGGCGGCTTCGGCGACGCGCCTCGGCCATTGCCATCGCACTCCCGCCGGCCGCGCCGCGCTGCGCCGCGACCATGTCGCCCTGCTGGATTTGCGCCCACCATTCCGGCGTCAGCAGATTGCCTGCGATATGATAGGTGTCGCCGCCCGCGCCGCGATCGTTGCCGGGCTTGCGGATATCGACCATCTCGCCCTTGCTGGCGCGGAAACTGACGACGTTCTTATCGATGCCGGCCATCCCGCCGACCCTGAACGAGCCGCCTGTCTTAAAGCCGACCTTGGGCAAATA
>Ga0209231_1000947_pt1 | contig 12729 bp, 8 predicted proteins | sample Deesub45470m_DNA_FD_188086 | JGI IMG/M metagenome (GOLD analysis project Ga0209231, IMG submission 188086) | Deep subsurface microbial communities from North Pacific Ocean - 450_OLKR46/470m Metagenome (SPAdes) (version 2) | ecosystem: Environmental > Terrestrial > Deep subsurface > Unclassified ... | reverse complement strand
GCCTCCTGCAACAGCATGCCCACCCCGGATTGTTTGGCGATCTCGTTGAGTGTGGTAGCCAGACCGCCGCGCGTCGGGTCGCGCAGCACGCGCAAGCATGCGCCACTGTCCAGCATCGCCGCGACCAGCCCGTGCAACGCCGCCGTGTCTGACACGATAGGCGCATCGAAACTCAGCCCTTCGCGTTGCGACAACACCGCCATGCCGTGATCGCCTATCGCGCCCGATAGCAGGACTTTGTCGCCCGGCTGTGCCAAGTTCCCCGACAGCGTGATGCCATCCCTGACCACGCCCACGCCCGTGGTGGTGATAAACACCCCGTCGCCCTTGCCCTGCTCCACCACCTTGGTATCGCCAGTGACGATGGGCACGCCCGCCTCGCGTGCCGCCTGCGCCATCGAAACGACAATGCGGTGCAGGTCGGCCAACGGAAAGCCTTCCTCAAGAATGAAAGCCGCACTCAGATAAAGCGGCTGCGCCCCCATCATCGCCACATCATTGATCGTGCCATGTACCGACAAGCAGCCTATATCGCCCCCCGCAAAGAACAGGGGTGAGACCACATGACTGTCGGTGGACATCACCAATCGGCCATTGACGCACGGCAGCAGCGCGCCATCATTGCCCTGCGCCAGGTAGGAATTATCGAAGACCTTTGCAAATAATTCGGTGATCAATTGCGCCATCGCACGCCCACCCGAACCATACAACATCTCGATGCGACCGTTTTTGAAGTCCAGCGGACGGGTATAACTCATAGTGTGGCACCTCTGAATCGTCCATAGGAATAATGCGCCGCGCACGCCCCCTCGGATGACACCATGCAGGAGCCGACCGGATTCTCAGGGGTGCACACCGTGCCGAATATCTTGCATTCCTGCGGGTGTTTCCGGCCACGCAGAATGGCTGCGCATTCGCAGGCCTTGTGGTCTGATACGGCGATATATTCGGCTGAAAATTTCAATTCGGCGTCAAATGCTGAAAATTTCTCACGCAGCTTCAAGGCGCTGTGCGGCACACTGCCCAGGCCGCGCCACTCGAACACCTCGCGCAACTCGAACACCTCATCAACCCATGCCTGCGCCTTGCGGTTCCCCTCGCGAGTCACGGCGCGGGTGAATTCGTTTTCGACAGCCGCACGCCCTTCATTGATCTGACGTATCAGCATCAAAATAGCCTGCATCACGTCCAGCGGTTCAAATCCGGCGATCACCACCGGTTTGACATAATCATCCGCGAATACTTCGTAGGGTCGGCTGCCGATCACCGTAGAGACATGCGCCGGGCCGATAAAGCCGTCCAGCGCCACGCCGCCTTCTACGGCAAGAATCGCGTGCATCGCCGCTGGGGTCAGCACATGGTTGCACAGGATGCTGAAGTTTTTCAAATCCGCAGCCTGTGCCTGTTTGATTGCTACGGCAGTCGGCGGCGTCGTGGTCTCGAAACCGATGGCGAAAAACACCACCTGTTTTTTCGGGTTGTCGCGCGCAATCTTCAGCGCATCCTGCGTCGAATAGATCATGCGCACATCCGCACCGCCCGCCTTGGCGCGCATCAGCGTGAGATTATCCGAAGCGGGAACGCGCATGGTGTCGGCGTAAGTACACAGAATCACCCCCTGTTCCGTCGCCAACCGTATCGCCTGATCCACGCGACCGATGGGCAGCACGCACACCGGACAGCCCGGGCCATGTATCAGCCGCACGCTGGCGGGCAGTAAATCTGCGAGGCCATAACGCGAAATCGCGTGAGTATGTCCGCCACAGAATTCCATCAGCCGGTAAACGCGCTTCGGGTCTGCCTCGCGGGCAATGTTGGCGGCAATCACTTTTGCCAGTTCGCCATCCCGGAATTCATCCACGTATTTCACAGATATCCACCCTCAGCATCATTCATCGCGTTAAATTCGGCGAACACTTCCAGCGTGCGCTCCGCCTCGTCCTCATCGAGTTTTTGCAGCGCGTAGCCGGCATGCACAATCACATAGTCGCCCACCGCCACACCTTCCACCAGTGCGAGAGAAACCTCCTTCTTCACCCCGCCCAGATTGACGATGGCGCTGTCTTTACCGACAAGCTGTTCGATTCGCGCGGGTATGGCCAGACACATGTTTATGGTTTTCCTTTTTCAATTTTTTACGGGCCTTGAATACAAGTGTCGTCAATCCCTGAACGTTACTGTTAATAACGGCTTCATTTACTTTATGCTGGAGGTGTCAGACGTACACCCAAGTTGCAAGTAGTTATGCCGCGTAAACGCTCCGCCCCTCGCCCTGATAGCTCTGGTACACATGCTCAAACACAGCCGAGCATTTAGCTTCGTATAGCTCCTTGGAATAAGCTCGTGGCAGGCCCTCATCCAGGGCATTCTCGATCACGATCTTCACACGTGCGCGCGTGGAAATCTTCTGCCGCCAACCCAGCACTAGCAATTTATGCAACTTCTCCAACAGGTGATGCGCGATCTTCTTCACCTCTTCGCGCTCTTCGGTGGTCAGCTCTGGCGCAGGACGGGTGAGAATATCCAGGATCGTCAGCTCTTCTTCGCTCAGGTTCTCGCGCACATGGCGAGTCTGCTCATCCGTCAGCACCAGCGACAGCGCCAGCAGTTCCTTGAACACCTCCTCGATGTTACGACTGCCTGAGTTGTAACCTTCAATCAGTTCCTGAAACTTCTGCAAATAGTCGGTACGGGTCGGGTTGAGGCGCACCATGCGTTCCAGTTGAGCACGCACCGCTGCTTTAAGTCGTTCCACATCGGTATTGCTCGGCTTCTTATCCTCGAAGCGTTTGCGCAACGCCTCGAAGTTAATCTTGGATAGATCAATGTATCCATAACCTTCTGTCTTCTGACGAATCTTGAATGGCTCTGCGGCAATAGAGGCATCCAGCAGGTCCTGAATACCCTGCATGATGTGAGAAATATCGGGAGGGTCCGTTACGGTGCGAATGCACTCGGATATTGCGAAGAGACAACCACAGCGCTGCATAAACTCTATCGCCACCGGGTCGGGCTTCACCGCGCGATACAGGCTGCTGACCAAAGTTTCCAGCGCCAGGAAGTCGCGCTTGATCGTCTCCGGCGCCATCAGGCGGTCAGCGGCAGCCTGGATTGCGCCAGCCTGTACAAAATTGGCCGTTGGCATGTTCTCAATTTCGGCCAAGGCGACACCATGCTCCATACAATACACATTCGCATCATTCACCGCATAGCGCAGTTCATCCGCCAATGCCTTCTTGTCGCGCACCGGCATTTCGCCGCCGCCACCCTTGCCATAGATTGCCAACGCTTTTTCCAGCGAAGCGAACACGTTGGCATAGTCCACAATCAAACCGCTCTGCTTGCCAGGGTACACGCGGTTGGCACGGGCGATGGTTTGCATCAGCGTGTGGTTGCGCATCGGCTTGTCGAGATACACCGTCGAACAATTCGGTGCGTCGAAGCCGGTCAGCCACATCGCGCAGACGAACACCAAGCGCAGCGGATCACTGGGGTCTTTGAATTTCTCGTCCAGCTTTTCCTCGTTGATGCGCCTGCGGTGCGGCACGATGTCTATGCCCAGCTTCGCCATCTGCTCGATCTCGTTCTGCCCCGCCGACACCACCACCGCCATGTCCGTGTGATCATCATACTGACGCACCTTGTCATACATGCGCAACGCGGTCGCCTTGTCTATGGACACTACCATTGCCTTGCCCTGGAATCCGCGCCCGAGGAAGTGCTTCACAATGTCCTGCGCCACGGTATCCAGCCGGTCGTCACGGGTGATGAGGTGATACTGCCGCCCCAGCTCGCGCTCCAGCTTTTTCTCGGCCTCGTCGGAAAGATCGGCGTTCTCGATCAATTCGTAGATGTCGTCGTTCAGGTCTGGATTATCGAGGTGCAATTCCGGCGTGCGGTTCTCGTAGAACAGCGGCACGGTCGCACCATCCTCGACAGACTGCTGGAAGTCGTAGATGGAAACATAATCGCCGAACACCTCGCGCGTGCGCTCCTCACCCGCGATCAGCGGCGTGCCGGTGAAGGCGACGAACATGGCATTCGGCAAGGCCGCGCGCATGTTCAGCGCCAGCGTGTCGTACTGGCTGCGGTGCGCCTCGTCGGTCAGCACGATCACTTCGCGCCGGTCGCACAGCACCTCAGCGGTCTGAAACTTGTGGATCAGCGTGAACACGTAGCGATTGTTGCCGGAAAGCAGCTCGCGCAACTGCGCCCCGCTTTGCGCGTGGCAGGCGGTCGCATCGCTCACTGCGCCGCAGGCGGCGAAGGTCTTGGCGATCTGCTCGTCCAGTTCCACCCGGTCGGTAACGATCACAAACGTCCAGTTGCCCGGAATTTTGCGCAGCACCTTCTGCGCGAAAAACACCATCGAAAAGCTCTTGCCGGAACCCTGGGTCTGCCAGAACACACCGCCGCGACCGTGGCCTTCTTCGCGCGCCTTGAGCATGGCTTGGATGGCGTTGTTCACGCCGATGAACTGATGGTTCTGCCCGATGATCTTGGTCAGCCCGCTCTTGTGCTCGGAGAACAGCGTGTAGTTTTCGGTCAGATCAAGCAAGCGTGATGGTTCGCACAGACCGCGCAGCATCACTTCCAGCGACACGCGGCGCGGCTCATCTTCACGCTCGATGCGCTTCCACTCAAAGAACCGCTCCCAATCGGCAGTGAGTGAACCCACGCGGCTATCCGTTCCATTGGAAGCGATGAGCAAGGCATTCGACCAAAACAGCGCGGGAACGCCGTTCTGCGCGTGCTTGTAGCTGGTGAGGTTACCGTCGAAGGCTTGCTTGGCGGGCACACCCGGCTTCTTCAGCTCGATCACCACCCACGGCAACCCATTCACGAAACCGATCAAATCCGGTCGGCAGGTGTAGAGCTGGCCGACGATAGTCATCTGGCTAACCAGCAGGAAATCGTTGGCGGTGGGATCGTCCCAATCCACCACCCGCACCCGCTCATCCTTCTGCCCGCCCCTTACCAGATCAGGCACGGACACCTTCACCCCGTCGCGCATCAACGTCCAAAGTTCACGGTTCGCAGCGGCCGGTGTCATCACCGAACGGTCACGCGACAACTCATCCACGGCGGCGGAAATGGCTTCGCGCGGCAAAGAGGGATTCAGCCGCACCAGCACGTTGCGTAAGCGTACCGCCAGCACCACCTCGGATTTCGTCTCGCGCCCCAACCAAACTCCCTCCCCCCTAGCGGGGGAGGGTTGGGGAGAGGGGGCGGCATTACCCATCACCTCATCCGAGGCGGCCAGCGCCTCCCAGCCCAGCTCGGCAAAGAGCTGGATGGCAGGTTGTTCGACTAGACTATCCTCGGTGTAGCTCAATTTTTATCCTATTTATCCAATTATTTTTTCTAATAATTCAACCAGCTATCAATAATCCGCAGTCAAAAGAAGGATAGGAATGGGATAAAACGAAGAATAGTGGGAAATAGCGGTGGATTGTGGGCATTTTTAATTCGATCTCGTTTGTGGCAATGACCAACCACTTCCTGGCCCTTTGCCAGTTGGCACTACTACCCCTTCCCTACGCATTTCTGCCAGCAAGTTTTTAACCATGTTTTTCTTTTGCTCTTCACTTAAAACCTCCGGCAACTTTGGCAACAGTAGCCGTTCAATCTGTTCACGATTCGTTGACCCAAAACTCTTCAAGTGGCTAATCACCAACCCTTTATAAAACGCCTTATCCAGCCCCTTGTTGCGCGTGTACTGTGCAGCATCACCCACAGCCGCATCCACTCCTGCCGCCACAAAGAAATTCGGCGCACGGCCTTCGATCAGGTTCTTGCCTCGCAACATCCTCACCTCGTCAGGAGCAATATCCAACCGCTTCTGCACACGATCCAGCAAGATAACCTCATGCAGCGTTAAATCCGCATGTCGGATCAGCGCGAAGGTATAGCGCTCATCAATTAGCCGCCCCGCGATATGCGCTTCCACCCGCGAGCGTTCACGATCAATCAGGTAATCCGGCAAGGGGAAGAAACGATTTCGTTGCAGCATGAACATGCGGCGGATGCCGCTGCCTATCGTATCAATCAGCTTCATTTCCACCATCGCATCAGCAAGGCAACGGTTGCGGTATTCCTCTGGGGGCACATCCTGTTCGATCACCTGTTCGACCGAGCCGGGGATGAAATTGCCCAGGTTGCTGAAAATCAGCTCGCCCGGTTTTTCCACCACCCGCACCAGACCGCCCATCGCGTAATCCTGATGCGCGAGGCAGTTATGCAATGCCTCCCGGATCACCCAGTTATCGTACTGCGGAACCTCGGTTGGGAACAACGTGCCCGGAGGCATGTAGCGCACCGTCAGGTTGCGTACTCGTGCAAACAACGCATCCGGCAGCTTGAGCAGTGGCAAGCCAAAATGCTGGTAGTCCACATCCATACCCTGCGCATCTTTCAAAATCCAGCTGATCTTCGGTTGCGCAGGTAACTTGGCCGCAGCCTCATCCCGACCAAACAGCAACAACGCGGCGCGCGTGAGTTGGTCATTGATGCGCAGCTTCAGCTTGTCGAGAAACTTGGCATCGTCCCAAGTTTTTTCCTCCGCAAGCAAACGCACATTGCCTTCATGTTTCTCGCGATATTTCTGCCGTCCCAGCGACAATGCCTCAGCATCGAGATCAGCCATCCCGGCATCAGCCACCAACTCCGCCGACCAATCCTCGCGCAACGCCTGCCGCCGGATGCGCTCGATCTTCTCGATGGAGAGTCCCGCCAACGATTCGCCGTTGCGCCCATACATGTGCATCTTCCAGCTCACTGGCATCCCGGCAGGCGCGGGCGGGATCTGGAACATCAAAACCCGTCCTTCCGGGCGGATCAACTCAAAGATGTCAACGAAAGTGAGGTGCGGCGACAACTCACGCGCCACCTCCTGCTTCAACGATTGCAGGCTGGCTGCGGTATTGCGGAATTGGCTGCCGACGATCTGGCGCGGCTTATCCTTCACGCCGAATACCAGCCAAGCGCACGGCTGGCGATGCAAATTGGCCTCGTTGGATAGCGCGGAGAAATACTGCCCGAGATCATCGGCACCGAAGTTGTGTTTTGCTTCCTTGAACTCTACCCATTCGGTTTCCACCGGCAGTGTCAGCAGGCGGTCGAGTAGTGCGTTCAATTCGGTAGCGTTCATAGCGACACCTCGCGGCATAATCCCGCCAGCGCGTTTTCAATCTGATCGCGGCTAAAATCCACGACGAACAGTCCTTCGATGTATACGAAGGCGTTCACAAATTAGTGGATAGCACTACGGGACTCGGTATCCCAATGTAAGGACTTCAGCCGATCCCATGCCTTGTGGAGATGTTCTGTTTTCAGCGTTTCCTGCTTGCGAGCATTCCAGCGATGAACAGCGGAAATCGCACTTTCAGGCGAGTTGCGCGCCTCAACATCGTGACACATAACCCAATGCACAGTGCTTAACAGCTCCATTCCATATGGATCTTCAAAGCCCTCAATCAACGTGGCCACGCGATCCATTCTGAACAACACATCTTCATGAGGACGCAAGAAATTAGTCGCCGCAACCACCGCATCAGCATTTATCTCGATGGGTTTTGACGGCGTATCGTCACCGTCGCCATAACCGTGGAGGTAATGCCCTTCGAGCTTGATCAGAACCTGGCGCAAATTGACCGCATAAGGGCCGAAATGATGCGGCTCAAACTTCAATTTCAGGTTTTGCCCAGCCTCTTGCATAAAGTACATCAGCTTGTGTATTTCCAGCAGACTCACAAACGGATCGAGCAAACCTTGCAGATAACGATCCATCAATGCCAACAGCGCTGCACGGCCTTCCGTCATGGTGGGTTTTTCCGTGCGTATCGGCATATCCTCAGCCAAGGGCGCACCTAGCGGGGGATATAACGCGACCTTGACATCGGTCAACGCTACAAGCGCCGCTTCAATCCGGGGGGACACTTCGCTCCAACTCAAACCGCCATGGCCACAGCCCAGAGGGGGAACCGCAATCGAGCGTATACCCAAGCGCTGAATCTGCTCGACCAAATCCGCAAGACCCGCATCAATATCAGCCAAGCGGCTGCGTGAGCGCCAATGCCCCTTGGTCGGAAAATTGATAATCCAGCGCGGGCCGCCCACCAGACCACCCAAGTCAAACACATGCATCTTGCCCAGGCGCACCTCGCCCGCCGCACAGGCTTTCTCATAGGCTTTGAACATGGCCGGATAAGCCTGTTTGAACTGAAGCGCAATCCCCTTGCCCATCACGCCTTCAGTGTTGACGGTGTTGATAAGCGCCTCGACGGGCGCCTCCAGCAAATTGCCTTTGGAAATTTTAATCATGTCAGCCTCAGTAATACCAATCGGATCGAACAACCACTTTGGGCGGATTTACCTGACCTTGCAGCAGCGTCTCAACTTCCTGTTTGGTGCCGGAATTATAACAACCAATCGCGCGGACTGCCGCCCATGGAAAGAAATCCGCCAGCAGAAACTCGGCTTGCTTGCGATGCCGTCGCTCACCGCCCCAGTCGGGGGAGTTGATGATCGCCCAGTCCAGTTCGGTCAAGCTCGCTACATCCGCAAAAAAATCGGTCAAAAAAGCGCCCGCATTTCCATTGCTGAAAGCCCACTCACGGCCCAGTCCTGTCGCGATTTGCATCGTACTCACCAGATGCACAATCTGCTTCTGGCATCCCGGCACGCGCCCGGTATTGCCACGGTTGATGGTGAACAGCATGGGCGAGCGCGGGCAAAAGTAGAACGGCACAAACTCACCCACAAAACGATTCCCGCAACACGGCACGGTGATTCCCTGCAAGCGCCGCTGCTTGATATTGCTGTGCCCGATAACAGTCGGATGCGCCCCAGCCGTTTGCAAAGTCGCTTCGGAATGCAAACCGCCTGCCGCAAGAATATTCGGCAAATTGCCCACATCCGTGATGTGATAAATCCAGATTTTGGTCAAGTCCATAGTCATGGCAGCGTCACATCTTCAAGATGCACCTGCCCCGACAGCAAGCGCGGCAGCAGCAGGTCGCGGGTGCGGCGGAGGTTGGCGGTTTGAAAAATAAGCGCCTGCATTTGCTGAATGGCTGGCTCCACCACTGCCGAGAATTGACGTGCAATTGCCAAGGACGGAATGGCGACCGGATACTCTTCCAGCACGCTCCAATTTGCGCGCGGCATCTTCGATCCATTCGAGGTGGCGGTCGCGTGAGCCACAAACTCGTCGCTTGAAACACAGCCCACAACGATGGCGTAATGCTCGGGTTGTCGTGCGCGAATAACGATGGTATCGGCAGAGCACAAGCCATCGAACGGCGCGATGCTGACTTTGTGGAAATAAGGCCGAATCTTTCCGAAAAGGACTTCGCCTTTCTTGAATGCTAATTTATTCGAGCCGAGTTCAGATGCAGTTTCCCATGCATCGAGTGCGAGTGAACGGCGCGGGATATGTTCGAGCCCAACATAAGGCTGCTGCTCATCGAGCTTGCCTTTCGGGACGTTGCGGCGCATGTCTTCGGCAATGTCGCCGAGCTTCTTCACCTCCCACCACTGCGGGATCTGCCCAAGCGGTGAATCGACCAGCGGAACAGATTCGTGGCCGGGGTAGCGGAAGTAGACGAACCATTCGCGGTAAAGGCTGCGCGCCATATCTTCCAGAATGCGGATGCGCCGCTGGTTGTTTTCGATCAGTTCGTCGTAGGCGGAGAGGATGTCTGCGATGCTGCGTTGGGTGGGGAGCGGCGGAAGTTCAATCTCCATGCCTTTTAGCAAAACAATAGTGAACGCTGATTGTGATGAGCCAATCGTGCATTTCTGAAGTTCAGCCTTCCCCTGTGGTGAAACCAACCAGTAGTAAAGAAACTTGCTGTCCAATTCCTTGAAGTATCGAAACCAGGTTAGATTTCCGTCTTTGAAATAAAACCTCTCGCCAGTCTTCACGACATACGGCGACCCAAGAGTACCAACGGAAGTTAAAAGCAAATCCCCTTTTCTTGGAGCGCCAAATTTAAGTTCGATCTCGCTGAATTTTTCCTCGGTAATGAAGAGTTCTGTCGAGACATCCAGACTTCCTTTGTACTTCTCCGTTATTTCTTTTCCGCGATAGAACGGCACGCCTTCAGAGACGTAGTCCGCAGCAAATATGCGTTTGCTCGAAGTGATTTCGCACAGGTCAGCCATTCTCGCTTTGCGGAATTCTGCCATCGTCATGCTTCCAAAATCTCCGCCACATTCTGAGCAATGGTCTGCTCCAGTTCGCGCGCCTGTGCATTCAGCACTTCCAGTTCTTCGTTCAGTGCTTCCAGCCTTTCCTTGAAGTCCTCGTCGCTGACCTCCTCGCCAGCGGCCACACCGATATAACGCCCTGCGTTGAGACTCCAGCCTTGCGCTTCGATTTCGGCGAGGGTGGCGGCTTTGCACAGGCCAGGGATGTCGCGGTAAACCAACCCATCCCCACCCTGGCCCTCCCCTTGAAGGGGAGGGAAGGTTTCGCATAGCTTGGCGTTGGCTTCTTCGCCGCCCAGAGTGTAGTCCGGCGCTTCACCGCGATACAGGCGCACGATATTGGCGATGAAGCCGATCTGCGCATCGGCCCAGTCGCGGTGCGCGCGGTCTATCTGGCGGTAGATGTGGCGGGCATCAATGAAGAGGATGGTGTCGGCGCGCGACGTGCCCTGTTTGTCTTTATCGAGGAACCACAGCGTACAAGGCAGCGTGACGGTGTAGAACATGTTGGGGCCGACGGCGACCATCACGTCCACGGCGCGGGCTTCGATCAATTGCTTGCGGATTTCCTGTTCGCTGCTGCGCGCGTCGCTGGCGGAATTCGCCATGACGAATCCGGCGCGGCCTTGAGCATTCAGGCTGGAATAGAACAGTTGTATCCACAGCATGTTGGCGTTGTCGGTGCGCGGCACGCCGAAGGGAAAACGGCGACCTGCGCCCACGTCCGAGGCCAGCCTGTCCTTGTCCACGGCGTTGACGTTGAACGGCGGATTGGCGAGGACGAAATCGAATTTGCCGACGGCTTCGTGCGGGTCGTCGTAGTAGCTGTTGATGTGGCCGCCGTGGCGGATGTCGCCTTCGAGGCCGTGGATGGCGAGGTTCATGCGCGCCAGGCGTCCGGTGTCGTCAGTCTTTTCCACGCCGTGGATGAACAGTTCGTCGGCGGCATTCTTCTGGTGCTCGGACACGAAGCGCGCGCTCTGCACGAACATGCCGCCGGAGCCGCAGGCGGGGTCGAGGATACGCCCATGAAAAGGTTCGATCACTTCGACCAGCAGGCGCACGATGGAGCTGGGCGTGTAGAACTCGCCGCCCTTTTGACCTTCGGTACGTGCGAACTGCCCCAGGAAGTATTCGTAGATGCGACCGAAGGCATCGTAGTCGAGGCTGACTGGGATCTCGGAGACTTTCTTCAGTAGCTCTTTGAGCAAGGTGCTGGTGAAGATTTGAAAGGTGCGCGGCAACACGCCCGCCAGTTGCGGATTGTGCTTCTCGATTTCCGCCATCGCGTCGTTGATCGCCTGCCCGACATTCGCGCCTTCCGGCAGGTTGAGCAAATGCGCAAAGCGCGCAGCCTCCGGCAGAAAGACAACGCTCTCGGCATGGTAGGCAGCGGGATCGTCCGTACGAGAGGTGGCGCGACGGGAAGATGCGCCAGCGGATTCCAATTCGACGCGACGCTTGGCGAAACGGGTCTCGGCAAACAGCAGGAAGATCAGGCCCAGCACCGGGGCGGAATACTGCGCCGCCGTCAGCCCGGAGTTGGCGCGAAACTGGTCGGCGGCATTCCAAAGGCGTTGCTCAAGGGTATCGGTGGCGGTATCTCGTTCGGTTGGTGCGATCCAGTGCATTCGTATTCCCTATCGGCTTATTCCATTTATCGCCGGATGCTACCACGAAGAGGAAGCGCGATACTCACGGCATTCGGCCTCATTCCATTTAAATCAGAAAAATTGTAACGCGACCCAGGCCTGGCCGAGTGAGATCGAACTGTCACCCGGTTGTCTGGACGTCAACACATGCAGCCCGGCCGCATCAAGCCTGCCGGACAGGTCGCGCAGCAGGATTTCGTTGTAAAAGCAGCCGCCACCCAGTGCGATGTGTCTAATGCCGTGTTCGTCGGCAGCACGGATAACCCATACTGCCAACCCTGCCGCCAGCGTGGCATGAAACACTGCTGCGCCGTAAGCGGCCTCCCGGCAATCGGCCAGCATGGCGAGCAGGGGAGAAAAATCCAGCACACCGCCTTGCGCAATCAAGTAGCCACCGTCCATGGGCGCAACCCGTCCGTAACCTTGCGCCAGCGTTTGCAGCAAAATCGCCGCCTCGGCTTCGAAGGCCTGAATCTCGTTGATACCCAGCAAGCCGACGGCGGCGTCGAACAGTCTGCCCATGCTGGTAGTCACCGGACAATTCAGGCCGCGTTGCAGCATCGCCATCACCGTCGCCGCGCCCGCCCGTACCGGGAAACGCCGCACTATCTCGTCGGCACGGCCCAGCCGGAACAGCACTGCGGCAGCCATGCGCCAGGGTTCCGTTGCGGCACGGTCGCCACCCGGCATGGCTATCGGCGCCAGATGTCCCAGCCGCCGGAAATCCGCCCCCGCAACGCGCAACAACTCGCCGCCCCACGCCGTGCCATCCGACCCCAGCCCCACCCCATCCAGCGCCAGGCCTAGCACGGGTTCGGCAAACCCATGTTCGGCGCAGATTGCGGCGATATGCGCATGGTGATGT
>Ga0209231_1000946_pt1 | contig 12732 bp, 11 predicted proteins | sample Deesub45470m_DNA_FD_188086 | JGI IMG/M metagenome (GOLD analysis project Ga0209231, IMG submission 188086) | Deep subsurface microbial communities from North Pacific Ocean - 450_OLKR46/470m Metagenome (SPAdes) (version 2) | ecosystem: Environmental > Terrestrial > Deep subsurface > Unclassified ... | reverse complement strand
GCCAGCCACATCCAGTTACGCTGTTTTTTTACATTGGTCTCGCTTTGCCCCAGCAACAAGGCAAACAGCCCCAGCGAGATAAAGAAGGTCACGCCCATATCCAGCGTGTTGATATGGCTCATCAGCACATACAACAGACTGCTGGAGAGCAACAGCGCGGCATAGCCCGCCGCCTCCCGTCCGAATAAACGCAGGCCGACCAGCCATACCAGTATTAGACCCGCGAACCCCGTCAGCCCGACCCAAAGCCGAGTCGTCCATTGATGCTCGCCGAACACCGTATAGGCAGTCGCAGTCGCCCAGTATTGCAACGGCGGCTTCTCGAAATACTTGAGATCGTTCAGACGCGGCGTAACCCAATCTCCGCTGACCACCATCTCGCGTGGAATCTCGGCGTAGCGCCCTTCGTCAGGCTTGATCAGGGTGCGATATTCGAGATTGGCGAACCAGATTGCCGCCACGGCAATGAGCAACCACCAAAATTGTTTGTTTGAAATTCGACTCATCAGGCTATCTTCCTGGCTACCAGCAACAACGACCCCCCCAAGGGGAAAGAAATACCGCGCGCGATCAGCCAGCGTTCCGCCTTCATCACCGCACCCAGCATGCTATTGGCCAAACGGCCTATCTTGAATCCTGCATCCATCTGATCGGAGGCATCTGCGGATTTTTGCAACAAGCGCGAAGCCAGCATCACCGGCAACAGCAGCGAGACAAAAGAGCCTATATATTCGATCCTGAATCCGGCGTGTTCAACCTTGTCCCGCAATTCGGCGCGTGTATAACGACGTTTGTGATGCGCATAGTCGTCGGTGCTGCTCCACAACCAGCGATGTTGCGGCACGGTGATAACCAGTCCGCCGCCCGTCTGGCAGGCTTGATACATTTGTTCCAGCGCGCCGCTGTCGTCGTCGATGTGTTCCAGCACATCGAAACTGCCGATCAGATCGAACTCGTCCTGATAGGGAATATGGCAGGCATCCATCTGAAACAGGAAGGCGCCCGGCACGCGCTGCCTGGCATAACTTAGCCCCTCGGTAAAAATATCGCTGCCGGAGAGTTGCGCGACGGGAAAGGTCTGACGCGTGCTGGACAATACGAAGCCGGTACCACAGCCGATTTCAAGGATATTTTTGGCATTCGCAAAATAGCGCAACATGCAGTCGCGCAGGATGGCATTGCGCCCGACGAACCAGAAATGCCCGGCCTCCACCGCCGCATAGCGTTCGAATAGTTCGGGGTTGAAGCCGTCGTTCTGCGCCGCCAGCGCGGGCGCAAATGCCATGAAACCGCCACGTTCGGGCGGGGTATCGCCACAAGCGGGACATTCCCATACGCTTCCGGTATAAGGTTTTTGACAAGCCAGACAAAATTTCATGGAATCATTCCCGGCGTAAAGCCGAAAAAATTAGGATGTGCGGGCGCGGATTTTACCGTGTCCTGCCGCACTGCTCCAAATTTCTGCTAAAAAAACAAACCGCCTGCCTATGGGCAGCTGTTTTTCTGTTTAGTTGCAAACTGCCCTGATCTGGAAAATATTAGCCTGTCCTTGCAGCACCAGCTCAATCCCGGCCTGTTTCAGCGTGCGCATACCCTGCATGATGGCAGCCGATTGCAATTCCTCGACTGTTGCCTGGTGCTGTATCATTTTCTTGATCGACAGCGTCGCCTCCAGGAATTCATACAATCCTACCCTGCCCTTGTAGCCCGTCCCACCGCATTGACTGCATCCAACGGCGTTGTAGAGCACAAACTCACCCGCTGCGTTGGCATAGGTTTTTTGCCAGCGCTGCAACACCTCGGCAGGCTTGAGCGGCGTGCCGGTGCAATACTCCTCGAGCAATTCCTGAATTTCTTCATTCTTCGCCGTGTAAGCATCCTTGCAGGAAGAACAGTAGCGCCTGGCCAGACGCTGCGCCAGAATACCTACCAAGGCATCAGAGAAATTGAACGGGTCCATGCCCAGGTCCAGCAGCCTGACCATGCTCTCGGCCGCACTATTGGTATGCAGGGTTGAGAACACCATGTGTCCGGTCAATGAAGCTTGAATGGCAATTTTGGTGGTCTCGACGTCGCGCATCTCGCCCACCATAATGACATCCGGATCGGCGCGCAGAAAACTGCGCATGGCCGTTGCAAACGTCCAGCCGATATGCGGATTGACCTGCACCTGGCGCAGCCCTTCCTGAGTGATCTCGATAGGGTCCTCGGCCGTCCATATTTTGCAATCCGGTTTATTGATGAATCCGAGCACCGAATGCAATGTCGTCGTTTTACCCGAACCTGTCGGCCCGCAGATCAGGAAAAGTCCGTAAGGCTTCTGCGCCAGCACCTTGATACGCTCCAGCACGTCCTCCGGCAAACCGATCTTTTCCAGCGGCATGGGCTTCGCACCCGCCAGCACGCGCATCACCACATCTTCCAGCCCGTTAGCCGTTGGAACCGTCGCCACACGCAGCTCCAGCTGATCATCGACGCTAAGTTTGAGGGATATTTTCCCGTCCTGCGGACGGCGTCTTTCTGAAATATCCAGTTTGGCCATAATCTTGATTCTGGAGACCAGCGCACTCTTGAAACTGGGCGGAAATTCAAAATACTTGCTGATTACGCCATCCTTGCGAAACCTGACTATCGTATTGCGTTTGCCCGGATAAGTCTCGATATGGATATCCGAGGCACCCTGATGGTGAGCATCCAGTATCATCTTGTTGACTAGACCGACCAGCGTGTTGTCGGTTTCCGCGATGCCTTCTTCCTTCGGCTCTTCGTCGGTATCCATCGTCATGCCGATGGCAAGTTCATCGATTTTCTGCCGTTTTTCATCTGCGTGCTGCCATTCATTGATGGCGGCCAGAATATCTTCGCGCGCGGCCAGAACAGGTACCACGGTGAGATTGGTTATCACGCGCAATTCGTTCAACGGCTTCCAGATCAATGGATTTTCCATCGCAACTACCAGCGTGTGATCGGTGTGATAGAGAGGCAATATCGTATATTTATTGATGAATCTGATCGGCACAAGATGGAAGGTCTTGGGATCGATATAGAACTTTCTGACGTTGACAAAAGGGATGCCCAGCTTCTTGGCCAACATGCTCTGGACGACTTCCGCATTGACCACGCCCATATTGATCAATATTTCCCCAAGCGCCAGCTTTTTATCCGTCTGCTGCTTATCCAGCGCCTGTTGCAGCACCTCCGGGGTAATCAGCTTTTCCTGCAATAGCACATCGCCCAGCCTCATGACTGTCCCGTGCTGACGATCCAGCGCTTTTAGCAACTGCTCCGAAGTGACGATCTGCTCATTGGTCAGATATTCACCCAGCTTCTGATGGCGCAACTGTTCCTGCTTTTCCAGTCCGGAAGAAATTTCCTGATGAGTGACAATTTTTTCATCGACCAGCATCTGGCCGATCTTTTTACCAATCTGGTACTGTTTGATTGATTGCGAAGGAATAAAACAGCGAATAACCGAATCGGCGGTATGGACCAGATAGAGATAAAGCCCGGTCGTATCTATCGAGAAACCGACCGTTTCCCCGTCCAGTCGTTTGCCATTGTTGAACATAATGGAACAGCTCTGCTTCTCAGAAGGGCTGAACAGCTCCTCGTCCGACTGATCGACGAATTCGGCCTTCTTGACCAGATGCACCGGTTGCAACAGACGCAGGTAGGTAACCGAGTCAACCGTCGGCCTGGCAACCACGCCCTTGAAGGGCAAAATTTCAAAAACGCCTTCCTCGGGAGAGAAACGAGTCAAATCCCCGAATAGCTCCTGATTATTATTCGAGATGACCAGGCAGGGCTCGCTGTCGAACGCCTCCAGGTCTTCTGCAAATTTATAATAAAAAGGGGTGGGCCATAGACTCAGTTTCATAGAAATTCCTTACTGCATAATGTGGGTGGCGCGCGGATACCCGCAGCAATGAGAATCATCCATCAATTCAATCCGACTCGGGGCGTACTCTACCCGATAATATTATCCATGTAACTCTGATATTGAAAGCGGCGCTGCAAGTCTGTCACGCTGTCTCGTCGCTGCCCTGCTGCTTAACTTCAGTCCGCGCCCAGCCATGCGCGAAGGTAATGCGTAGCTCCTCACCCGCCTGTAATTTACGCGCATCGGCTACCAGATTGCCATTGCCATCCTGCACCAGACTATAGCCGCGCGCCAACACCTGCCTCGGATCGAGCAAAACCAGCTGTTGCGCGACATTATCCAGGCGCGACAGACGCTGCAATTGCAAGCCGCGCATCGCCTTTACCAACCTTTCCGACAGATGCGCCTGTTTGTCCGGCATGCGCGCGAAACCGCCGCCCGCGCCGCGCAGACGCAACGCCAATGACTGACAGTGCCATTGCTGCTGTTGCAGGGCATGGGCATAACTGCGCTGCAAGCGATGTTGCAACTGCCCCAGTTGCAAACGCTGACGCTGCAACTGTTGTGCAGGATGAATCAGCCGACGTTGCAAATAATCCACTGTCTGCATCGCACTTTGCAAGCGGTTGCGCTGCGCGCGCAGCAGATGTTGCGCCGTATCGCGCAAACCTTGCAGCAGGGCATGCCTGTCCGGCACGACACGCTGTGCTGCGGCGGTTGGCGTGGCCGCACGTTCGTCGGCGACAAAATCGGCAATAGTAAAATCCGTTTCGTGGCCCACACCGCTGACGACAGGAATCAGGCTGGCGGCAATGGCGCGCGCCACGATTTCTTCATTGTAGGCCCACAGATCTTCGATGCTGCCACCACCGCGACAGACGATCAGCACTTCGCATTCGGCACGCTGATTGGCGGTCCTGATGGCGGCCGCAATCTTCTCAGCGCTTCCCGCCCCTTGCACCGGCGCGGGATACAACACCACCGGCACACTGGGCAGACGCGCCCTCAGCGTAATCAGCACATCGCGCAAAGCAGCTGCCTTAGTAGAGGTAATGATGCCGATACGCTTGGGAAAGACAGGCAAAGCACGCTTGCGCGCGGCGTCAAACAACCCCTCTTGTTCGAGTTGTTGTTTAAGCCGTGCGAATTGTTCATACAACACGCCCAGCCCCGCCGGACGCATCTGCTCGACCGTCAGCTGAAACTCGCCACGCGCCTCGTAAAGACCGGCTGCGGCCCGCACTTCGACCTGCATTCCGTTGTTGATGGCTTGTTCCAGCAACTGGTTCTTGTGCCTGAACATCACACAGCGCACCTGCGCCTGCTCGTCCTTGAGTGCGAAATACCAGTGACCGGAAGCCGCCTTCACCAGATTACAAATTTCACCGCGCACCCACAGCAACGGAACATGGCTTTCCAGTAACTGATTGATTGCACGAGTGAGTTCTGAGACATGCAGTACGCGCTGTTTGTCTTCAATAAATAGTGCAGAAAACATATTGACAATCCAAAATTATTCACAAAGCCAGACAACATGCCGCTTTGCGGCACACCAACCGTAATCCGAACATCACACTTACGATAACATATTGTTTTATAAAGGTATTTGTGCGTGACAAAAAACAGGCAATACAAGAAAAACCCTTTTACTTCACCGCACTAAAGGCCTGTCGCACGACTTTACCCACAAAGTTATCCACAGATTTTGTGGGTAAATAAAAATACTCTTTTATAACGAGGGATTAGCCCAATGTTGTTGAAGAAGAATATGAGAAATCTTGCTCAACTCAACGTGACGCGCTACAGTTGCGAACTCGAAACTTTCAAACAAAGCACTCGCCGGAAACAAATCAGGCGTGACAATTTAAGGTTTCATTATTTAAGCATATTTGGAGAATCCGCGTGTTTGCAATCGTAGAAGCGGCTGGCTGGCCGATCTGGTTTTTGATTTTTGCGTCTATCATCGCCGTTGGCCTGATTACAGAAAGACTCCTGTATCTGCGTGTCAGTCGGGTTTCGCCGCCCACTTTGCTCGATGAAGTCATAAAAGAGCTCAAACAACGCGGGGTCAGTGAAGGCATGTTGAGCAAATTGACCAAGCATTCTCCACTGGGCGGCATCTTCGCCGCCGGCCTGAAAAACATCAAAAGCCCTCCGGAAATCATGAAGGAGTCCATCGAAGAAGCCGGGCGTGCGACCACACATGATCTGGAACGCTTCCTCACCACGCTGGGCACGATTGCATCCATCAGCCCGCTGCTGGGTCTGTTTGGCACGCTGGTCGGCATGATAGAAATTTTCGGCGCGCAGGCTGGCGCAGGCAACAGCCCGGCGATTCTGGCTCATGGTATTTCCGTGGCCTTGTACAACACCGCTTTTGGCCTGATCGTGGCGATTCCCAGCATGATTTTTTACCGTCATTTCCGCGCACAAGTAGATAGCCTGACGATAGAAATGGAGCAACAGGCGATCAAACTGGTTGAAATCGTGCATGGTCAACGCAAGGGTTAAGCGGCGATGAACTTTCAGCGCGGACGCGTACGTGAAGAACCGGAAATCAATCTGATTCCGATGATAGATGTACTGCTGGTCATCCTGATTTTCCTGATGGTCACCACCAGCTATGCAAAATTTTCCGAATTGCAGATTAACTTGCCGCAGGCGGGCGGAGCGGCTGGCGCCGAGCAAGTACAGCCCATCAATATCGCCGTGGACGCCTCCGAGCACTATGCCATCAACAATGAAACAGTGAATTTTACCGGCATCGCCGCCCTGGCCGCCTCAATAAAATCCGCTGCAGGCCAGCAAGCCGATCCGACCATCGTCATCAATGCCGATGCCAAGACACCGCATCAAGCGGTCATCAACGTGATGGAAGCCGCTCGTCAGGCGGGCTACGGACGCATCACGTTCACCACGCAGAACGAAGCCAACTGACGCAAGTTTTTTTGTCCGCCTATGGTCAGCGGGTTTTTAGGGATATAAATGGCCGGACTTGAAACTTACTGGTACCGCACCAGCCCTCTGCACCTGATCCTGCTGCCAATAAGCTGGTTGTTTGGCGCGCTTGCCGCTTTGCGCCGTTCGCTGTACCGCATGCATATCCTGAGCAGTTACAAATTACCGGTTCCGGTTATCGTAATCGGCAACATCAGCGTAGGCGGCACGGGCAAGACTCCACTCACCCTCGCGCTCGCGCAACAACTGATCAATCACGGACATCATCCCGTCATCGTCAGTCGCGGTTACGGTGGTCATTCGCAACAGCAAGCCGTAAGCCAAAACAGCAGCGCGCAACAGGTGGGTGACGAACCCCTGCTCATGGCGCGTCGCGCCCTGTGCCCGGTATGGGTGGGCAGAGATCGCGTCGCCACGGCCAGGCGGGCGCTGCAAGTGCATCCGCACTGCGATGTCGTGCTGTGCGATGACGGCTTGCAGCATTACCGTTTGCAGCGCGATATGGAAATCGCCGTCATGGACGGGGTGCGCCGCGTCGGCAATGGCCATCTGCTGCCCGCCGGACCGCTGCGCGAACCGCTGTCACGCCTGAAAACAGTGGATGCGGTGGTGGTCAATGGCGGCCATGCCGATTCCAGCCAACACGCCATGCAGTTGTCCGGCACCGTTTTCCGCAATCTGCTAACCCCTGAAAAAACAGCACTGGCCGGCGACTTTCAGGGAATGCGCCTGCATGCGCTAGCTGGCATCGGCCACCCGCAACGTTTCTTCGATCATCTCAAATCGATGGGACTGACGGTGATCCCGCATGCATTTCCCGATCATCATCCCTACTCTGCTGACGATTTGCTGTTCACCGATTGCGATGCGTTACTCCTTACCGAAAAAGATGCGGTAAAATGCGCCGCCTACGCTGATGAAAAATTCTGGGTTCTGCGCGTAGATGCTCAAATTGACCCGACCCTGATCAACCAACTACTGCGAAAGATTGCCACTCATGGACGCAAAACTGCTTGATATTCTTGTTTGCCCATTATGCAAATCCCCGCTGATTTATCACAAAGCCGAGCAGGAATTGATCTGCCGCGCAGACCGTCTGGCTTTTAAGATTGCCGATGACATCCCGGTCATGCTGGCCGACGAAGCGCGCAAACTGACCGCCGAGGAAGCCGAAAAACTCTGATGGTCGCGTTTAATGTCGTCATTCCGGCACGGCACGCCTCCACCCGTCTGCCCGGCAAACCCCTGCTGCACATCGCAGGCAAGCCCATGGTGATCCGTGTTGCCGAACAGGCCGCCCGCAGCGGTGCGCAGCAAATCTGGATTGCCACCGACCATCATGCGATTGCCAACGTCGTGCATGAGCATGGCTACAAAGCCTGTTTGACACGCGACAGCCATGTTAGCGGCACCGATCGCATCGCAGAGGTGGTCGAACAGCAAGATTGGCCGGATGACACCATCGTGGTCAACGTGCAGGGCGACGAGCCGCTGATCCCGCCGGAACTGATCCACGCCGTGGCTCAGCATCTGCACGACCATCCTGAATGTGCGATTGCCACCGCCTGCCATGCGCTGCACGACGAAGCGTCGATGCGCAACCCCAACATCGTCAAGACCGTACTGGACAAGCAGGGCAATGCGCTGTATTTTAGCCGGGCCCCGATTCCCTACCCGCGCGATGCCTATGCCGCGGGTGAAAATTTACCTGTCGGGCTGCCGGTGCTGCGCCACATAGGTCTATATGCCTATCGTGCCAGCTTCCTGCGCGCTTACGGGCAACTGGCACCAGCGGCCATCGAACAATTTGAGGCACTTGAACAATTACGCGCGCTTTATCATGGCTACAAAATCGGCGTCGTGATTGCCGATAGCGCACCGCCTGGCGGCGTGGACACGGCAGAAGATTTACAAGCGGCAAGAGTAACCTTTGAAAGAACGGTTAGTTGTGAGTAGTCAGTGGTAAGTAAAACCCTCACCACTCACTACTCACCACTCACCACTCACCAAGAGAGGAATCACCATGAAAATCATATTACTGGGCGGACCGGGCGCAGGCAAAGGGACACAAGCCAACTACATCCACGAAAAATTCAATATTCCGCAAATCTCTACCGGCGACATGCTGCGCGCAGCAATCAAGGCGGGCACCCCGCTGGGTCTGGCAGCCAAATCGGTAATCGATGCGGGCAACCTGGTCTCCGACGACATCATCATCAACCTGGTAAAAGAGCGCATCAAAGACGCAGACTGTGCCGGCGGTTTCCTGTTTGATGGTTTTCCCCGCACCATTCCACAAGCACAGGCAATGAAGGACGCAGGCATCGCTATCGATTACGTGCTGGAAATTGACGTTGCAGATAGCGAAATCATCAAACGCATGAGCGGTCGACGCGTACATCCGGCTTCCGGCCGGACCTATCACACCGTATTCAATCCACCCAAGGTGGCAGGCAAGGACGACGTGACGGGCGAGGACCTGATACAGCGCCCCGACGATGTGGAAGAAACCGTTATCAAGCGCCTCAACGTTTATCACGAACAAACCCAGCCGCTGGTCGAATACTACAAGGACTGGGCTAAATCGGCAGACGCCAACGCGCCCAAGTCCGTAAAAATCTCCGGCGTAGGCAGTGTGAACGAGATATGCGACCGGGTTCTGGCAGCACTGACGGCATGAACAGCAAACCAGTTCTCACACTGACAGACGCCAAACGCATCGCTGAGGCGGCAGAAACCGAGGCGCAGCGCAATGGCTGGCGTGTGGTTATCGCAGTCGTGGACGATGGCGGGCATCTGCTTTATCTGCAACGCAGCCACGACACCCAGTTCGGCAGTGTGGAAACGGCCATCGCAAAGGCTTATGCGGCCATCGCCTTCCAGCGCGCCACCAAGACTTCCGAGGATGCCGTATTGAGCGGTCGGCTGATACATCTGGCCTTGCCCAGCGTTATTCCCGCCGAAGGCGGCGTGCCGCTCCGTCTGGACGACATCGTCGTCGGCGGCTTGGGTATCAGTGGCGTGCGTTCCTTTGAAGACGGACTCGTCGCCGCAGCCGGATTGGCCGCGTTAAGTCGCAATTAACTGTTTAAACTCAGTTAAAGGGTCAAAATCATACTCACGCGGAGGCGCGGAGAACGCGGAGAAAACCGCGTCTATAGCCTGTAAACCGCAACGACATTAGCGATATAGGTAACTTTGCACGAAGTCGCCTTCCTCCGCGTGCTCCGCGCCTCCGCGTGAAATCGCTTTTTCATACAATGGTGTAGTGATCGGCAGCCCTATTTTCTGCTGACGATTTCTCCGGAGCAACGGGAATAAAATGTCGTTAGGGCGGCATAGTTGATGTGAAACAAAAGTGAGTTTCACCTCATCGCTTTATCATGATGCGTAATTCATCCCCGGATGCTGCTATCATCACCTCAGTCAGAAAATATTGGCGGGGCAGAAGCTGTTATAGCAGTTCAACTCAGGGAGATAAATCATGTCAGATGGTCTAGTCTTTGCACTGTTGTGCGCCGTAGTTGCAATCCTGTATGGCGTATTCTCTATCAAATGGATTTTGGCAAAACCGACCGGCAGCGAGCAAATGCGCAGCATCGCCGCGGCCATACAGGAAGGCGCTTCCGCCTACCTGAGCAGACAATACCTCACTATTTCCGTCGTAGGCGCCATCCTGTTTTTCATCATCTTCGCAGCCCTGGGCTGGCAGACCGCCGTCGGATTCGCGATAGGGGCGCTGCTCTCCGGCGCGGCAGGATTCATCGGCATGAATGTGTCGGTACGCGCCAATATCCGCACCGCCGAAGCCGCCAAGGAAAGTTTGAATGCGGCGCTGGATGTCTCCTTCAAAGGGGGTGCCATCACCGGCATGCTGGTAGTGGGACTGGGGCTGCTGGGCGTGGCAGGCTATTACGCCTTTCTGATCAATTCCGGCTCAACCCAGTCTGAAGCGACCCACGCGCTGGTAGGCCTGGGCTTTGGCGGGTCGCTGATTTCCATCTTCGCCCGGCTGGGCGGCGGCATCTTCACCAAGGGCGCGGATGTCGGCGCGGATCTGGTCGGTAAAGTCGAAGCCGGCATACCCGAAGATGACCCGCGCAATCCGGCGGTGATTGCCGACAACGTCGGAGACAATGTCGGCGACTGTGCCGGAATGGCTGCGGACTTGTTTGAGACCTATGCCGTGACCATCATCGCCACCATGATGCTGGGCGGTCTGCTAATGGCCAATGCCGGTGCAAACGCCGTGATTTATCCGCTGGTGCTAGGCGGCTTCTCCATCATCGCGTCCATTATCGGCACCTACTTCGTCAAGGCAAGGGCAGGCGGCAAGATCATGAACGCGCTGTATCGCGGCCTGACCGTTTCCGCCGTGCTGGCACTGATCGCCTTCTACCCGCTCACCTCATGGATCATGGGCGATAACGGCGTATATTCCGTTGACGCGCTGTACGGTTCCACGGTCATCGGCCTGTTGCTGACCGCCGCGCTGGTGTGGATCACCGAATACTACACCGCCACTGAATATGCGCCGGTACGTCACATCGCTCATGCTTCCACCACCGGACATGGCACCAACATCATTGCCGGTCTGGGCGTATCGATGCGCTCCACCGCCGCACCGGTGCTCGCAGTCTGTCTTGCCATCATGGGTGCATATTCCATGGCCGGTCTGTATGGCATCGCCATCGCCGCCACCGCCATGCTGTCGATGACTGGTATCATCGTCGCGCTGGACGCCTACGGCCCGATCACCGACAACGCGGGCGGCATCGCCGAAATGTCCAAATTGCCGGATGAGGTGCGTGTCATCACCGATGCGCTGGATGCCGTAGGCAATACCACCAAAGCCGTCACCAAAGGCTATGCCATCGGCTCAGCGGGCTTGGCCGCGCTGGTGCTCTTCGCCGACTACACCCACGCGCTGGAAGCGCACCTGAACGCGCCTATGCTGTTCGATTTGTCCAATCACATGGTCATCGTCGGCCTGTTCATCGGCGGCATGGTGCCTTACCTGTTCGCCGCAATGGGCATGGAAGCGGTCGGACGCGCGGCAGGTTCCGTCGTGGTGGAGGTTCGCCGTCAGTTCAAGGAAATCCCCGGCATCATGGAAGGAACAGGCAAACCGGAATACGGCACTTGTGTGGACATGCTGACTAAGGCCGCCATCAAGGAAATGATCGTTCCGTCACTGCTGCCCGTTGCAATCCCCGTCGTCGTCGGCCTGACGCTGGGCGCGCAGGCGCTCGGCGGCGTGCTGGTCGGCACCATCATTACCGGCATCTTCGTGGCCATTTCCATGACCACCGGCGGCGGCGCGTGGGATAACGCCAAAAAATACATAGAGGAAGGCAACTACGGTGGCAAGGGTTCGGAAGCGCACAAGGCCGCCGTAACCGGCGACACGGTGGGCGACCCTTACAAAGATACTGCGGGACCTGCGATCAACCCATTGATTAAAATTATCAATATCGTGGCGCTGATGATCGTTCCGCTGCTCTGAGCCCAGCCTGGCAACAGCAAACAATCAAACAGGTCATTCCCCTTCATCGGAGGTTGGCCTGTACCGAGGAGTTGACCCGCTTACTGCGCGTGCATCAGGTTGAGCTGTTTGGCGATGATGTCATGGTTCAGCCACAGCACCGGCCCCGCCGGATTGGAGGTTTCCAGGAACATCAGCGGCCCGGTTCCCTCCAGCACCAGCGCACTCAGATGCCCGACAACCAATTCCTTGCGGTCATGGTGCATCTGGGTGATTTCTTCCGACGTGCCTATCATCCGGTCTGCCAGCGCTTCCGAATTATCCATAGGCCAGGCGGCAAAATTGCGGAAGTCTGACATCACCTCGCTGGTGTTATATGTTTCTATCTTCTGCAACAGGTCTTCGAGCG